>Ga0181525_10002957_pt1 | contig 13606 bp, 21 predicted proteins | sample PEATcosm2014_Bin_48_FD_121100 | JGI IMG/M metagenome (GOLD analysis project Ga0181525, IMG submission 121100) | Peatland microbial communities from MTU Mesocosm Facility, Houghton, MI, USA - PEATcosm2014_Bin06_10_metaG | ecosystem: Environmental > Terrestrial > Soil > Wetlands > Peat | place...
ACGACCGCACTTATGATTATGTCTGCGCGCTCCGCGCCGTCACCTCGACCGACGGCATGACGGCGGATTCCTATCCCTTCGAACACGCCTTCCTGGCCGCGACCGCCACGCGCATCATCAACGAAGTGAAGGGCATCAACCGGGTCGTCTACGACGTGACGAGCAAACCACCGGGGACGATTGAGTGGGAGTAGGAGATACTTGCGCCTGTCTTTTGACGTCTATCCACCCGAGCAGCCTCAAGACGAATACGAAGTTAACGGGAGCACAAATTCCCGTTTGCGATAAGGCTGGACGCGACCTAACCGATGCGCGAACGGCTCAGCGTTTGGCTCGCAAGGACCTCGGGAAATGGGTATCCTTCGGCTGTCGATGCACAGGGAGCGGGGTTATGTGCCGCAATATCAAGACACTGTTCAATTTCGAGCCGCCGGCGACCGATGCGGAAATCCGCGCGGCGTCGCTCCAGTTCGTCCGCAAGCTGAGCGGCTTCAATGCGCCATCCAAGGCCAATGAGGCAGCGTTTAGCGATGCGGTCGAGGAGGTGTTCGCCGTGGCGCGCCGTCTCATCGATCGGCTGGAGACAAGTGCCTCGCCGCGCGATCGGGACGAAGAGGCGAAGAAGGCAAAGCAGCGTGCCGCCGCGCGGTTCGGACGACCGGCTTCGGCATGATCGCCGACTCCTACCCTTCACACGCGCCTTCCTCGCGGCTTGCGCCACGCGCATCATCAACGAAGAGAATATAGCGCCACCACACCTACTTCCCCGAATCGCCCCACCGCTCGAGCAGCAGCAGGTGCTGGAAGTAGAACTGCATCACCGTGAAGATGAAAGCCGTGCTGATGCCGAACAGCAGCATGCCGTCTGCCGCCTCCAGCGCGCCCATCATCCGCCAGTGGGGCGCGAGCATCACGCCGGAGGCGCCGCGCGTGGCCATCGAGTCGATGGAGTAGAGGATCGCGGTTTGCGGTGAGTCGAGCGCGCCGAGCCTGAGATACGCGGCCGCCCACAATGCGGCCTCCAGACCGTGCAGCATAGCCAAAATCATCCCCATCACGGTGAGGGTCACAAGCACGATCGGCATCACGCGTGCGAGGCCGGGCTTGCGTCTTTGAATCCGGAGCCGGAAGACATGCAGCACAGACACCAGGAACGCCACCACCGTCACATGGACGGCGATGGTCAGTGCGATGAGCGACAGGCCCCATGTCCAGATGTCCAACGAAGCAGTCCCCGCGGGCGGATTCAGCGGGGAACGTTTCGGCGGTCGCGCGGTTCCTGCCGGCGAGGCCGTCGCCAAAATCGATGACGTCGCAGATGCATGTCATTCGATTCAAAGGCGGGGTCAGTCCCTCCGTCGCCGCTCCGAGTTACGTCATCCGCTCCACCCATTGCGCGCGCGATGGGCCCGGCGGGAACGGATCGGCGAAATATTGGGTCTCGTGGGCCACTTTTCCGTCGACGAACTCCATGATGCTCACGGTGTAGGACGGCCGTCCGTCATAGGTGAGGACGAACTCCGTGACCCAGAGGTCGCCCGCGCCGATCATCCGCTGCACGGTGAAGCGTTTTTTGTTCGGCTGGGCTGCGCGCGACAACTGAATCTTCTGCCGCCCGCGAATGCGTTCGCCCGATTGCGGATAATCGAGCACCGCGTCCTCCCGGTAGATCTGGTGCTCCGTCTCAAAATCATTGGCGTCGGAGGCGGCCCAGTGGCGATCCAGAGCCGCGCGGGTGTCGTCGTCGTCCATGTCGATCTCCTTCCGCGTGTCGTCGCTGACGGCAGTCGCCGACAGGATAATAGAGGCGGCGGCGCAGATGGAAATCGTCTACTGCTTCATGGGCCGCGACAAACAGGGCGCGGGGACGCCGTTATGCTAAATGGCGTCAACGATGCGGCGCGGCGCGTCCTTTTCTCGCGATCCGAAAAGACATGCCTTCGATGTATTGTGCGACATCGCGGTGCCTGCTTTCCGTTCGGTCCTGCCTGAAGATAGCGAAGGAGACATCGCATGAGATGGACGGTCGATTTGCTGTTCGCCGGTATCGGCTGGACCGACGTTGCGGTCACGCTCAACCGGGTCGCGGTCGGGGCCTTCTTCATGCTGTCGGGATATCACAAGCTGTTCAACGCAGAGCGCCACCGTGTGTTTGTCGATGAACTCAAGGGCCTCGGCGTTCACGTGTTGGGCTTCAATCAATGGTGGGTGCCGTCGGTCGAGTTCGCCGCCGGCGGCGCCGTCGTGATCGGGCTGCTCGCGCCGCTCGCAGCCCTTGGCCTGCTTTTCCTCATCCTCGTCGCCATCGCCACGTCCGGGCGGCAGCGCATCCAACTCTTCAAGCCGATCGATCAAGCCGACCGCATCGACGATTGGCTGTATCTGCCGGAGACGCTTTACGCTTTCATGCTGATCATGGTTGTCTCGGCCGGTGCGGGGCCATACAGCCTCGATGCCCTGATCCTCAGTCAGATGAACAAACACGCCGGGTGACGCCTGTGCCCTGACGCATCCCGTCAGCGCATCTTCGCGCCGCGTGATCGCGCGCCGTCAATGTGATCTTGGCTCCTGCTTGGCATGCCCGACCGGCTCTTCACGTGATCGACGAAGGCGCGCAGTTTCGGGAGCATTTTATGGCGGCTGGGATAATAGAGGAACACGCCCGGCGTCATCGGTGCGAACGGATCCAACACGCGCACGAGTTTTCCGGCCTTCACGAAGCCGGTGGCGACCGGCGCGGGCACTTGCGCAAGCCCCAATCCTTCCACCGCCGCGCCGAGGATCGTGGGAAAATCATGCGCGACGAGCGGTCCCGCGACGATCGCTTCGACGGGCTTGTTGCCGTCAACGAAGGACCACGGCGCAATCGATCCGTTGGTGCGGCGCATGCGCAGGCATAGATGCTGCCGCAGATCTTCGATGCGCTTCGGCCGCGTCCGCGCGCGAAGATAATCGGGGTGGCCTACGACCACGAAAGGGAAGGGCGGCGCCAGCCGAACCGCGACCATATCGGCCGCGATGAGCTGTCCCATCCGGATGCCGGCGTCGAACCCTTCGCGCGCCAGATCGACCAGCTGCTCGCTTGCGGCGATCTCCAGCTCGATCTCGGGATAGGCCTGGCAGAAGGATGCGATCAGCGGTTCCAGCAGGATCGGCACCACCACGCGCGGCACCGAGAGGCGCAACAGTCCGGCCGGCCGCTGTCCCAGGTCGCGCGCGGCTTCGCTCGCGGCGACGAGCTCTTCAAAGGCGGGCTTTGCGCGCACGAGGAATTTCTCGCCGGCTTCCGTGAGGCCGACACTGCGCGTCGTGCGGATGAAGAGCGCCGCGCCGATGCGGGCTTCGAGCGCGCGCACGGCCTGACTGATCGCCGAAGGTGTTACGCCGAGCTCCGCGGCCGCACGCCGGAAACTGCGATGGCGGGCAACGCTCAGGAACGTCTCGACACCGTCGAGCGCACCCTGCCGGACTGTGAAGTTCTGCTTCATAGCCTGTCCACATTATCGCGAATAGTTGGCTATGCGAAGCGACCCTATGTCTGCCCCGTCGGAGTTGTGAGGAGGCCAAATGCCCACGTTAGCTGTGTTCCAGACCCACCTTGTTCTCGGTTACGTCGCGTGGCTGCTCGTCTTCGCCGCTTACGGTCTGCCATGGCTGCGTTCGATGGATCGCGTCGCGGCACATCGTGTGATCGCCACCTTGCACAGCTTCCGATTCTTCGGACTGGTCTTCCTCCTGCCGGGCGTGGTCGGCCCGCATCTGCCCGCGGACTTCGCCGTGTTCGCCGCCTTCGGCGACCTGACGACCGGCCTGTTGGCCATGCTGGCGCTGCTGACGGTGAGGATGCGTCCGCTGTTCTGGCTGTTCGTCGTCGGCTTCAATGTCGTGGGCACGGTCGATCTCGTCGCCAATTATGTGCACGCCATCCAGCTCGGCCTGCCTGCGCATGCCGAGCAGTTCGGTGCCGCCTATGCGATTCCGGTCCTCTACGTGCCGCTGCTGATGATCACGCATATCGCCGCGTTCTATTTTCTGCTGCGTCCGCAACCCAGGCCGGTTCCGGCGTGACGGAGGGCGATGCGTCGGCTATGTAGCTTCCCTGCGTCTGTGAAATGCCGGATGCCTTCGGATTTTGAATTCCTGGAAAGAAGCGGGGAATGGCGGGGAAGAATTGGGACAGAGTGCCGATCGACGCACAGAGCGTCGACGCGCCGTTGTCGCGTGCGGCGGTTTTCCTTGTTGTGGCCGTCGCGAATGAGCAGGCTTCGCTTGCGAAAGCCGCCGCGGTGCTGGGTGGGCTCGACGACATCGTCAAAACCGTCGGATTCCGCGATCTTTCCGGCCGGCTGTCCTGCATCGCCGCGATCGGCAGCGATCTCTGGGATCGTCTCCATCTGGGCAAGCGACCCAAGGAGCTGAAACCCTTCGCACCGGTCAAGGGACCGGTTCATACGGCGCCGTCGACGCCGGGCGACATCCTCTTTCACATTCGCGCCGAGCGTCCCGATCTGTGCTTCGAGTTCGAACGCATTCTGCTCGACAGTCTCGGCACGAGCGTGACGGTTGTCGATGAAGTGTCGGGCTTTCGCTATTTCGATGCGCGCGATCTTCTGGGCTTTGTCGACGGCACGGCCAATCCGACAGGGCAGGATCTTCCGGCCTCGGCGCTCGTCGGCGATGAGGATGCCGATTTCGCCGGCGGCAGCTATGTCGTGGTCCAGAAATATCTGCACGATCTGAACGCCTGGGCTGGGACGCCCACGCCGCTGCAGGAGGCGATCATGGGTCGCACAAAGATCGACAATATCGAGATCGATGACGACGACGCGCCGCGCAAATCGCACAAATCGCTCGCCACCATCGTCGATGCCGACGGAAACGAACACGACATCCTGCGCGACAACATGCCGTTCGGCCGGCCGGGGCAGAAGGAATTCGGAACCTATTTCATCGGCTATTCCCGGTATCTCTGGGTGATCGAGAAAATGCTGCAGCGCATGTATGTCGGTGAGCCGCCGGGTGCCTACGACCGGCTGCTCGATTTCTCGACACCGCAAACCGGCACGACATTTTTTGCGCCATCCCACGCCCTGCTGCAAACCCTCGCCCCTTAGAGACGGCCATGCCCGGCTTCAAATCTCCGATGATCAATCTCTATTCGCGCGATCTGCCCCGCGCGATGGCGTTTTATGCGGAGCTCGGATTCGTCGAGACGTTTCGCACGCCCGCGTCGGGCGAGCCTGTGCATGTTCAGTTGAAGCTCGACGGTTTTTCACTCGGCATCGCGACGGTCGAAGCCGCCAAAGCGGATCACGGTCTTCGTCCGGAGGGCGAGGGGCGGTGGATCGAGATTGTTCTTTGGACGGATGATGTCGATGCCGCGATGCGCGCGCTCGCGGCCCGGGGCGTGCCGATCCTCACCCCGGCGCACGATTTCCTCGAAGGTAGGCTGCGCGCCGCCTGGATTTCCGATCCGGACGGCAATCCCATCCAGCTCGTTCAGCGAAAAAGCTAGGTATTCCGCCCGTTTTGCGGCCAATAGATTAGTATTGACTAATGCATTAGTGTTCGCTAATGTAATGCCATGAACCAGACAGCAGCCATCGATACCGTCATGCGAACCCTCGCCGATCCCACGCGGCGCGCCGTGTTCGAGCGGATCGTCAATTCCGACGAAGTGACCGTGGGCGAACTCACGCGGGGAAGCGGCGTGACGCAATCCGCCATCTCGCAACATCTGCGCGCGCTCAAAGAGGCCGGCCTGATCGTCGATCGCCCCGAGGGTCGCAACGTCCATTATCGCGCCGAACCCAAAGGGCTCGCGCCGCTCGTCGACTGGATGTCGCTCTACGGCGTCTTCTGGCGCGAACGCTTCGCCAATCTCAGAACGCTTTTGAAGGAGATCGATCCATGAGCCATGCAGCCTTGAAACCCGACACGCAGGACATCGTCGTCGACGAAGTGTTTGCTCACGCACCGGAGATCATCTGGAGGACGCTGACCTCGAGCGATCTGATGGGCCGCTGGCTCGGCATGAACCCGACAGGCTTCGAGGCGGTCAAAGGCAAACGCTTCACTTATCAGACATCACCGGCCGGCGAGTGGGATGGCGTCATCCAATGCCAGGTGCTGGATGTGATCCCGAACGAGCGTCTCGTCTATGCCTGGAAGGGCGGGCACGAAGGAAACGTCGGATATGGATCCCGGCTCGACACGGTCGTGACGTTCACGCTCGCCAAAGTGGCGGACGGCACGCGCGTTCGGCTCGTCCATTCGGGCTTTGTTCTTCCGAAGAACGAAACGGCGTTCGAGGGCATGGGCAATGGCTGGAAGACGGTGGTCGCGCGGATCAATTCCGTCACGGCCGAGTCCGCGAAGGATTCCTGACCGTAGTTCACGTCAACATCAGAAGAAAGAACCGGACATGGTGGACATCTTACACAAAGTCGGAATCAAGTCGGCTTCTCCGCATGACATCTACAAGGCCTTGACCACGTGCGACGGTCTTTCCTCCTGGTGGACCGGCGGCACGCAAGGCGAAAACATCGAGGGCGGCATCGTGCAATTCCGCTTCGGAACGCGCGGCGGCTTCGACATGAAAGTGCTCGAACTCCTCCCCGACAAACGCGTGCGATGGAAAGTGATCGAAGGTCCGCAAGAATGGGTCGGCACAAAAATCATTTTCGAGCTCCGGCAGGAAGACGACTGGACGCTTCTCTTCTTCAAACATGAGGGTTGGAAGGAGCCGATCGATTTCATGTACCATTGCAGCACCAAATGGGCCTTGTTCCTGCTCAGCCTGAAATGGCTGATCGAAACCGGCAAGGGCGCGCCTTATCCAAACGACATCAAGATCGACAGCTGGGAATAAAATCCCATCGCACTGTCCCGCAAACCCTCCAAGCACTCGAAAACAAACGAAAATCCGACAAGCGAATTTGGCAATTCTCCTCCCTTGACATGTAACCAAATGGTTGCATATTAAGGGTAGGACCGCGGAAGGGAAAAACCATGGCTGACGGGAAAAGCAGTTACATCTACGTGACCTACATCCGCACGACGCCGGAGAAATTGTGGGCTGCGCTCACCACGCCCGAATTCATGAGGCAATACTGGTTCGGGATGAACATCGAGACCAGCTGGAAAGTGGGCGCGCCGTGGAAGCTTGCCTTTCCCGATGGCCGGCTCGCCGACGCCGGCGAAGTCCTCGAGTTCGAACCTCCGCGCCGCATCGTGCTGAAGTGGAAGCACGAACTTCGCCCCGAACTGACGGCCGAAGGTTATGCGCGCTGCGTCATGGAACTCGAGCCGGTGAACGGCGCCGTAAAGCTGACCATCAGCCATGCAATCGACCGTGCCGACTCGAAGCTCATAGAAGCGGTGTCCGGCGGCTGGCCGCGCATCCTCTCGAACCTCAAATCGTTGCTCGAAACGGGCGAGATTGCGGTGAGCTGAGACGGGATCGCAAACAACGCATCGATCATTGGGAGACAGACATGGCAACCCACGAAACCGGAACCCGCGAGCAATGGCTCAAGGCGAGGCTGGAGCTCCTGGAGGCGGAAAAGGCACTGACCCGTCAGAGCGACGCGCTGGCGCTGCGGCGGCAGCAACTGCCGTGGGTTCGCATCGACAAGGACTATGCCTTCGATACCGACAAAGGCCCGCAAACGCTCGGCGATCTGTTCGCCGGGCGCTCGCAGCTTCTCGTCTACCATTTCATGTTCGGCCCGACATGGTCGGCGGGATGCCCGTCCTGTACCTCCATCGCCGACGCGTTCAACGGCTTCGTCGTTCATCTCGCCAACCATGACGTCATGCTGACGGCCGTGTCGCGCGCGCCGCTCGCGAAATTGCAGGCCTACAAGCAGCGGATGGGGTGGGATTTCCCCTGGGCGTCCTCGCTTGATAGCGATTTCAACTTCGACTTCAACGTTTCCTATACCGAGGCGCAACAGCGCGAAGGCGACGTCGAATACAATTTCCGGAATCGCGGCCAGCCGATGGACGCAAAGCCGGCACCGGAGCCGGTGGCGCGTTACGCGGCCAGTTGCGGAACGGACGCGCCATCCTTCGCGCGCGATCGCCCCGGCATGAGCACATTCGTGCGCGAAGACGGCGTCATCTACCACGCCTATTCGACGTATGCGCGCGGACTGGACGGCCTCTGGGGCATGTATCAGTGGCTCGACCGCGCGCCTCTGGGGCGCAACGAGAAGGTCTCCTGGCTGCGCCGCCGTGACGAGTACGGCGCGCGCTGAGCAGCATCCGCGCCGGAGAAGAAAAATGAGCGAGGTCCATTCCGTCTATCGCGCGGCAGACTGGCTGGGCCTCGCAGCGTCGCCGACCTTCGCCATCATGGCATTGCTGACCGCTGCCTTCGGTTCACCAGCCATGCTTTGCTCAGCCACGCAGGATGCGTCCCTGCTGGACGGAATGGTCCCGATGTATCTGTTGATGAGCGCTTTTCATTCGGCGGCGTGGCTGAAGCTCATCGCCCGCCGATGAGGGGACGCTTGCGCCGCAGGCGCGGCAGGTTACCATCGCCCGAAACGATCGGGCGGGATTGATGGTCACTCTCTACGGCATCAAGAATTGCGACACGATGAAGAAGGCGCGCGCCTGGCTCGACGCGCACAAGGTCGCCTATGCGTTCCATGACTATAAGGCGTCAGGCATCGACAGGAAGACGCTCGAAGCCTGGGCGAAGGCGGTCGGTTGGGAAACGCTTCTCAATCGCGCCGGCACGACGTTCCGCAAATTGCCGGACGCCGACCGCGAGGGGCTGAGTGAGAAGAAAGCGATCGCGCTGATGCTGGCGCAGCCTTCGATGATCAAGCGTCCCGTGCTCACCGGAAAAGCCGCGCCGATCGTGGGCTTCAAGCCGGAAACCTATGCGGCGGCGTTCCGCTAGCGCACACCATGCCCAGCAAAGCGCCGCGCCGGAAGTTTGGGGTCACCCAGAAGGATCGCATCTTCTTCGCGTGTCTTCCGGACGGGGAAACGGCAGCGCGCATCCATGCGCTCGCGGAAACGCTGAAGCGCGAGAACGGCTTTCAGGGCAATCTGATCCTGCCCGAACATCTTCACGTGACGCTGTTCCATCTGGGCGACTGGCAGGTCCTGCCGCAACAGATCGTCGACATTGCAAAGAAGGCGGCGGGGGAGGTTGCCTCGCCGTCCTTCGAGGTGACGTTCCCGCGCGTCGAGAGTTTCAGAAACCGCACCGGCATCTATCCCTTCGTGCTGACGGGAGATGCGGGCCCTTGGGCTGCCCTTCGCAACGCGCTCGGTGCGGCGCTCAGGAAAAATGGTCTCGGCGGCGCAGTGCACACGGAGGATGATTTCAAGCCGCACGTCACGCTGCTGCGGGATTCCTTGCGCGTGAAACCGGCACGCGTGGAGCCCGTTGCCTGGACGATCCGCGATTTCGTGCTGATCCACAGCCTGCTCGGACAGACGAAGCACATCCATCTGGGGCGCTGGAACCTGCCTTAGCGGGCGGCGAACGAAACAATGATCCGCCGGCGCGAATGCCCCGGCGGATCGAATGATGGGAAGGCGCCTGGACCTGCGCTCAGGTATCGATGTGCAGAAGGTTTTGCCGCATATCGGGTTCGCTCGTCTGCGGCGACAGCCAGATGCCGAAGAAGGCCTGCGCAAATTGCGGATCGCGCACCTGACCCGTCTGCTGTCCGTCGTGGAAGAAGCGGATCGTCCCGTCGGGTGTGTAGAGGCCCGTCGTGTGATCGCCCGACTTCACATCGGTAAACAGTCCGGCAATCATCGAACGATAATGCGCGAGCGTCGCGGAGCCGATGTTCGGGCTGCTATGGCTCATCTCGTCGAGCAGACGATCGACGATATCGCTCGACGTGCATGCGAAGTGATAGGTGATGTTCAGTGCGAACGGCACCTGCATCGACCATTTGGAGGCATCGGTCCACAACGATGCATCGTAGGCCGTCATGAGAAGAATGCGCATTTTCCCCGTGCCATAAGGCGCATCCGCCTTGATGACGTTTGCGATCTCGGCCGGTTTGGAATCGGAGGCGAAGGACGGTACGGCGGCCAACAGTGCTCCCGCGAACGCAAGGGCCCCAATAGCTTTACGCATGTACAAGCTCCTACTCGAGAATCGTTCACTTTGAACGGTGGTTGAGGCGGCTTCGATTTCGAAGCGGCGGCTCAGCTCAGGAGGCTCAGGCCTCCGGCGATTGCGAACTTCTTTGAAATCCGCATGCCTTCGCAGATACGAAACATGGTCCTGCGCGTCAAGACTTGGTTCGCAAAATCCGGACAAATTCGGAGGTTAGGATTAAGGAATCGGGCGGTTTCGCCGCTTTCTGGAACTCTCGCGCGTTACGGTTGCGAGTGCATATTGTTTCTTGCACCGCGTGACGATGCGTGCGGAAAACATTGCGCCGGCGTTCACGTGCTTCACGGAGAGCGCACGGATGCTTGCCGTTCATCCAGCGCGTGCTGTGCCGCCTCTTCGATCAGAGCAGCCACCTCCTTCGGGTGCGAGCGATAGACGGAATGGCTCGCGCCGTCGATCTCGACTTTCTTGCTGTGAGCGCGAAAGGCATACATCCGCTCGAGATCCGGACTGATGATGTGATCGGCCTTGGCGACCATGTACCAGCTGGGCTTCGACTTCCATGCAGGGTTCGTGATTGGTGTCGTGAACACCGCCGCCGCCGTGAAGAATTGCGCGCGCGCTTCGAATTCGGCTTCGTCGCTCGGAAGATCGGCGGCGAATTCGGCGTGGTAGCGAGACGGGTCGAGGAATGTGTATCCGTCCGACGTCTTTTCGACGGCATCGCGGCCTGACGCCGGATAGAGCTTGCCGTTGCCGGTTTCTGTTTCGCCCTCGTCGGGCGCGTGCGCAGCGATATAGACGAGACCGACAACGTGCGGGTCGCTCCCGGCTTCGGTGATGATCGCGCCGCCGTAGCTGTGTGCCACGAGGATTGTGGGGCCGTTCTGCCGGTCCAATATGCGCTTGGTCGCGGCCACATCCTCAGCAAGACCGCTCAGCGGCTCTTGCACGACCGACACGTTGTAGCCGTCGCCCGCGAGAATGTCGTAGACCGGCCGCCATCCCGAGCCGTCGACCCAGGCGCCGTGCACGAGAACGATGTTCCTGACCGGCGCGGCTGCGGCAGTGGCCGCTGCAAGACAAACGAACGCGGCGCTTGCCGTGCTCGCCAGCCATTTCTCGATGTTGATTGTCATCATGGAATTTCTCCTGCTGCGGCGCGTCGCCGCCTGATGCACATCGTAAATGTTCTTTACATTTTCCTGCGCCCGAGGACGTGCGCTGATTGGGCCGTGCACTCTCAGGCCTACTCAACGTTATGCTTGGTGATGTGGGCGCGAATGTCTGGAAAAAAAGGATACCGCATATGAGCCGACCGCCGCTTCCGCCTTTCACGCTCGAGACCGCCATACAAAAAGTGCGGATGGCCGAAGATGCCTGGAACTCGCGCGATCCCGCGCATGTGGCGCTCGGCTATACGACCGACAGCCATTGGCGGAACCGGGCCGAATTCGTAGAAGGACGCGACGCCATCGTGGCGTTCCTGACGCGCAAATGGCAGCGCGAGCTCGACTATCGCCTGATCAAGGAATTGTGGGCGTTTCGCGAAAACCGCATCGCCGTGCGCTTTGCCTATGAATGTCATGACGACAGCGGCAACTGGTTCCGCAGCTATGGCAACGAGAACTGGGAGTTCGGCGAGGACGGTCTGATGCGCCGGCGTCTCGCCTGCATCAACGATTTGCCGATCCGGGAAAATGAACGCAAATATCGCTGGCCGCTCGGCCGGCGGCCTGACGATCATCCTTCGCTGAGCGATCTCGGCCTCTAGGACGCGGTGATGGAACCCACGCGGTCGGGATAGAAGGCGACGTAGTCCTTGATCTCGGCCACCGCGTCGTAAGGCGCCTCATAACTCCAGACGGCATTCGTCGCGCGCGTGCCCCCGAGCGGGATGCTGTAATAACTGCACTCGCCTTTGTAGGGGCAATAGGTCGTGTGATCGGTGCGCTCGAGAAGCGACATGTCGACGTCTTGCCGCGGAATATATTGCACCGGGGGATAGCTCGCCTCTTTGAGGGCAAGCGCATCGCTGCTGTCGGCGACAACGCGATCCGCAACTTTGACCACCACGCGTTTGGGGCTGCGTTCGATCGTGATGGGATGATCCGGTCCCGGAATCCTGACGGGTTTCGCTGTCATGATCGAAGTCTCCCTCTTGTCGCCATGGATTTGATGCGCGGCATCGATGCCTGAATATAGGTCGGTTTGTCCGGGAAGGAACCGATGCCGGGCGATTTTTGTGGGGCGTCAGGTCTGATTCAGGAGCTTCGCGCGCAAGTCGGGTTCGCTGGTTGCAGGCGAAAACCAGATCCCGAAAAATCTCTGCGCAAAGGCCGGGTCGTGCACTTGCCCCGTCAGCAGGCCATCGCGGAATATTTTCACCGTGCCGTCGGGCGTATAGAGGCCGGTGACCTCGTCGCCGGATTTCACGTCGGAAAACAGCTTCGTCATTGCCGCGCGATAGACAGCGAGCGTGCCAGGGCTCAAAGCGGGATCGACGTGGCTCATCTCTTCGAGGGAATGCTGCACGATATCGTCTGCGGAAGCCGACATGTGATAGGTGAGCGTCAGCGCAAAAGGCGTGTTCATCGACCACCTCGCTGCGTCCGTCCACAAACTGGCGTCGTAGATCGGCATCAACAGCCAGCGCATGGTGCCGGCGCCCAAGGGCTGCGGCGACCGGATCACGGCCGAGATCTCGACTGGTTTTGCTGGCGCCGCGAAAGCAGGCGCGCTCAAAAATAGCAGGGCTCCGATGACGAAGCCTCCGGTGGCTTTGCGCATGACGAAAATTCCAACGCCCAATGTCTTTTGACTCAACGGTCTATGCGGTGCCCCGATCCGTAACGAAAATGCGAGGAGCGTCTGCGCGAGGACAGATAGATATGCGCGTCACACGGATTCTCCCCGTTTGCGCCGGGACTGTGCCGGCGTCGCCGGTCTGATCGCGCTCCGGCAGGCGCTCTGCGTTGGCTTGCAGAAGGCGGGTCTCGGCAAATGGCCGGCGAAAGGCTGCACGGCGCATCTGATGCTGTTGTACGACGCGCAAAAGCTGGACGAGCGCATCGAACCGGTCGAATGGACGGTCCGGTCCTGCATCGCCTTATCGTGGGCGAGACGAAACACGAGACGCGCGGGACGGTGGGTGCTCGGCGGATAGGTTGCCGCCAGCAATTTCAAATACTTAGTTTGCCGGCGTGCGCCGCTTGCACGCGATGCGGGAACTTTCTTCAAATCCGTCGCTTTTTCAGTTTACGCTGGGTTGCATTCGGCAACCGGCTGAGGCTGGAAGGGCGTTTCGATGCTCAGGCAATTGCTGAACGCGGTGGTCCGCGAAGGCACCATAACAATTGTGGGGCCGCGCGGCGGCCGCATGACGTTCGGCAAGGGCGGACCACAGGTCACGGTCCGCGTGCGCGATCGCGCGGCACTTCTCGAGCTCGGCATGCATCCCGATCTCAAGCTGGGCGAGTTCTACATGGGCGGCCGCATCGCCATCGA
>Ga0181525_10002958_pt1 | contig 13603 bp, 12 predicted proteins | sample PEATcosm2014_Bin_48_FD_121100 | JGI IMG/M metagenome (GOLD analysis project Ga0181525, IMG submission 121100) | Peatland microbial communities from MTU Mesocosm Facility, Houghton, MI, USA - PEATcosm2014_Bin06_10_metaG | ecosystem: Environmental > Terrestrial > Soil > Wetlands > Peat | place...
CATCACGGCGTCGTATGGCGGCGACACTGCCAGTAGCAGCGGCACGGCCTCTGTTACCTTGACGGTTCGTTCTACCCCGGCGATCTCCTCTATACCGGCCATCAATGGCCTTACCAACGGAGCCTCGTTCAAGTCGACATTCGCCCCCGGTATGATCATGAGCCTTTTCGGATCGTTGCTGGCGCCATCCACCCTGGAGGCGAGTAGCACGCCGCTGCCGGTTTCGATGGCGGGCGTCGGCGCTACGGTTAATGGCGTGGCAGCGCCCTTCTATTACGTTTCTCCCACGCAAATCAATCTGCAGATTCCGTATGAGGTCGCAACCGGGACCGCCACACTGAACATCAATAACAACGGCCAGGTCACTTCGCAGTCCTTCACAGTAACGGATACGGCTCCCGGCATCTTCATCAATGAGAGTAGCCAGCCCGTTCCCAGCACAACCGCAACCCGCGGACAAATCGTAACGCTGTACATCACAGGAGCAGGACGCGTATCACCAGCGGTCGCCACCGGCGCAGCGCCCGCGGCGGGAACGGCGACGGCAGACCTGCCTCAGCCCACGCACAGTGTTTCGATGACAGTTGGCGGAGTGGAAGCGACCATCGAGTTCATTGGAATTCCGTCGGCAATAGTTGGCGCAGTGCAAATCAACTATCTGGTTCCCTCCGGCATCGCAACCGGGGCGCAGCCAGTGATTGTGACAGCAAACGGAGTCGCCAGCTCACCCGCGTACTTGAGCATCACAAATTAGAAGGATCAGCCGACTTACTCAGTAGGATCAGCAGAGCATGTTCAACGATTTGTCGCGCGAAAAACACGCGAGGCAAGGGCGCGGGCACAGCGCGCGAGCAGCTCAGCGATTTCTAGACCGCAGCGGCACTCTGCCCAGGCTTCTCACGCCACCTTGAATACTATGCGGGGCATGTTTTCGGCCGTTAACCGGGCCTCTTCGACTGCGGAGAGCGGTATTGTTTTGGTGGCGATTTGAAAGCGGCACGGCACAGTCGCTCGCATCAACTCGCCAATCGATTTCACAAGACGAACCACAGGGATACTGCCGATGTCGCTTCCCATCAGTTCTATGACGGAAGAGCGAAGCGCCGCACTCGGCAGCGTAATTTCAGGCGCACTGACGGAGCCGGCATGAACGAAGCGGATCGGCACCGCGTCTTTGCCGGCCTTTGCCCCTGCGATGATCAGCCGTTCGGCGCTCTGGCCCCATAGGTAGTCGACAACAACATCAACCCCTTCCGCAAACTGCCTCTGAAAAGTCTCTTCCAGCGCGTCTCCATCCTCAACCAGAGGAATGGCCATATCGGCGCCGAAGGTCGCGAGCGATTTCAGGACTTCGATATTCCGGCCCGTCGCGATGACCTTCTTAGCGCCCATGTATTTCGCGATCTGGACTGCCAGGCGTCCGGCTGTGCCGGTAGCGCCGTTCACGAGCACCGTTTCACCGGGTTTGAGTTCCGCACGCTCCTTCATTGCAGCCCATTCCGATATGCCCGGATTGGCAATCGCGGCGGCTGTCACGTCGTCTAGAATAGGTCACGCCCTCGACTAAGAGAGCATTCGCGCTTCGCGAGATTCGGGAGTAGCGAATGGAGAAAGCTCCCTGCATTGCGACACTCCTTGCTGTTCTCCAGATTGAAGCCATCAACCGGCATGATCGATATCGAGCGGCCGAGACATATCCGGGAACCGGCCACGCTTGAAAAAACAATCCCTTTTCCCCAGATTTAACATACCTTCATATTCTCACGGCGCCCCACCTCGTCAGTATTAGTGGGAACACAATTCCCGTTCGAAATCTCGGATCAGGAGTTAACCAATGAAAATGAGTCTTACGATAATTGCTTCAATTATCGGCGCCTTCGGCGTCGTCGTTGTCACCATCGGGCTGGTCGCTCACGGGCAGTCTTTGACGGCTAACGCTGCTGTTCCGTTCGACTTCTTCGTCGGCAAGACGCCGATGCACGCGGGCAACTACACTCTGCGGCCTACGAGTTTCGACCCGGGCGAGATATTGCTCAAGGACGACGAGGGCAAGAGCGCAAGCCTCTTCATCGCCTTTCCGCTGGACAAAGATTCGGGCGGCGAAACCAAACTGGTCTTCCATCGCTACGGGGGCGAATACTTCTTGTCCCAGGTGTGGAACGGCACCTACAAGCTCGGCTTGCCTAAGTCGGAGCGAGAGCGCGAACTGACGGCTTCCAATGCCGTCACCGTGGAGGTGGTCCTGATTGCCAGGAAATAGAGACGTCCAGCGGAGGGCAGCCCAGGGGTCCTTCCGGGCTGCCTTTCTACAGAATCCGCTCGAAGATCCAAGCGCAAGATGGGCCCTTCCTCTAGTCGTCGTTTAGCATCCGATTCTTGCTCTTCCTCCGTGGCAACACACGCAACCCTGCGGCTGACACACCCAATATTCTTGACCGCCTCTTAGCTTCCTTCGCTCCAGCCGCGTTCCTTCAGCAGTGAACGTAAGCGCTATTCGTCCATCGGCTCTGGCGGAATCGAAAGTCGGCTGGGAGATCTTCCTGAACTTCGCGCTCAAAACCGGTGCCATCGGCGTGACGGAAAAGGAAGAGTTCGAGGACAGAAATGAGAGAGCGCTGGATCAGTTGTGCTCACTTCAGGCCCGCTACCAGGCAATCGTGATCCCGCGCTGCGCTTCCTGGCCCTGTTGCAAGGCGCGCTGGCTTGCGGTCGTGCTCATGTGGCAAACCGCCGGGGCACCGTACCGGATGAGTCGGCCGTGTGGAGCTGGCATCGCAGTTCTATGGGTCGGCCATGGGTACCGCTGGGCACGAGAATCGGGTGGGTTGCGGGAAGCGACTTATTCCTGGAGCCCACGGCCAGTTATCTGGTGGCCCAGGCGCTGGCTGGGGCTGAGCGCGTCCCGGTGAGCGAGCAGAGTCTCCGCCGCAGTCTGCGGGAACGAGGCCTTCTGGCCAGCATCGACGCGGGCCGCCAGATGGTGCTTGTGCGCCGGACACTCGAAGGAAGTCCCAGACAGGTGCTCCACACCTCAGAATTCTTGCCGTCTTTGGCCTTCAGTCAAGACAACGCCCGCCACAGCATCCCGCTTCGGGCCGTCCGAATGTGTGTATACCGTTCCGCATTGCCCGGCCCTTGTGCCCCATCAGGGCGTCTTAGTGGACTCGGGAACGCCGTTCTCTGCGAGTCGAGTGGCGAATGTGTGTCTGAGGTCATGGAGTCTGCAAGAAAGCCGCCTGAACACCGGGCACCGCATGGCCCGTCAGTAGGTATCTACCATGCTCTATCCCGGAGCAGAGAAGTGCCCGGCTTCGGGCGGCTCCGAAGAGCCTACCTTCATCTTTCATCCGTCGATCTTCGACCTCGCGATCAAGAACTCGAACTTCTACGACGATGCCATCCGCCAGAAGAGGAAGGAAGGCAAGTCCGGCGAAGCGCTCTTCTTCGAACTCGCGATTGAGGACCTGCGGCAGGCCGCCGACCTCTTTCGCCCCGTCCACGAAGCCACCGCTGGTATGGATGGCTGGGTGTCTTTGGAAGTTTCTCCCTCACTGGCGTACGATTCAACCGGCACGGTGAAAGAAGCGGTCCGTCTGCATGCCCAAGCACAGCGGCCCAATCTCTTCATTAAGATTCCCGGAACCAAGGAGGGGCAGGTCGCCATTGAGGAAGCCGTTTTTCGAGGAGTGCCGGTAAACGTCACCCTCCTGTTCTCAGCCGCACAGTATGTTGCCGCCGCTGAAGCTTACATGCGGGGAATCGAGCGCCGGATTGGCGCGGGCCTAGATCCGAAGATACATTCCGTCGCATCCATGTTCATCAGCCGCTGGGACAAAGCTGTGCTGGGGAAGGTCCCCACAGAACTTCAGGATCGTCTGGGCATCGCCATCGCCAAACGTACTTACAAAGCTTACCGGGATCTGCTCGCTTCACCACGCTGGAAGAAAGTTGCCAGTTCCGGCGCTCCGCCGCAGCGTCTGCTTTGGGCCAGCACCGGCACCAAAGATCCCAAGGCCTCCGATGTCCTCTACATCAAAGCGCTGGCTGCACCGGACACCATCAATACCATTCCTGAGAAGACACTGCTGGCGTTCGCCGAGCACGGCACGCTGAGCGATGTCCTGCCGGAGGATGGAGGCGACGCCGAAAGCGTGATCGCCGCGTTTGGCAAGGCCGGCGTCGACGATGAGAAACTCGCAGCCGAGCTTCAGCGCGAAGGCGCCACGTCGTTCGTCGCGTCCTGGAAGGATCTGCTCAACTGCATCGAGTCGAAGGACGCCGCCCTCACAGCCGCGAGTTGAGATTGCTATGACAACTCAGCAAACGCCGCGCACCTCCTCGTACAGCTCCACACCCATCGTGGTAGTCAACATCGGCATCGGAGGCTCCGACCCTGGGCTCGTAATGACCTATGAAGCACTGGCATCGAGATGATGAACCTGCCATGACCACGCGGAACAACGGCTATCGAGGCATCATTATCACTTTTGCAGCTTGCGCCTTACTTTTCGATCAGAGTCACGTAGATCCCCTCAAAGCCCAGAATCTTTCTAATGTACCCGACGTCCACCGGATCGTGGAGTCATCGATCGCGGCCACCCAGCGTCACTGGCAAGCGCGGCTCCATTACACCTATATCGAACGTGACGAAGATCGGCGCAGGGACCCGGACGGGCGCGTGATGTCGGAGCATGTGGATGTATCGAGAACGATTCTGGTGAATGGCGTTCCTTTTGAGCAGTTCGTGGAACGCGACGGGCGGCGGCCTCCCTCCGCCGGGGAGGAAAGGAAACAGAAAGAAGAACTCGACAAGTTGAAGCGCGAAACTCCAGCAGCGCGGGCCGAGCGATTGCGCAAGCAGGAGGAGGAGACCGCGTCGATTGTCCGGGAAGTGCCCAAGGCCTTCGACTTCCAGCTGGTCGGCGAGGAAGCAGTCAACGGCAGGCCGGCCTATGTGCTTCAAGCGACGCCGCACCCCGGCTACCATGCCCAAGGCAAGTACGGCAGCATGTTTCCCAAGGTCGCCGGTAAGCTTTGGGTTGACAAGCAAGACCTGGGCTGGATCAAGGTTGAAGGGCAGGTGATCCACCCGTTCTCCATGGGGTTATTTCTAGTGCGCTTGCTGCGCGGCTCGCAGATTAACATGCAGCAGACTCGCGTCAATGATGGGATCTGGATGCCGGAACGTGTTGAGGTTCAAGCGGTCGCTAAGATCTTCTTCGTGAAAAGTCTGTTGATTGATCGCGTGATGGCTTTCTCAGACTACAAATTGCCCCAAAACGGCGCGCCTCAATAAGGGAGTGGCCAAAGACGAGGGACACGTGCCCGCTGTCCAGGAGGCAGAAGTGATTTTGTCAGACTAGTTGCTCCTTTCCATTAAATGTCTCTCCGGGCGTACAGGTACCGATGATCTCCTGGTCATTGTTCTCGAACGAGTTTATGGACCGACGTGTCTTTCGGGAAGGCTGAACAAGGCAGTTGGCGTGTGGAATGTTCACCAGTCTTTCTGGCAGTTTCGCTTTTTGTCTCTCTCGTGATTTATTATTCGCAGTCCGGGTTTTGCGTTCGCCGAAATAAGGGCAGTGCGGGTTCCTGTTTATCGAATATTAAACCCTCAATGCTCAATGCAGCGTGCGGGCCTAGGAAATGCGGAAAGGAGCAACCGTCTCGCGTGCAAACGCCGCGACTCCAGGCAGGACTGGACACGGTTCTGATACGCGGCCTCCAATCTGTCGCGCCGGCGGATACCGGCGGATCTTCCCCGGCACCGGGTCAGCTTGAATCCTGACCGGGGTGAGTTCCGGTCTATTTTATATTGCCATCCCGGAGCAGTTTGGTCCGCCGTTCTTCGTAATCCTCGCTTGTGATCTCCCCTGCGGCATATCTCTTTTGCAGGAGCTGCAGAGGCGATTGCATTTGCCGGTAAGTTGACCGCCTCATCGGCATCATGAAGGAAAAAAACACCATCCAGAGGAGCACCCAAAAAAACCACCAATACCAATGCATTCCCCAAAAGTAGTACATAGTCGAAGTCTCCTCTTCTTACTTTACAAACACGCAGTACTCCGCACGCGACTCTGTCCTAACTGTCCGCTCGGGACAATCGTGCTCGTCCTCCTGTCTGAGTGGCCTTACTGCGTGGACTTGGCAAGTTCGCCTGCCCAATAACCTTCTCGGTTGTAATGCCGATGCAATTTCACTTCGTGATCACGAGTAAGCAGAGTTTGGTCCGTGTATTCCGGGCCTTGCTTGATGGCTTCACGAGTCAGGTGGATAAAAACCTTTGACTCCTCCCAACTGATTCGTTCAATCCATTGTGTCGAGATCAGAACCTTTTTCCCCGGCCACCAGTTTTTCGTATCGACAATCAGATAACGAATTGCCCACGTTTCGTCGTCGATGACAAAATCCTCAACGTGGCCAATCTCTCCGTCCTGGGCCTGAATATCGCGGCCGCTCACATCTTCCGTACTGCGGAGGTGAGTATCCGCGTTTTCTTCACGACGAGAGGATTCGGACCATCGATTCCCCCCACGCATAGGGTAGGTATTTAATCCCCACGCATACGGGCCGCCCCAGTACCCGGGCCAGCCGTAATAAGAGTAGTAGTCGCCCTCATACTGCCGCGAGACCGGTCTGTCGGTCGCGAGGGCGGGGCTTTTCTCGATCTGAGTTTTGGTCAGGTCGACCGGGATAACCTTGCGAACTTCGTTAGCCGGGTTCAACGCGTAAGGCGAAATAAGAACCCGCCGACCGTCTAGCCAACCTCCGGTATCGGCAACAAGATATCGAATTGTCCAACTTTGGTCATCGAAGTAGAACTCCTTAACCTTGCCGATCTCCCCATCGCGGGCGTCCAGTTTGTAGCCGTTTAAGTCTTTGGCTTTTCGTAGCATCTAATTCTCCTTTTCGTGCACACTGACGTGTTTGGGCCGGAACGTTTCACTGCTCACACCCCCACAGTAGCCGGAAAAAAGTCAAAACCGTGTCAAAAGGAATCACGATGTCGACCATAGAGGAAAGCGAGCAATTGGGCGGCACGCATCAGCTGCACTCTACACTCCGCGCGGTTGTCTTCTGCCGAACGGGTCAAATTGCGACGCCGCCCCTGTTATTTCTTGCTGTAAGCGTAGGGGAGCACATTAGCGATGTCGGTTTTCCCATAGGGCAAATCGTAATGGTCGTTGCCAGGATTCCAGGCATAGTCATAACCCATGCCGTAACCGAAATATGGATAGGCGTAATACCCCCTCATTCGACCGTAGCCAACATCCGACGTGACGATCACCGCCTTAAGTTCGCCGCCCTTAGAGATGATCAAGTCACGGACCTCGCCGTAATGGATACCAGCCTGCAAGTTCACATAGTCGCCGATGAGTTCTGTCGCTCGCCATTGGCGTGGCCCTATCGCGACCTTGTCTGGCATACCGTCGAACAACCCGTATTTGTCGAGACTCTCCACCGTGATCGGCGTGTTGACATAATCGATGTCGGGACCGATTTTTACATCCCCCCAGTTGACGGCAAGGGGCGTCTCGTCGAAACCGAGGAAGCCCCCGGTCGTAACGATCAGCTTTAGCACCTTGCCTTCGGGGTCAAAGATGACATTTTCGACGTGGCCGACTTCCTTCCGATTCGGGCCGAAAGCTTTAGTGCCTATCAGTTTCTTGACGCTCCATCCGTCGCGCCCATCTTGGCCGAGTGTCCATGTGCGGATGTCGATCTTGTCGGCCGCCGAGGCCGCACCCACCAGCAGAGTCAAGGCGGCTGTGAACGCCATCATATTCTTCTTCATATTTGCTAGATCTCCTTCGTGCCGGGCACCGGGCCCTGGTACCGACGCGCACTGTGCCGCGCCCGAAGCAACGTCCCCACAGTAGCGGGAAAAAGGTCAAAAGAGTGTCAAAAGCATAAACAACCCTTTCAATGAAGTTCTCAATCTTCCGTATCAGCTCCAGCTCGATTGGGATATCGGTTCCCTTTGGCGCACGCCGTGCTCTCGCACTGCCATGTCACCACGATCACCGATCATCTTGCGACCACCCTCGACGAGCCCCTGGCGCGGCTGGTAAGCCTTCGAGCCCACCACGTTTCCGGTGTTGAGCATCTAGCTGAATACTCAGCCGGATCAGCGCGGGCGCACGCCGGACATTCAAGGGTCTCGCCAGGACCTGGGAGCCGAGTTCTCCCGAACGTCACAGTTTCGATCGGGACGTGGAGCGGATTGTTGCCTACGCCGCTGACAAAATCGACGCCGCGGCAAATGGGGTCGCCATATTCGCGTGTTGGGGCACGAAAGAAGTTTTCGAGGCAATCCAGCTAACGACGTGCGTTAGCGATAACCACGTGTATGCCTGCCTACAACCAACCTGATCCGTTTCAACTCGCCGCCTCGATGAGCAATACCCACGGTACGCGGCGGTGCTGACGAACACGGCGCGTATCTTCTGTCTTCGGGCTTGGGCATGTCACCGATGCGGAGGAGGTGAAAGGCAAGAGCGTTCATCGACCGAAGGTCGGGGGATGGTCGCAAGCCCGCTACCAGCGGCGCGTGGGGAACGCGCACCAGGAGCGTGCCAAAGAGGTAATCGAACGCCTGGCTGAGATTGTCCACGAAGACAAAGTAAGTCACATCATTCTGGCCGGGGATTCGGTTGTGATTCCGCTCCTGCAAGAGCAACTGCCTCCGGAAATGGTCCCCATGGTGGAGGTCATGAAGCTCGATATTCATGCTTCCGAGCAGGATGTTCTTGCCGCCACTCTGGCAAAGCTACAGGAGCAAGAAGCCAAGACTCCGGCGAAAAGGTGAACCGGCTAATGCATCAATATCGGGCTCGTGGATTGGCCGTGTTCGGACTGCACGAGACGCTCGAAGCCCTGGCCAACGGGCAAGTCGAAGAACTGCTCATCAGCGGTCCGCTAGATGAGAGCCATCCTCTACCGGAGGACGTGGAGGCCATTTTCGCGCCGGAGATCCCCGATTCGGAGGGAGGAACGGAAAGCGAAAAACCGCGTCAGGCGTCCCTGCCCGATCTGTTGGTTACCAAAGCCAGGCAGACCGGCGCAATCGTAACGTTCATTGAAGACGCCACTCTGCTCGAATCGACCGGCGGTGTAGGTGCGTTCCCGCGATGGCGGACTTAAATTGCAAGTGGCTTACTCGCAAAGAAGCATTCCGGGAGCATCCTCTAACCGGTTGGCGAGGGCGTGTAAAAACGAAAACCTCCAAACGCTAAAACAAGCCCCACACGTCAGGGCAACCGGCACACCCACTTGCGGCGGCTTTTTGACGCCGTTTTGACATCCTTTGAGGTAAAATCCCAAGAAAGTCGCTAGCGTCCTCGTTTCTTGACATGGAGCGGGTCGTCCAGGAGTTGTCGGTGGCGCTTTTGACCGTCGAGTGGGGCTGCAAATTGACCCGAGGTACGGAAGCAGAGGAATTGTGGCAGATCCAATACTAGGGAATGGACGTGCACTTAAAGCAAGGTAGCAAGCCGGTTTGCAGGCTGTATGAATTTCATCGTCGCGCGGCTTTCGCCTGGTTCGCGTTGCTGATGGGGACGAGCAGTTCTTGCGACCAGCCGCAGAAGCCGCCCCCGAATCGTCCTAGCGTTACGGTCGGCAGCGGCAGCCTCACCGGCGCCACTTTGAATTTTGCCCCTAACGACCCGCCGGGGGAATGGCACAGCCAAGCGCGCGATTACGCCAATACTCGTTACAGCCCTCTCGGCCAGATCAATACCGATAACGTTGGAAAACTGCGAATAGCCTGGACCTTCTCGGATGCCACCCTGGGGGGGCATGAAGCCGCCCCCCTGGTGGTGAATAACACCATGTACCTGGTGACTCCATTTCCGGACGTTCTCTATGCGCTCGATGTGTCCAAGGCGGGAGAACCGGTCAAGTGGACCTTCAAACCGAACCCATCGCCGATCGCCAAGGGGAAGGCGTGCTGCGACACGGTTAACCGGGGCGTGGCCTACGTTGACGGCAAGCTGATCTACAACCTGCTGGACGACCACACCGTCGCGGTCGATGCCAAAACTGGCAAGCAGGTATGGCGCACCAAGATGGGTAATGTGGAGACGGGCGAAACCATGACGATGGCGCCGTTTGTGGTCGGCAAAAAGGTGCTCGTCGGCGACAGCGGCGGTGAACTGGGCGTGTGGGGCTGGGTGGCCGCACTCGACGTAGATAGCGGAAAAGAACTATGGCGAGCGTACAGCACGGGATCGGACAAGCAGGTACTCATCGGAAATGATTTCAAGCCGTTTTACGACCGAATGAAAAGAAAGGATCTGGGCGTCTCTACCTGGCCCGCCGGCATGTGGAAGCACGGCGCGGGCTCAGTGTGGGCCTGGATTTCCTACGACCCTCAACTGAATCTGATCTACTACGGTACCAGCAACCCCTCGCCGCGCGTACCGGATCAGCGGCCGGGCGATAACCTTTGGACCAGCACGATTTTTGCCCGCGATGCCGACACCGGCATGGCACGCTGGGCCTACCAGACCACGCCGCACGATCGATGGGATTACGACGCTGTCAACGAGAATATCCTGATGGACCTGCCCATCGACGGCAAAATCCGCAAAACGCTCGTCCATTTTGACCGCAATGCCTATGCCTATACGATCGATCGAGTCAGCGGCGAGGTGCTGCGAGCCTCCCCGTTCGCTTATCAAAACTGGTCCAGCGGTTTTGACATGAAAACGGCGTTGCCGATTGTGAATCCAAACAAGGAGCCGCATCCGAACGTCAAGCTGATGAACGTCTGTCCGCCGGATATCGGCGGCAAGGATTGGCAGCCGGCCGCAGCCTCGCCGAGAACCGGCCTGGTGTACGCCGCGATCTTCAACATCTGTATGGATGTCACCGACCACCCGGCCAGCTACATCCCCAGCACGCCTTACGACGGGATGGACATGCATCGCTATCCCGCGCCAGGCGGAAATCTCGGGGAATTCATGGCCTGGAATCCGGCCACCGGCAAAAAGGTGTGGTCCGTCAAGGAAACCTATATGACCATGAGCGGGGTGCTGGCAACAGCGGGCGATGTTGTGTTCTATGGAACCGCGGACGGCTGGTTTCGCGCCGTGGATGCGCGCAGCGGCAAAGTATTGTGGTCGCAAAGGTTGGGATCGGGAATTATCGGACAGCCGACCACCTACCAGGGTCCGGACAACCGCCAGTACATCGCCATTTACGCCGGCGTCGGTGGCGCGGCGACGGTCCGCGCCGACGTCACTGCTCTGAAGCCCATCAATTTCCCGCCCGGCGGCAATACCCTTTACGTGTTTTCGATTGACGGCGACTCCATGAGCAGCGGGCCCGGGCAGTTAACGGAATCGGACGGCGTTTCGGCAACGCCGCCGGAAGCCGGCAACAGCACTGAGCATTGAGGCGACCTATGAACCTCCGGGCTACTCCCTGTGCAATTGGCATTGCGACGCTGGCACTCCTTTCCTTGTTGTGCGCGTGCGGCCACTCGCCTCGGGAACAAACGGCAACTCGGGCCATGAGCGCTCTTCCTTCTGCGGCTGTGGGGGCTGCTGTGCCGTTGGGCCAACTCGCTGGTGCGCCCTATAGCGTGGCGGCGCTGTCAACCCCCAACCCCGACCATGCCAATCCGCAAGCCATCGAACAAGGCAAACAGCTCTATATCCAAATGAACTGCGCCGGTTGCCACGCCTACAACGGCAAGGGCAACATGGGACCGGATCTTACCGATTCCGAGTGGCGGTACGGCGGTCTACCGGTCCAGATATACCAATCGATTTTCGCTGGCCGGCCGCAGGGAATGCCGTCCTGGGGCGCGGCGCTGCCCCCGGCTGAGATCTGGAAGCTGGTTGCGTATATTCAGTCTTTCGGCGGCAGCGTAGCCGTGAGCGATTACGAGCATGCGCGCCAGGGCGATCAACCGGGCGAACAAGTCGCCCCCGAGGTGCAGGCCGAAGCACAGTTGGGGTCGCCGCCCGTGCCATTGGCGCGGCCGTCCCCACAGACCACTATGCCGCCGAAATCCGGGAAGCCGCTGCCATGAACTCGCGCGTTGTGCTTGTATCCAGCAGCCTGATCATGTTGCCGCGCGCCTTGCGGGGGGAACCACCCATGGCGTATCAGCGCACCTACGGGCCCGCGGTCGATCCCATTACCCAGCTAGGGTGGGGTCTGGGGATCATTTCGCTTTCCGTCATCGTCATCATCGGGATCCTCCTGCTGGGCGGCATCTTCCGCAAGCGCAGTACAATCCCAGCCGCGGAGCTTCCTCAGTCGACGGCGCGCGACGATGCCGGAGGAATGGCCTGGATATACATTGGCGCCGGTACCACCTTGCTGATCCTCATCGGCTGCATGGTATGGACTCTGCTGGTGACCGCGGCCGTGGCCGAGCCGCCCGGCGCTCGAGCGATGACCGTAGAGGTTGCAGCTTCCCAATGGTGGTGGAGTCTACGCTATGACAGCCCAAATCCGGAGCAGATATTCAACACCGCCAACGAAATTCACATTCCGGTGGGCCGGCCGGTCCGCATTGAGCTCTCGAGCGCCGACGTGATCCATTCGTTCTGGGTACCGCAGCTCGCCGGGAAAATGGACGTGATTCCGGGCCAAACCAATGTTGCATGGCTGCAGGCGGACCAAGCCGGGGTCTACCGCGGCCAGTGCGCCGCTTTCTGCGGTCCGCAGCATGCGCACATGGCGCTGCTGGTGGTTGCCGAGACATCTGAAGATTTTGCGGCGTGGCGAGAGCGGCAAGTGATGGAAAATGTCATGCCGGCGACCGACGAGGCCCGTCACGGACAACAGATCTTTGAGACCCATTGCGCCCCTTGCCACACCATTCGCGGCGTGACTCCTGCTGGGATCCGCGGACCCGACCTGACGCATTTGATGACGCGCAAGACGCTGGCCGCGGGACTGCTGCCCAATACACCCGAAAATCTGGCCAGCTGGATCGCGAGCCCACAGTCTTTTAAGCCCGGCGCCCATATGCCCGATCGTATTTTGTCCGGGCCCGAATTGATCGCTGTCACGTCCTACTTGCACACGCTGAACTAAAGGAGAACGCTTTTGGCCACGATCGAAACCCATCGAACTCCAGTCATTGCGCGAGCGGCGGACGGCTCAGCAACCTCGCAGAGGCTCTGGCACACCTGGGAGGGCAAGCCCGGGCTCGGCGGCTGGCTTTCCACGGTCGACCATAAGGAAATCGGCAAGCGATATATAGTAACGGCGTTTAGCTTTCTGCTCATCGGGGGTCTGGAAGCCTTGGCGATGCGCGTGCAGCTTGCACGGCCCAACCAGACCCTGCTGACGCCGGAGCAATACAACCAGTTATTTACCATGCATGGCGTCACGATGATTTTCCTGTACGCGCTACCCGTTCTCTCCGGGTTCAGTAATTATCTATGGCCGTTGCTGCTCGGTTCGCGCGACATGGCGTTCCCGCGATTGAACGCGCTGTCCTACTGGGTATTTCTGTTCGCAGGCATCTTCCTCTACTGCAGTTTCCCGCTCGGCAAGGCGCCCAACGACGGCTGGTTTAACTATGTGCCCTACGCGTCACTCGCCTATAATCCGGGCCCCAACATCGACGTATACG
>Ga0181525_10002959_pt1 | contig 13601 bp, 12 predicted proteins | sample PEATcosm2014_Bin_48_FD_121100 | JGI IMG/M metagenome (GOLD analysis project Ga0181525, IMG submission 121100) | Peatland microbial communities from MTU Mesocosm Facility, Houghton, MI, USA - PEATcosm2014_Bin06_10_metaG | ecosystem: Environmental > Terrestrial > Soil > Wetlands > Peat | place...
AAGGCGCCGGAGGAAAAGACCGTTGCCGATCCGAAGCCGGATGCGGCGCGCGTCGCGGGCTGGTACGGCTCGAGCCGCAAGATCAACAGTTCGCTCAGGCTTCTTTCCGCGCTCGGACAAACGGAAGTGGTCGCCAAACCGGATGGCACGATCACGATCGACGTGCTGAAGGACGAAGCCGGCAATCCGAAAGTCTGGCGCGAAGTGGGCCCGCTCACATACCGCGAAGTCCACGGCCAGACCCACACGAAATTCGTGACCGACGCGAGCGGCAACATCAGCTACTGGATCTCGGACGATTTCCTTCCCGTGCTGGTCTTCCAGCGCATCAACGGCCTCGAGCAATCCAACATCATGAAGATCATGATGGGCGTGCTGGGCGTGTCGCTCCTGATGACGCTCATCACATGGATCGGCGGATGGCTGGTGCGCCGTCATTACGGCAGGACACTCGACTTGCCGGGATCCGCCGCCGGCTGGCGTCTCGGCTCGCGCATCGGCGCCGTCGTGATCCTCGCGACACTCCTGGGCTGGGGTGGGCTCTTCGCGGTGCTGACCATGGGCAACGAGAAGATCGGCCCGATGCTGATGGGCCTCTACGTCATCGGCGTGCTGGCGCTCGTGAGCGCGGTCGTCATCGTCATCGAAGCCGCGCTGCGCATCGTGCGTGGTCCCGGCGGATTGCTCGTGAAAGCGGGCGAGCTCGTGCTGGGCGTCAGCGCGCTTTATGCAATCTGGGCGATCTTCGACTATGGCCTCGCAAACTTCAGTCTCGTTTTTTAAGGGCGCGTTTCTCGCTTGCACCGTGCTCGTGGCATCCGCCACGGGCGCGGCGGCAGCGCCACCGGCCGACACCGATGCCTACGTCGCGAAGGCGATGCAGACATTCGGCAATCCCGGGCTGTCGCTCGCCATCGTCGAAGACGGCAAGATCGTGAAGGCCAGGGGCTATGGCGTCCGCAAGATGGGGACGAACCTCGCGGCCGATGAGCACACGGCGTTCCCCATCGGTTCGGAGTCGAAAGCTTTTACGTCGGCCGCACTCGCCATATTGGTCGATGAAAAGAAGCTGAAATGGAGCGATCTCGTCAAAGACAGGCTCCCCGGCTTCCAGATGTACGATCCCTATGTCACCGACCACATGACGGTGCGCGATCTTCTCACCCATCGAAGCGGCTTGAGCCTCGGCGAAGGCGATCTGCTGATGGTGCCGGACACAAACAGAAGCCGCGCCGATTTCGTGCATGCGTTGCGGTACCTCAAGCCCGCGACCGGCTTCCGCGAGACGTTCGCCTACGACAACATCCTCTACATCGTCGCCGGTGCGCTGGTGCAGGCGGTGTCGGGCCAGACCTGGGAAGACTTCGTCCGCGAGAATATCTTCAAGCCTACGGGCATGGCTGACGCGCACACGAACTACGACGTCACCGCGCCGAATGCGGTCTGGCTGCATGCGCGCCTCAACGGCCCGTTTCGCGGCACGGGCGATCAGTCGATCCTGGCGAAAGGCCTCGAGGCGCACGTCTCCGCGCCGGCCGGCGCGATCAACGCCAGCGCCGTCGACATGGCGAAATGGATGAACGTCCAGCTGGCGCGCGGCAAGCTTCCGGACGGCAAGACGCTCTTCAGCGAAGAGCAGGCCGACGAGATGTGGAACCCCGTCGTCGTCGTGCCGCCGACGGAGTTCAAGCTGCCACCCTCGATGCGCAAGATGCAGCCCGATCTGCAGACTTATGCGCTGGGCTGGTTCGTCGAAGAGTATCGCGGCCACAGGATCGTCCAGCATTCGGGCGCGGTGCTGGGCGCGCTCGCCATGCAGTTTCTGATCCCGGAGAAGAATGTCGGCATTTCGGTGACGATCAATTCCGAAGACACGATGGCGCGCCGCGCAGTGGCCTATCATTTGCTCGACTACTATCTGGGATTGCCGCCGACCGACTGGATCGCCACGTTGAAGGCGACGCGGGAAAATATGGTCGCACAGACGATCGAGGCGCTGAAGAAACTTCCGAAGCCGAACATGGCGGGCGGTGCGCCGCCGCCGCTGCCGCTCGCGGCCTATGCCGGCAAATACGAAGACCCCTGGTACGGCGCGATGACGATCAGCGAGCGCGGCAATGACAAGCTCTGGGTCACCTTCGATCGTACGCCCGGCATGGAGGGTGCGCTCGAGCCCGTCTCGGGCAACAAGTTCCGCGCGGTCTGGACCGACAGGGGCATCGAAGACGCCTATGTCGATTTCGCGGTGGATGGCAAAACGATAACGGGCGCGACGATGGCGGCGATTTCGCCGCTCGCGGATTTCAGCTTCGACTATCAGGACCTGCACTTCGCGCCGGCGCAGCACTGAGCTGCGGCTCAATCCAGTCCCAACGGATCGCGGACGCGCGGGAAGAAGTTCATGTCGCGCTTTTTCCTGTAGTCGAGCGCCGCGAAGTTCATCTGGATCGCGCCGGGTGTGGCGACTGGAATGATCGTGTCGGCCATCGGGCCGAAACCGGCTTGAAAATGCCAGCTCGATTTGACGACGATCGTGCGCTTCTTCGTCAGATCGATGCCGAGGCCGGTGAAGGCGTCGGGATGAAAGATCTGCGTTCTGAGCGACATGATCACGATGTCGATGCCGCTTGCTTCCACCCACACCGAAAGGCCCATCGCCGCGCGTGTTCCGGTGAGGCCGGTTTGATCGTGGTTTTCCCGGATGCCGCGAACGATCACCTCGACATCGAGAGAGTCGCCCGATGCCGGTCCGCATTTGCCGCCGAGCCGCAACGACAGCTTCGCGCCGACGCCGGCATCGGCGCAGATCTCTGCTGAAACGGGATCCCAAATCCCGCCATAGGCTGCGTCGTGCATCTTCCGGGCGAGCATGGCGCGCAGAAGGCTCACATTGTCGCTGGGCGCGCCGCCGCCGGAATTGTCCGCCGTGTCGGCAAGAACCGCGATGCCGTTCGACCGGCCGGCCGCGGTCAGCGCCGTCTCGATATCGGCAAAGCGCGGCAGCAGCGCCTCGCGCGCGCGATAGATCTTGGTGCCGATTTCCGCCGCTGTTTCGCGCGCGAGCTTCGGGTCGTTGTCGGTCACGACGAGAACGCGGGAGCCGGTTTCCGGCGTATCGCCCCAGGGGAAGCCGTGCGCGAAGCCCGCCGAAAGAACGCCGTGGCGCTTTTCCGCCGCAAACAATGTGTCGGTCAGACCCCGCATTGGTTCGTGGGTCGTGGGATAGAAGCCCACCATGCGGCAATCGAAGACGGCGGTCGTCGGTTTGATCTCGCCTTTGGCCGCGCGCACGCAGAGTCCGTAGAGCTCCTCCGACCGTTCGGGGAAATCGGTGTGGGGATATTCCTTCACCGGAATGATGACGTCGGCTCGCGAAACCATCAGCTCGGTCAGGTGGCAGTGCAGGTCGAGCACCGCGCCGATCACCGCACGCGGGCCCGCCACGTCGCGCAAACCCGCGATGATCTCACCTTCGCAATCGTCGCAACCGCTCGACACCATCGCGCCATGCAGGAGCAGCAGCACGACATCGAACGGTCCGTGTGCGCGCGCATCCGCCAGAATTGCGTCGCGATAGCCTTCATAGACGGATTGAACCGTCGGGCCCGAGGGCTGGGCGAGCGCGAAAACGCTCTCGACGAAGGTGTGGCCGTCGCGGTCCGCGAGCCGGCGCCAGAGGCGGGCAATCATGGCGGTTTCGGCGTCGCTGTCCGCCGTGCTCGCGTCGCCGTGGAACACACGATTGGCTTCGAAGGCGCGTCTGCCGGTCGGCCAGGGCGAGAACGTGTTCGTTTCCGTGATCACGCCGGCCGCGAGGATGCGCATTCTCTGGATTTTCCCGATGAGAAACTCGTTTTCTATATGATAAAGCCGGGGCCGGTTCAATGCGCGGACAATGCGGGCGAGGACGCCCGCGCTCCGGCGCCATCGTTTCGGCGGCGAGGTTCGCTCGTCACCCATTTTCAAATTTGGAAGATGCTGACGGATCTACTGCTCTGTCGAAGCAATGGCGCCGGAGCGCGGACGTCCCGTCCGCCTTACTTCTCCCTCACCTCAACGACTCTCTCCGCGACGTTCGACACCTCAGTCGACGAAGCGGCGACCGTTGCTCTTCACGCGCCGTTATTTGCAGGGGTTTACCCAGCGAAGGCCCGGAAACCGGGCGAAATCGGAATCGGTCGAATAGAGGACGTAGCCGCGTTCCATGGCGAGGACGGCCAGATGGGCATCGGTGGTGAGATTGCCGGCGGTGCCGAGATTTTCGAGCGCGGTGCGAAGTCTTGCGAAATGGGTATCCGATGGGTGCGCAATGTGAATCTGCGGCAGCGCCAGCCACGATTGAAGCCGCGCCATCACGTCCTGAACCGGAAGCGGATGCGTTACGACTTTGCGGTTGGTGGTGATGCGCACGAAGCCGAGCATTGTGGCCCATGCGAGCCCGACACCTTCGGCGCCCGCCAGACACCCGTCCCACCAGACCCGCGCCTTTTGGTGAACCGCAGAGTCAGCGTTGTGCGCGTGAACGAGGACGTTTACGTCGGGCAGTATCATCGAACTTTTCCGCGTAGGACTCCGCTTCCATCTCGTCGGCGAGCTGACCGAGCTTGTCGAGATCGATCCCCGGCTTGAACCCGAAGGAATGTGGGACCGTCTTCGGCGCCGGATGCCGACGCGCCGTTGCGGTTTCGCCCAGGCCGGTGCGGATCGTCCGATTGACCGCTTCCTTGAACGGAATGCCGAGCTCCTGCGCGCGCCGCTTCAGCAGCCCCGCGAGGTCGTCATCGAGCGTAAGGGTCGTTCTCATGGTTGGCATCATGGATGCGCAAGGTTTTGATGTCAAGGCATCAAGATTCGGGGCGGCGAAATCCGGCGTGGAGAATGCGGGCGAGGACGCCCGCGCTCCGGCGCCATCGTTTCGGCGGCGAGGTTCGCTCGTCGCCCATTTTCAAATTTGGAAGATGCTGACGGATCCACCGCGTTGCTGAAACGATGGCGCCGGAGCGCGGACGTCCCGTCCGCCTTACTTCTCCTTCACCTCAACGACTCTCTCCCCGACACTCAAATCGTATCGAAGCGCGCTTTTCGTTTCTCGATGAACGCCGTCACGCCTTCGCGGCATTCGGCCGTGCGGCCGGCGACTTTTTGCGCGGCGCGTTCGCTCGCGAGCTGTTCGGCGAACGGTTTCTCGAGCGCGCCCCAGGCGAGTTGACGGATCAGCGCCAGCGTCGCGCGCGGTCCGTCGGCGAGTTTTTTCGCGAGTTCGAAGCCGACCTCGAAATCCTTTCCTTCCGGCGTCAGGCGGTTGATGAGCCCCCAGGTGAACGCCGTCTCCGCAGGGATCCGTTCGCCCAGCAGCATCGCTTCCATGGCGCGGGCGCGGCCGGCCGCCGCGGCCAGAAGAAACGTCGATCCGCCGTCGGGGACGAGGCCGATATTCCGGAAGGCTTGCAGGAAATAAGCGGTGGAGTCGGCGACGATCAGATCGCCGGCGAGTGCGATCGAGCATCCGACACCCGCCGCTGCGCCATGGACGGCGGTGACGATCGGAATCGAAAGCGCGCGCAGCTTCAGCATGAAGGGATTGAAATGGGATTCGAGCGTCGAGCCCGCATCGAACTCGCCGGTGCCGGCGCTTGGGCCGATTGTGCCGCCGCCGGTGAGTGCCGCACCCGAGCAGAAGGCGCGGCCTTCGCCCGTCAGCAAAATGGCGCGCGCCGATTTCTCGGCTTCGCCGACCGCATCGCGCAAGGCTTCGACCATGGCGATCGACATGGCGTTGAGCGTCGCGGGATTGTTGAGGCGCAGGACGGCGACGTGATCGACGATCTCGGTTGTGACGAGGGACATTTTTTCCTCCCGGCGGCTTTGCCGCCACTTTATGAATGACGTTTCGTCCCAAGCTCACCAGACATCGACGCCTAAGTCTACCCGGCGCGGCCCCTTGATCCGCCGCGCGGTTATGCAACTCTGCGCCCGGAGAAACCCAATTGCCGCAAGAGGAAACCACAATGAAATCCCTGTTCGATCTGACGGGAAAAGTAGGCCTGGTCACCGGCGGCAATGGCGGCATCGGGATCGGCATGGCGGAAGGCCTCGCCCGGCAGGGCGCGTCCGTCGTGATCTGGGGCACCAACGAAGCCAAGAACGAGGCGGCCCTCGAGCGGCTGAAGAAATGGGGTGGCGCGGTCGCGATCGCGAAGGTCGACGTGTCCGATGAGGAGGCCGTGAAGGCGGGCGTGAAAAAGATCCTCGCCGAATTCGGCAGGCTCGATGCGGCCATCGCGAACGCCGGCATCTCGATCTCGCGCAAAAGTTTTTTTGACATCTCCATCGAGGACTTCCGGCGGATGGAAGATGTGAACCTGCACGGCGTGGTGTTCACGCTGCGCGAGGCGGCGCGCCACATGGTCGAGCGGTTCAAGGCGGGCGAACCCGGCGGTTCGCTCGTGGCGGTCGCGTCCACCGCCGCCGTTCACGGCGCGGCGCGGAACGAACATTACGGCGCCACGAAAGGCGCGGTCGTCTCGATGTGCCGCGCCATGGCGGTCGAACTCGGGCGCTACAAGATCCGCGTCAACAGCGTCTGTCCCGGATGGATCCGTTCCGAGATGACGGCGAACGCGCAAGGTTGGGACAAGTTCAACGAGAACGTCATCAGCCGCGTGCCGATCGGCGGCTGGGGCGACGGCGAGGATTTTTCCGGGATCGCGGCCTATCTCGCATCCGACGCGTCGCGCTACCACACGGGCGACCAGATCATCATCGATGGGGCGTATACGATCTTCTAAGCCTAGAAGTAGGGCGGACGAGACGTCCGCGCTCCGGCGCCATCGCTTTGGCTACGAGGTTCGCTCGTCACCCATTTTCAAATTTGGGAGATGCTGACGGGCGTGCCGTGATGCCGAAACGATGGCGCCGGAGCGCGGGCGTCCCCGCCCGCATTTTTTCGCGCGACACGATGTGACGACATAGGAAAATGTGATCGAAGCGGCGACAGCTGTTTGAATGTCGCCATTTGTTTCTATTCCGTTGCCGAACCTTTCGCTAACGGACGGCACGCGTTCCGGTGCAGACTCGTGCCCGTTCTCCGCCATGGAGCGGCGGTGAATTCCCGAAATTCACAGGGAGGCGGTGAGGCGGTGAGAAGAAAAGATTTTAACGCAGAGGTCGCAGTGGATGCGCGGGGTACGCAGAGGATTTCTTGCGCGCGTTCGCGCGCAGCTTTTCCCCCGCGTCCACCGCGAATCCACCGCGACCACCGCGTTGAATCTTCTTTTTCTCACCGCCTCACCGTCTCCCTGTGCAATTTTTTCTTCGGTATCCTGTGCGCCGTACACGGACGGATTATTCCCTGGTCTTCCCTGTTTTTTGCCTTGCCTTTTCGGGCGAGATTGCGTGTCGGCCCCATTTCACAAGGGTTGGATGAACGCGCGCCGAGGGCACGAATTTTTCGCGCCCTGATCTTTCCCCTGATCGCAGGGAACAGTCCGTTGCCGTTTCGTCCGTCCGGTGATTCAGAATTCGTCGTTGTGGGCGCCGGGTTTCGGCGGGTCGCGGCGGATGGACGCCGGCGTCTTCGAGAATTTCACCGGCGGCTTCATCGCGCGCCAGGTGCCTTCCGTCGGATGTTCGCGCAGCTGGAAGAAACCGACCGCTTTCAGATGCGGATCGTCGAGCACGCCTTCGAGCGTGTTGGCGCGCATGATGGGAATGTTGTTCTTCTCGCCGAGCGCGAGCCATTCCTCGGTCGTGTGCGCCGCCGCCGCCTCGCGCAGCATTTCGTAATAGACGGCGACCTTCGCCTTGCCGCCTTTCGCGCTCGTGAACCGCTCGCTTTCATAGGCGTCAGGCAAGCCGCCCAGCTCCATGAATTTCGCGGCCGCGGCGCGGCTGACAGGCTGGATCGCGATGTGCCCGTCTTTCGAGGCGAGCGGCCGCCTGTCGTCGGCCAGCGCCGGGGTGTGGCCGACATGCGATACGGCGGGCGCGAACGTCTCGCCATAGAGATGCTCCGCCATGATGAAGCTCGTGAAGCTTTCGAGCATGGGCACTTCGACGAATTGTCCTTCGCCGGTGCGCTCGCGATGAAAGAGTGCCGCCAGCACCGCATAGATCGCGTGCATGCTCGACACCTTGTCCGCCAGGAAGGACGGCATCAGCCGCATGTCGCTCGTGCCGTCGACGCGGGGCAGAAGATCGGCCGCGCCAGAAGCCGCCTGCACCAGATCGTCGAACGCCTGGCGTCCGGCATAAGGCCCGTCGGAGCCATAGCCAACGCAATGCACGTAGACGATGGACGGATTGAGCTTCGCCACGTCGTCATAGCTGAATCCCAGGCGCGCGATCGCGTCGGCGCGCACATTGTGAATGAAAACCTGCGCGGTCGGGATCAGCGTGCGCAGCTTCGCGCGGCCTTCTTCCGATTTGAGATCGAGCGCGAGCGAACGCTTGTTGCGGTTGAGCGTCATGAAGGTCGCGCCCATGTCGGGGCTTGCGGCATGCTTGCTGCCGTGGCGCTGACGATCGCCCGCCGGGTTCTCGATCTTGATGACGTCCGCGCCCAGATCACCCAGCGTCTGCGTCGCATAAGGACCGAAGATGAATTCGGTCAGATCGAGAACGACGATGCCGTCGAGCGGCCCTTTTTTCTCAGGCATGGTGCGACCCCGGATAGCGAAAGAATAACGTGTCGCGCGAAGAATAGACCCGCCGGACCGAAGCGCAAGGCGGCTCTCGTCGCGGCAGAATTAGGCCGCTTTCGGTGTCCGCATGAAGCGCCGCGCCAGCCGGAACATGAACGGCACGAAACGCGGCCGCTTGAGGCGCGGATCGTAGATCCCGAGCCTGCGGTCGTTTTCCTTCAGGCAGACATCGATCAGCTGCGCCACGTTGATGTCCGCGCCCAATTGCTGCGCGCCGTTCATCGTGAAGTTGTTGTCCTGCTGACCGTTGGAAACGTCCGACGCGATGCCGAGGCGCTCATAGACGAGGAACACCCACACGGCGAGCACCTTGAGTTCGAACCAGGGCCTGCGCCAGATGGGCATGTTGCGCCGCCACCATGCCATCCAGTTCACGAAGAAAAGGATGTGACGGCCTTCTTCCTGCACGACCGGCTCGAACGTGTCGACCAGTTCGGGCGGAAAATATCCGGTGCGCTTGGCCGCATCGAAAAGTCCGAAGGCGAAGAAGCTGTCGATGCACTCGCTGTAGCCCGTGACCATGAACGCCCATTCGGGATCGCGCGGACGTTGCTCTTCCGGTTCCGGCGCGAGCTTGATGCCATAGGCCTCGACGAGATTGGAAAGAACGTGGCGATGGCGCTTCTCCTCGAAGCCGTTGAGCTCGATCGCCTTGCGCAGAAGCTGATCTGGAACTTCTTCCGCATAGGTCGCGACGTAAAGCCCGGCGCGATTCTCCGTCTGCACCGCGATGTCCCAGATGGGAAGACTCGTGATCCGGTTCTGCGCTTCCGGATCGAGCTTCGGCCAGTCGATGACCGCGGGCTTATAAGGATTGAACGTGTCGAGCAGCGTCTTGCAGAAGAGGCGCTTGTGCTCGTCGCTGCCGTAGCGGATCGGACCGTTGCCCGGCATGGTGCCGGTGTCCCTGAAAATCTCCGGCGGAACGGCGAACGTCGTACTGCTCATCTGTGCACCCGAAAAAAGCCGATAGCGGCGGTCGGTTCTTATACTAATGGCCACGCGGCGCGCGGGGAAGCCTCAGCGTTTGGGGCGCGACACTTCCGCAAAAGGATTGCGCCGCAACGGGCTTCGATGCGGGGGAGGTCCCGGCTCCTGGCAGGCTTCCGATTCGGGCTCTCCGCGTCGAGCCGGTCGCGGCCCTTTGCTCCGGGTCTCTACATCCCGCTATTTGCGCGCTCGATCTCGCGGTTGATCTCCGCGCCCAGAAGCAGCACGACAAGCGACAGCCAGATCCAGGTGAGGAAGCCGACGATGGCGCCGAGATTGCCGTAGGTTTCGTCGTAGTGTCCGAAGCGGCGCACATACCAGCCGAACAGAACCGTGCCGATCATCCAGAGCGCCGAGGAAACAGCGCCACCCCAGGTCATCCAACGCCACTTTGCGCGCGGGCGGCTCGGCCCATAGCGATAGATGAGCGACGACAGCACGACGCAAACGACGAAAGAAAATGGCCAGACGAAAATCCGGAAGGCCATGGCAAGCCCGCGATCGAACGGCAGCCGCGCTACGGCTTCCGGAAGAATCACGCCGAGCGCGACCGCGACTGTTGCAAAGAGGATACCGATCACGGTCAGCCCGAGCGCGTCGAGCGTCAGGCGCAGGAAGCTGCGCGTCTCCTTCTTTTCGTAAGCAATGTTGAGGCCGTGGATCAACGCCTTGATCCCACCGCTCGCGCTCCAGATCGCAAGCACCAGCGCGACCATGAACGCGAAATTGAGCGTCTGCTGTTCGGCCGCCAGGCGCTTGATATCGGCTGCGAGCACCGTGATCGCGCCTCTGGGCAGGAAGCCCGAGACATACTGCAGTTCCTGCGAAAGCGTGGCCCGATCCGCGAAAAGACCGTAGAGCGAGACTACGCAAGCGATCGCCGGGAACAGGGCCAGAAGAAAGAAGAAGGTGATGGAGGCTGCAACCGAGGGGATGCGGTCATTGGAAAACTCGTTCACCGCATGCCAGAAAATTCTCCAGATTCGCGACTGCACCGTTCCTCCGGGTACCGGGCCCTGTATCGTCATGGTGCAAGCCGGAATTCCTCCGTCGCCGATCTACGGCGTGATCGACGTCGGGTCGCTGGCGGGAAATGTTTCGTTCAAGGCTTCGTCGAGGCGCGCTTCGACGTTCAGCGCGATCGAGCCGTTCGCCGGCATGAGTTCGGTGTGGATCGGCAGGCCTTTCTTCAGCGTGAGCGTCACTGGCGTCTTTTCTGCGATCTCTGCGATACGCGCGCGTTGCTCGTCGCTCAGCGCGCCTTCAAGCGCAAGCTTGCGCTCGATCCGCTCGCTCTTGCCGTCCCGGACAAAGCTGAGGTCGACCGAGATGGATGTGACACTCCATTCCTTGCGGTCCGCATACATGCGCAACGTGATGGTCGTGCAGGCGGCGAGGCTTGCGAGCAGAAGATCATAAGGTGCAGGCCCGGCATTGGCGCCGCCATTGGAACGGGGCTCGTCGGCTATGAGCGCGTGTCCATTCGCGTCGATCCGGACGGCATAGCGGTCGGATCCGATTGTCGCGTGGGCGTGTGTCATGTTCTCTCCATCCGGTCTGAAACGTCGCCGCGAGGCGCCGGTTGCATCACAACCTCCAGGCGGTCCGGGCGCAATCTCATTTCCGTTTATTTTCCGTCGCTAGGGTGCGCGGTCGCCGCGCTGCGACAGGCGCTCCGCAAAAAAGCGTGCAAGCACGTCGACGCGGGCAGGCCGCGGGCCGCCGGGTGGCGTCACCCAATGCAGCGCCGACGCGGGTCCCGACCATTCGGGCAAGATGACCTCCAGCTTGTTCTCGGCTATCGCGCCATGCACTATAAAATCCGGAAGCAGGGCGATCCCCACACCCGCAATCAGCGACGGCATGAACGCGTCGCCATTGTTCGCGCGCAGCGTTCCGTGCGGTTTGACCGAAGCCGTCTCGCCCGATTTCGTTGTGAAGCGCCACGTGTCGGTCGTAAGCAGGTAGGCGAAGCAATTGTGCTCGGCCAAATGAAGCGGATGCGTCGGCCGGCTGTGCCTCTGGAAATAGGAGGGCGCTGCAACGAGAAGCGGCTTCACCGCACAGAGCCGGTGCGCGATCAGCGAAGAGTCGGGAAGCGTGGCGACGCGTAGCGCCGCGTCGAAGCCTTCGCCCACCAGATCCACCATCTGGTCGCTCAGATGCAAATCGACCGAAACCTCCGGATAGGCCGCGAGGAAATCCGGAAGCAGGGGCGCCACGCGCAAAAGGCCAAAGGACATGGGTGCTGCGAGCCGCACCGTCCCGCGCGGCGTGGCCGATTGGGCCAGCGCGTCGTTCTCCGCAGCCTCTCCCTCGGCCAGCATCTGGGCGGCCCGTCCGACAAGCTGCTGGCCCGCCTGGGTGAGGGCGAGCCGTCGCGAGGTCCGATTGAAGAGGCGGGTGCCGAGGCGGTCCTCGAGGCGTCCTACGGCCTTGGAGACGGTCGCCTTGGAGAGCTGGAGCTCCGCCGCGGCGGCGGCAAAAGAGCGGAGTTCCGCCACTTTCGCGAAAATCGCCAGGCCTTCGAGGTCGGGAAGCTTAGGCATCGATTTTGGAAACAATAGGTTTCCATAGTTTCTATTTCTAATCCCAGGCCCTGTCCATACATCTGCCCCGTAGGAATTCGCGGGGCACAGGTCCCGCTGGGAGAAAAGCAATGATCGACGTAAGACCTTTCGGCACGCTGGGCGGCGCCAACCACGGCTGGCTCGACGCCAAGCATCACTTCTCATTCGCCAACTATTTCAACCCAAGCCGCATGAGCTGGGGAAATCTGCGCGTCTGGAACGACGACAAGATCGAGCCCAACACCGGCTTTCCGACCCATCCGCACGCAGACATGGAGATCATCACCTATGTCCGCAAAGGCGCGATCACGCACAAGGACAGTCTCGGCAATACCGGCCGCACGGAAGCGGGCGACGTTCAGGTGATGAGCGCGGGCTCCGGCATCCGCCACGCCGAATACAATCTCGAATCCGAGCCCACCACGCTCTTCCAGATCTGGATTCTGCCGCGCGAAGCCGGCGGTCAGCCGACCTGGGGTGCGAAGCCCTTTCCCAAGGACGATCGCGCCGGACGATTCGTGACGCTCGCGAGCGGCTTCAAGGATGATGCCGATGTGCTTCCGATCCGCGCCGATGCGCGCGTGTTGGGCGCGACGGTCAAAGCCGGTCAGACGGTCGAATACAAGACCGATCCGAAGCGTCACCTCTATCTGGTGCCGGCGACGGGCGCGGTCGAGATCAACGGCGTTCGCGTCAACGCACGCGACGGCGCGGCGATCACCGACTTGCCGAAGCTCGACATCAAGGCGCTCGAAGACGCCGAGCTCGTGCTCGTCGACGCCGCGTAACCGTTCGAAATTCTTTCCGGCAACACACTCAGGAGATAGTCATGGCGAAGGTTCTTGTTCTTTATTATTCGGCTTATGGCCATATCGAGACGATGGCAGAAGCGGTCGCACAAGGCGCGCGTGAAGCGGGCGCCACCGTCGACATCAAGCGCGTGCCCGAGCTGGTGCCTGAAGCGGTCGCGCGCGACGCGCATTACAAGGTCAATCAGAAAGCGCCGGTCGCGAAGATCGAGGACCTTGCCAATTACGACGCCGTGATCGTCGGTACGGGCACGCGCTTCGGCCGCATGTCGTCGCAGATGGCGAACTTCCTCGACCAGGCGGGCGGTCTGTGGTCGCGCGGCGCACTCCACGGAAAAGTCGGCGGCGCCTTCACGTCGACAGCGACACAGCATGGCGGTCAGGAGACCACGCTCTTCTCGATCATCACCAATCTTCTGCATTTCGGCATGATCGTCGTCGGCCTCGATTACGGACATGCGGGTCAGATGACATTGTCGGAGATCACCGGCGGTTCGCCTTACGGCGCAACCACGATCGCCGGCGGCGAC
>Ga0181525_10002964_pt1 | contig 13596 bp, 7 predicted proteins | sample PEATcosm2014_Bin_48_FD_121100 | JGI IMG/M metagenome (GOLD analysis project Ga0181525, IMG submission 121100) | Peatland microbial communities from MTU Mesocosm Facility, Houghton, MI, USA - PEATcosm2014_Bin06_10_metaG | ecosystem: Environmental > Terrestrial > Soil > Wetlands > Peat | place...
CGACGAGGATATCGGCCGCACCGACGACCCGGTGCGCATGTACCTGCGCGAGATGGGTTCGGTCGAATTGCTGTCGCGCGAGGGCGAAATCGCCATCGCCAAGCGCATCGAGGCCGGCCGCGAAATGATGATCGGCGGCTTGTGCGAAAGCCCGCTCACCATGCGCGCGCTCATCGCCTGGCGCGACGCGCTGATGGAAGGCAAGATGCTGCTGCGCGACGTGGTCGATCTCGACGCGACCTATGGCAGCAATTTCGACGAGGAAGCCGCCGAGGCCGAGGCCGCCGAGGAAGAGGAAGGCAAGGCCCCCGAGAAGGAAGGCGAAGAGGCCGAGGAAGGCGCGAAGCCCGCCGAAGGTGCGCCCGAGGCCGAAGGCGAAGGGGACGGCGAGGAAGGCTCGATCTCGCTCGCGGCGATGGAAGAGGAATTGAAGCCCGGCGTGCTCAAGAATCTCGACGAGATCGCCGGACTCTACAAGAAGCTGCACAAGATACAGGAAAGCCGGCTCTCCGTCCTCAAGGAGGGCGACGAGATCGGCAAGCCGGCGGAGAAGCGCTACGACAAGCTCCGCGCCGAGATGGTCGAGGCGATGAACAACGTCCATCTCAACAACGCGCGCATCGAATATCTGGTCGAGCAGCTCTATTCGCTCAACCGCCGGCTGCTGGCCGCGGACGGCAAGCTGCTGCGGCTGGCCGAGCATGCCGGCGTCAAGCGCCAGGATTTCCTCGGCCAGCACATGGGCCAGGAATTGCAGCCCGACTGGGTTTCGCGCGTGCGCCGGCTCCACGGCAAGGGCTGGGCCTCGCTCATTTCCAAGCACGGCACCGAGGTCAAGGCTTTGCGCGCCGAAATCGCCGCCAGCTCGGCCGATGCCGGCGTGCCGCCGGTCGAATTCCGCCGCATCGTCTCGACCGTGCAGCGCGGCGAGCGCGAAGCGGCCCGCGCCAAGAAGGAAATGGTCGAAGCCAATCTCCGCCTCGTCATTTCCATCGCCAAGAAATACACCAACCGTGGCCTGCAATTCCTCGACCTGATCCAGGAAGGCAATATCGGGCTGATGAAGGCGGTCGATAAATTCGAATACCGCCGCGGCTATAAGTTTTCGACCTACGCCACCTGGTGGATACGCCAGGCGATCACCCGCTCCATCGCCGATCAGGCGCGCACCATCCGCATCCCGGTGCACATGATCGAGACTATCAACAAGCTGGTGCGCACCTCGCGCCAGATGCTGCATGAGATCGGCCGCGAACCCGCGCCCGAGGAACTGGCCGAGAAGCTCGGCATGCCGCTCGAAAAGGTCCGCAAAGTCCTTAAGATCGCCAAGGAGCCGATCAGCCTCGAAACGCCCATTGGGGATGAGGAAGACTCGCATCTCGGCGATTTCATCGAGGACAAGAACGCGGTGCTGCCCTTGGACGCGGCGATCCACGGCAATCTGCGCGAAACCACCACGCGGGTGCTGGCCTCGCTGACGCCGCGCGAGGAACGCGTGCTGCGCATGCGCTTCGGCATCGGCATGAACACCGACCACACGCTCGAAGAGGTAGGCCAGCAATTCTCGGTGACGCGCGAGCGCATCCGCCAGATCGAGGCCAAGGCGCTCCGCAAGCTCAAGCACCCTTCGCGCTCGCGCAAGCTCAGAAGTTTCCTCGACACCTGATCGATACCTGGTGACGTGGCGCGGGCTCCCGCCTTAGATTGGCGCGGGCCCGTAGTTCAGTTGGTTAGAACACGCCGCTCATAACGGTGTAGTCGCAGGTTCGAATCCTGCCGGGCCCACCACTATCAAACGGCGCTGCGTTTCGATGCGTTAACGTTTGGGCGGCGCGAGGCGGGCGGAACGGCGCCCTGCGACCATTCGCGCTTTGCGGTTGGCAAGGTCCCAGCTAGTTTGAGAACGCTTCGACTCGAGTAACTTTGCGGTTATCCCAAGATGCCTGACGGTTCCGCTACGGCCCATCTCTACCTTCCGAAACTGGTTACGACATTTAGCGAGGGTTACAGCCTCGACTATTTTCGCAAGGACATCATGGCCGCGCTCACTGTCGCGATCGTGGCCCTGCCGCTCTCGATGGCGATCGCTGTCGCCTCCGGAGTTTCGCCCGATCGCGGCCTTTATACCTCCATCGTTGGCGGCGTGGTGGTGTCGGCGCTGGGCGGAAGCCGCTTTCAGATCGGCGGCCCGGCCGGCGCGTTCATCGTGCTGGTCGCGGCCACGGTCGCGAAGTTCGGCGTCGAGGGCCTGCTGCTCACGGTGCTGCTTTCGGGACTGATGCTGACGCTTCTCGGTCTGCTGCGGTTGGGCTCGCTGATCCGCCATATCCCGCACGCCGTCACCGTCGGGTTCACCGGCGGGATTGCCGTCACCATCCTGGCGAGTCAGCTCAAGGATCTCGGAGGATTCACGCTTGCAGGGGCCGAACCCGGCCCGCTGGTTCCCAAGTTGGTGGCGCTGGCCCAAGCTTTTCCCACGCTCACGCCGGCGGCGCTGGGAATCGGTCTGGCGTCGGCGGCGTTGATCTTCCTTCTAAAGCGTTTCAGGCCCGGCTGGCCGGGCATGTTGATCGCCGTGACCGCCGCCGCCGCCGCCGTGGCGTTGCTGCATTTGCCGGTGGATACCATCGGCAGCCGTTTCGGCGAATTCCCGCACGGTCTGCCGGCGCCGCGATTGCCGGAGATCACGTACCGGCTGTTGTTGCGGGTTCTGCCGGCGGCGCTCTCATTCACGCTTCTCGGCGGCGTGGAGAGCCTGCTCTCAGCCAAAGTCGCCGACGGCATGACCGGCCGCAAGCACCGTTCGAACATGGAGCTGGTCGCACAAGGAATCGCCAACGTCGTCTCGGCCCTGTTCGGGGGAATCAGCGTGACGGGAACGATTGCGCGCACCGCCACCAACATACGGGCGGGCGCGCGCAGCCCGCTGTCCGGCATCATGCACGCCGGGTTTCTGTTGTTGTTCATGTTGGTCGCCGCGCCATTGGCCGGATTCGTGCCGCTCTCCGCGCTGGCGGGAATACTCGTCGTGGTCTGCTGGAACATGGTGGAGAAGAACGAATTCCGGCGCCTGCTCGGCGAATGGCGCGGTGCCGCGGTGCTTATCGCCACCTTCGCGCTCACCCTGATCGCGAACCTGACGGTCGGCATCGTGGCGGGCTGCGCTTTGGCCGCCTTGTTCGCCGCTTTTAAGCGCGGCGTTCCGGAGGAAGGCGCCTGAACGCAGCGATGCGTCTGTCGTGGTTTGGGCTTTAGCCGCAACCCGGCTACCGCCCGGTTGCCGGTTCCGGTATCTTGCAGAGGTCTCGCGCCCGGCGCGGCGGTCGCCTCGCGCAAACGCAGGAGATACCGGCATGGAGAGTCGTTTCGGCGAGGTCAACGGGGTCAAGTTTCATTACCTGGTTGCCGGCAAGGGCGAGGCGGTCATTCTCCTTCACGGCTTCGCGCAAAACAGCCATATGTGGCTGCCTCTCATCCCCGAGCTCGCCAAGACGCACACGGTCATCGCCCCCGATCTGCGCGGCTTCGGGGATTCGTCGAAGCGGGATGGCGGTTACGACAAGAAAACGATGGCGCAGGACATCCACGCCCTTGCCGCGTCGCTCGGCTTGAAGCGCGTGGCGGTCGTCGGTCACGATATCGGCTTGATGGTCGCCTATGCCTACGCCGCGCAGTATCCGGGCGAGGTGGACCGGATCGTATTGATGGACGCGTTTCTGCCGGGCGTGGGCGACTGGGAGAATGTCTGGCTCCTCGGGGATAAGTGGCATTTCCACTTCTACGGCAAGACCCCGCTCGCGCTGGTCGCGGGCCGGGAGCGCATCTACTTCGAGCATTTCTGGAACGACTTCGCCGCCGACCCCGCCCATTCCGTTTCCGAGGCGGATCGGCAATTCTATACCGCGGCCTACGCCCAGCCGGGCGCCATGCGGGCGGGCTTCGAGGTGTTCCACGCTTTCACGCAGGATGCGGAGGATTTCGCCCGTTTCAGCAAGACCAAGCTGAAAATGCCGATGCTGGTGCTGGCCGGCGAAAAGGCCTCGGGCGAATTCCTCTTCGCGCAGGGCCGCCTGGTCGCCGAAAACGTCGAAGGCGTCGTCATCAAGGGCTCGGGCCATTGGCTGATCGACGAAGCGCCGGCGCAGGTCATCCCGAAACTGGTGGCCTTCCTGGCGCGCTGAGCCGTCCGGCGCCTTCGCGCCCCGCGCCGTCGGGGATCAGGCCGTCTCCTTGTAGGGCTTCAGGATATAGGTCGCGGCCATGCCGCAAGCGGCGGCGAACATGAGCCACAGCCCGGCCACCGCCCGGTTGCCGGTCTGGTGGATGAGGAAGGTCGCCACCGCCGGGGTGAAGCCGCCGACCACCGTCGCCGCGCTGTAGGCGAAGGAGAAACCCGAGGTCCGCACATGCGTCGGGATCACCTCGGTCAGATACACCACCATGGCGCCGTTATAGGCGCCGTAGATCATCGAGAGCCACAACTCGACCAGCAGCAGCCGCACGAAGGAGGGATCCGACACGAGCCAGGAGAGCACGGGATAGGCCGTCAGCAGCGATGCCGCCGTGCACAAATAGAGAATCGGCTTGCGCCCGACGCGGTCGGAGATCGCACCACCCACCGGCAGCCAGAACAGGTTCGACACGCCGACGCAGAGCGTCACGATCAGGCTGTCGGTGCTGGTCAGCTTCAGCACCTCGCGGCCGAAGGTGGGCGTGAAGGCGGTGATGAAATAGAACGAAACCGTCGTCATGATGACCAGCATCATGCCGAGCAGCACGGTGCGCCAATTGGTCGCCACCGAGCGGAGGATCTCGGGCGCGGTCAGGTGGCGCTTGCGCTGCAAGAAGGCCTCGGTCTCCTTCAGCGTGCTGCGGATGACGAAAATGAACGGGATGATCATGCAGCCGATGATGAAGGGGATGCGCCAGCCCCAGGCGTCGAGCTGGTCCGGCGTCAGATACGACGCGAGCGCCACGCCCAGGATCGCGATGAAGATCACCGCCACCTGCTGGCTGCCCGATTGCCAGGCGACGTAGAAGCCCTTGTGGCCGGGCGTCGCCATTTCGGAGAGATAGACCGAAACGCCGCCGACCTCGACCCCGGCCGAGAAGCCCTGCAGCAGCCGTCCGGCGACGATCAACAGCGGCGCGAACAGCCCGATGGTCTGGTAGCCCGGCACCACCGCCATGCTCAGCGTGCCGATGGACATCAGAGCCAGCGTCAACAGCAGCCCGGCGCGCCGCCCATGCTGGTCGAGATAGGCGCCCAGCACGATCGCGCCCAAGGGCCGGATGAGAAACCCGACGCCGAAGGTCAGGAACGAGTACATCAGCGAGACGAATTCGCTGCCGCCGGGGAAGAAGGCGTGGCCGATGGCGGTGGCGTAATAGGCGAAGACGAAAAAGTCGTACATCTCGAGAAAATTGCCGCTGGTGACGCGGATCACCGTGCGCAGCTTGGAATGGCGGTCTCGCAGCATGTTTGTCCTCCCCCGTTTGGCCCCGTTTGGCGCCTTCGGCCCGGCGTTTTCGCCGGTGCCGGTTTTTTATCGGCGCGGCTTCACGCGCCCATCAATTGCGTCACGAATTTGGTGTTGAGATAGGCCTCGATCGCTTCGAGCCCGCCCTCGGAACCGTAGCCCGAATCCTTGACCCCGCCGAACGGCACTTCGGGCAGCGCCAGCCCGTGATGGTTGATCGAGACCATGCCGCTTTCGATGGCGTGCGAAAGCGCCGCGGCGGTCTTCTGCGAGCGGGTATAGGCATAGGCCGCCAGGCCATAGGGCAAGCGGTTGGCCTCGGCCAGCACGCCGTCGAAATCCTTGAAAGAGGCAATGGGAGCAACGGGTCCGAACGGCTCCTCGTTCATGATCTTGGCGTCGAGCGGCACCTCGGTCAACACGGTCGGCTCGAAGAAGAAGCCCTTGTTGCCGATGCGCTTGCCGCCGGTTTGTAGCCTGGCGCCTTTCGATACCGCGTCGGCGACGAAACGCTCCATCGCCTCGACCCGCCGCGCATTGGCCAGCGGCCCCATGCGCGTGTCCTTGTCGAGCCCGTCGCCCACCTTGAGCGCCTTGGCCGCGGCTGTGAATTTCTCGACGAAGGGCGCATAGACTTTTTCCTGCACCAGGAACCGCGTGGGCGACACGCAAACCTGGCCGGCGTTGCGGAACTTGTTGGCCGACAGAATCTTCACCGCGCTGTCGAGATCGGCGTCGTCGAACACGATGGCGGGCGCGTGGCCGCCCAGCTCCATGGTCACGCGTTTCATGTGTTGGCCCGCCAGCGCGGCGAGATGCTTGCCCACCGCCGTCGAGCCGGTGAACGAGATCTTGCGGATCGCCGGATGCGGGATCAGGTATTCCGAAATCTCCGCCGGTACGCCGAAGACGAGATTCAATACGCCGGCCGGCAGCCCGGCCTCGGCATAGGCCTGGACCAGGGCGGCGCAGCTTGCCGGCGTCTCTTCGGGCCCTTTCAGGATCACCGAGCAGCCGGCGGCGATCGCGGCCGAGATCTTGCGCACCGCCTGGTTGATCGGGAAATTCCACGGCGTGAAGGCGGCCGCCGGCCCGACCGGCTCCTTGATGGCCAGCTGATAGACGCCTTCGGCGCGCGCCGGGATGACGCGGCCATAGGCGCGGCGGCCTTCCTCGGCGAGCCAGTCGATGATGTCGGCGCCGAGCAGGGTCTCGCCCTTGGCTTCGGCGAGCGGCTTGCCCTGTTCCAGGGTCATGGTTTTGGCGATGTCGTCGGCGCGGCTGCGCACGATGTCGGCCGCCTTGCGCATCAGCTTGTAGCGGTCATGGGCGGAAACCTTGCGCCAGGCCTTGAAGCCCTTCTCGGCCGCGGCGATGGCGCGGTCGAGATCGACGCGGTCGGCATGGGGAACGCTGCCGATGGCGTCGCCGGTGGCCGGGTTCAGCACCTTCTGGCTCTTGCCGCCCGCGCCCTGGCACCAGCCGCCATCGACGTAAAGCGAGACTTCGGGATATCCGGCATTCATGGGCACGCCTCCGCTGATCTTCTTGCCCATGGTCCTAACAAAATTGCGCCGCCGGCGCCACCATGCCGGGCGGAGGATTGCATTGCGCGTGCGGCTTGGGCTAGACCTTGCACCCTTTCCCGCCGCCGGAGTCCGCATGCCCGCCTATCAGTACATCTACGTCATGAAGGGCCTGTCCAAGAGCTATCCCGGCGGGCGCGAAGTGCTGAAGGACATCTGGCTGTCCTTTCTGCCCGGCGCCAAGATCGGCGTGCTCGGCGCCAACGGCGCGGGCAAGTCGACGCTCTTGAAGATCATGGCCGGGATCGAGAAGGATTTCTCCGGCGAGGCCTGGGCCGCCGACGGCGTCAAGGTGGGTTATCTGCCGCAGGAGCCGGCGCTCGACCCGAAGAAGGACGTCGCCGGCAACGTCATGGAGGGGTTGGGCGAGATCAAGGGCCTGCTCGACCGCTTCGAGACCGTCAGCGTTAAGCTCGGCGAGAGCTTGTCCGACGACGAAATGAACCGGCTTTTGGCCGAACAGGCCGAGCTGCAGGAGAAGATCGAAGCCGTCAACGGCTGGGAATTGGAACGCACCGTCGAGATCGCCATGGACGCGCTGCGCTGCCCGCCCGGCGATACCGCGGTGTCGAAGCTCTCGGGCGGCGAGCGCCGACGCGTGGCGTTGTGCCGCCTGCTGCTGCAGAAGCCCGATTTGCTGCTGCTTGACGAGCCGACCAACCATCTCGACGCCGAATCGGTGGCCTGGCTGCAGCGTTTCCTCGCCGAGTATCCCGGCACCGTCGTCACCGTCACCCACGACCGTTATTTCCTCGACGAGGTGGCGGGGTGGATTCTGGAACTCGATCGCGGCCAGGGCATTCCCTATGAGGGCAATTATTCCGGCTGGCTCGAACAGAAGCAGAAGCGCCTCGAACAGGAAGGCAAGCAGGAACAGGCGCGCCAGCGCACGCTCCAGCGCGAGTTGGAATGGGTCAAGCAAAGCCCGCGCGCGCGCCAGGCCAAGAGCAAGGCGCGCCTCACCGCCTATGAAAGCCTGGTGTCGCAAAGCCGCGAAAAGGCGCCCGAAACCGCGCAGATCGTGTTACCGCCTGGTCCGCGCCTGGGCGATACGGTGATAACCGCCGAGCATCTCGCCAAGGCCTATGGCGGCACTCTCCTGATCGAGGACTTGTCCTTCAAGCTGCCGCCCGGCGGCATCGTCGGAATCATCGGTCCCAACGGCGCCGGTAAGACCACGCTCTTCCGCATGATCGTCGGCCAGGAAAAGCCCGACCGGGGCGCGATCGGTCTCGGCGAGACGGTCAAGCTCGGCTATGTCGACCAGAGCCGCGACACGCTCGACGCCGACAAGAGCGTGTTCGAGGAGATTTCGGGGGGCCTGGACGAGATCGATCTGGGGCGGCGCAAGATGCCGGCCCGGGCCTATTGCGCCTTGTTCAATTTCCGCGGCCCCGACCAGCAGAAGAAGACCGGCCAGCTTTCGGGCGGCGAGCGCAACCGCGTGCACATCGCCAAGATGCTCAAGACCGGCGCCAATGTGCTGCTGCTGGACGAGCCGACCAACGATCTCGACGTCGATACGCTGCGGGCGCTGGAAGAGGCGCTATTGGAATATCCCGGCTGCGCCGTGGTCATCAGCCACGACCGCTGGTTTCTCGACCGCATCGCCACCCACATCATCGCCTTCGAGGGCATGAGCCAGGCGGTCTGGTTCGAGGGCAATTACGCCGATTACGAGGCGGACCGCCGGAAACGCCTGGGCGCCGCCGCTGAGCAGCCGCACCGCATCCGCTATAAGCCGCTCACGCGGACCTGAAAGCGCGCGCGTGGAATAAAGGGTTCGCGCGCCTGAAAGCGCGCCTGGACGATCAGAGGATCGGAACGCTAATCCGGGCTATTTCGATTTCGGATCGCTGCCGGTGGTGTCGACCGCGCCGCTGGCAAGCTTCTGCTGCAGCGCCTGGTTGAGGCTGGCGACCGAGCCGCCGTTGCGCTGAATGACCGCGGAGAATTCCTCGCGCTCGGTCAGCGCCATGCTCACGCCCTCGACCTCGACGTCGACCACCTTGAAGCTGCCATCCGCCCCCTTGTTGACGTGCCAATCGACGCTGGCGGGCGGGGAGCCGTCGGGGTGGATGAGCTGGCTCTGGACGACGAAGCTGGCGTCGCTTTCCGCGCGCGAGCCCAACACCTTGATGTTCTCGCCGCCGTAATCCTTGAAGCGCTGCGAATAGGTCCGCACCACCCATTCCGCGAACAACTGGTTGAAGGCGTTGCGGTCGTCGTCGCTGGCCGTGGACCAGTAGCGGCCGAGCACGAAGCGCGATATTTTCGGGATGTCGAAATTCATATTCAGCATGGTGCTGAATTTCTGCTGGCGGTCGGCGTCAGTCATCTGCTTGTCGCGCAGGATGTCGAGCGCTTGCTGGATCATGCCGTTGACGAAACCCGCCGGGTCGGTGGCGGGCGCCGCGCCGGCCTGGGCAAAGGCGGGCGTTAACGGTAAAGCGGCCAGCCAAAGGGCGAAAACGGCGGCCGGCGCCAGAAATGAGCGTCGCGTAAGCATGAAAATCCCGAGGCCTCTTCGCTTTAACGTTTCGGGGGCGTGGCGAGATCGGACGAGGGGGCGAGAATAGGGCGGCCGCCACGTCACCGACAAGTCTCGGCTGCTTTAACCACCCTGGGCGGCTTCCGGATCCCGGAGTTATCCCCAGCCGCCTAAGGAGCCATGAAATAATGACGTGGGCAAGCGCCCATTTTCTCATATCTTAGAAGGGTATAAAGCGATATTTTGATCACGAGGGTGTGAGATGAGGGTGGTTGGAGGCGCGGCGATGAATCGGCCTGTTCCGGCGTCGGACGGCGCGGCGGAGGCGTTGTCGCCGTGAAATCCTCGGCCCTGCTGGCATCCGATCCGCTCGGTGAATCCGGCGCCCGTCCGCCGCGGGTTTCCTTCGAGTTCTTCCCGCCCAAGACCGAGGAGATGGAAACCCGGCTGTGGCAGACGGTAAAGCGCATCGAGCCGCTGGCGCCGCGCTTCGTCTCCGTCACCTACGGCGCGGGGGGATCGACCCGCACGCGCACCCACGCCACCGTGCTGCGCATCCGCAGCGATACCGGTCTCGAGCCGGCCGCGCATCTCACCTGCGTCGGGGCGCCGCGCGAGGAAATCGACACGGTGGCGCGGCTTTATTGGGATTCCGGCATCCGGCACGTGGTCGCGCTGCGAGGCGACGCGCCCGCGGGCCCGGACGGCCAGACGCGCTACATCCCGCATGAACACGGCTACGCCTACGCCGCCGATCTGGTGGCGGGCTTGCGGCGCATCGCCGATTTCGAGATCAGCGTCGCAGCCTATCCCGAGACCCATCCCGAGGCCAAAAGCCCCGAAGCCGATCTCGACAATCTGAAGCGCAAGATCGACGCGGGCGCCGGCCGCGCCATCACCCAATTCTTCTTCGAGGTCGAGACCTATCTGCGCTTCATCGAGCGCGCCCGCGCCAAGGGCATCAAGGTGCCCATTGTTCCCGGCATACTGCCGGTCACGAACTTTGCGCAGGTCAAGAAATTCGCCAAGGCCTGCGGCGCGGCGGTGCCGCCCTGGATGGCCGGTATGTTCGACGGGCTCGACGACGATCCCGACACCCGCCGCCTGGTGGCGGCCTCGATCGCCGCCGAGCAGTGCCGGCTGCTGCAGGCGCACGGCATCGAGGATTTCCATTTCTACACCCTCAACCGCGCCGATTTGATCGTCGCCATCTGCCACATGATCGGCGTGCGCGGGCCGCTCCCGGCGCAGGCGCCCAAGACGGCGGGGTAGGCAGTGGCGCATATTCTCGATGTGTTGGGTGAACGCGTATTGCTGTGCGATGGCGCCATGGGCACCGCGGTGCACGGCCACGCGCTCGACCTCGAACGCGATTACCGCGGCCGCGAGAACTGTATCGAGGTTTTGAACCAGACCCGCGCCGATATCATCCGCGACATCCATCTCGGCCATTTTCGCGCCGGCGCCGACGCGGTGCAGACCAACAGCTTCGGCGGCTCGCCCATCACCTTGGCCGAATTCAACCTGGCCGACGAGGCCCATGACATCAACCGCCGCGCCGCCGAGATCGCGCGCGAGGCGGCGGTCGAGGCGGCGAAGGCGGACGGCCGGGTTCGCTTCGTCATCGGCTCGGTCGGGCCGGGAACGCGACTGCCGTCGCTCGGCCATATCGCGTATCAGACGCTCGAGGACGCGCTCGGCATCCAATGCGCCGGCCTGGCGGCGGGCGGCGTCGACGCCATCCTGATCGAGACCTGCCAGGATCCGCTGCAGATCAAGGCGGCGGTCAACGCCGCCAAGCGCGCGGCAGCGGGTTCGGGCCGCGAGATTCCGGTCTTCGTGCAGGTGACGGTCGAGACCACCGGCACGCTGCTGGTGGGATCGGACATCGCCGCGGCAGCCACCGTGGTGCACGCGTTGGACGTTCCGCTGATCGGCCTCAATTGCGGCACCGGCCCGCGCGAGATGGCGGAGCACCTCAAATACCTGTCCGAGAACTGGCCCGGCCTGATCTCGGTCCAGCCCAATGCCGGCCTGCCCGAGCTGCTGGACGGTCACACGCATTACCCGCTCACCGCGTCCGAAATGGCGCCGTGGATCGAGCGCTTCGTGCGCGAGGACGGCGTCAATCTGGTGGGCGGCTGCTGCGGCACCGAAACCGGCCACATCGCCGCGCTCGATGCCATGTTGAAGGGATTGGCCGAGGACGGTTACCGGCCCCGGCCCAAGAAGCGCAAGCGCCTTTGGGTCCCGTCGCTCGCCTCGCTTTACGGCCAGGTGTCGTTGCGCCAGGAGAACGCCTATCTCTCGATCGGCGAACGCTGCAACGCCAACGGCTCGCGCCGCTTCCGCGAGTTCCAGGAGCGCGAGGACTGGAACGGCGCGGTCGAAATGGCGCGCGACCAGGTGAAGGAAGGCTCGCATGCGCTCGATCTCTGCACCGCCTTCGTCGGCCGCGACGAGGTGAAGGACATGAGCGCGGCGATCACCCGCATCGCCGGGGCGGTGACCGCGCCGCTGGTGATCGACTCGACGGAATTGCGCGTGCTCGAGGCCGCGTTGAAGCTCTATGGCGGCAAGCCGGTGATCAATTCGATCAACCTGGAGGACGGCGAGGAATCGTTGGAAAAGCGCGTGGCGCTGGCCAAGCGCTTCGGCGCCGCCTGCATCGCCCTCACCATCGACGAGCAGGGCATGGCCAAGGATTCGGCGCGCAAGCTCGCCCTGGCGCAGCGCATCTTCGACCTCGCCTGCGGCAAACTCGGCCTGCCGCCGTCGGATCTGCTGTTCGATCCGCTGACCTTCACCATCTGCACCGGCAACGACGAGGACCGCCGCCTCGGCCTCGAAACCCTCGACGCCATCGCGGCGATAGCCAAAGCGCTGCCGGAATGCCAGATCATGCTCGGGCTTTCCAACATTTCCTTCGGCCTGGCGCCGGCCGCGCGCGGCGTCCTCAATTCGGTCTTTCTCGACGAAGCCTTGAAGCGCGGCATGACCGGCGCCATCCTGCACGTCTCCAAGATATTGCCGTTGCACAAGATTCCCGCGGCCGAGGTCGCAGCCGCGCTCGACCTGATTTACGATCGCCGCCGTCCCGGCTTCGACCCGCTCCAGGCCTATATCGCCCTGTTCCACGACCGGCTCGAACACAAGCCGGAAAAGCGGGCGCGGCCGGAATCGGTCGAGGAGCGCCTCAAGCTGCGCATCGTCGACGGTGACCGCAACGGGCTCGAGGACGATCTCAAGACCGCGCTCGGCACGCGCAAGCCGCTCGCCATCATCAACGAGATCCTGCTCGACGGCATGCGGGTGGTGGGCGATCTGTTCGGCGCCGGTAAGCTGCAGCTGCCCTTCGTGCTGCAATCGGCCGAGACCATGAAGGCGGCGGTCGCTTATCTCGAGCCCTTCATGGAACGCACGGCCGACAACCACCAGAAGGGCACCATCGTGCTCGCCACGGTGAAGGGCGACGTGCACGACATCGGCAAGAATCTGGTCGACATCCTGCTCACCAACAACGGCTACCGGGTGGTCAATCTCGGCATCAAGCAGCCGCTGTCCTCGATCCTCGACGCCGCCGTATCGGCCAACGCCCACGCCGTCGGCATGTCCGGCCTGCTGGTCAAATCCACCGTGGTGATGCGCGAAAACCTCGAGGAGATGAGCCGGCGCGGCATCGGCCTGCCGGTGATCCTGGGCGGCGCCGCGCTGACGCGCCGCTATGTCGAGGAGGATTGCACCAAGGCCTACGCCACCGGCAGCGTCGCCTATGCGCGCGACGCCTTCGAAGGGCTGGCGCTGATGGAGAAGGTGGTCGACGGCAGCTTCGCCGGCCACATCGCCGCTGCGCGCGCGCAGACCAAGAACAAGCCGGTCAACCGCCGGCGCGAACTGGGCCGCGCCGCCGACGCGCGCGTGCTGCGGCCGGTCGATGTCGAGGAAATCCGCCTGCGCCGCGCCGAGCTGACGCGCGGCGTGCCGGTGCCCGAGCCGCCCTTCTGGGGGCCGCGCGTCATCGCCCGCGTGCCGTCGAAGA
>Ga0181525_10002968_pt1 | contig 13587 bp, 13 predicted proteins | sample PEATcosm2014_Bin_48_FD_121100 | JGI IMG/M metagenome (GOLD analysis project Ga0181525, IMG submission 121100) | Peatland microbial communities from MTU Mesocosm Facility, Houghton, MI, USA - PEATcosm2014_Bin06_10_metaG | ecosystem: Environmental > Terrestrial > Soil > Wetlands > Peat | place...
ACGGCGCCGCAGTCGTTCCTTTCCGCCGATCCGCAATTCGTACTCTTGCCGAAGGATACGGCGTGCGCCTCGAAAGTCGAGGATCCGCCGGCTGCAAATCTGCGCCTCGAAAACGACGGCTCGTCGTTCTATATCTGGATGGATCTGACCGAAGCGAGAAATTCGCTGCTCGCATTGCAAGTGGGAACGCCGACCGGCGAAAATCACTACATTCGCACGCGCGTTCCGATCGATCCGTGGGGCGGTTTTCCCGAGACCGTGCAATTCAACCTCAGCGAAGACGCGATCGACTGGCTCGCGGGTCAACCGATCGATACGCTGCTGTGCCCGCACGCCTACTGGTCGAGCGTCGGAAGTTAGTGCGCTTTATCAACGCCGTTCTTCGCACCGCGATCTTTCTCGTCATCGCCTACCTCGCCGTCACGGCCTACTTCGGCTTTAGGGTCGGGCGCGAGATTGAAAAAGCGAAAACCAAAAACGTGCTGGTCAACGTCGCTGCAGATCTAGGCCGCGCCTACGTCGAGCAGGCAGCGGTCAAAGTCGCGAACCTTCCAGCGTACGTTACCGATAGCCCAACGTTTTGGTGGGCCATGCGCGCGACGGAGTAGGTGAGGTGGCGGGAGCGCGTGGGAATCGAACCCACCAGCCACCTTGCGATGGCCTCAGCGATTTTGAAGACCGTGCGAGCCACCAGACTCGTACGCTCCCACGATTGCGACGACCTAAGAATCGAAAGTAAAGAGGCGGTTCCAGTCGTTCTTCATGCTGATGACGGTCCAACCTTTGGTTTTTGCCATATCGGCCAGGGCCTGGGTAAATGCCCCGAATTTCGTATCCGCATGCGCGCTGCCCGGTCCATAGGCGTACTCCCTCGCGTCGTCATCGTGCAGCACCAAAGCCATAAGACGCGCGCCCGCCCCCGACTCCACGTATTCCAGCATCTGCTGATCCCCGGTACTGTTACCGAACGCCGCGCGGGGACGTCGCCCTAGGAAGAGGTAGATGTCTTGCGGCTTGCCCGACGCGTCGTCATAGAGCAGCAGTTTTGGCGGACGCATGAGGACGGCTTTTCCGCCGTCGTCGTATCCGAACTGCGTTTCGAGCGAGGACCCGATGATCTGTTCGGGCGTCATGCCGTACACGCGCTGCGCATAGGCGCGCACGAAGGCCTGTCCCCCGCCGGTGACGATGTAGTTTTTGAAGCCATTGGCCTGGAGGAACTGCATGACCTCGAGCATCGGTTGATAGACGAGCTCCGTATACAAGCGATTCCAACGCGGATGCTTCGCCTTGCCAATCCAATCGGCAACCAGCGTGTCGAAGACGTCGGTGCTCATGCCGGCGTGCGAGGCCGCTACGAGTGCCTCTAGGTCATTCATCGTGAACTTGGCGAAGGCGGCCATATCGCCCGCAAGCGTGGATTTAAAGGGCTCGGTCGTTTTCCATTCGGGATGCTGCGGGGCAAGCTCCGCTAGCCGCGCGAGCGCAAACTCAAGTTGCACGAACATGGGATGCTCGACCCACATCGTGCCGTCTTGATCGAACGTCGCGATGCGATCGTTTTCCGCAACGAACGTAGGGCTCGCCGGGTCGGTGGTATTGCGAACGAAATCGAGGATGGCCGCCTTAGCGGTGCCTTCGTTCCACGACGGAAGTGGATCGCTCATGACGCAAAATCGAGGGTTTTTAGGTTTTTGCGAGCGGTGCCGAAATCGCCGAGCTGATAGACCGACGCCCCAGCCGGAGAAAACGTGAAAGCTTCGAACGGCGCGGCGAGCATCGCATCGAGGAAGTTTTTCAGGCCGACGCCGACGGTGACGTGTGGCATGAAGTTCTTGCCGGAATGCTCGGGGACGAACTTTCCTACGTATTCGACCAGCATCGGCACCTCGTGGAGGTCGGGCTCGGACGGCAGCTTGAAGAACGCGTCCGCGGTCGCCGTCGCAACGAAAAACGGGGAGGTCGCATCGATGAGCTTCTGCTGGAGTCTTAGCAGATCGTCCGTAACCTCGACGACGATGCCCGCGAGACCGATCGGCCCCGCCGGAATGTAGTAATACTTGTGGGCGTTGAGTTTCCACGAGGGCGGGTTCTCGGTCGCAACCGCCCGGGCGATCGCGGCATACACCTTTTCGAGGTCGGCCTCGCGAACGAAACATTGGAGCATCGAAACGTGCGCGTGATGCGTCTCGTCGAGGTTATACCCCTGCGGAAAGTTTTGACGGAGGCGAGCGTTATCGGCCAACGAGCGCCGTACCATCGTTGCGTCGGGCTCGATCGCAATATCGATTGCGACAAGAGTGTCGGTCATGGTGTAAACGTCCATTCCTTGAGCTTTTTGCGGGCCGTCCCGAAGTTGCCGAGTTGGTAGACCGACACGGCTACGGGTGAGAACGTGAACGTGGTAAACGGTTCGGCTTCCAACGACGTAACAAACGGCACGGAGGCGACGCCGCACGTGACGTGTGCGATGTAGTTCTTGCCCGTCGATTTTGGAACGAACTCGGTGACGTACGTTATGGTCGAGGCGTTGATATCGGGTTCGGAAGGCGTCGTGTCGAACGCCGCCGCCGTGCCGGTCGCGACGGTATATGGAGCGACCGCGTCGATGAGCTGCTGCTGCGCGGCGATGACATTTGCCGGCGGTTTGGCGAGAATGACCGTGAGCGCCAGGCCGCTCCAAACCGCGTGGTCGATCTTGAACGCTTGGAACTTCCACGTTGCCGGAGTTTCGGCGTTCATGATTTTTTCAACCGCTGCGTACACCTTAGGGAGGTCCGCCGTGCGAACGTAGCGTTGAAGCATCGTTACGTGTGGGCGGTGACTCGCGTCGAGTGCGTATCCTTTGGGGAAACTCTGCCGCAAGCGGGCGTTGAGCGCCGTCGCGTGCTCGAGCATCGTCGCATCCGGTTCCAGCGCGATGTCAATCGCCGTGACGGCGGGCTGGCTTCCGCTCGCCGTTTGGGCATAACCAGGTTGCGTTCCGAAACCGAGAATAATTGCGGTGAAGAGGGCAAGGTATTTGAACATACTGACCTCCGAATCTCGCTGCGATATTTTGTAGCCCGCCTAGACGGCCCTTTCCACCGGGCAACCCCGCTGATGTAGGTCTTTTTTCCCGGCGCTATGTATACCGAGCGTCGAATTCGGCGAGCGGTCTGCGCGCTCTTAATCTAGGATTCTATCCGGTTTGGAAGATCGGCCATCCGATCTCGGTGCGCCAATCCATCTCGTCGCGCGCATCGGGCCACCCTACGTGATAGTATTCGCGGACCGGTCCATCAACGGCCAGTGCATGCTGCGCGACATATGTGGCCAACGCGCCGTAGGTAAGGTCGATGTCGCCGAGCGGACCGCAATGGACGATCGTTGCGAGCTCGACCGCCGCAATTGTGCTCGCGGTAACGCGGCCGACCGCTCGGACGGCGGCAGCGCATGGAATAAATATTGTGGCCTCGCCCCGTTCTTTGGAGAACAAGGCGCTCGAGAATATGCCCCCAGCAGTGCCGGTTGCGTTCACGCGCTGTGCCGCTAAAGTGGCGCGTAGCTCCGCGAGTGCGCCTTGATACCACGGCCAAGCATCCTCAATGTCGAGGACTTGGGAAATCGCTGCCGCCGCGGTTTCCTCGACATTGCGATGCTCGATGCGCGGCGACGGCGCGGGTCGTTGAAGCAAGTTTCGTAGCGACGCCGTGGCGCGCTGCGTTCGCTCGAGCGTCCCTTCGAGACGGCGAAGATGGTCGGCTATGAGGTCGTTACGAGTTTGAACGTCGGGAGCGGCAAGAACGGCGCGGATCTCGTCCAGCGGCATATCGAGATCTCGAAACCGATGAATGATTTGCGCCGTTGGTATCTGATCGATGGAATAGCGGCGGTACCCGCTCAGCTCATCGACTTCGACGGGCTCCAGCAGACCGGCTTGGTGATAGTGGCGCAGCGCCTTAATGCTTAGGTGCGTCGCGCGAGAGAAGTCGCCTATTGTGAGGGATGCCCCCATAGCCTTTAGTCTCTACTCTCCCACCACGGGAGAGTCAAGTCCTTGAGGCTATCTTGACTCTCCCCCGGCGGCATCGACCACGATGGGGACATGCTTAAACAACTTCCACACATCATCGCCGCGCACATCGACGCCGTGAACGCCTTCGATGCGGATGCGATCGTCGCAACTTTTGCCGAGGATGCCTACGTGAACGATATACGCCGCGAGATCGTTGGCCTTAGGGCAATCCGGAAATGGATCGAAAAAGAGATCGTTGGCGACAAGGTCACGCTCGCGGTGCGCGAGATCACCGACCACCACGGCGATACGATCGTACGTGCGAAATACGATGGAGAGTACGACAAGACCAACCTCCCGCCCGAGTTGGTCATGTCAAACTACTTCAGCGTCCGAGACGACAAGATCGTCAGCCTAGTGATTATCCGCAACCAGCCATCGCCATATTGAACTGCGTTACGGCTCCGCTCGTCAGTCTACTTTCGTGACCGGCGGTGGTACCCACGACTTGTCGAGAATCGAGGGCGGGTTGGGGTTCGGCCAGTAGATGCGCATCATCAGGATAAAATCCGCCGCCGGCGCTGGAAGCCAGTTTGCTTGCGGAACGCCTTTTGGCTGGACGTGCGAGAAATAGAGATCGAGCGAACCGTCGGCATTGAATTTCGGGTGATCGCGCAAGCTGACGGTTTGCTTGTTGAGCGAGTTCGGATAAAAATAGAACTCGTTGTCGTACATCGTGATCGACCAGAAGCCCTGAGCCGGCGGCGTCTGGCCTTTGGCGAAGTGCACCTTGTAGACGTTCGTACCGACCAGTGCTGGAGAATTTCCGCCAGGTGCGTACGGATAGACGGCGTCCTGTGGAAGATTTGCGCCCCAGCCAAACGCCGACACCGCCGCGCGTCCCGCGTAGTTCGTGCCGTAGCTTCCGGCCGCGCCCGGGATGAGCCAGCCGTTCGCCACCGTGCCCGCGCCCTTCTTCAGTTCGGCTAGTTTACCGACGACGGTCTTGCCGAGACTCGCTAAGGCGGTTTGCGCGTCGGGGTTGAGCTTGGTCGCATCAAACGGCTTACCCGGTGCGAGACCGATCTGCGTCATCTCCGCGACGATCGCCGCATCGCGCGGTAGAACCGGAGGGTTCTTGACCATTGCCTTCGCCATGAAGTTAAAGTACTCGGACGTGCTCCACGACGAGATCACGTCGCGCACGACGTCTTTGGGCGAGTACTTGGAGCCCGGCGTTCCGGACGGCGGCGTGTAGGCCTGCCCGAATTTGCTCAGCGGAACGACCTTGAATTTAGCTTGCAACGCGTGGACGGCCGCGAGATCGGCAGCCGTGCCGTCGCAGTACACGCGACCGATCATAAACATAATGTTGGTCGGCATCTTGATTTGGGTCATGCCCGCCGGGACCGCGCCGTTCCAGTTGGGGCCGCTCAGGAGAATGTTATGCGCGGCGCCATTGCCCATGGTGCGCGTTCCCGGGACGCCGATAACATCCGTCCACTCGTCGTACATAGGGAAGAGAAAGAACCGCTTGCCCATCTCCGGATACGAAAAGACGATCGGCTCCTTAGATAAGTCAAAAAAGCCGACGCTGTAGAGCGTGTCGGCGTTCGGCGCCGTTACGCCTTTGTAGTCTGCAGGCGGATACGCCGGAATGCTCACGATTGAATTCATCGGCGCTTGAAGCGTCCGCGGGTTGGGCGCGGCGGTATTAATAGCCGCGAGCCGCGTTAATTCCGACGTTACCAGCGCGTATCCATAGATGTACGCATCCGTAGCAATTTTCTCAGTTTGACTTGCGGTTAGTGTGGTCTGCGCCGTTGCCTGGATCCCGGACGAACTCAAGAGCGCGATCGAAGCCGTCGCCGCGAGAAGTATGCGATTCATATGGTCTCCCTTTATGGCTGTACCATAGCACCGACCCCAACGGCCTTAGTATCCGCAAATAGCAAATGTCACGCTCGGGTGACGCGCCGCATCCCCCGCACGGCACTATTGATTAGCACGGCGGCGACGCAGATTGCGAGCATCGCGGCAACCACCGGTGCGACGAACGCAAGGATCACCGTACACACCGTGCCGACGTCTTCGGCCGCGCTAACGGCCGGGTTTGCGAGACCGCCCGTCGTGACCGTCGAGGCGCCGCGCACCGTCATCACCCCGGCGTGCACGCCGAGCGCATTGAGCGCACCGACCACCATAAGAAAGATCAGCATCTCGTTGCTCTGCACGTGAACCGTTCCACCAACGATAATCGCGGCCGCCGCCGGCTTGATCGCGATTTGCAGTACGTGCATGGCGTGGTCCAACACGGGGATCTTGTCGCCCAGCAGTTCCGCCATGCCGACGGCGATCAGAATCCACATTGCGATGGGCGAGGCCAGCCACGAAAATGACGAGGGCGGATGGAGTAGACCGAGGTGCGTCGCCACCGCCACGAGCGCTAGGGCCAGCACCGCGCGAACCCCGGCAGCCGTCGTTAGGGAGTACGCAAGGGCATACTGGCTTGCCGCGTCCATATGGGCCGTTTCTCCCGGCTTCGGCTGCCTGCCTCGTCAAGCTCCTGTAAAAGCGCAGGATGGGGGGGTATGCCGCATAAGACGGACGGCAAGGCATGATGTTTCACGAGTCGCCGGCCACGGGTGATGGGGGGCTGCTTCAGCGGCTACTCTACATTACGTATGAGATTTTGCATGCCGACGAGATCTCGCCCGCGCTCGAGCCGATTGCAAAAGCCGTCGCCGAAGTCTTCGGATTCAAGTACGTCACGATCGTCGCGGCGGATGCGCCGGGCGGCGAGTTGTACCGGCGCGTACTTCTCGGCTTCGATGAAGCGATCATCCGCGAGCGGCTCGGCGAACACATCGATCGCGTGGCGATCATGGGCATCTTGCCGCCCGAATCGGAGATCTTGCCGTACTGCTTCTACAACCCGGCCGAACGCGAACTGTTGTGGAAGCAAAGTATCTACACCGGATATCGTCCGCTCGACGAGCCGCGCAGCTCGCCCGACGCGTGGCACGAACGCGATACGCTGACGCTGGTGTTGCCCGATCGTGACGGCAACATGCTGGGTTATCTTTCGGCCGACGCCCCGATCGACGGGAAGGTTCCGACGCTCGAAACGCTGCGCCGCATGCAGCTTTTCGTCAATCTGGTCGGACTGGCGCTAGCCAATTCGCGATCGGCCCATGCCGAGATCGAACGCCGGCAGATTCTCGAAGAAAACGTGCGCGTGCAGAACGAGTTCTTCAGTATGGTTTCGCACGAGGTACGCTCGCCGCTCGCCGCCATTCGCGGCGCGACCGCGCTGCTGCAAACGCATTTCGAAACGCTCGGGATGGAGCGTCGGCAAGAGTTACTCGGCGTTCTGAACAGCTCGACCACGCGACTCTCCACGATCTTCGAAGATTTCTTGCTGCTCTCGCGGATGGACGCGGGCCATCTGTCGCTGCGCATCGAGCGCGTCTCTCCGGTTTCCGTGATCGAGGAATCGATGGCCCGCATGCGCAGCGAGCATCCGGAGCGCACGTTCAATGCGGCCTATCTGGACCCGGTGCCACCGATTCTGGCCGACGAAGGCCGTACCGTTCAAGTGCTGACGAATCTGCTTTCGAACGCGGTGAAATACGGCAACCCCACGACCGCCATCCACGTCGACGTCAAACCGGCCGGCGTCGATCGCCTTCAGATCTCGGTCGTCAACGAGGGGAGCGGGATCGCCGACGCGGACCGGGAGCGGCTCTTTACCCGGTTCGGACACCTATCCGCGGCCGACGGCTCGACCGGCCTGGGCCTCTATATCTGCCGGGAGCTGATCACGAAGATGCAGGGGGCGATCGGCTTCGAAAGCGAGCCCGGCAAGCTCACGAGCTTCTGGTTCACGCTTCCCCGGGCATAGCTCCTTAACCTAAGCCATAGCTTTCGAGGGCGGTTCTATGGTAGAACCTGGAGCGTGAAGACCCGTCCCGATATCCGCAACATCGCCATCATCGCCCACGTCGACCACGGCAAGACCACGCTGGTGGACGCCATGCTCAAGCAGAGCGGCGTCTTTCGCGAGGGCCAGGCCGTGACCACCCGCGTCATGGACTCCAACCCGCTCGAGCGCGAGCGCGGCATTACCATTCTCGCCAAGAATACGGCCGTGCGCCACGGCGACTTAAAGTTCAACATCGTCGATACGCCGGGACACGCCGATTTCGGTGGCGAGGTCGAGCGGGTGCTTCAGATGGTGCAAGGGGTGCTCTTACTCGTCGACGCCGCCGAAGGCGTGATGCCGCAGACGCGTTTCGTACTGCGCAAGGCGCTCGAACTCGATTTGAAGGTGCTGGTTGCGATCAATAAGATCGATCGCAAGGACGCGCGCTCGACCGAAATCGTCAACGAAGTCTTCGACCTCTTCATCGAACTTGGCGCTAGCGACGAGCAAGCCGACTTTCCGGTCGTCTTCACCAACGGCAAGGCCGGTATTGCCAAGCGCACGCTCGAGGAAGAAAGCAGCGATCTCGAGCCGCTCTTCGACTTGATCAAGAATCACGTTCCGGAAGCGCCGGGCGAAGATGGTCCGTTCCAACTACTGATCTCGGCCATCGACCACAACAAGTACGTTGGGCGCATCGGCATCGGGCGCGTCTTTCGCGGCAGTTCGAAACTCAACGCGCCGATTGCCAAGGTCGATCGCGAGGGAAAAGTCGTCGGTGGGCTGCGCCTCACGACGCTCCTCACGTTTGCCGGTCTCGAGCGCATCGAAGTTGAGGAAGCCTCGGCGGGCGATATCGTCTGCGTCTCGGGCATCGAAGATCTGAATATCGGCGACACGATTGCCGACGCACAGACGCCCGAAGGCATTCACGCCGTCGCGGTCGACGAGCCGACGGTCTCGATGTTTTTCTCGGTGAACAATTCGCCCTTCGCGGGCAAAGAGGGCAAGTTCCTCACCTCGCGCCAGATTCGCGATCGCCTGATGCGCGAGCTCGAATCGAACGTCGCGCTACGCGTCGCCGATACGGAGTCGGCCGACACGTTCGAAGTGCGCGGTCGCGGCGAGCTGCATCTCTCGATCCTCATCGAGACGATGCGCCGCGAAGGCTACGAACTCGCCGTTTCCAAGCCGCAGGTTATTCTCACCGAACGCGACGGAAAGAAGTGGGAGCCCGTCGAGTACGTCGTGCTCGACGTCCCGGAAGAGTATTCGGGCCCAGTGATCGAGTCGCTCGGCCGCCGCAAGGCGATCATGTCGAACATGATCAACATCGGCGAGTCGCGCCGTCTCGAATACACGATGCCGACCCGCGCCATCTTCGGTTTGCGTGGCGAACTGCTGACATTAACGCGCGGTACCGCCGTGATGTCGCACACCTACTACGACCACCAGGAATGGCAGGGCGAACTGCCGGGCCGTAACGTCGGCGCGCTGGTCGCGACCGACACCGGCCGCGCGACCGCCTATGCTCTCGCGGGCGTCGAACAACGCGGACGCTTCTTCGTCGAACCGGGCCAAGACATTTACGAAGGTATGGTCGTGGGTCGCGCCAACGACGATAAGGACGTCGGCCTCAACGTCGTGCGCGAGAAGAAACTCACCAACATGCGCGCTTCGGGCAGCGACGATACGGTCAAGCTGCCGCCGGCCGAGGACATGTCGCTCGAGCGTGCGATCGAATTCATTGAAGACGACGAACTCGTCGAGGTCACGCCCAAGACGATTCGCATTCGCAAGCGCGTGTTGAACGAAAGCGAACGCCTGAAAGCCAGACGGCGCGAGAAGACCTCAGCTAACGCGTAACCAGTTCGCGCACTTCGCCGCGGATAACCGGGGTGATAGCCGGCGGCGTGGGCGGCGTGGCCGCCGCGGCCGTACGAACGATCGCCCGTCGGATCATCAGTAACGGCGTGACTGCCGCGATGATCGTCAAGACGGCGAAGAACTGCGTCGTGTCCGCGGCTGCCAGATTCAGCGCCTCGGCACTTGCGAGCGCGGACAACTGTGCGATGGCTTGCGAGCCATAGTGCGCGACGGCCGACGCGACGTTCGTCTGGGCAAGCGTAACACTCCCGGCGATGCCACTCAGCGCGCCGTTGAAGTTCCGATCGAGCAGCGTCGCCGCGTAGGCCGACCCGACCGAGGCGCCGATCTGCTGCATCAATCGCGTGAGCGCGAGCGCCGACGGAACGATCGATTGTTCGATTCCCGCCAGCAAGACGACCGTAACGGGCACGAATACGAACGCGAGACCGACGCCGCCCAATGCCTGCGTTATAACAAACGTACCAAACGTGGCGTTGGTCGTCATCTGAAACGTCTGAAACCACGTCGCGCCGCCCATGACGAGAAGCCCCGCGGCGGAAACGAGACGCAAATCCAAGTTCTGACGCGACACGATCCACGTCGTCACCGGATAGAGCAGCGCGAGCATTCCGGCGCGCACCATCAGCAAGAGGCCGGCCATCGTCGTGGTGAAGTTCAGCGACGTTTGAACGTACTGCGGCTGAATGAAGACGAGCGCATACATGCTCGCCCCGATTGCGAAAAATACCACCGAGCACGACCAGACGTTCCGATCGCGAAAGACGCGCAACGCAACCGCCGGCGTCTTGGTGCCCCACAGCTCCCATACGACGAACGCGCCGAGCGCGACGACCGCGACGACGGTGCACAGCACGATCGTCGAATCGTCGAACCATCCGTTTCGTTCGCCCTCGTCGAGCACGTACTGCATCGTGGCGAGCCCTATCGCCAGGAGACCCATTCCGATTCCGTCGACCGGTATGCGCTTGGGTGCCTGCGCGTCGCGCACGAACAGGATGACGAGCAGCGCCGCGGCGATGCCCGGAAGCACGTTGATGAAGAAAACCCACCGCCACGACAGATCGTCGGTTAGAATTCCGCCGAGCGTCGGGCCGATGGTCGGCCCGATGACGATCGCGAGCGCGAAGAGCGACTGGCTCTTTCCAAGCTGTTCGGGCGGGAACGTATCGCGAATGATCTGTTGCGCCGGAACCATGAGTCCGCCGCCGAACGCGCCTTGCACGAAACGCAGCGCGATCTCCGTCGTGGTGTCACCCGCGAGCCCGCACAACACCGAAACGACGGTAAAACCCGCGATCGAAATTGCGAAATATCGCTTACGGCCGACAAGCGACTGCAGCCACGGCGTAAGCGGGATCACGATGACGTTGGCGATGATGTAAGCCGTCACGAACCACGCACCCTGATCGGTCGAGGCGCCGAGGGCGCCATCGATCGACGGGAGCGCGACGTTGACGATCGTCGTGTCGGCCAGTTGCATCAGTGCCGCGAGCATCACCGCGGAGACGACCGCAACACGACGCGCGCCATATTCGACGACGTTGGTGGACATGGAAAACCTTTCGGGTTCTTGGCTAAGCGGCGGTGCAGGCCGCGAGGTCGAGGAGGTCGCGGTTCTCCTCGGCGATGCGAGAGAAAAAGCTCCACGCGTCGCGTTCGACGACGTTGAAACCCACGACGGCATTGACTGAGTCACAGTGATCGGCGAGCGACCGGCAGCGCTCCACGAAGGCGCGCCATTCCGGCTCGGAGCCGGCCGTCAGCGCGGCCTCGTAGCTAGCAGCCGCCTCGTGAGCCTCGCGGGCGAAGCTGGCCGAGAACGCCGCCAGGGCGTTGGCGTGAACCCGAAGCGAGTCGTATGACCGGCGCGCATCGGGGCTGAGTCGGGGGCTGGACGCCTCCCTAGGTTGTATAGTAAAATACATCTTGTACTAATATTAGTACAATGCTTGTTTTACTGTCAAGTGACCATTACAGATCAAGGACCGGATCAATCCGCACCCCGCACGCACTGGTATCCCGACCGCGAGGATATCACTATTTATGGCATCCTCGCGGCCTTAAGCGACCCGACGCGTCTGGAGATCGTGCGCAAGCTCGCGGAACACGAGGAGCGCTGCCCGTTCGATTTTCTCGACATCGCGAGCAAGCAAAACCTCACGCACCACTTCAAAGTGCTCCGTGAGGCCGGGCTGATCATGGCCCGCTACGAGGGTCGCAATAAGTTCGTGTGGCTGCGCCGCGATCTCATCGACGAAATGTTCCCGGGCTTCCTCGACGGCCTGCTCAACGCCGTCGAGAACCAGGCTTAGGGAGCGGTCGTTACCAGCGGAGCAGCGGCGTTAAACGTCAGCTCGCCCGCGATGTCGTCGAATCCGACGTTTACGGTTTCGCCGTCGTTGATGTCGCCGGCGAGAATCTTGCGGCCGAGCGGCGTCTCCAGCTCCTTCTGAATCGTTCGCTTGAGCGGGCGCGCGCCGTAGTTAGAATCGTATCCGGCTTTCACCAAGTGGCGCTTCGCGGCGTCGTCGAGCACCAGCGTAATGCGACGCTCCGCCAGGCGCGCGCGTAGGCGGCCGAGCTGAATGTCGACAATCTTCATGAGCTCGTCTTCGGTCAACGCGTGGAATACGATGACTTCATCGACGCGATTGAGGAATTCCGGGCGGAAGTGTGCGCGCAGCTCTTCCATCACGGTCGCGCGCATGACCGCCTCGTTCGCGGCGCCGCCCCCCTTATAATCGAGAATACGATGGCTGCCGATGTTCGAGGTCATGATCACAATCGTGTTGCGGAAATCGACCGTACGACCTTGACCGTCGGTCAAACGGCCGTCGTCGAGAATCTGTAAGAACACGTTGAAAACGTCCGGGTGCGCCTTTTCAATCTCATCGAAGAGGATCACCGAGTATGGGCGCCGGCGCACCGCCTCGGTCAGCTGTCCGCCCTCGTCGTACCCGACGTATCCCGGAGGCGCGCCGAGTAAACGCGCGACCGTGTGCTTTTCCTGGTACTCCGACATGTCGATGCGAATCAACGCGCGTTCGTCGTCGAACAAATACTCGGCGAGTGCTCGCGCGAGCTCCGTCTTGCCGACGCCGGTCGGACCCAAGAAGATGAACGAACCGATCGGCCGGTTGGGGTCGGCCAAGCCCGAGCGCGAGCGTAACACCGCTTCCGCGACCGCGTCGACCGCTTCATCTTGCCCGATGACGCGCTGGTGCAACTCCTCGTCGAGAAGAAGCAGTTTCTGTTTCTCGCCTTCGAGCAGTTTCGAAACCGGAACACCGGTCCACCGGGCGATGACCTCAGCAATATCTTCCTCGTCGACTTCTTCTTTCGAAAGACGGCCGCCGTCGGCGCTTTGCAATCGCGCCTCTTCCGCAGCCAGTTCTTTTTCGAGTTGCGAAAGTTTGCCGTATTTCAGTTCCGCGGCTCGATTGAGATCGTATTGCCGCTCGGCCTGCTCGATCGCGACCTTGGTCTCGGTAATCTGTTCGCGCAGGCCTCGGAGCTTGACCGCTGCGTTCTTTTCGGTATCCCACTGCGAGCGCATGGTCTTTTGCTCGCCCTGCAGCGAGGCGATCTCACGTTCGAGGTTTGCCAAACGCTCTCGGCTGGCGCGATCGTCTTCTTTCTTGAGGGCTTCGCGCTCGATCTCGAGTTGCATCAAGCGGCGCGAGACTTCGTCGAGTTCTTGCGGCATCGAGTCGATTTCGGTGCGCAGCTTTGCGGCCGCTTCGTCGATAAGATCGATGGCCTTATCGGGCAAAAA
>Ga0181525_10002969_pt1 | contig 13585 bp, 10 predicted proteins | sample PEATcosm2014_Bin_48_FD_121100 | JGI IMG/M metagenome (GOLD analysis project Ga0181525, IMG submission 121100) | Peatland microbial communities from MTU Mesocosm Facility, Houghton, MI, USA - PEATcosm2014_Bin06_10_metaG | ecosystem: Environmental > Terrestrial > Soil > Wetlands > Peat | place...
ACCTCGATGTCGGTTCATCGCATCCTGGGGGTGTAGAAGCTCCCAAGGGTTAGGCTGTTCGCCTATTAAAGCGGTACGTGAACTGGGTTCAGAACGTCGCGAGACAGTTCGGTCCCTATCTGTTGTGGGCGCAGGAGATTTGAGAGGGCTTGTCCTTAGTACGAGAGGACCGGGATGAACCAACCTCTTGTGATCCAGTTGTCACGCCAGTGGCATAGCTGGGTAGCGAAGTTGGGTCAGGATAAGCGCTGAAGGCATATAAGCGCGAAACCTTCCTCGAGATGAGATCTCCCAAGGGTAATACCTAAGAAGGGCCGTGGAAGACTACCACGTTGATAGGACGGATGTGTAAGCGTAGCAATACGTTGAGCTGACCGTTACTAATAGCCCGTTCGGCTTGACCATAAAATTTATTGTAGATACAAACTGGCAAGTGGCGGTTAGCGATTGGCTAGCTGGCACTTACTGAAAAAACTAGCTGTTGTCCATCAATATTCAAAGCGGATTTTGCTCCTCGTTTCGACGAGAGCAGATTCACTTTTGGGTGATTGTAGCGCAGGGGTCCCACCCGTTCCCATCCCGAACACGGCAGTTAAGCCCTGCAGCCCCGATGGTACTGCACGCGCGAGTGTGTGGGAGAGTAGGACGTTGCCCGATTAAACCAAGCCACAACCAATGCGTTGTGCGCCGTAAATACGAAGCCCCGGCCGGTGCCGAACCGAGTCCGGGGCTTTCTTTAGTTGATGCAGCCCCAGTCGCTCAACCCCGAGGCTACACTTTTGTCTGGAATTGTGACAGTCCTGGCCGCAGAAAGACGTAGCCCACACTCTTTCACGATTTTGTCGACGTACCCATTCCCAGTTCTGCCATCGCTTCCGCCGACGCAGCATCCGCCTCAATCCACACGGCAGAAGGCCGGCTGTCCAAGTACATCTATCTCGCTCGTCCGGCAAATCGCCGCTCGAAATCATGCGCAACTTTGATACGGCCCTGACACAGGGAGGCTTTCACATAGTGTTGTCCTGCGCTGAAACCACCTGCGGCCGCGAATTCTTCAACCAGCTCCGCCCGGCGGTTCAGCACTTTGCCAAACCGGAGTTTCGAGCTGAAAGCCGCTCCGGGCGAGGCTATCGCCGACCTCACCATCGTCGAAAAGGCTGCTATGGCGACAGAACAGGTCACGGTCGATTCCGGCGCGATGCCCTGCGCAGCACGGGCAGGATCGCACTGTATCGCATCCAATTCGAGACCGATAGCTCCGCCCTCACGTGGTCGGCCACACGGAAAACCAGGGGGACCCTAGACCACAATCTCGACCTCTCCACGCGCAGGGGCGGCTGCGGTCCTCAACGCGCTGGTCAAAGCTGGCGTTTCCGCAGACCGGCTACGTTCGTTCGGAGCAGGTCCGTTCAGCCCAATCTCGGCCAATACCGATGAGGCCGGACGCGCCCAAAACCGGCGTGTCGAGCTAGTACTGCCCGATTGTTGAAAGCAGCAGAGCCGTTAACAGCAATTTGCTGGATGCTCTCAACCCGGAAACGGTGCTCGCGCTACGACAAATGTCCGAAGCGCAGGGACGCAGCCAGGCGGATCTCATCCGCGATGCTTTGGAAGCCTACACGCGCCAAGCGAAGCGCCCAAAAATACCCGGGATCGGTGAATTCGATAGCGGCCAAACCGATACTTCCGAACAGGCTGAAGAGATTTTGGGACGCGCGGCGAAACGCGGCCGATGGCGCTGATCGCCGATTCTGGCGACGTCTACGCTCTATATGACGCGCGGGACCGCCATTACGCTGCCGTCACCCAAGCGATCGAAGTTGAAAGGGGACCCATCGTCGTTCCCATGGCCATCCTCGCCGAAATCGACTATCTGCTTCGCATTCGGCTGGGCAGCCGAGCCCTGCTTCGGTTCCTCGAAGGTATCTCCGTCGGCGGATTGAGCCTGGAGCCATTCACATCGCAGGATCTCAGCAATTGTCAAAGGCTACTGACGGCTTACGCCAACCTCGATATCGGCTTGGCCGACGCCGCCGTGATCGCAACGGCGGAGCGCCTGGGAACTCGCCGCATACTCACAGTCGACGAGAGGCATTTTCGCGTGGTGCGCGCTGACGGAAAGCCCTTCACCCTGCTCCCCGCCGACTCTCAATAATTAAGCAACCGCTCCGCCTCCGCCGCCAGATTCTCCACCTGCGGCAAAATCTCGTTCTCCAGCTGCGGATTGTAGCCCACCCAGGTATCCAGCGCGCCCACCCGGCCGACGGGCGCGTCCAAACGATCGAACAGCTCGTTCGCGATGCGCGCCGCGATCTCCGCGCCGTAGCCCCACGACAGGCAGTCTTCATGCGCCACCATCACGCGATTGGTCTTTTCCACCGACGCTCGAATAGCTTCCCAATCGTAAGGCGAAAGCGTACGCAGATCGATCACCTCAATGGTCCGGTCGGGATTGCGCTGCTCCACCACCAGCGCGGCCTGCAACATCTTCTGCACCACGGCCCCGTAGGTGATCACCGTCAGGCTCTGCCCGCTCTTCACCACGGACGCTTTGCCGAACGGGATGGTGAAATCCGGCCCCGGATGCTGCGAGCGATTGTAGAGCTCGCGATACAGCTTCTTGTGTTCCAGGAACATCACCGGATCGTCGGAGCGAATGGCGGTCCTGAGCAGCCCGCACGCATCCAGAGCATTGGACGGCATCACCACCCGCAGCCCCGGCAGGTGCGTGAACGTCACCTCACCGCATTGGCTGTGATAAATGGCGCCGCCGCTCAAATATCCGCCGATCGCCACGCGCACCACCACCGGCGCGCTGAATGAATTATGCGAGCGCCAGCGCAGCGTGGCCAGTTCGGCGCGCAACTGCATCATGGCCGGCCAGATGTAATCGAAGAACTGAATCTCCACCACCGGCTTGAGCCCGCGCTCGGCCATCCCGATGGCGCGTCCGATGATGCCGGCTTCGGCCAGCGGACTATTGAAGCAGCGCTCGCCGCCATATTTGATCTGCAGCCCGGCGGTGGCTTTGAAGACGCCGCCCTTGCCCTTCACCTCGGCCAGGTTCTCTTCCCGGCTGCAATCGGCCACGTCTTCGCCAAACACCACGATGCGCGAATTCCGTCCCAGCTCTTCATTGAGCGTTAGATTGATCTCGTCCAGCATGGTGCGCGGTTCGCCGCTGAACTGCGGCTCGGCTTCGAATTCCGCGGACGCCGGGTCGATTTTGTCGGAATAAAGATACTGCAGCGCCGAACCTTTGGGAGGCGGATCGGCGCGCAACGCGCGATCGGTGGCCTCCTGGATCTCGCGATCTACCTCGTGCACCACGTTCTGCAAGCCCTGCCGGTCCAGAACGCCTTCCGAGATCAGCCACTCGGGGAAGCGCAGCAACGGATCGCGCGACTCCTCCGCTTCGCGTTCGGCTTTGGTCTTATAGTCGCGCTCCACGTCGGACAGCGAATGCGAGTAGGGCCGCGTCACCTTGGCGAGCACCAGTGCCGGACCCTTGCGCGCCCGCGCATGCGCCGCCGCCTCGCTCAGCGCCAGATAGGACGCGATGACGTCGGTGCCGTCTACTTCAATGCGCCTCAGATTCGGAAATCCGGCCACGAGCTGCGCGATGTTTCCGCCCGCGGTCTGCCTCTCCACCGGCACCGAGATGGCGTACCCGTTATCTTCGATGAGAAACACCAGCGGCAGATTCTCCAGGCTGGCGGCGTTCATGGCTTCCCAGAATTCGCCTTCGCTGGTGGCGCCTTCGCCGCTCGAAACCAGGGTAATTTCATCGGAATCCGGAGCGAGATACCGGTACGCCTGCGCGCAGCCGGCGGCCTGCAGGTACTGCGTTCCGGTGGCGGACGATCGCGACGCGATGTGCAGCGCCGCATCGGTCCAATGCGAAGGCATCTGACGTCCGCCTGATGCAGTATCGGAACCCGCGCCCACCGCGGCCAGGAGCATCTGCTCGGCCGTCACACCCAGCCCGAGCGCCAGTGCGCGGTCGCGATAATAGAGATAAAACCAATCGTGCGCCGGCCGGAAAACCAGCGCCGCCGCGGCCTGCACCGCTTCGTGCCCAGCGCCGCTGATCTGAAAGAAAATGCGGTTCTGCCGTTTCAGCAGGATCTCGCGATCGTCCAGCCGCCGGGCCATGTACATGGCCCGATACGCCCGCACCAGATCTTCGTGCGAAAGCGAAACATCCACTGGAGTATGAACGCGTGTGGGCGTCGCCATCGTTCGTTAGACGCTTTCCCCGTCTCCAGTTTATCAGTGGTCTCGGCCGGCGGCCATATCGGAGCGGCTCCCAACGGAAATAACCCAGCCACAAAGCTTCCCCTTTCGTCCATAATGGAGGGTATGAAGTTGTTTGTTCCCCTCCTGGTGCTCGGATCGAGCGGTTTGTTTACCGTCGGTTTGCTTGCAGCCGACACGAATGTGGTGGAAGAAATTGTCGCCAAGTGCAACGGCGACATTATTACGCGCGGCGATCTGGACCGCAGCCGACGCGAGCTGATCGAGACCCTGCGCGCTAACGGCCTGGTGGGCGAAGAGCTGGAAAAACAGCTCGCCGAGCGGGAGAAAAACCTGCTGCGCGACCGTATCGATCAATTGATTCTGGCTCAGAAGGCCAAGGACCTCAACATCAACGTGGATAGCGATGTTAGTAAGCAGATGAGCGCCATCCAGTCCGATTCCAAGATCGCGGATCCGGAAAAGTTCCAGCAGTACATCAAGGAACAGAGCGGAATGCCGTATGAAGACTTCAAACAGGAGATGAAGAACCGGTTGCTCACGCAGCGCGTGATTCGCGAGGAAGTGAGCGAGAAGATGTCGGTGAAGCACGAGGACATGGAGAAGTATTACAACGAGCACAAGACGGAATTCGTGCGCGAAGAACAGGTCACATTGCAGGAGATCCTGATCTCCACCGAAGGCAAGGATGCCGACGGCGTAGCGGCGGCCGAGAAGAAGGCCAAAGATCTGGTGGCGCGCGCGCGCAAAGGCGAGCGATTCGCCGAAATGGCCCGCGACAATTCCGATTCGCTCACCGCCAAGAGCATGGGCGAGTTTCCGGCCCCATTCAAAAAGGGCATGCTGAGCAAGAACCTGGAAGATTCGGTCTGGAGCCAGCCCAAAGGCTACATTACCGATCCGGTTCGTACTTCCAACGGTTTCCTGATTCTGCGCGTGGAGGATCACCAGAAGGCCGGCCAGGCCGAGTTGTCCGAAGTGGAGAGTCAGATCAGCGAAAGGTTGCTCGCGCCGAAGCTGGACGTCGCGGTGCGCGAATATCTTAGCAAGCTGCGCAAGGAAGCGTTTTTAGAGATTAAGGCCGATTACATCGATACCGGCGCGGCCGGGGGCAAGGACACCGCCTGGGTAGATCCTGCGCAACTCAAGCCTGAAACCGTGAAGAAGGAAGAAGTGGAGAGCCACGTCCGGCACAAGAGGCTGCTGTGGAGCATACCGGTTCCCGGCACACAGACTGTGGCGACGAGTTCTTCGGCGCAGTAAGACTGCCCGTTCCATGAAATCGCCCTATCTTAGCGATTTAAAGCCGAACCAGGTCTTCACCACTACATTCCTCGTTCATGTCAAAGACGTCCGGCAGAAAAAATCGGGCGAGCCGTATCTTTCCCTCTTGCTTGGCGACCGCACAGGCGAAGTGGACGCCAAGATGTGGGACAACGTGGTGGAAGTGGTGGACACCTTCGAGCGCGACGACTTCGTCAAGGTGAAAGGGCTGCTGCAGATCTTCCAAAACCGGCTGCAGATGACGGTTCACAAGATGGCGCGCGTGCTGGATGCGGACGTGGATTTCGCGGATTTTTTTCCGGCCTCCCCGCGCGATCGCGACGAGATGTTCGCCGAGCTGCGCGGCCTGGTGGCGGCCATGCGCAATCCGCACCTGCGGGGGCTGCTGGATGCGTTCCTCAACGACGAACCCCTGGCGCGTATGTATCGTACGGCGCCGGCCGCCAAACACGTCCATCATGCCTACCTCGGCGGGTTGATCGAGCATGTGCTTTCGGTGTGCCGCTTATGCCATCTGGTTTCTTCGCATTACGGCAATCTGGATGCGGATCTGCTGCTGGCGGGCGCGATTCTTCACGACGTCGGCAAGGTGGCCGAATTGACCTACGAGCGCAGCTTCGGCTATAGCTCGGAGGGTCAACTGCTGGGACATATCGTGATCGGCCTGCGCCTGTTGCACGAAAAGCTCCAGCAGGTTCCGGATTTTCCGCCCAAGCTGCGGGTGCTGTTAGAGCACCTGATTGTCAGCCATCATGGCGAGCTGGAGTTCGGATCGCCCAAAGTGCCCTTATTTCCGGAGGCGATGCTGCTGCATCATCTGGACAATCTCGATTCCAAAATGGAGTGCATGCGAGCGCTGGCGGAGAAGGACCGGCACATCGAAGGGTGCTGGACGGGCTACAGTCCGTCGCTGGAGCGTTCCATTCTCAAGAAAGCCAGATACTTGGCGGATGGGCCACAGCGCGAAACCGGCGGCATTCTTGCCGAATCTGCTCCACCTGCTGCATTGCCGACGGATTCGGCTGCGGAATCTTCAGTGCCTCAACCTGCCTCCCTCCAACCAGCTAACGTGCAATCGGCCCCGGACGGCGAGCCCCGCCCATCGCGCTTTCCGCCTTCGCCTTTCGCTGAAAAGCTACAGCAAGCCTGGCGAAAAGATTCCTGACGGGATTTGCGTTCAGGCCGGCTGCAAACGCCCGCGCGCGCGTTGGAACACAGCTCGAAACATTGCGCCGGTAAGCTTGCCGGTGGATGTGTTCTGCTGGCTGGGATGATAGGAGCTGATCAGCAGCGGGCGCCCTGCGCCGGTGAAATGCTCGGCATCGTGGGCGAAGACAAATTTGGATCGGCGCGGGACGTCATCTTCCTCGCGCGTGTCGTGGTCGCGAAGAATTCGAAGATATACATCGAAGGCCAGCCGACCCAGCGCCACAACCACTTTGACGTTGTTCAGCAGTTCCAGTTCGCGCTCCAGATACGGGCGGCAATTGCGAATCTCTTCGACCGACGGTTTGTTGTCCGGCGGCGCGCAACGGACTGCGGCGCTGATGTAGGCATCCTTCAGTTTCAGACCATCGCTGGGCGACGTGCTGTCGGGCTGCGAGGCAAAACCGGTTTCGAACAAGACTCCATACAGAAAATCGCCGGAGCTATCGCCGGTAAACATGCGTCCGGTGCGATTGGCGCCGTGCGCGCCGGGCGCCAGGCCGATCAGAAGCAGCCGGGCGCGAGGATCGCCGAAGCCCGGCACCGGTTTGGCCCAATAGTCCCAATCGCGGTAGGCGCGGCGCTTGATGCGGCCCACCTCGGCGCGATATGCCACCAGGCGCGGGCAGCGTTCACAGGCTACGATCTGGCGCTGCAGGATTTCGAGGGCGCTCAAGTTAAAAGGTTACAACGCGGACCGCTCCATGAGGGTCCCGGCTAGCTGTCGGTGTGTCTCGGTTTCGGTGTGAGCCGCGCGCCAGCAGCACCCCCGAAGACGACCCGAAGGCCAGCAGCACCATTAGAAGACGGCAGGAGGTCTGCCTGAAAACATCCGGTCGAAAATCCCCGCAAGGGTGGCCATGCGATCGAGAATATCGACCCCAAGAATACCGGCCAGGGTGGCGCGTGAGCAAGCGGATGCGTTAGCGGGAAACGGCGGCGCGCATGTTCTCGAGCGACGCTTCGAGCGAGGTTAGGTCCGCGCTGGGATTGGTTTGAATGGTACTGGCAAACAGGGGAACCAACTCCGGATCGCGCCATCCGCGCCGCACCTCCTCCTCCATCACCGCAAAGGATTGCTCCGGCGTCAACGCCAGCTTGTAGGGACGCGCGGTGGTGAGCGCATCGTAGATATCGGCCACTTGCAGAATACGCGCCAGCAACGGAATGTCTTCACCAGCCAACCCGTCGGGGTACCCCGATCCATCCCAGCGCTCATGATGATTGCGGATGATTGGAAGCACCGGCGCCAGGCTCTGCATCGGACGGCAAATCTCTTCCCCGCGCGTGGGATGGCTCCGCATTACATCCCATTCCTCCGTCGTGAGCATCCCATGTTTGAAGAGAATTGCGTCGGGTATGGCGATCTTTCCGATATCATGCAGATAACCGCCGCGATATAGCGCGGTAAGATCCTGGCTGGGAAGACCTAACGCTTCGCCCAACATGACGGAAGAAACCGCCAGCCGCTGGCAGTGCTTACCGGTGTACGGATCGCGATGCTCCACGGTTTGAGCTAAAGCCAGCAGAATGGTCTCGGCCTCTTCGAGCGAATCGATCATTGCTTTGTTGCGCAACATAGCGCGTACACGGGTCCGGACCACAGCGGGGTGCAGCGGTTTGATCAGAAATTCGTCGGCGCCTGAGGAGATTCCGACGATCTCGTTCTCCACGCCCTGAAGATTGGTGATCATCAGGACCGGGATGAGTTGCGTGGTCCGCCGCGCCTTCATCCAGCGGCACAGCTCCGGACCGCTCATCTCCGGCAGCATCATGTCCACAATCACCAGGTCGATCTTTTGGGTCTGTAGGATCGAGGTGGCTTCCGAGGCGCGATGGGCCTCCAGGATTGTGTAGGGCGAGGTTTTGAAGGTACCCTTCAAAAACCGGCGGTTGATATCTTCGCTATCCACGACCAGAATTGCCGCAGGATGTTGCAGGTTGTCGTCGGCTTCAAAGAACGGAACGGGCGGAATGATGGACCATGAAGCAGCAGGACTGGAACTAGCGAAAATGTCCTTCGGCATGGGTGATCGGCCGGGCGGCTACCAACTCTAATGGGAGCTATCGTCGGAACCGGCTGAAAGCTTAAGGTGGAACATACAGCTTAAAGGTCCTAAGCAATTGAAAAGACAAACGAAGGACGGCGTTAATTCTTCGGCAACTTGGACTGAATGTCGGTCACGTAATTTTGAGTCTCGGGGATCTGCGGGATGCCGCCGTCCCGGTCCACCCGTCCCTCGCCAGCGTTATAAGCTGCCAGCGCCAGGCTGATGTCGTCGTTGTACTTGGTCAGCAATTGTTTCAGCAGTTTCGTGCCGGCCTCCACGCTCTGGTGAGGATCGAACGGGTCCTTCACCCCAAACTGTTCGGCGGTAGCAGGCATAAGCTGCATCAGACCCTGCGCGCCTTTCCACGACACCGCGCACGGCCTGCCCGCAGACTCTTCGGCGATCACGCCGCGGATCAATTCCGGCTTCACGCCCTCCTGCTGCGAGCTTTCCAGGACCAGCTTGTCCAATTCGGCTGCCGGTAGGGGATCGCAGGGCGGGACACTGAACGGCACGGGTGTTTCCACCCAGGGGACGGTGTAGAAGGAAGCGGCCGGCGTAGGCGCTCTTCCCATCACTCCAGTGATTTGTTGGATCGCCGCAACGCGCTGCTTGGCAAGGGATTGCGCCATCGCGGATTGCACAGCCGCCGGGTCGGGCTGCTGGGGGGTAGCCGGTGGTGCGGGCGCTGGGCTGGCGGACGGCTCAGGCGCCTTCCGGCCCATTGGTTGGTCCGGCGGCTGCTGACTGGATTCCGCCGCCGGCAGCGAAGCTTTGGTCTGCGGCCAAGCCAGACCTGCCCCCAATAGGAGCACACACAAGACGCACTTCATTTGAGTTTCTATCGGCAGGATCCGGAGGTTACTCAATACCTCCTACGGTTGTAAAGCCTTAGGCCTGCGCCTGGCAGGGCGATGAGAAAGCCCTTCTGATGAGAAAGCCTTTCTTAAGACAGCGGATCAGCAGGCGGAGCGCCTACGCCACGCTTGCAATCTATGGTTTATGACGCCCGTGTACGCGGACTTTAGTCTGCGAAGGCTTTTTCGTCACCCTGGCACAACTACCAGGCTAGGACGCTGCAGGTGCAGGTGGCTCCCCGGCGCTCCGAAAGGTGTCACAATTCGAAGGAGGCTTGGGAAGGCCCGTAAAGGGCCCATAAGGGGCCCGTAAAAGGATTGACCAGTTCCAATGCAAGCGTTGCGTGCGGCAATTCACGACCAGCCGGGCAGCCGGCTCGATATGGCGTCGCTAGAAATCGCTTCCATCGAAACGCCCGAGCTGGATCCGGAACCTTACCTGGCGATTCTGGACCGGCTGGCGCTGGAGCTGGCGGCGCGTTTGCCGGGTTCCGCCGATGGTCGCGAATTTGTTCGCGCGGCGAACGATTATTTGTTCGGCGATCTCGGCTTCCACGGCAACGAGACCGATTACAACAACCCTCTCAACAGTTGCCTCAATTTTGTTCTGGATCGGCGCACGGGAATTCCAATCGCGCTTTCGGTGGTTTACATCGAAGTGGCGCGACGCCTGGGGCGTCCGGTGGGGGGTGTGGGGTTGCCCGGGCACTTCATCGTCCAATATGACGACGGAGAGTTTGCAACTTTTATCGATCCGTTTCATTCCGGCAAACTGCTAACCGACGAAGATTGCAGGCAGCTTGCACGGGACCGAACGGGATCGGACGCCGACGCCACGGCGCTCGCGCCAGTGGGAAATCGCTACATCGTAGTGCGGATACTGAACAATCTGCGCTCGGCCTACTTTCGCCGCAAACAGTTCGATAAGACGGTGGCGGTTACCGACCTGCTGATCGAAGCCTTTCCTCGCAATCCCGAATACTACAAGGCGCGCGGGCTGGCCTATTTGAAGCTGCACCAACTCCGCAACGCCCGCCATGACCTCGATCTGTATTTGAAATATTCGCCGGCCGCAGAGGACCGTGCGCAGGTCGCCGAACAACTGGGCGCGATTCATCGCTGGCTGGGGCGGCTAAACTGAGAATTCAGAAGAGCCGGACGCCCCGGCGATCGGGTTTGCCGGTCAGGTGGACGGTGTCGCGGAAGCTTACCGTATTGGGCTGCGAGGTCATCACCAAAGAGTGAGTACGGTGTCCGTCGCCAAAGAAGCGCACGCCTTGCAGCAGATATCCAGGTGTGACGCCGCAAGCCGCGAAGATAATCTTCTTGCCGGGCGCCAGATCTTCAGCGCGATAGATCTTGTGCGGATCGGTGATGCCCATCTTTTCCATCCGCTTCTCCATCTCCTTATTTCTGACCACCAGGCGCCCCACCATCTCACCGTGCAGGCAGCGCATGGCGGCCGCAGTGATCACGCCTTCGGGTGCGCCGCCGATGCCCATCACCGCGTGGACGCCCGCGCCGCGCACGGCCGCGGTAATTCCAGCCGACAAATCGCCATCGCCGATCAAACGAATGCGTGCGCCGGCCTTGCGAATGCGCGCGATCAGTTCTTCGTGGCGCGGCCGGTCCAGCACCATTACCACCAGATCCTCCACGTGCCGGTCTAAGCGCTTCGCAATGGCCTTGAGATTGTCTTCCGGCGGGGCGTCCAGGTCCATGGCGCCCTGGCAACCGGGCCCGGCGATAATCTTCTCCATGTAGCAATCCGGCGCGTGCAGCAGGCCGCCGGCCTCCGACGCCGCCAGCACCGCGATAGAATTGGCCGCGCCCGTCGCGCAGAGGTTGGTGCCCTCCAGCGGGTCCACTGCGATATCTACCGCCGGGTATTCCAGGCCGGGCGGAGGGGTTGCGCCCACTCTTTCACCGATGTACAGCATGGGGGCTTCGTCGCGCTCGCCTTCGCCGATCACGATATTTCCGGCGATCGGCACTTCTTCGAAAGCGCGGCGCATGGCTTGCACCGCGGCATGATCGGACCCCGGGCTATCGCCTTGGCCCATGGTGCGAGCGGACGCGATGGCGGCTTCCTCCACCACGCGCGCCATCTCAAACGCCAAGTGCTCCGCTAAATGCTGCTCTCCGTTCGCCGAATTACGCGATTTATTGTGGGTTGTTTTGGTGGCTTGCCCGGCCATGGCGATCCCTCCGAAGGGTGCTTTTCCCCGCCTGATTGCACGAGAAGCCCGATCATAGCACGGCCCGAAGCGGTATCTCGCGCTATGTGTCCGTCGCTATGAATTCAAGACCTGCCGTGGCGCGCGTTCTCAACCTGCTGGGTACGCACTGATGGGAATATTTGCCGCGGACCTGAGGCGTTAACACGATTGTGAACGCTGCGCGCCGGAGTGCGTGCGTCACATTCAAAAATGGCGCCGGATTAACCGGCTTTTGCATCGCGTGCCCTGCGTAGCGCGCGAGGATACAAGTAGGAGTCTAATACAATCTGGGACCAGCTTTCCAGGCCGTCGTAGTTCTGATCCAAATGATCGACCAGCGCCCACGCGCCTTCCATCTTGTGCGTTTCGCGCACCCGCACGTCGGACGATACGCTGTCGATTTCAAAAAGAATGCCCAGATGCACGCGGCCTACTTCGGTAGTGTCATCGTTGATCAGTCCCACCAGGCGTTCTTGGTACCCGGAAGCGATGTAAAGCTCTTCTTCGATCTCCCGCTTCAGGCCTTCGCCAATCGCATTTCCCTTGCCGGGCGTTTCCGAAGGCCCTTCTGCAGGATTAATATGCCCTCCTACCCCGATGGATAGCTTGTGATGTAATCTTCGCTCACTCTGCGCAGCCGTTCGCTGCAGTAAGAAGTATCGATCGAAATGGCGAATTACGGCATAAGGGATGATTTGCTTGTACGCGGGGTCGGCTTCGGCTTGCGGCCGGTCCAAGAACTCCCCGTAACGAGCCACCAGCGCGGGGAGTTGGTCCGCACCTTCAAAGATGAGCCCTTTTTGCACGTAAGCAATGGACTCCCACAGGGCTGAAGCTGGAACGGCAAGCACCTTCTCCGGCATCGATAAATTCTCTTTCCTCAGATTCTCTTTCCTAAGATTCTCTTTCCTCAAAGGACAGACTACGGCTTTTACAGCGACACCGAAGCGAACCTGCGTTTTATCCACAACCTTTCCTCAATGCTACCCGCCGAAATGATAGAGCAGCCACCATAAAAATCCTGGTGGAAAAGCGTTTGTGGACAATTTGGAAAAACCATCCGAGCCGGACAATGTTTGCGCCTTCTCACATTCCCATCTTCTCATCTCCAGATCGGGAACCCGGCGGGCGCCGAGCATTTCGCTCCGCCTTCTTGATATGCTGATACATCCAAGGAGAAAACACTCTACTCTATGAAAAAACTCACGATGAAAAAACTCACGGTAGCAGCGATGTTCCTGTTGGCGAGCCTGGGCTCCGCCTTCGCGCAGCAGAAGGGACCGGCCGGCCCCGGCCTGACATTGACGTCCCCGGACTTTGAAGACGGCGGCATCATTCCTAACAAATACACCCAGGCCGATCCGAACGCGGTTTCGCCCAAGCTGGAGTGGACGCACGTGCCTCCCGGAACCATGAGCTTTGCGCTGATCCTGCACGATCCCGACGTGGCCTTGCAGCGTAAGACCGACGATGTGCTGCACTGGATGATCTTCAATATTCCAGGCACAGCGACAGGGCTTCCCGGCGGAGTACCGGCGAATGCCAAACTGGAAGACGGCGCCATCAACGCCAAGAACCTGCGCGGCGGTATCGGGTATATGGGACCGGGCGCCCCGCCGGCGGGCCCCTATCACCACTACACCTTTGAACTGTTCGCTCTCGACACTAAGCTCGATCTGGGACCGGACGCCACGCGCGCCGACGTTCTCGC
>Ga0181525_10002973_pt1 | contig 13579 bp, 12 predicted proteins | sample PEATcosm2014_Bin_48_FD_121100 | JGI IMG/M metagenome (GOLD analysis project Ga0181525, IMG submission 121100) | Peatland microbial communities from MTU Mesocosm Facility, Houghton, MI, USA - PEATcosm2014_Bin06_10_metaG | ecosystem: Environmental > Terrestrial > Soil > Wetlands > Peat | place...
CTCATCAGACCGCGTCCCAGGAAACATGGCCTGGGTTGCGCCTTGGGTGACGTAAGTCCCCTCGGCGAGAGCCGCGGTGGGACGCCGACAGGCGAGGCGGGCGCGTTCGCCCGCCGCCGCACCCGGCCGGTGCGGAGGTCGTTCCCCACGCCTGTCGGCGTTCCGCTTCCTTTTGCGTAAGTGGCGAAGGGAAGCAGACGGAAAGCCCCGCATTCGTCAGGGGCGCTTGATGAAAGGATCGATTTGACGGCTCGCCCGCGAAAAACGCGGCGCGGGGACGGGTTTTTGCGCGTCATTGCGAGCGTTAGCGAAGCAATCCAGCGCGGCGCCCGAGAGCTGGATTGCTTCGTCGCTTCGCTCCTCGCAATGACGGCGGGGCTTGCCGAAAAATCTTTGCCTCACCCGGGAATAAACCGCCCGCTTGTCCAGTCTCGTCCGTGCAAGCCGCCAGAGCCGGCGTGGTTTTGGGGCGCTGATGTTGGGAGACAACCATGAGCGGATCCGATCGCGATGAGGGTTTAAGCCGGCGCAAAGTTCTTGAATGCATGACCTGGGTCGGCACCGGCGTGCTGTGGACGGTGTCCGGCGGGGTGCCGCACACGCTCGGCCTGATCGACGAGGCGATCGCGCAGCAGCCGAAGGGGCTGACGTTTCTGCAAATCAGCGACAGCCATGTCGGGTTCGACAAACCGGCCAATCCCAATGCGCTCGGCACGCTCGAAGAGGCCATCAACCGGGTCAATTCGCTGCCGAAGAAGCCGTCATTCATGATTCATACCGGCGACATCAGCCATCTGTCGCTGGAATCGCAATTCGACGACGCCGACCGCATCATCTCGCAGTCGCGGCTCGACGTGCATTACGTGCCCGGCGAGCATGATTTTCTCGACCCGGAGATGAAATTTTATCGCGACCGCTACGGCCGCGGCACCAAGGGCACCGGCTATTACAGCTTTGATGCCGACGGCGTGCATTTTATCGGCCTCGTCAATGTGCTCGACCTCAAGGCCGGGGGCCTTGGCTTTCTCGGCGCCGATCAGCTCGCCTGGCTCGAAGCCGATCTCAAAGACCGCTCGGCGTCGACGCCGATCGTGGTGTTCGCCCACATCCCGCTGTGGACCATCTATCCGGAGTGGGGCTGGGGCACCGACGACAGCGCGCAGGCGCTCTCATTCCTCAAACGCTTCGGCTCGGTGACGGTGCTTAACGGTCACATCCACCAGGTGCTGCAAAAGGTCGAAGGCAACGTCACGTTCCACACCGCGCGGTCGACGGCGTTTCCGCAGCCGGCGCCGGGCACGGCGCCGTCGCCGGGACCGATGAAGGTCGCCGACGACCAGCTACGCACCATGCTCGGTACCGCCAGCATCACGTTCAAACAGAACGAGCAGCGTCTCGCCATTATCGACACGCCGCTCAAAGCCTGAGGTGCGCCATGAGTGGATTTACAATGACTAGCTTTAGCACGCTGCGAAGCGCTCTAGTCGCGGCGGCGCTCGGCGCGGCCTCGGCGGTCATGCTGGCTGCGGTCGTACTGCCCGGCTGGGCGCAAAACGCGGCGCTCGCGAGCGCCGTGTCGATCGACAATTTTACCTTCGCGCCGGAAACCGTGACGGTGAAGGCCGGCACCACGGTGACCTGGACCAACAAGGACGACATCCCGCATGGCATCGCCTGGGTGAAAAATGCCTTCGCCAAATCCAAGGCGCTCGACACCGACGACAGCTATTCGTTCACCTTCACGACGCCGGGCACTTACCAGTATTTCTGCTACATCCACCCGCACATGACCGGCACGCTTGTGGTAGAAGCAGCAACGGGCGGCAACGCGACCCAGTGATGCTCGATCGAGCGCGGACCATGACGGGCGGTGTTCTTGACGACGACAAAGCGCGGCGTTTTCGCGACGCCGCTCTGCCGCATCTCGACGACGTCTTCACCTTCGCGCGTTATCTGATGCGCAATAGCGCCGACGCCGAGGACGCGGTGCAGGAATGCTACATGCGCGCGCTCAATCATTTCGACAGTTATCGCGGCCCGGCGATGAAACCCTGGCTGCTGGCGATCCTGCGCAATGTCTGCATCGCCGAATTCGCGCGGCGCGGCAAACAGCCGGCGCCGGCCGACACCGTCGATACCGATCCGACGCGGGAAGAAATTGCGATGTGGCAGGAGCCGCAGGCCTCGCCGGAGACTGTGCTGTTGCGCCGTCACAACGATGCGACCGTCCGCCGGCTGGTCGCCGGACTGCCGGAGCCGTTCCGTGAGACCATCGTGCTGCGCGAGATCAACGAACTGTCGTATCGCGAGATCGCGGACGTCGCCGGCGTGCCGGTCGGAACGGTGATGTCGCGGCTGGCCCGCGCGCGCGCCATGCTGCGGGACGCCTGGAACGTCGAGGAAGGAGCGCCGGCATGACCTGCGAAGAATCCGAAATCCTGATGCATGCGCTGCTCGACGGCGAGCTCGATGCCGGCCACGCCCGCGATGTCGAAGCCCACCTCGCCGGTTGCCCCGCTTGCGCGGAAAAACGCCAGGCGTTTGGCGCCTTGCGCGAGGCCATGGCCGACGCTGGCCTCAAAGAGATGGCGCCGGCGCATCTGCTTAGCCGGATCGAAGCGGCGCTGCCGTTGCCCGCGCCGCGCGCCGTGGCGCCGCGACCATACTTGCAACCCTCGCGCCGAAGATTTTTCGGTGGCTTTGCGCTCGGCTCGCTCGTCACCGCGGCTGTCGCCGCGAGTCTGGTCTTGACCGTCGTCCGCGACGATCAGGACCGCACCATCGCCGGCGAAGTGGTGTCGGCGCATATCCGCTCGCTGCAGGCCGGGCATTTGATGGATGTGGAAACCAGCGACCAGCACACGGTCAAGCCGTGGTTCGACGGCAGGGTCGACGTCGCGCCGCCGGTGATCGATCTGACCGCGCAAGGGTTTACGCTGCTTGGCGGCCGGCTCGATTACATTGACGGTGAGCCGGTGGCGTCCGTCGTTTATCAACGCCGCAAGCACGTGATCAATCTCTTCGTCGCCCAGCGCTTGGGCACGGCGCACGCCACCGTGACGAAAAGGACGATCCAAGGCTACAATGTTCGCCATTGGTCGGAGCAAGGGCTGGATTTTTGGGCCGTCAGCGATCTGGCGCCCGACGAACTCGACGAATTCACCGCGAAAATCTCGGGCGCTCTGCGCCCGGCCGGCCCGTCGTGACTGGCCTCCGGCGCCATTACCGGCTAAAGGGAGGCGCTAAAGCCGCAGCGGCTGTTCGCAGCCCGGTGCGCCTCGAAACCTCTTGGCGCGTCAAACGTTTAAGCGTCGGTGATGGATCAACGCGTCGACAACGAACGGCGTCCCGATTCGGTGTCAAACCGGACCTCGCCGCCGTCCGGCGTCGCGTCGGCGAAAAAGCCGTCGTGGCGCGAGACCTTGCGCCAGCGCCGCGGCCTGGTGCTCGTGCTCGGTATTGCCGCCGCGGTCTTGTTGATCCTGCTGCTCTTGTGGTGGCTCCACGCCCGGCAATACGAATCCACCGACGATGCCTTCATCGATGCCCGCACGGTGCAGATCAGCGCCCAGATCAGCGCCGCCATCGTCGAGGTGCCGGTCACCGACAACCAGTTGGTCGAGGCCGGAACCGTATTGGTCCGCCTCGACGATCGCGACTTCACCGCAGCCCTCGGCGAGGCCAAAGGACAGGTCGCGCAGGCTCAGGCCGGCATCGCCAATCTGCAAGCCCAGATCGCCGCGCAACAGGCGCGCATCGACCAGGCCAAAAAACAAGTCGAGGAGGCACAGGCGGCGCTGACTTTCGCGCAACAGCAAGCCGATCGTTATGAAACCTTGACCAAGCAAGGCACCGCCACGGTCGAGCAGGCGCAGCAATACGCGTCGAATTTGCTGCAAAGCCGGGCGTCGCTCGCCGCCGCGCAGGCCAACGCCATCGCCGCCGAGAAGCAAACGCCGGTGCTGGTGGCGCAGCAACAGTTGTCGGAAGGCGAGCTGATGCAGCGCACCCCCGCCGCGCAACAGGCCGAGGCCAATCTGTCGCGCACCGTCATCACCGCGCCGGTGGCCGGCCGCGTCACGCAGCTCACCGCGGCCAAGGGCAATTATGCCGCGGTCGGACAGGCGCTGATGATGTTCGTGCCGCGCGACGTCTGGGTGACCGCCAATTTCAAGGAGACACAGCTCGACTTGATGCGGCCGGGCCAACCGGTGTCGATCGTGATCGACGCCTATCCCGATCGGACCTTTGCCGGCCACGTCGCCAGCGTCCAAGCCGGCAGCGGCACGGCCTTCAGCCTGCTGCCGCCGCAGAATGCGACCGGCAATTATGTCAAGATCGTCCAGCGCGTGCCGGTCAAGATCGTGTTCGACAGCCCGCCCGACGTGCTGCTCGGTCCCGGCATATCGGTGGTGCCCACGGTCAAGGTGAGATGAGCGATCAGCCACGCGCTGCCGCCTGGAACAATAGCCGCTCGGCCGCCGGCCGCCGCAATCCTTGGCTGGTCGCCGTCGTGGTCTCGATCGCCACTTTCATGGTGGTGCTCGATACCGCCATTGCCAACGTGTCGCTGCGCTACATCGCCGGCAGCCTCGCCGCCAGCGTCGACGAGAGCACCTGGGTCGTCACCACCTATCTGATCGCCAATGCGGTGGTGTTGCCGGCCAGCGGCTGGCTGTCGAATGTCCTCGGCCGCAAGCGATTTTACATGATCTGCGTGGCGCTGTTCACCGGCAGTTCGCTGTTGTGCGGGCTGGCGCCCAATCTCGGCTTGCTGATCTTTTTCCGCATTCTGCAAGGACTCGGCGGCGGCGGCATGCCGACCAGCGAGCAGGCCATCCTCGCCGATACCTTTCCGCCGCAAAAGCGCGGTCAAGCCTTCGCGCTGTACGGCATTGCCGTGATCGTCGCACCCACCGTCGGTCCGACCATCGGCGGCTGGCTGACCGACAATCTTTCCTGGCACTGGATTTTCTTCATCAACGTGCCCATCGGGATCGCCTCGCTTGGACTGGTGCATTGGCTGGTCGACGAGCCCGAAGTGCTCGAACGCGAACGCCGCGAACGCCTGGCCGCCGGGCTCAAGGTCGATTGGATCGGCTTTTTGCTGATCGCCATGTCGCTCGGCTGCCTCGAAGTGGTGCTGGACCGCGGTCAGATCGACGACTGGTTCAAATCCGACACCATCGTGCTGTTCACGGTCTTGGCGGCAGTCTCGTTCCTCGCCTTCATCCCGTGGGAGCTCAAGCAAGAAGAACCGATCGTCGAGCTGCGGCTGTTGTTTCACAGCCAATTCGGCATGTCGTTTTTCGTCATGTTGATGATCGGCGCGATCCTGTTTGGCTCGAATCAGATCATGCCGCAGCTGTTGCAGACGGTGTTTCCGTACACCGCGATGCTGTCTGGCCTCGCTATGATGCCGGGCGGCATCGCCATGCTGTTGATCATGCCCATTGCCGGTCAGGTCACCGGCCGGGTTCAGCCGAAATACCTGATGACGTTGGGCCTGCTCGGGATCGCGCTGTCGATGTGGTATTCGACGTCGCTGGTTCCCGACGCGAGTTTCGATTATTTCGGCTGGATGCGCGTCTATCAGATGATCGGCTTGCCGTTCATGTTCATTCCGATCAATACGGTAGCTTACGACGGCTTGCCGGCGAACAAGACCAACCAAGCCTCCGCGCTCATGAACGTCGCGCGAAACCTGGGCGGCAGTATAGGCATTTCGCTCGCCAATGTCGTGATCACCCAACGCTCGCAGTTCCACCAGTCGCGCTTGGTCGAGAACACCATACCGTCCTCGCCGGTATTTCAATACAATTTGCAGCAGATGACAAAGTCATTGACGCAGCACGGCGCTTCCGCCGCCGCCGCGCACAACGAGGCGATCGGGATGATGGGCCAGCTGATCCAGACGCAGGCCACGATTTTGGCCTATATCGATGTCTTTCACGTCTGCGCCGTCGCCGCCGCGGTCATGATCCCGCTGGTTTTGATCATGGTCCGGCGCGTGCAAATTCAAGGGCGCGCGGCGGCGGTCGGACATTGAGATGAAGATATACCAGCGCGCGCTGCCGCCGCCCGGTCGCAAGGAAAAAGCGTCGGCGATCGCTGGAAGGGTCGCGACGTTTTGCGTGCCGGCGCTGTTGGCGTTGCTGTTCGGTGGGATCGGCCCGGCGGAGTCGACGCTGGATGTCGTTCTGATCGACTACAGATTCGTGCCCGATCATCTTACCTTTCAGCACGGCGTGCATTACCGGTTGCACTTGGAGAATCATGGCAAGGAAACCCACGAGTTCACGGCGCCGGTGTTCTTCGCCGCCGCGACAATCGACAATCCCACAGCGCTCAATCGCGAACGCAGCGAAGTGGTGGTGCAGCCTGGCGAGGCCAAGGATATTTTTCTTACGCCCGGCAAACCCGGCAGCTATGATCTGCGCTGCGCCGACCACGACTGGAATGGCATGATCGGCGGCATCACCGTGGAATAAAATGCTGCGATCCCGGAAGTTTCCGCAGTCCGATACCGCCGCCGGCCGCCTTCACCGCAGGCAAGGCTGCTGAAAATGTATCCTGCGGGCGGCATTGCTTACGTCCCGGCTCGTTCGTTCATCGAGCAAGATGAACGAAAGCTGCGACTCCTGTCGCCGCGATACCGCCATCAAGCGCAGCCGCCCGGGCCAGCATTCGCCGCGCTCCTGCCCTCAATGCGCTAAAATATTTTGTCAAAATGCCGTACGGCACCATTCTTGCTTGAGTGTGTTGTCGTTGGGTTGGTGGGGCAGACAAACGCAAGACTGGGAAGAAAGGAGTCGCCGATGTGTGACTTTAGCCTTCAGAGCGTGCGGTCGCGGCCGGCAGCGGTCGGTGACAAGCTCGTGACGCGTGACTTCGGGACGGGGACTCGCGGGTTCTCCGCCTCAGACGACGCCGGAATGGCGGTTTGCGTTCTACCCGGCACGGAACTGGCCTTCACCGGTGACGTGGCGTGCCTACCGGCCGGCCTTCTCGGCTGGAAGACCAAGACGATCAACTACCAAACGGCCATCTTCCGGCAGGTCAACAAGGACAAGATGGCCGCTCATCACGATGCGCTCGAGTTTCCGGATGGGCGCACCGTTCTGCTGACATTGCTGTGCGAGGGCCAGACGGCGACCGTGCTGCAATTGCCGGCGCAACCGACGACTGTGGAAGAGCAACGCGACCAGGAACGCGTCAGTTACGTCGGCTAACGCGCGCACGCCGCGCGTCGGACGACAGCGATAGCGGCCAGTCAGACGAACGGCGCCATGGAGAAGAACCCGGCCGCCCTTGCGGGCGGCCGGTGCTTTTTTGACAGCGGCGGGCCCTTTTCGCGGCTCGTTTGGGGATGACAGTCCTGGCCCTGTCCGCCCGTCTCCCGGGTTTAAGTGGTGACTCCACCCCGCAAGAAATGGGAAACTAAGGCGAATACCCCATCGGCCGGGATTGCCTCGGCCGCCATCCTGCATTCGTCAAGAAGCAATCGCCCCCTTCATGCGATGAATGAATCGCCACACCCATCACCCACCAACGCCGGCGCGGCTGACGAGCCGGCAGCGGCCCCCGCAGCCGGCCCCGCGATACCAACAGATACGGCCGACATGGTCGTTGTCGAGGCCCAGGAGCCGTCGGCGGGCGCGCAGTTCTTGCGGGTCTTCCCCCCGATCATGCTGCCGATGTTTATGGCTGTTGCGGACCAGACCATCGTCGCCACCGCGCTGCCCGCGATTGCATCGAGCTTGGGCGAGATCGAGCGCGCGTCCTGGGTCGTGGTGTCCTACCTGATCGCCAACACCATCGCCGCTCCGGTCTACGGCCGCCTCGGCGATACTTTCGGCCGGCGCTTCATGATGATCGCGGCGCTGGCGCTGTTCATGCTGGGTTCGGCGCTTTGCGCGCTGGCCCCCAATATCGAACTGCTGACGCTGTTCCGTGTGCTGCAGGGTTTCGGCGGCGGCGGCCTGATGACGCTCTCGCAAGCTTTGATCGGCGAAGCGATCGCGCCGCGCCAGCGCGGCCGCTATCAGGGTTATCTGGCGGGTATCGCAGTCAGTTCCAACACGTTCGGCCCGGTCGCCGGCGGCTACCTGACCCAGGCATTTGGCTGGCAATCGATTTTCCTGGTCAATCTTCCGCTCGGCCTCATCGCCATGGCCTTCGTGTTCCGGATTCCGGCGCGCCAGGGCGACCGCAAACGCACCACGTTCGATGCTCCGGGCCTGGTCCTTTTCATTATGTTCGTCGGCCCGGTCATCTTGGCGCTCGAGCAGGTCCAGCGCATGGAACTGAGCACGCTGCCGCTGGCGCTTGGGCTGCTCGGTTTCGGGCTGTTGTCGCTTGGCCTTTTGGCTTGGCAGGAACGGCTCACGAGTTCGCCGCTGATACCGCCGAAACTGTTCCAGCAGCCGTCGATCTGGCGCAGCGACGCCATGGCGGCCTGCCACGGCGCGGCGTTGGTTTCTCTGATTACGTTTTTGCCGATCTACCTGCGCGCCGTTCGCGGCCTGTCGCCGTCCGAAACCGGCTTCATGCTGCTGCCAATGACCGCCGGAATCGGGTTCGGCTCGATGATCACCGGCCAGTTGGTGTCGCGTACCGGATACAGCGCGGTGTTCCCGACTTATGGATTAATGGCCGCGACCGCGGGCTTGTTGCTCGTCGCCTTTGGCAAGGCGCATATGAGCACCGTCGAGCTGTCGTGGGCGTTCGGCGTTATCGCGCTGTTCATGGGCACCGTCATGGGGGTCGTGCAGGTAACCGTGCAAGCCGTCTCGGGACCACGGCTTTTGGGCACCGGCGCCGCCATGGTGCAGTTCTCCCGCTCGGTCGGCGCTGCGTTCGGCACGGCGACCGTCGCCGCGATGTTGTTTTCGTTTCTCACCGTGACCGACCGCGATACCGCGAGCCTGTTCGGCAGCATCATCGAGCGCGGCCCGGAAGCGCTCGCAGCGCTGGAGCCGGCCCGGCGGGCGATTGTCGGAGGCGAAATCGCCGAGGCCTTTCGTGCCGCCTTCATCACCGTCGCTGCTTTCACCGGCGTTGGCGCCGTTCTGGCCTGGTCGCTGCCGTTGCGCAGGCTGTAAGAGGAGCGCGCTTGACGGCATTGCGGCGCGCCGCCGCACGCGGCAGACTCCGACAGCCAATCCGGGAGGCGGCTTAAATGCTCGTCGATGCACAAGTTCATCTGTGGAAGGCGGAGGCGCCGGATCGGCCGTGGTTGCCCGGCCGCGTGGCGCAACTTCCGGAACCGTTCCTGATCGAACAGCTGGTGCCGATGATGGACGAGGCCGGCATCGATCGCGCCGTCATCGTGCCGCCGTCTTGGGAGGGCGACCGCAACGATCACGCGCTCGAAGCCGTGCGCCAGTACCCGACGCGCTTTGCGGTCATGGGACGCATCCCTCTCACCGAACCGAAAACCGCGAAGCTTTTTCCGGACTGGAAGAAGCAGCCCGGCATGCTCGGCATCCGCGTAACGTTTCATCCGCCGCAGTGGCATTGGCTCACCGACGGGACCGCGGATTGGTTTTGGCCGGCGGCGGAAAAATTCGCGCTTCCGGTGATGTTCTACGGCGCGCCCATGCCGCTTTTCGCCCGGATCGCCGAGCGTCATCCGCAACTAACCATGATCGCCGACCACCTCGGCGTCACCGGCGAAGTCGCGAAATCGGACAAAATGCCGGAAGCCATCGAACAGACCGCGGCGCTTGCCAAATATCCGAACGTCTCGGTGAAATTGTCGAGCACGCCGTTCTATTCATGCGAGGCTTACCCGTTCCACGATATGACCGTTCATATCCGCCGGCTGTTCGACGCTTTCGGCCCGCGGCGCTGCTATTGGGGCACGGACCTGACGAACTCCTACAGCAAAGCCACCTACCGGCAGCGCGTCACCCACTTCACCGAAACGCTCGACTTCCTTTCGGCGGCGGACCAGGAGTGGGTCATGGGCCGGGCTATCCTGGCGCGGCTCGGATGGGCCTAGCCGCGCACCCATCGGTGTGGCCGGCATGAGCTTCGTCGGTCGTTCGCTGCCGCGGCTGGAAGATCCGCCGCTTGTCACCGGCCGGGGCCGCTTCGCGGCGGATGTCTCGTTCCCCCATCAACTGCATATGCGCGTCGTGCGCTCGGCGCACGCGCACGGCCGCATCGCCGCGATCGACACGCGGGCAGCGCGCGCGGCCGACGGTGTCGCTGCGGTTTGGACGGCGGCCGACGTTGCCGATATTCCACCGATCGATTTCCGCCTGACGCGCATCGAGGGTCTCGATCCCTATCGCCAACCGATCCTCGCCAAAGATCGCGTGCGCTATGTGGGCGAGCCGGTGGCGGTCGTTTTCGCCACCGACCCCTACGCCGCGGAGGATGCCGCCGACCTCGTGGCGGTTGACGTCGAGGTTTTACCCGAACTGCTCGCGGCCGATCTGCCGCCCGGTGAATTCGATACCGCCCATTCCACCGAGGTCGCGACCGTCGATAAGGGCTACGGCGACGTGGCGGCGGCATTTTCCAAGGCGCACGCGATCGTCGCGCTCGAACTGAAAATCGGGCGGCATAGCGGCGTGCCGTTGGAAACGCGCGGCGCCATCGCGCGCTACGATCTAGCCCGCGACGTGCTCGAACTGCACGGCGCCGCCAAGGTGCCGCATTGGAATCGCGACAGTCTCGCGCGCATGCTCGGCCGCGCCGCCACCGCGATGCACCTCCACGAAGGCCACACCGGCGGCGGCTTCGGCGTGCGCGGCGAGCTTTATCCGGAGGATGTGCTCGCTTGTCTCGGCGCGTTGCGGCTCAAGCGCCCGGTGAAGTGGATCGAAGATCGCCGCGAGCATTTGATCGCAACCAATCATTCGCGCCAGCAGCATTACCGCGTCCGCGCCGCCGTGGACGATACCGGCCGCCTGCTCGCGATCGACGGCGAGTTTTTTCACGATCAGGGTGGCTATGTGCGCACCCACGCGGCCACCGTTCCGGATCTCGCCGCCACCATGCTGCTCGGTCCCTATCGCGTCGCGGCCTACCATATGGTCGGCCGCATTCGGCTCACCAACAAGACGCCGTGCGGCACCTACCGGGCGCCGGGACGCTACGAAAGCACTTTTGTGCGCGAACGGCTGATGGACGCCATCGCGGCGCGGCTGCGCATCGATCCGATCGAAATCCGCCGCCGCAATCTGATCGCCTCGGCTGAAATGCCTTACGCCCGTAATCTCGACACGCTCGGCACCGAAATGATTTACGATTCCGGAGATTATGCCGGCCTGCTCGACAAGGTGCTGGCCGCGGTCGGCTGGACGGCGCTGCGTGAAGACTTACGCCGGCGCCGCGCCGCCGGCGAAGCGGTCGGGGCCGGACTTGCCATGTTCGTCGAAAAGAGCGGTCTCGGGCCTTACGATTGCGTGCGCGCCAGTATCGACACCAGCGGCGAGATCGAAATCGTCACCGGCGCGACCTCGGTCGGCCAAGGCATGGAGACCGTGCTGGCGCAAATTTGCGCCGATGCGCTCGGCGTCGATTATCGGCGCGTGCGGGTGGTGCATGGCCAAACCGATTTGATCGCCTTCGGCATGGGCACGTTCGCTTCACGCGTCACGGTGATGACCGGGGAGGCGACACGCGTCGCGGCGACAAAGCTACGCGCCAAAGCGATTGCCGCGGCAGCCGTCCTCTTGCAGACCGCGCCAGAGGCGCTCGATGTGGTCGACGGCAAGGTGGTGAGCAAAGCGGCAGCGGGCGGATCTTCAGGGACGGGACCGTCGGTGAGTCTCGGCGAAGTCGCTGTCGCCCTTGCCCCAGGCTCGAAAATCCTCGGCGACGCGACGCCGGGGTTGTCCGCCGAAGGCTGGTTTGAATCGCATCATATGAACTACCCCTATGGCGTCCACGTCGCCGTGGTGCGGGTCGATCGCGACACCGGCGGTGTCGCGGTGGAGCGTTATTTGGTCGGCTACGACATCGGCAAAGCGGTTAATCCGATGCTGGTCGAAGGGCAGATTACCGGCGGCGTGGCGCAGGGGCTAGGCGGCGCTTTGTTCGAGGAATTCCTCTACGACGCGCAAGGCGAGCCGCTTTGCGTCAATTTTGCCGACTATCTGATGCCGACCGCGCGCGAAATGCCGCCGATGCAGGTGCTGATCGCGGAGGACGCGCCGAGCCCGCTCAACCCGCTCGGCGTCAAGGGCGCCGGCGAAGGCGGCACCAACGCGGTCGGCGCTGCAATCGCCACGGCGATCGACGACGCGATCGCCATGCCCGGCGCGGTGACGCAGCTTCCGGTCAGTCCGCAGCGGCTGTGGAAGATTTTGCGCAGCGCGGCCGCGGCTTCCCCGCTGCCATGAAGCTTCGCGCCCATCACATCAAATGGGGAGCCGCCGTGATTGCCGCCGCAGGCACGATCGTCGGCCTCTACTTTCTCCTGGCCTATATCGTACTGCCGCTGACGTGGCGGCACTACGAGCACCAAAAAGGGCTCGCCGGCGCCACCATGATCACGCGCACCGGGAGCGGCATTCCGGGCGATCCGATCAATGTCGGGCTGGTCGGATCGCGAGCCGACGTCCTTTGCGCCATGAGCGCGTCGGGGTGGTATCCCGCCGATCCGATCACGCTGCGATCGAGCATCGAGATTGTCGGCAGCGTTATTTTCGATCGGCCCTATCGTGCCGCGCCCGTCAGTCATCTCTTTTACAACGGCAAGCGTCAGGATCTGGCCTTCGAAAAGCCGGTCGGAACCAGCGCCGACAAGCGGCATCACGTCCGTTTTTGGCGGGTGCTCGATCGCGGACAGGAGGGGCGGGCGGTTTGGCTCGGCGCGGTGACATTCGACCGCGGCGTCGGCTTGAGCCGCGATGACGGGCGGGTCACCCATCACATCGGGGCCGACATCGACGCCGAGCGCGACCTTTTAACCGCCGATCTCGAAACCGCGCATGTGGTGCAAACCATCTATGAGATCGCCGGCATCGGTCCCACCGTCGCCGGCCACAATGGCGAGGGCGATGCGTATTACACCGATGGGGAAATCAAGATTTCCGTCCTGGTGGCCGGTTGCAATACGCGCAGCCAGGCCGTCGCCGTGCTCGACAATCCGCCGTTGGTGGCCATGAAGAATCTGGCCTGGGATGCAATCGCAAAAAATCTGTTGTCGGCGACAATGCCGGATGCGGAGAAATAGTGCGCTGGCCGATTCGTCGGAATTTGTCTGCCGCTACATTTCAGCGGTGACGAAATGCGTGACCTTGGGCGCGCCGGTGAGATGGAAACGATGCACCGCCTCTTGGATGGTGCGGTCGGCCTTGGTAACACGCTCGTGCTGGCGCAGGTGTTCCATCCATGAATCGAGAAGGAACGTTTCGACAATGCGTCCGGCCACCGCGGCATCTTCGAAAACGCCCCAGGCATAGGCGCCGTCACGGCGCCGCTCAGGTTCGAGTTTGGCGATCGCTTTGAGAAAAGCCTCGCGATCCTCGACTCGAATGCGATATTCGACCGTCACCAGGACCGGGCCGCGGTCGGCCGCGATCTCCTCGGTGGTCAGCGGCGCCGGCCAGTGCATGGA
>Ga0181525_10002974_pt1 | contig 13578 bp, 13 predicted proteins | sample PEATcosm2014_Bin_48_FD_121100 | JGI IMG/M metagenome (GOLD analysis project Ga0181525, IMG submission 121100) | Peatland microbial communities from MTU Mesocosm Facility, Houghton, MI, USA - PEATcosm2014_Bin06_10_metaG | ecosystem: Environmental > Terrestrial > Soil > Wetlands > Peat | place...
GCAAAGGTCAATTCACGATTCGGTGATGACGGTGTCGTCGTTCTCATAGGCCGGCGCGCAGCAGCAGAGCAACCGCAGCGTTTCATTGCCGGTGTTCCACAGCTTGTGTTTGCATCCGGGTGGAATGGCAATCGCATCGCCGGGCTTCACCTCGCGCATCTCGCCTTCGATGCGCATCCGGCCCGTGCCGTGCGTGATGTAGTAAATCTCCTCGGCCTTGGGATGAAAATGTTCCTGCGTCGCCGCGCCAACGGGCAATCGCGCCTCGGCGAGGCTTTGATTGCGGATGGCGGAATTGCGGTGCGCGAGCAATTCGCGAATTTCCGAGCCGTCCTTGGTGATGAACGGCGTGACTTCGTTCAGATTTTTGATGTCCATATAATTTCAAAAGCTTTCCGGCATTCCAAATATCCTTGTCCAATCCACCTGCCCCAGAATCACCCCGCTGACAATCAGGATCATCGCCGCCCAGAACGTGTGCGTCAACGGCTCGCCGAGAAAATAAAACACCCACACGCCGGTGCTTAAGGGAATCAGGTTGTTGAACAGCATCACCTGGCTGGTGCGCCATTGACGCAGCGCGTCGTTCCAAAGCGCATACGGCACCACGCCGCCAAGGACGACACAGAACGCCAGCACTCCGGCTTGTTCGCCATTGACCGCAAACCTGTGCATCGCCACTTCAATCAATCCAACCGGCAGCAGCCAGACGCCGGCCATCCACATCGTATGCGCGGCCACTTCCGTTCCCGCGAGCTGCGCGCTCAAGCCGCGCACCTGCCGGCTGTATGTGGCCCATAAAACACTCGACGCCAGACCGAGAACTTCGCCGAGCAGGCTCAACTTGAGCGTCTGCAACGCCGGCCAGAACAAGACCAGCACGCCCGACAACGCCAGCAGCGCCGCGCCATAACGCCGCGCGCTCGCCCACGTCCGCTGCGGTTTTTCCTCCCACAGCAGCGCCCACACCGGCGAGGCGCCGAGGTAAAGCGCCACGTGCGACGCAGTCGTGAGCCGCAACGCCCAGTTGAAGGCGACAATATAAGCGCCCAGCGTCAAACCGCCGCGCAACCAGAGCGCCCGGCGCAATCCCGGCGTCAACGGCTGGAACGCACCGAGGAACTTCGTGAAGCGCAGCACGGCCAGCAGCAGGATTCCGGCAAGGAGAAACCGGATGCTGCCGGTGAACACCGGCGGCCACGACATCACCAGCCATTTCGTCCCGGCATTGTTGCCGCCCCAGAGGAAAATGGTGAAGAGCAGGCTCCCGGCGATGATGGCGTTGTTTTTCGGCTGCGACACGCCGCGAAATTAAGCCAAATCGGACCAGTTGCGAATGAAATTTGTTTGACCGGCACAAAGTGGAATCTATTTTCAATGCGTGGATCATTCACCCGGATTCCTGAAAATTGTGAACGAGGCCAAGACGCGCGTCCGCGAAATCTCCATTGACCAGGCGCGGGCATGGCTCCTGCAAAATCCCAAGGTGATACTGCTGGACGTGCGCGAAGATTCCGAGTGGAGCGCGGGCCACGCCTCGGAGGCGCTGCACCTGGGCAAGGGCGTGCTGGAGCGCGACATCGAAAAGATGATTCCCGACGTGAACACGGAGATCATCATGTATTGCGGAGGCGGGTTCCGTTCCGCCCTCGCGTGCGACGTGGCGCAAAAGATGGGCTACCGCAGCGTTCACTCGCTCATCGGCGGTTACAAGGCGATGCTCCAGGCCGACTGGCCGATGACGACTTGAGATCGTGCCTCAACGCAAAACCATCTTGATAACCGGCGCGACGCGCGGACTTGGACGCGCGATGGTAGAGGAATTTATCCGGCTCGGCCACGTCGTGCTCGGCTGCGGCCGTTCCGAAAAAGAAATCGCCCAATTGCAGGAACAATTTTCCGCGCCAAACGATTTTGCCGTCGTGGATGTGGCGGAGGACGCGCCGGTGGCGGATTGGGCGAAGCGGGCTTTGGCATCACACGAACCGCCGGATTTGCTGCTGAACAACGCCGCGCTGATGAACCGCCCTGCCCCGCTCTGGAAAATCTCCGCGCGGGAATTCTCCGGCGTGATTGACGTGAACATCAAGGGCGTGGCAGGCGTCATCCGCCATTTTGCGCCGGCGATGATCAAGCGCGGGAGCGGCGTGATTGTGAACTTTAGTTCCGGCTGGGGACGTTCGGCGGATGCGGAGGTCGCGCCGTATTGCGCCACGAAGTGGGCGATTGAAGGACTCACGCAATCGCTCGCGCAGGAACTGCCGCAGGGCATGGCCGCCGTGGCGCTGAATCCCGGCATCATCAACACCGAAATGCTGCGCACGTGCTGGCCTGCCGGCGCGTCGAATTATCCCCCGCCCGATGAATGGGCCAGGTCCGCCGTGCCATTTCTGTTGAAAATCAATTCCGGCGATAATGGGAAGCAATTAACCGCGCCTGTTTGATGCGTGAAGACCCGCCCTGCGGCTTGACCGCGTTGGAGACGGGCTTTAGGCTGGCTTGATGTCAGACGCGCCGCAGAAGAAAAAACTCAAGACAATCATGCTCGGCGTCGGATTGGATTCCGACGGCCACAAGCGGCTCACGAAGGGCGAGAACTTCGCGCTGGTGGGCGGCACGGAGGAGACGCACGAACAGATGACCGAAAAAGCCATCAAAATCAACGAGAAGCTCAAGTCGCGCGGCAAGCAGCTCGAAGAAGTCAGCCACGAGGAGTTCGACGACATCGCGCACGAGGTCGGTTTGAAGAAGTTCAAGCCGCCTTCGAAAAGGTAGGGCGCGCCACTCCGTGCGCGCTGTTTTTGGTGTGTAAGCAAGCGGCGGGCGGAGGACTGCCCGCCCTACCGGTTAAACAAAAATCCTTTCCAAGACCGCGCGGGTCTTTTCCGGCGTCTCGTGCAGAATGGACCGCCAGCCGCGCGCGAGGCCGGCCTGGATATTTTCCGAACGGTCGTCCAGATAAATGATGTCCGCGCCGCTGCACCCGCATAGCCTCTCCATCGCCTCGTAGATTTTCGCATCGGGCTTCATCGCGCCGACTTCGCAGGAGTAAATGTAGCCGTCGAAGTTTTTGAAAAACGGGAAGTTCCGCCCGACGTGCTCGATGGCGAGGTCGTTGGTGTTTGAGAAGATATAGGTTTTGAATCCGCGCTGGCGGAGTTCAGCGTGCAGCGCAATCATGGGCGAAATCTCGGTGAAGATGTCGGCGAAATAACCGCCAAATTCGGCGAGCCCACCCTGAAAGCCGACTGCGTCGCGGATTTGCTCAAAGAATTCCTGCCGGTTGACCGCGCCGCTCTCATATTGAATGAGCAGCGGCGAGGCGCTCAAAAAGGTGGCGAGGTCCTGCAGCGATTTGGTGCTGCGGGCGGCCACCTTGCGGGCCGCAATCGAATAATCGAAGTCCACCAATACCTTGCCGAGATCGAAGACGACGACTGGGGAATTCATGGAATTACGAATTGCGAATTGCCAATGGGAAATGAGTCCGGCGCTGGATTCGACATTTGAAATTCGCAATTCAAAGCATTTCCCGGCGGCCTTCGAGGGCGCGGCTCAAGGTGAGTTCGTCGGCAAATTCCAATCCGCTACCGGCGGGCAGTCCGTAGGCAATGCGGGAGATTTTGAGATTAGGACGCACCAGACGCTTCGCCAAATACGCGCTGGTGGCGTCGCCTTCAACGTCCGTGGACAGGGCGATGACGATTTCGCGGATGGGCTCAACCGCGAGACGCTTTTCAAGCTCGGCGATGCGCAAATCTTCCGGCTCCACGCCGTCGAGAGGGGAAATTCTGCCGCCGAGGACATGGAACTTGCCGCGGAAGGCGTTGGATTTCTCGATGCTTAAGATGTCCACGGCGCGTTCCACCACACACACGAGCGAAGCGTCCCGGCGCGAGTCGTCGCAAATCGAACAGGGAGATTTCTCGGTGAGCGCGCCACAGGTGGCGCAGAACTGGATTTTTTCCCTGGCCAGCAGAATCGCATCAGCCAGTTGCCTGACAGTGCCGCTATCCGACTGGACGAGATGCAAGGCCATGCGTTCGGCGGAACGCGGCCCGACTCCGGGCAGTTTAGCCAGAGCCGCAATCAAGCCGTTGATGGAATCGGGCAGGACAGACATCACATCAGCCCAGGCAGACTCAACCCCGCCGTGACCTTGCCCATCTCGGCATTGGCGATGTCCTTGGCCTGGCCAAGCGCCTGGTTCGCGGCGGTCAAGATCATGTCTTCGAGCAGTTGCGCGTCGGATGGATTGAGCGCCTGCGGGTCAATTTTGATGGAGGCGAGCGTGCCGTCGCATTTGGCAACGGCTTTGACCGCCCCGCCGCCGCTGGTGGCTTCCACGGTGCGCGCGGCGAGCTGCGCCTGGACGGTTTCCATTTGCTGCTGCATCCGCGCAGCCTGTTTCATCAATTTTCCGATGCTGGACATAATTGGGTCTGGGATTTTGGTTCTTGGGTCTGGGGAAGATCAGGCACGGACCTCAACAATCTGGCCCTTGAAAATCTCCAGCGCCTTTTGGATCAAGGGATCGTTCTTGAAATCGTTCTTGTTGAATGCGACCGGCGTCACGGACTTTTCTCTGGCCGGCGCTGCCGGTGGCGTGTCTGCTGACGCTGGAACAGGTGCCGGTGGAATTGACCGAACACGGTCTGCCGAGAGTTCGGCCTTGATGAATTTGATTTGCGCGCTGGGATGGCCAATCTCCGCGAGCTTGGTCTGGATCAGGGTGTGGTTGCGCGGATTGTCGATTAACGCCAGATGATCCGCAAATTCAGGATCAAAGCCAATGACCAGGGTGTTCTTCTCGAAAGAAACCGGGCCGGCTTCCAGCAAATAAGTTCGGATGAACGGGCTGACACGGCTGACGGCTTCAACCAGCTTCGTCCAAAGGCCGGCCAGATCTGCGGAAACAGCGGGTGCCTCGACGAGTGCGGCCGGCACGGCAGCGGCTTCCTGGTGGGCAGCATGAGTTTTTACGGCAACCGGCTTTGCAGCGGGTGCTGCGCCAGAAATTGCTCCAATTGCAGGCGCGTTGCCTCCACCGCGCAACCGGTTGAGTTGCTTCAACACGGCATCAAGCGGCAGCGCATTGCGCGCTTCAATGGCCCGGAGCAAGGCGACTTCAACCATGATTTTCTTGGAAGCCGCATCTCGCAACCGCAGCTCAGTATCGGCAAAGACTTCAAGAATCCGGGTAAAGGCATCGGTGTTCGCCAGCGCGGCCTGTTCCTTGAGGGCGGCAACCTCTGCTTCGGAGACTTCGAGCAGGTTCAAGTCGCCCCGCGAAACCTGATAAATAAGCAGGTTGCGGAAATGGTTGAGCAAATCGGAAAGCAGCCGGCTCAAATCCTTTCCGTTTTGCGAAAGCTCGTTCAGTTCCGTGAGCGCGGTCTGGATTTCGCCGGTGAGGACGGCCTTGCTCAATTTCAAAATCTGGCTCTCGGCGGCAAGCCCGAACATCGAAAGAACATCCGGCTCCTCGATCTTGTCACCGCAGAAGCTGATGAGCTGGTCCAGCGTGGATTCGGCGTCGCGCATCCCGCCGTCCGCGCCGCGCGCGATGGCGTAAAGCGCGGCCTCGTCAATTTTCACCTTTTCCTGCTTGGCAATCGTCGCGAGATGCTTCGTTATGAGTGCGGAAGGAATGCGGCGCAGATCGAACCGCTGGCAGCGCGAAAGAATCGTCGGCAGGACTTTCTCCGGGTCGGTGGTGGCGAACATGAACTTCACGTGCGCGGGCGGCTCCTCCAGGGTTTTCAGCAGCGCGTTGAACGCCGCCGTCGAGAGCATGTGAATTTCGTCAATGATGTAGATTTTGAACTGCGAATTGGCCGGCGCGTATTTGCAGGTCTCGCGGAGTTCGCGCACCTGCTCCACGCCGTTGTTGCTCGCGCCGTCAATTTCCAGAACGTCCAGCGAGCGGCCTTCGGTGATTTCTATGCACTGTGAATCCTTCTCGTCAAAGTTGATTTTGGGTCCGCCGGTGCAGTTCAGGCATTTGGCGAAGATGCGGGCGATGGTGGTCTTGCCGGTGCCGCGCGGGCCGCAGAAAAGGTAGGCGTGCGCGATGCGTTTCTGCTCGATGGCGTTGGCGAGCGTCTGCGTGACGTGCTCCTGCCCGACAACCTCGGCGAACCGCTGCGGGCGGTATTTTCTGGCGATGACCTGATAGGACATGAAATTTCAAATTACGAATTCCGAACTGCGAATGAAGCACGAAACAAATTCGTCATTCTTCAATTCGCCATTCGAAATTCCAAAAATGCCAGGGTGACCACGGCAGATGTCGAGCAGACTACCGTTGCTGCCTTCCGGCCCTAGCGGGGTTTGTAAGTCCACATTCCATGGGCCCTGGCACTCAAAGCTTGCAGCAGACGGAGGGCGGCTTCAAGGAGAAACGCTCCCCGCGTTGAAAATGACGTCATAAACTTGTCCGTGCGCGAAAAGATGTTACCTTGTCGGCTGTAACTTCGTCTTCTGACGCACGTTAGGGACATCATGGTAGGCAAGAAAAGATGTAGGAATAATTCGCACGCCGGTGTAACCATTCAGTTACATCTGCTGGGGATCATCGTCTTCAGCGCGGCCCTCGTGCTGGCCTCGGCGCTGGTGACTTATGGGTTTGTCAGGGTTCGCGAAGCGGGCGATGGCGACAGGAATTCCCCAAAACTTTATTCCGCCATCGATTCCACCGGAACCCTTGAAACAGAAATGACCAATGTCCCGGCGTGGGGGCAGTTGACCGTGCATGACATTGATCTGGAGCAGCCGGAAGAATATGTCGCCTACGAAATCAACACCAACAGCGTGGAGACATGGACGTTTGAAGGCATGAATCCCGATGCCGTCCGGGCGGTCATGCAATCGTCCGGCCTTTCGGAGGAGCAGATTGGAAAGGCACTGGCGGCGGACTCCATGGTTTACACCAACTCAAACACCATTGTCACCCCGGACATCAATCTGGTGTTTGCCCTGTCGCCCGATGTGCGGGCGAAGCTTTACGCGGTGCTGGGGCGTTTCAACTCAAACGGGATGATCCAATTCCCGTTTTGTTTTCCCGGAAACTCCTTCGAGACGCGGGTTGACAAAAGCGCCATGAGCGATGCGACACTGGCGTTGCTTCAAAAAGCGCTTTACCCGCGCGGCAGCGGGCAATGCTTCAGCGATCTGGACGCCTTGCTGCGCTGCATTCCCGATGAGACCGAGCGGATGAAGGCCGTCAAGGCGCTCTCGCATCAATCCGCCGTCCTGATGGGCATTCGTGTCTGGCCGGATTCCGACGTTGATAAAATCATCAACTATTGGAGCTGGCCGGCCGGAGTTCGCGTTGTGGATGTCCGTCCGTTCCTCGATTCTCTCAAACGCGAGCCTAACGGCGGCGCCGCCAGCATTCTTTATTTCCTGCCGCCCTTCGCCCGCGCGCGCCTTTACACTTATCCCCTGCCCTCCCAGGCCGGCGACCCGACGATGGACTGCCACTGGACAACCATGAACTTTTTCAACGAGACTCCCGACAACCGCTTTTCCAATCCCAAATACACTGTTGATTACCTCTTGTCCCACTACTACAAAATCGGCGAGCCGACCGTCTATGGCGACCTTATCTTTCTTTTGAACAAGAACGGCGACGCCATCCACTCCGCTGTTTACCTGGCCGACGACATTGTTTTCACCAAAAACGGCAATAACTACGCGCAACCCTGGATGCTGATGCACCTGAAGGATTTGCTGGACGAATACAGCGTGGACGGCCCGCCCGACGTCATCTATTACCGGAACAAGGATTGGTGACACGCTCTCTTATGCGGTGTCAATCCTCAAACAAGGGAAAATTATATTGCGGCCCTGATGGGAAACATTTAAGCTCGTGAAATCATGACCAACAAACTTCAAATCGGCAGATTTTCCTTCGGCATGGGCGACCGCTTCGCCCACCAGGCCAAAGCCCAACTTCAGGCGTGCATGCTCGCGGCCAAGCAAGGCGTCGAAATCGTTCCCGTTTGGAACAAATCCAATCGCGAACACACCATTATCGGTTCGGAGCCAGCCAGCGTCCGCGCCGCCGCCGTCAAGGCCGTCAAGGAACTCGGCTGGAAGAAGACCTGGCACATTGACGCCGACCACATCCGCCTCGAAACCGTGGACCGCTTTCTCGATTCGTCCGATTTCTTCACCATTGACGTGGCCGATTCCATCGGCAAACCCGCGCCAGCGGCGGACATCAACGCCTTCGTCAAGAGCCATCCCGAACTCATCGGCGCACTGGAAATCCCCGGCATTGGCCGCCCCATCAAAACCACGCGCGCCGACGTGGAGCGCGTCGCCGCCAAATACCTTTTCGCCGTTCAGGACGCCGGGAAAATCTATCGCCACATCGCCAAGGCCAAGGGCGCTGACAATTTCATCACCGAAGTCTCCATGGATGAGACCGACAGCCCGCAGACGCCGCCCGAACTCCTCATCATCCTCGCGGCGATGGCCGACGAGAAGATTCCGCTCCAGACCATCGCGCCCAAGTTCACCGGCCGCTTCAACAAGGGCGTGGATTACGTCGGCGACGTGGCGCAATTCGAGCGCGAGTTCAACGAAGACCTCGCCGTCATTGACCACGCCGTCCTGCGCTACGGCCTGCCGGAAAATCTCAAGCTAAGCGTCCATTCCGGCAGCGACAAGTTTTCCATCTATCCCGCCATCCGTGCCGCGGTGAAGAAGTTCAACGCCGGCCTCCACATCAAGACTGCCGGGACCAACTGGCTGGAGGAACTCATCGGCCTGGCCGAGGCCGGCGGCGACGCCCTGGCGCTGGCCAAGGAGATTTATTGCGACGCGCTCGATCATTGCGCCGAGCTTTGCGCGCCCTACGCCACCGTCATTGACATTGATTTGAAGAAACTGCCCTCGAAGGAAACGGTTGCCAAGTGGACTTCCGCGCAATACTGCGCCGCCCTCCGGCACGATCCGAAGAGCAAGGAATACAACCGCCACTTCCGGCAACTGCTCCACGTCGGCTTCAAAATTGCGGCCAAGAAAGGCGACCGCTACCTCAAGATGCTGGAAGCCAACGAAGCCATCGTCGGGCGCAACGTGACGCTGAACCTCTACGAGCGCCACCTGAAACCGCTCGTCCTCTGATTGCGGGCCGGTTCCAGCAATAGCCAGTCGAGCGGGTCATGGGCCGAAATCCCCTCAAAACTGTTCATGGAGGAGGCTGAATTGGCATCATCATAATTGGCCTTTTGTTGGACAAAAAACGTGGATTGACAGGATTCTGAATTAGGGAGCATATTCGGGACGCTATGAAAGAATCAGTCTTCGTATGAAAGCCAGAAGAAACCTGATTCAAATCTGGCTGGTGTTGTTGGCGCTCTCAACGCTCAACCTTCAACCCACAGCCGTCTTTGCCCAACCCGTTACCCAGATTGCCGGAGGATTCTACCAAAGCCTGTTTCTCAAGAGTGATGGCAGTCTGTGGGCCATGGGCAACAACAATTATGGCCAGTTGGGCGATGGCACGAACATCAACACCAACCGGCCCGAACTAATTGTGTCCGGAAATGTCACGGCCATTGCCGCAGGATTTTATCACAGTCTGTTTCTTAAGAGTGACGGCAGCCTGTGGGCCATGGGCTGGAACAGCTACGGCCAGTTGGGCGATGGGACTTACAACAGCACCAACCGGCCCGAGCAGATTGTGGCCAGCAATGTCACGGCGATTGCCGCAGGAGGTTACCACAGTCTGTTTCTCAAGAGTGATGGCAGTCTGTGGGCGATGGGCAACAACAGCTACGGCCAGTTGGGTGATGGAACTTACAACAGCACCAACCTGCCGGAACAGATTGTAGCCAGCAATGTCACGGCCATTGCCACAGGAATTACCCATGATCTCTTTCTTAAAAGCGATGGCAGCCTGTGGGCTATGGGCTACAACGGCGATGGCGAGTTGGGTGACGGCACTTACACCGCTCTTCTTGGCGGCGGAACCAACCTTCCCGAGCAAATTGTGGCCAGCAATGTCACGGCGATTGCCGCAGGAGGAGGTTTTATAACTGGCGCAGGCCCTTGTGGTCACAGCCTGTTTCTTAAGAGTGATGGCAGTCTCTGGGCGATGGGCGACAACGGGTTTGGCGAGTTGGGCGATGGTTCCACTGATAACGGCAACTACAAAACCAACCTGCCGGAGCAAATTGTAGCTAGCAATGTCATGGCGATTGCCACGGGATTCGGCCACAGCATGTTTCTCAAGAGGGATGGCAGTTTGTGGGTTATGGGCTGGAACCGTTATGCCCAGTTGGGCGATGGCACTTATAACAGCACCAACAAGCCCGAACAAATTGTGGCCAGCGGTGTCACAGTTATTGCTACAGGATACGATCACAGCCTTTTTCTCAAGAACGACGGCAGCCTATGGGGCATGGGCTACGGTGTAGCCATTGGCGACGGCACTTCCAACTATACCAATCGCCCAGAGCAGATCGTTGTGAATCCAAGCTACAATCAAATCACCGGCCAGCTTATGGGAAGCACTAAAATGCAATTGACCTTCTATGGCAACGCCAATGCGAAATATGCGCTGGAACGTTCCGCCAGCCTCTCGCCACCCAACTGGATTCCGCAGGCGACCAATGCCGCTGGTTCGTTCGGTGTGCTGTTGTTCACCAATATGCCGGACGCCACCACGAATAATTTCTGGCGCATCCGCTCCGTGCCTTGAGGATTTATTGCCGTGCCGGCCTTGCTCGATTTGGTGGACATTGTTGGGGTGAGACGCAAGTTTCCCATTTGAGACGGGTTATTGCAGGCGGAAGTATTGTTGCGGGGCGGTGCTGGTGACGTTGTAAGCGGCTCCCGGCACGGCGTCACTCACGGTCAACCAGTTTGGCGAAACCAGATTGGTGGTGGTCTGCAAGGCATAATTCGTGGCCGAGGCGGACCAAAACACAAAGGGTTCCCCGTCTATGGTGCCGATGGCCAGCGGCGGGATTTGTCCGCCGGGAATGGAAATGGCCGGCGACGGGGGATTTGCGGGAGCCAGATTCAACACAAGCGGCTGGTCGGCGGTGCCGTTGAAAGCGTCTGTCACATGCACACTAAAATTGAACGTGCCATGCGTTGCCGGCATTCCCAAAAGGACACCGTTGGTCGTCAAGGAAAGGCTTGTCGGCAAAGGGTTGGAACCGGGAGTCAAAGACCAGGTGTAAGCCGGTTGTCCATTGGCGGCTGAAAGAGGGACATTATAGAAAGAAATGTTGGTGCCGTCTGGAAGCAAGCTGGTTGTGACCTGGACCGCATTGCTGATGCCGACGGAAAAGGACTGGTTGGTGGTGGCATTGTTTCCATCGGTGACCTGGGCGATGAAATTGAACACGCCACCGGGACCGGAGGGCGTGCCGGAAAGAACCCCGCCGCTGGACAGCGACAATCCCGAAGGCAGGGAGCCACCGGTGTTGGTCCAGGTGAAGATGGGATCACAACTGGAAGCCTGCAGGGTCTGACTGTAAAAGACGCCGACCTCGCCGGCGGGAAGCGGCGGGGGAGTGGTGATGGAAACGCCATCGCAAATCTGGACGATGAAATTGGCGGCGCCATTATCGTTGCCGATGCTGATGAACTGGCTGTTCGGAGGAAAATAATTCCCGAGGTTGTCCAGGCTGTCGGCGCCAGTGTTATAATCCACTGTGACAGTCCAGGTGCCATTGCTGACGGGCAGCGAATAATTGCCATTGGTATCGGTGTCCATCGTCACAATCTGGTTCGTGCCATTGATGAACGCCGTCGCGCTCACCCCGACGCCAACAATGGGGTTGTGATTGCTGTCTTTGACCGAACCAGTGATTGCCCAACTGCCGCCATGCCGTAGAAGACCAAAAAAATCATACCAGTTGGCCGTGCCAGTGGCGCCTTCGTTTGCGACCAGAAAGCCGTGGAAGTAGTCGAGTCCTTCCCATTCTCCTTCACCGGGAATATAGAGTTGAATCAGATGCACCACGACGCCATTGGTCGGGTTGACTTGATACATCTCACCGGCAAGACCGTTGTCGGCGAGAACGTAAAGCATTCCGGCGACGCAGATGATGCCCTGCATATATTGGATATGCTGCGTCATCGGCAAGACCTTGACGAACGTGATATTGGTCGTGTTATTGACGCTGTATTCGTAAATCCCATCGTTGGTGAAAGCGCTCGCCCAACTCGTGGCAAACAAAGCCACCGAGTTCGAGAGGATCGGGTCAATGCAATCGGCTGAAACCTCGGACTGATAGTTTGAAATTGAAACCGCCGCGATGCGCGCCAGATTTGGCGTTGTAAAAATTGCGATGTCAATATTGGCCGAACCCTTCGGCACGCCCACGGCAGCTTCCATTGGGCAATAAATGCAGCAATCAAAGTAGTCCCCATCGCCAAGATGCACTTTCGGAAAGCCCGTCAATCCCGCCGCCGGTGTGTCATTATGCGGGCCTGTATTGAAATAATTTGTGTCTTTCTGGTCCAGGGTCGTTGTGCCGAACCAGTAGGTGTTTGTTCCGTCGTTGCAAGTCCCCTGCGCAAAGGCCAGCGAGGGAAAGGAATATAAAATGTTTGTGTTTGGAAAAACGTCGGTGGCATTCGCGCCTGTTTGCGCGCACACCCGGACGCCGGCAAGCATCGCCAGCGTCACAAATGAATATAGCAGCTTGCTGTTCAAACAGATTAAGGGAGCCAAACTGCTGCATAAGCGTTCTTTTGTCAAAAAGTTTGATGTGTTGCGGCTCAATCGCTTACCGATTGCGGTCAATGCTTTGGATTGAAACTTTGGCGATTTTCGCCAAATTGCGCATTGAAGTTTTGCGCGCGCTGGATTATACCGTGTGGCAATCACCCATGAAAATGACACGCTTCCTCCACGTCCTGCTTTGTTTCGCCTTCATTTTAACGATTGCCATCGGCTGCCGCTCAATGCAGCCGGGCAGGATGGCTTACAACGTTCGTGCCTTTGGCGCAAAGGGCGACGGCAAGACGCTGGATCATCTGGCCATCAATCGCGCGATTGACGCCGCAGCGCGAGCGGGTGGCGGCATGGTGGTGGTTCCGCCGGGCGTTTATCTCTGCGGCTCAATCCATCTGCAAAGCAACATCCAACTGGACATCGAGGCCGGCGCGACGATTCTGGGTGCGCCGCAAAACCTGAACGCCTACGACCTGACGGAGCCGTGGACGAACAATCCGTATCAGGACGGCGGACATTGCTATTTTCACAACAGCCTCATCTGGGGCGAGAACCTGACGAACGTGTTCATCACCGGACACGGGATGATCAGCGGCGGCGGCTTGGTGCGCGCCGACCGGCTGCTGGACCGGATGTGCGGCTACACCAAATGGAACCCGACGAATTATGTGCCGGTGCAGACAAATTATCCGCCGGTCCGCCTCGGCAACAAGGCCATCGCGCTCAAGCTGTGCCGGAACGTCCTCATCCGCGACGTCACGATTTATCACGGCGGCCACTTCGCCATCCTCGTGACCGGCTGCACCGACATGACGGTGGACAACGTGACGATGGACACGGACCGCGACGGCATTGACATTGATTGCTGC
>Ga0181525_10002975_pt1 | contig 13577 bp, 11 predicted proteins | sample PEATcosm2014_Bin_48_FD_121100 | JGI IMG/M metagenome (GOLD analysis project Ga0181525, IMG submission 121100) | Peatland microbial communities from MTU Mesocosm Facility, Houghton, MI, USA - PEATcosm2014_Bin06_10_metaG | ecosystem: Environmental > Terrestrial > Soil > Wetlands > Peat | place...
AGATCGTGGTCCAGGCCCTGGTCCAGCCCGGTGACATCGTGCTGGTGGACCGGAACTGCCACCAGTCCCACCACTACGGGCTGATGCTGGCCGGCGCCATGGTCACCTACCTGGACGCCTACCGGCTGAACCACTACTCGATGTACGGCGGCGTCCCCATCAGGGAGATCAAGAGCCAGCTGCTGGCGCTGCGCAAGGCCGGCAAGCTCGACCGGGTCAAGATGCTGCTGCTGACCAACTGCACCTTCGACGGGATCGTCTACGACGTCCAGCGGGTGATGCAGGAGTGCCTGGCGATAAAGCCCGACCTGATCTTCCTGTGGGACGAGGCCTGGTTCGCCTTCGCCCGGTTCCATCCGGTCTACCGGCCGCGCACCGCCATGCGGGCCGCCCGCACGCTCGCCGAGATGCTGCGCCAGCCCGAGTACCGCGCGCGCTACAACGAGTTCGCCGCCGACGTCGGCGCGATAGATGCCGCGGACGACGAGACGCTGCTTGAGCGCCGGCTGCTGCCCGATCCCGCCCGGGCCAGGGTCCGGGTCTACTCCACCCAGTCCACGCACAAGACGCTGACCTCGCTTCGGCAGGGATCGATGATCCACGTCTGGGACCAGGACTTCAGCCAGAAGGTCGAGGAGACCTTCCACGAGGCCTACATGACGCACACCTCCACGTCGCCGAACTACCAGATTCTCGCCTCCCTCGACCTCGGCCGCAGGCAGGCCGCCCTGGAGGGCTTCGAGCTGGTGCAGAAGCAGATCGAGAACGCCATGCGCCTGCGCGACGCGGTGGATCATCACCCGCTGCTGTCCAAGTACATGCACTGCCTGACCACCGCCGACCTGATCCCGGCCGAGTACCGGCCTTCAGGCATCGACCAGCCGCTGCGCTCCGGGCTGCCCAGCATGATCAAGGCCTGGGACGGTGACGAGTTCGTCCTGGATCCGTCCCGCGTCACCGTCTACATCGGCGCCACCGGCATCGAGGGTGACGCGTTTAAGCGCAGTCACCTGATGGACCGCTACGGCGTCCAGATCAACAAGACGTCGAGGAACACCGTCCTTTTCATGACGACCATCGGCACCACGCGCAGCTCGGTGGCGTACCTGATCGAGGTGCTGGTGACCATCGCCAAGGACCTGGATGACCAGCTGGCCGACATGAGCCCGACCGAGCGGGCCGCCCACGAGCGCGCCGTGCTCCGGCTGACGGCCCCGTCGACGCCGCTACCGGACTTCAGCGGCTTTCATCCCAGCTTCACCGACGGTCGCGGGCTGCCGACCCGGGAGGGCGATGTCCGGCGGGCCTTCTACCTGTCCTACAACGACAGCTACTGCGAGTACCTCACCCAGGACGAGATCGAGCAGCGGGTGGAAGGCGGCGACCAGGTGGTGTCCACGACGTACGTCACGCCGTACCCGCCCGGCTACCCGGTGCTGGTGCCCGGCCAGCTGTTCAGCCCGCAGATCCTGGCGTTCATGCGCAGCCTTGGCACGCCTGAGGTGCATGGCTACCGGCCCGACCTCGGCTACCGCGTCTACGTGGACAAGGCTCTCGAGATCGCCGCGACGACACGGCCGCCGCAGCCGCCGGATCAGGAGCGAGACCGGTAACCGCGGCCGCAGGAGCTCGCCCAGCGCGGCCAGCACGTCCCTGACGGCGCCGGGCACCGTGATCTCGGGATCCGATAGCGCCAGCGGGATGCCCACCCCGTCGACGAGCGCGATGGTCAGCACGGCGACCATCTCCGGGCGGTACGCGTCGCCGAAGGCGCCCTGCTCGATGCCGCGCCGGACCGTGTCGGCCACCAGCCCCCGCCAGGCGGCATAGTCGCGCACGGTGTCGGCCCGCATCTCGGGGTCGCGGATACCGGAATGCCAGGACTCGATCCACAGCCGCCCGGGGATCGGCGCGCCCGCCTCGTACCCGGCCAGCGCGCCGGTGACGATCCGCTCCAGCTGGTCCCACGGATCGCTCAGCGCGGCAATGTCGGCCTCCAGCACGGCGATCTCGGCGTTGGAGGCGTGCCGGAAGGCCGCCACCAGCAGGTCCTCGCGCGAGCCGAAATAGTACTGCAGGGTGCTGACAGGGACGCCGCTCTCGGCCGCCACGTCGGCGAAGCGGGTAGCGTCCGCGCCGCGCTCCGCGATGACCCGGCCGGCCGCCTCCAGGACCGCGGTCTTACGCCGGCCCGCCCGGCGGCCGGGCCCTCGGGCGGCACCGCGGGCGGGGTCCGGGTCGGGGGCTTGCGTCGCCGCGGCGTACTGGCGGCCCGCTGAGCTCATGACACGCATTTCCTTTCGCGGTGGGCAGGCGCCGCGATCCCGTCGGCGAAGTACCGGGGCAGGAACCGGGCGGTGACGAGCATGACGGCTGCTCCGACTACTAGTGAACCAGCGCCGATCAGGAAGATGCCGCCAACCCCGTGGAAGCTTGAGTAGCTGCTCGCGGCCGGCCAGTACGACTTGATCGAAAGGACGAACGCGCCGAGCAGGGTCAGCCCGCCGACCAGCGGCAGGATCCCCTTGACCAGGAACGCGCGTGCGCTGGTCAGCAGGTCATGGCGGAAGAACCAGACGCAGGCGAAGCCGGTAAGGCCGTAGTAGAAGGCGATCAGCAGCCCGACGGACGCGGCGGAGTCGGCAAGCACGTTCCGCGAGGCAGCGGTCAGCAGCACGAAGAAGATCGCCGACACGGCGCCCATCACGAGGGTCGCGACCGTGGGCGTCCGGTACTTGGGGTGCATCCTGGCGAACCAGCGGGGGATCGCGCCGTGCGCCGACATGGCAAGCACCGTGCGGGCGGTCGGCATGATCGTGGTCTGGGTCGACGCGGCAGTGGAGGTCAGCACGCACAGCACCAGCAGCTTGCCGGGCGTGCTGCCGAGCACGGAGGAGGCCATCGCGCCGAGCACGTCGGTGCTGTGCGCGGCGAGGAACGCGGGCCCGGCGTAGGCCAGGGCGGCCGCGCTGATCACGGCGAAGATCGCGACGAGCATCACGGTGGCCATGACCGCGGCGCGGCCCGGGGTGCGCGCGGAGTCCTTGGTCTCCTCGTTCACGCTGAGCGCGCAGTCCCATCCCCAGTAGATGAACACGGCGAGCAGGAAGGAGTTCGACAGGCTGCCGAAGGATCCGGTCCACGGGTTCAGCCACCCGATCGCGGGGTGTGCCGCACCGGGCAGGGCATGCCCGGTCGCGGCCTTGGCCAGCGCGACCACCGCGAAGACAGCCAGCGCGCCCACCTCGATGACGAGCAGGACCTGCTGCAGCCGCGCGGACACCTCGATGCCGCGGTAGCAGACCCAGGTGAGCAGGGCAATGAACGCGACACCGGCCGCGGTCACCCAGACGGTGCTGGCCGCCGCGCCGTCAGCGCCGACCACCATAAGGGCATACCGCCCTGCGATCTGGGACAGGCTGGCCATCACGATGACGTCGGCGGCGATGATCCCCCAGCCGCCCATCCACCCCGTCCGCGGCCCGAACGCGCGCGCGGCCCAGGTGAAGGTGATGCCGCAGTCCGGGTCCGCCTTGTTCAGCTCGCGGAACGCGTACGCGATGCAGAGCATCGGCAGGAACGACGCGATGAGCGTGCCCGGGCTGTGCACGCCGACGACGGCGACGATGAGGCCGAGCGTGGCGGCCATGCTGTAGGCCGGCGCGGTCGAGGAGACCGCTATCACCACGCTGGAGATCAGGCCGAGCGCTCCGGCTCGCAGGCCCTTGCCGGGCTGGTCCGGCGCGTGGACGGGACTGGCGACAGAGGCGACCGGCTCCGGGATAACGAGGGAGGTCATGGTGGGCACCGCCTTCCGCCCGGCGCGTGCCGGGCTTTAGCGATACTGTAGCTCTATACCATATGGCTGTACAGGTTTTTGATACGGAAATCTGCAATAATCTGTGGAACGACCATGGCACGCGTGGCTAGGCTGCCGCTTGTGGACGAGCCTGTCACGCCGCCGCGCGTGCGCACCGTGGAAGAGGTCTACGGGTACGGTTCGGCCTTCGCCGAGTGGGACGCGTTCGACGCGGCCCTCGACGAGAGCCTCGGGCCGGGCGGCTTCGGCATGATGATGGACCTGATTGCCGAGCTCGGCCTGCCGCCGGGCTCGATGGCCCTGGACGTCGGGGCGCGCGAGGGCCACTACTGCATCGAGCTGTCGCGTCGGTTCGGCTTCTCGGTACACGGCGTGGAGCCGGTGCGCCGGCATCTGGACAACGCGGCCCGCGCCCTGCAGGCCCTCGCGGCCGCCGAACCCGAGGTCGCGGAGCGCATCCGGATGGTCGAGGGGATGGCGGAGCGGCTCGCCGAACCGGACGGCGGCGTGGACCTGATCTGGTGCCGGGATGTCCTGGTGCACGTGGAGGACCTGGAGTCGGCCTTCGGTGAGTTCCGCCGGGTGCTGCGGCCCGGCGGCCATGTGGTGATCTACCAGATGACCGCCACGGACTGGCTGACACCGGCCGAGGCGGCCCGGATGTGGCCGTCGGCCGGCGTGCATGCCTCAAGTGTCGACCCGCGCCATTTCGAGGCCGCGATCGCCGCCGCCGGGCTGGCCATCGCGCAGCGCATCGAGCTGCACGGGGAATGGCGGGAGTGGTCGGAGGAGGAAGGGGACCACCGCAGTTCCCGGCAGCTGCTGCACGTTTCGCGGCTGCTGCGCAACCGGCCCGTCTTCGAGGAGCGCTTCGGCACCGACGCGTACGAGGCCATGCTCACCGACAACCTGTGGGGTGTCTATCAGATGATCGGCAAACTCAACCCGCACCTGTACGTCCTGACCCGCTGAAATGCCCGGAGAGCGCATCCTTGTAGCCCGGCGAGAATGTCAGACCCCCGAGACATAATTACCAAGCCAGCCAGGAGAAGGCCCCGACCGGAACCCGCAACCGGTCACGGCTAGGGCCTACGAGCGGCCGCGAGGGGGCACGCGGTCGCGACGGTCTACCATGCCCCCGCGATTTTCAAGATATATCTTGATACATGATATAATCGAGATATATCGTGTTACTAATCGGCAGACGCGTCCATCGAACGGCACGAGGAGCCGCCATCATGCATCCGGAAATAGCCAAGACCCTGGTCGCGCAGCGTCACAACGAACTGGCGCACACCGCAGAGAGCAGCAGCCAGGGCGCCAGGAGCTCGTCACGGTCCAGCTGGCTCAGCCGCCACATCCCGCGCTGGCACGTCAGCTGGTCGCGCACGGTCCTGTCCCCGGCCGGGGCGCCCGGTGCCGTCGGCAGCGGCCGGCCCGGCACTCCCGCCAAGAGCGGATCATCCCTGGTGATCATCATCTCGGCCCACCGCTCGGCGTAAGCCTGCCTGTACCAGAGTCAGCGGTGGCCCGACGCTGGCCCCGACGCTGGCCGCCGTGATGATCGGCGCGGCGACCCGGGCCCAGCCGGCCGCTGGGATAGTGTTCGAGTGCCCCTCCCGGCGATAGTGTTAGTGCGTGCAAAGGGCGGATTACGTGGCGCTAAGTGTTACGCCGGGCCGGTAGGGAGCGAGATGAGCGATGCCTGACCGGCCGGCCACTCTGCGAGACGTGGCGGCTGCGGCGCGAGTCCACCCGGCCACCGCGTCCCGCGCTCTCAACCCCGAAACCCGGCTGCTGGTCAGCGAGGACACCGCGCGCCGGGTGACGGCCGCCGCGGCCAAGCTCGGGTACCGGCCTAATCCGGTCGCGCGCAGCCTGCGAACCCGGCGCTCGCATACGGTCGGGGTGCTGATCCCGGACCTGAACAATCCCCTTTTCCCGCCGATCGTGCGGGGCCTAGAGGACAAGCTCGCCGCGGCGGGTTACGTGGCCCTGATCGGCAACACCGACGCCGATGCGGGCCGCGAACGAGTGCTCTTCGAGCAGATGCGGGCGCGTCACGTGGACGGCTTCGTGCTCGCCACCGCGACCTTGCACGACAGGCTGCTGGCCGAGGCGGCGGCGGCGGAACTTCCCGTCGTGCTGATGAACAGGCTGTCGCAGGACTACAGCTTCCCGTCGGTCTCGGTGGACAACGAGCAGGGTGCCCGGATGGCTGTCACCCACCTGGCCAAGCTCGGTCACACTCGCATCGCGCATATCGCGGGCCCGCAGGAGGCATCCACCGGCATGGCCCGGCTGCGGGGGTTCAGGGACGGGATGACCTCGAACGGGCTCGAGGTCGACGAGGGCCTGATCACCTACGCCGGCCGGTACACGGTCGAGGAGGGCGCCCGCTGCTGCCTGGAACTGCTCGGCCGCGGCGGTTTCACCGCGCTGGCGGCGGCGAATGACATGCTGGCCGTCGGATGCTACGCGGCGCTGGATGAGAAGGCGCTGGTGTGCCCCGACGACGTCTCCATCATCGGCTTCAACGACATGCCGTTCATCGACCGGCTGCGGCCCCCGCTGACCACGGTGCGCTTCCCGCACTACCAGCTGGGGACCGAGGCGGCACAGCTGCTGCTCGAACGGATCAGCGGAGGCGGGGGACCGGTGAAGATCCTCTACCTCGCGCCCGAGCTCGTGGTCCGCGGCTCCACCGTGGAGCGTTCCGATGCATCGAGCTGAGACGCGGCGCGGTTTGTCCGTGTTGACCGATCCGCAATCGATTGTTAACAAATACCGGAAACGGTGCCGGGACTGTGGCGCGACCAGACCAGAGCGCCTGCTGGATACACGCGCCGTAGTCATGCCTGCACCTGAAAGCGTTTTGGTACGGCTTTGGTAACAGGTTGGTCATCCGGCATTGACAAAAGTGGGGCCGGAGGCCAGTCTGCTGGTTGCAAACGATTGTTGACCAGAAGGGGACCTGGCGGCATGGTCGGACATGAGGATCAACGCCGGCTCGGCTGGCTCGGCACCGGCCGTATGGGTGCGGAGATGGCCCGTCGGCTGCTTCTGGTGGGCTGCGATGTCGCCGTCTACAACCGATCGCAGGACAAGGCGGAGCCGCTGATCCGGCTGGGTGCCAAGCCCGTGGGGTCCGCCGCGGAACTGGGCACCAGGGACATCGTGTTCATCACCGTCGGCACGTCTGATGACCTGATAGCCGCGGTACTCGGCCGGGACGGGATCATGTCAGGCCCGGGAGCGGCGCCCGAGATGCTCATCGATTGCTCGACGGTATCTGCCGAGGCCTCCGCCCGGGTTCGGGCGGAGATCGCCGAGCGCGGCACCGCGCTGCTCGCGGCGCCCGTGATGGGCAATCCACGCGTGGTGCGGGCCGGCAAGATGACGGCCGCCGTCTCCGGGCCTCGCGACGCGTTCGAGCTGGCGGAACCGTACCTGAACATGCTCGGCCGCGGCGTTACGTACGTGGGGGAGGGCGAGGTCGCCAGGACGGTGAAGCTATGTCACAACCTGTTCCTGGGCGTAGTCGCCCAATCACTTGCTGAGACAACTGTGCTCGCACAAAAAAGCGGAATCAGCCGCCAGGCTTTTCTCGATTGTCTCAACAAGAGCGTGATGGGTTCGCTATTCACCGGCTATAAAACACCGGCCTACGTGAACCTCGATTTCGCACCCACGTTCACCGCTACGCTTCTGCGCAAGGACTTCGATCTTGGTCTGGCCGCGGCGCGGGAACACGAGGTGCCTATGCCGGTGGCCGCGATTGTGCATCAGCTCATACAGGGACTGGTGGGCCGCGGCTACGGTGAAGCCGACTTCGCCGCGCTGCTGCAGCAGCAGGCGGAGTCCGCGGGCCTGTCACTCGTCAGTGAGCATGCCGACGTGTCCGACGGGCTCGATTCCAGCGAAACCTAGCAGCCACGGGTCAACTCGAACGAGTAAGGAAGGCACCGGCATGAGACCCCACCTTCCCAGGATCTCCAGAAATGCCCTCGCCCTGAGCGCGGTCGTGACGCTATCGGTAGGCGTCCTGGCCGCATGTAGCAGTTCAGGCAGTTCAGGTAGCAGTGCAAGCACCACCCCGAGCACTTCGGCCACCGCCAATAAGACACCCATCGTGATCGGCGCATCGCTCTCGCTGACCGGCGACTTCTCCGCGGACGGCATCAACTACGAGCACGGGTACGAGCTGTGGCAACACGACGTTAACGCGGCCGGCGGCATCCTCGGGCGCCAGGTCGTGCTCAAGATCCTCAACGACAACAGCTCGCCGACGCAGGTCGCCACCAACTACACGACCCTCATCTCGGCCGATCACGTCGACCTGACGTTCGGGCCGTTCTCCTCGCTGCTGACCACGCCGGCGGACACGGTGGTGGCACACAACGGCTACGCGTTCGTGGAAGGCGCCGGCGGCGCGCCGAGCGTTTTCCAGAGCCCGGCCAACGAGGCGGATCACAACATCTTCGACGTCAGCCTGCCGATCAGGGACGAGATGGTCCCGTTCGTCAACTACATCGCGTCGCTGCCCGCCAGCCAGCGGCCGAAGACCGCCGCTTACCCGATGGCCGACGACCCGTTCGCCGACCCGCCGGTCCAGCTCGCCCAGCAGATGCTGCAGGCTCTCGGCGTCAAGACGGTGTACTCGAAGATCTTCCCCGAGGAGGTCGCGGACTACAAGGCACCTGCCGACCAGGTGGCCGCGAGCGGCGCGCAGATCGTCGTGCTCGGGTCCACGGACGTGCCGACCGTCTCGGCCTTCATGCAGGCCTTCGAGCAGTCCCACTACAACCCGAAGCTCTTCATCGCGGCGGCGGGTCCCGACCAGGGCGCCTCGTTCACCTCCGTGGTAGGGAAGGCCAACGCTACCGGCATGATGGTGCCCGACGGCTGGTATCCGGGCTTCAAGGACGCGGCGAGCCAGAAGCTGGTCCAGGAGTACGTCGCCAAGTACGGCGGCTCCGCGTCGAGCATGAGCTCCGACGTCGCTGAGGCCTACTCGGTGGGCCAGGTGATGCAGCAGGCAATAACGGCCACGGGCGGCACCGACAACGCCAAGATCATCGCCTACCTGCATAGCGGGGCAACGCTGACCAGCGTGCAGGGGCCGGTGAAGTTCGACTCGCTCGGCGAGAACGGCGAGTCCGACGCGTTCGTCTTCCAGTGGCAGAACGGCGTGTTCGACCAGGTGCTCCCGGCCAGCGCGGCCGGCTCGGTGACCATCATCGCGACCAAGCCGAACTGGGCCAGCTAAACAGTGGCACGGGAGATCTATCAGGCCATCGTCGACGGCATCCTGGTCGGCGGCGTATACGCCCTCATGGCGGTCGGCCTGACTTTGATCTTCGGCGTGCTCGACATCATCAACATCGCCCAGGGCATCCTGGTGATACTCGGGGCGTACCTCAGTTACGAGCTGGCGGCACGGTTGCACATCGACCTGTTCCTCGGGCTGCTGGTAACCGTGCCCGCCATGTTCGTGATCGGCGTGGCCATCCAGTGGGCGTTCATCCGGCCGCTGCGCGGACGGGAGCGAACGTCGATGACGCTGCTCGTCACCTACGCGATCGCGCTGATCATCGAGGGGATCCTCTACCAGGCCTTCGGGCCCAACTACAAGCAGCTAAACGGTTGGTACGTCACATCGAGCGTGCATGTGTTCGGCTTCTACCTGCCCTACATCTACCTGTTCGGCTTCGTGCTGGCGCTCGCGCTGGTCGCGGCGCTGTACACGATGCTCTACCGGACCAGGTTCGGCCGCAGCGTGCGCGCGACGATGCAGGATGAGACGGCGGCGCGGCTCGTCGGCATCGACACCAACCGCGTCTCCGCGATCACCTTCGGCGTCGGCGTCGCCGTGACCGCGGCCGGGGGCATGGTGTACGGCGCGACGAGCGGCGGCTTCAACCCCAACAGCGGCTACGACCTGATCTCGCGGCTGCTGGCGATCATCATCCTCGGCGGTCTCGGCAGCATCGGCGGCGCCATGGTCGCGGCCGTCTTCATGCTCACGCTCGAGTCGCTGGTGGACGTCTGGTCGCCGAACTGGGCGATCGTCGTCTTCTATGCGGCCCTGGTGCTCGTGCTGCTGATCCGTCCCACCGGGTTCTTCGGCCGCCAGCCGGTGCGGGCTCAATGAAGCACGCGCGGATCGCGGGCCTGGCCGTCCTGCTGGCCGTCGGTGTGGCCTTCCCGCTGATTTTCCCTAACCCCGCGGCAACCAACTACGGGGTATACACGCTGATCTTCGTCGCCGTCGCGTCGGCCTGGAACCTCTTCTCCGGATACTCCGGGTACATATCCCTCGGCCACGCCGTGTTCTTCGGCAGCGGCGCCTACGCGCTCGGCATCGCCGCCATGGACTGGCATGTCAGCGGGGTCGCCGTGTTCGCGCTGCTGCCGTTGTGCGCGGTCGTCGGGGCGCTGATCGCGGTGCCGTTCGGCCTGGTGGCGCTCCGGGTAAGGCGCCATACCTTCATCGTGATCACGATCGCGGTGTTCTTTATCTTCCAGCTGATGGCCTACAACTTCTCCTTCACCGGCGGCTCGATCGGCGTGAACGCGCCGTTCCTGCCCTGGCAGGCGGCGATCTACAACGAGCGCTTCTACTACATCGCGCTCGGCTGCGCCGTCGGCGCGCTCGTGGTGGCCTGGCTGGTAAGGCGGAGCAGGTTCGGCCTGCACCTGCGGGCGATCAGGGATGACGAGGACCGGGCCCGCGGCCTCGGCGTGCGGGCGATGCGGGTTAAGCTGACCGCGTTCGCGCTGTCCGGCGCGGTGACCGGACTGGTCGGCGGCATCTGGTTCTTCTATATCTCCCAGGTGCAGCCGCCCTCGGGATTCGACCCGCTGTTCGACCTGTCCGTGGTGCTGATGGCGTTCCTCGGCGGCCTCGGTACGGTCGCCGGGCCGGCCCTCGGCGCGCTCATCATCGAGCCCGGCCAGCTCTACCTCAACGTCACGTTCACCAACGGCTACCTCAGCGAGATCCTGCTCGGCGCGGTGTTCCTCGCCGTGGTGCTGCTCATGCCGCGCGGCATCATCCCCACCGGCGGCGAGTGGGTGACCAAGCTGCGGACGAGGGGCCGCCCGGTGATCTCGCCGCCAGCTCCGGTCCAGGCCGAGTCTGACGCCACGAAGGCCGAGGCCAAGCGATGACCGCCTTGCTGCGGACCGACGGGGTGCGCAAAGCCTATGGCGGCGTGCACGCCCTCGACGGGTGCACGGTAGAGGTCGGCGAGGGCACCGTGGCCGGGCTGATCGGCCCGAACGGGTCCGGCAAGACCACCTTGTTCAACGTCATCACCGGCTACGCGAAGGCCGACGCGGGGGAGGTGTACCTGGCGGGCAGGAGGATCACCAACGCGGCGCCGGACAAGGTCTTCGCCATGGGCATCGGCCGGACCTTCCAGCTGACCAGGATCTTCGCCCGTCTCACGGTGCTCGAGAACATGCTGGTCGCGTCCCGGCACGGGCACTCCGCCCACCGCAAGCGCGCGATGGAGCAGCTGGAATTCGTCGGCATCGCCGGACATCATGCCGCCCTGGCGGGCACGCTCTCCTACGGCCAGCGCAAGCTCCTCGAGCTCGCCTACGTGCTCGTCGCGGACCCCGAGGTGATCCTGCTCGACGAGCCGGCCGGCGGGGTCAACCTGTCGCTGGTCAATCACATCGCCGACCGCATCAAAGACCTCAACGCGGAGGGCAAGACCTTCCTCATCGTCGAGCACAACATGGAGTTCGTGATGGGGCTCTGTGATCAGGTCACCGTGCTCGACTCGGGCTCGGTGGTGGCGGCGGGCCCGCCCGACATCATCAGGACCGACCGCCGGGTGCTCGATGCCTACCTCGGCGAGGACCTCGACGAGGACGACGCCGATCCCGGGCAGGACGCGTGACCGGGCCAGTCCTCCCCGAAACCCCCGATCCGGCGCGGGAATCAGCGACGGGCACCACGGATCGTCCGGTGCTGACGATCGAGGGTCTGGTGGCCGGCTACGGCGGCGGGGACGTCCTGCGCGGCGTCTCCCTTGAGGTGACCGAGGGCGGCATCACCTGCGTGGTGGGGCCGAACGGCGCGGGCAAGTCCACGCTCATGGCCGCGATTAGCGGGCTGCTGCGGCCGCGGCTGGGATCGATCATGCTGGACGGAGAGAACCTCGTCGGCAAGTCCCCGCGGCAGATCCTGCGCCTGGGCGTCGTCCAGGTGCCGCAGAACCACAGCCTGTTCCGCGACATGACGGTCCGGGAGAACATCGAGCTCGGCGGGTACATCCTCACCGATCGCTCGCTGACGGCGCGCCGGGTCAGCGCCGTCTTCGACCTCTTCCCGCAGATCGCGGGGTGGGCGGGGAGCAGGGCGGGCAGCCTGTCCGGCGGGCAGCAGCGGCTGGTCGAGTTCGCCAGGGCGCTGATGCTCGAGCCCAGGCTGCTGATGCTCGACGAGCCATCGATGGGGCTGGCTCCCAAGGTCCTGCGCACCGTGTTCGGCGCGATCAGGCAGATAAACTCCGGCGGCTCGACGATCCTGCTCGTCGAGCAGAACGCTCGGGCCGGGTTGCGGCTTTCCGGTCACGGCGTGGTGATGGAGAACGGCCGCGTGCGGCTGTCGGGCACCGGCCGCGAGGTGCTGGATAACCCCGAGATCGGCGCGCTCTACCTGGGCGGTGTCCCGGGCGAAGACCGGGCGGGCTAGCCGGGAGACTATTTCTTGCGGGCCACCGTCAGCCCGTCGCCGATCGGGACCATGACCAGCTCGACCCGGTCGTCGGCGGCGGCGTGGTCGTTGAAGTCCCGGACCGCGATGACCACGGGGCTGTCATTGCCGGCATCGATGACCCGGCCGTGCGAGAACGTGTTGTCCACCATGATCAGCCCGCCGGACCGGACCCGCGGCAGGACCTCTCGCCAGTAGCCCAGGTAGTTGCCCTTGTCCGCGTCGATGAACGCGAGGTCGAATATCTCCTCGTCGGGCAGCGAGAGCAGGGTGTCCATGGCCGGGCCGAGGCGCAGCTCGATCCGGTCTGACAGGCCGGCCTTCTCCCAGTACTTCCTGGCCACCATGGTCCACTCTTCGCTGACGTCACAGCACAGGAGCGTGCCGCCGCTGAGCAGCCCGCGGGCGATGCAGATCGAGGAGTAGCCGGTGAAGGTTCCGATCTCGATCGCCGACGCGGCACCGACGAACTGGGTCAGCAGCGTCATGAAGGTGCCCTGCTCGGGAGCGATCTGCAGGCCGGTCTCGTTCGGGTACCTGTCCGCGGTCTCGTTCGCCAGCTCGCGCAGGACGGCGTCCGGCGGGCTGCTGTGCGCGGTGAGATACGCGTTGAGGTGAAGGCTGATCTGCTCGGTGCGCCGCGTCATGGGATAACGCTATAGGTAGGACGTTCATCTTCGCGAGATGCACATGACAATTGACTAGTTTACCGGCCTAGATTAACGATTTTTAGCTTCCCGGCCAATCGGCTACCTTCTGCGGATGAGCATCCGATGGTATTCGGTCGTGGTGGACTGCAGGGACGTGGCGGCCCAGAGCCGCTGGTGGGCCGAGGCCCTCGGCTGGCGCATCGCCTCCCAGGCCAACGACGAGGTCGTCGTGGTGCCGCCGCATGCCCTGGATCGGACACGCTCGATCCCGCTGGCTGAGCGAGGACCCGGGCTGGTGTTCGTGCCCGTGCCCGAGGGCAAGGCGGTCAAGAACCGGCTGCACATCGACGTCGCCCCGCCTGCCGACGGTGATCAG
>Ga0181525_10002977_pt1 | contig 13570 bp, 10 predicted proteins | sample PEATcosm2014_Bin_48_FD_121100 | JGI IMG/M metagenome (GOLD analysis project Ga0181525, IMG submission 121100) | Peatland microbial communities from MTU Mesocosm Facility, Houghton, MI, USA - PEATcosm2014_Bin06_10_metaG | ecosystem: Environmental > Terrestrial > Soil > Wetlands > Peat | place...
ACCATCCTACAGCCCGCAGACCGGGTTGCTGTATGTTGCCGCGGCCGAAGAGTGCGACGTTTTCACCAACGCGCCGCAGAAATACCACGAAGGTCATGACTTCCTGGGAAGCGTGTATGTCCCTGCCAGCGGCGAGAAAGCTTGGGGCGCGCTGCGGGCTTTCGATCCCTTCACCGCTACCAAGAAGTGGGAGTTTAAGTACTTTACGCCTCCCAACGGAGGCTGCCTCTCCACCGCCGGGGGAGTGGTGTTCGCAGGCGATTCCGATGGCAACCTGGTCGCGCTGGACGCAACTTCGGGGCAGGATTTGTGGCACATCCAACTGGGCGCGGCGATCTACTCTTCGCCCATGACGTATGCGCTGGATGGCAGGCAATACGTTGTGATCCCGGCCGGCGGGACATTGTTCGCATTTGCGCTGCAGTAAGTAACTTGCGCGCTCGGCCATGCAATTCAAATGGGTAGGCGCTGGTTGGACTACACCATCCAGTCGACCGATGTTCCTACAATTTGCTGACGGTGTTACTGTTGAAATTCGCTACCCAGATGTTAGCGCCATCGAAGGCTATGCCTACCGGCTCGCTTCCAACATTGAATGTGCCTAGGACACTACCACTGCTGGCAGCCAGCTTGGTTACGCTGTTGCTGTAAGGGTTAGTTACCCAGATGTTGGCCCCGTCGAACGCCACGTAGTACGGTCCTGACCCGGTGGCGAACTGAATCTCGCTCTGGTTCGCCGGATACCACCTCAGCAAAGCAATGGCCTGGGTATTGGGCCCCGCTGGACCTGCCGCACCGGTCGGACCCGCTGGACCGGTCGGACCCGCCGGACCCTGCGGCCCATCGGAGCCAAGTGCCAAATCAAACAGCACTGTAGTGGGACCACTGAAAGTCACAGTTAGCAGATAGGTGCCTGGAATGAACCCGGACGGTGGAGAAGCGGCTGGGAAATCCGCCACGATTTCGGTGGCTGTCCCGGATGACACGGTCAGAGATACCGATCCCAACTTGACGGCTGTGGGTGTAGAGGGGAAGGCCGTGCCATAGATCGTGAGCACCTGGTGGTGTAGTTCACCCTGGCGCTGCTGATGGCCGCTGCAGCGTTGGCGTCTTGCGCCGTGAGCATGAATCCAAAGGCCACCAGGACTAAGCTGAAGTGCGTTCCTAATTTCATCGCTTTTGCTCCTTTTTGTCGCGAAAGGGCCGTTACATCGTACGTTAACGATAGTTCAATCGGAGCATCGGCGCAAGGGAGGGGTTGATTTGGCTATTTGGTGGACGGGACGGATTCCAGGCGATCTGCCGGGGCGAACGAGGCGCGCGCCTGGCCGTAGGCCCAATCCAGCCACGGTAGAAGCGCCTGGATATCGGAGGTCTCCACCGTCGCTCCGCCCCAGATCCGCAGCCCCACAGGAGCATCGCGATAAGCGCCGATATCATACGCCACGCGCTCTTTTTCGAGCGTCGACACGATGGATTTAACGTGCGCGTTTTGATCTTCGGCTGAAAGTGAATTAAAGACCGGGTCTTTAATCTTGAGACAAATGGATGTGCTCGACCGCGCGGCTTTGTCTTCCGCCAGAAACGCAGCCCAAGACGACTGGCCCACCCAATCCTCGATGCATTTGAGATTGGCGCTGGAGCGAGCGATCAGCGCCGGCAGACCGCCGATGGATTCGGCCCACTTCAAGCCGTCCAGAGCGTCTTCCACGCACAGCATGGAAGGCGTATTAATGGTCTCGCCCTCGAAAATACCCGCGATTAATTTGCCGCCTTTGGTCATTTGAAAGATCTTCGGCAATGGCCGCGGCGGCGTGAACGTTTCCAGCCGTTTCACCGCTTTGGGGCTGAGTGCGAGCATTCCGTGCGCCCCTTCGCCTCCCAGCACTTTTTGCCAGGACCAGGTGACCACGTCCAGTTTGTCCCACGGAATATCCATGGCGAACACGGCCGAGGTGGCGTCGCAGATGGAAAGCCCGGAGCGCCCCGCGTCGATCCAATCGGCGTTGGAAACCCGCACGCCTGAAGTAGTTCCGTTCCAGGCGAAAACCACGTCGCGAGTCCAGTCCGCTTGGCTCACATCGGGAAGCTGTCCGTAATCCGCCTTGAAGACGCGAAGATCCTTCAGTTGAAGCTGGTTCTTGCAATCGGCGGCCCAGCCGCTGCTGAAGCTCTCCCAGGCCAGGACATCCACGCCCCGTTCGCCCAGCAGCGACCACAACGCCATTTCCACCGCGCCGGTGTCCGACGCCGGAACAATACCCAGCAGGTACGTTTCAGGGATGCCGAGTAGTTTTTTGCTGCGCTCAATCACTTCCGCCAGCTTGTTCTTGCCGAGCTTAGCGCGGTGAGAACGGCCTAGAGCTGCATCCTTGAGGCCATCGAAGCTCCAACCCGGCCGTTTCGCGCAAGGGCCGGAGGAAAAACAGGGATTTTGAGGAATTTTAGTGGGTTTCATTTGTGTAATTCTGCAGGCGGCGCTCCAAAGGGAGCGGATCGCTCTCCAGCGCCCGGTGCGAAGTGCCTGCGTTCTTCAAAGCGTCCTGGTTCACGCGCTCCGCTTGCTGCTCGATAAGGGACGTGACGCCGATCGCCGCAGGAACGCCGGCCAGCGCAAGAACTACTGCCGCCGTCATTGCTGCGTGTGGCAATTCCCGGATGTTTCAGGCAACTCATGCGCATCTCCTTCGAGCGTCACCTGCTTCGAAATCTTGCAGGTGACGTGCAGACCCTGCGGAAGCGGGAAGTGAGCTTTTACTTCCTTTATCAGGCTAACAAATGCGCATGCGCCGCGGCCTCAGGAACGTGGCGCACCTCTTTGCACTCATGACGCATCGTCTATGCAGCGTCAATCCGTTCATCCCATGCCACAGCCTGTCCCAAAGCTCGTTTTAGCAGCCTGCGTCTAAACCCACTCCCTCACGGTCGTGGCTCGGTAAGCCGCGCAGCGCGGCCAACTGCGCGGGATCCACCGGTACCTCGATTCCGTTCAGCGCCACTTGGAATCCGCAGGAACGAGGACTAGCCGAACGAGGCGTAGCTTAGATGGCGGCTTCATACATTATTGGGTGGACAACACCTCCAGTCTCCACTATACTTGTTACGTTCTTTTACATTATGCGGTGCGCCGCGGCAGTAACCGTAGCTCTGCTGTCCAGTTTGGCTGGCCGGGCACAAGAGCTTGAGCGGCATAGCATCAAGTCCAACGTCGAATACCGGCTTAGCAGAGGACACCTGCCAAAGCTTTCATTCGGTATCGAAAAAGTAAAAAATGTCGAAATAATCGATGGCGCCGAGGAGCTGCTCCAAAGTTGTCTCAACGATACCGCCCGATGGTCGCAGGACCCCCTCCTGTTCCGGCTGGCGCATGCTCACGCGGCTTCCATCCAAAGCTGCCGCGAAAACAGATCCCCCTCCATGCACGTCATCTTTCGAAAAGTGGACGATCAACCGCTGCAGGCGTGGGTGCATTTCGACGGGCATGGAGCTCAAACGGCGGGAACCCGGATCGCCCACCTCGGCGAGTTCCTGTATCACCAGGTCAGATTGCAGAACAACGACCAGGACCGGATGTACGCAAACCTCCAGCGTTCGTTTTCGATGCCGCTCGGGATATCGCCGGACCCGGAGCCGTTCACGGTGCGCGATCGTCTCACGCTCTTCACCTCCAAGACTGTGGCTGAAGTTCAGCCCTACGCTTCTTCCGCGTTTTCCTCCGCCGCGCTGGTGTTCATCAGTCCGAGTCGCATTTGGGGCTATGGCGCGGACAAGTACACCAATCATCTGGTGGCTTCCTTTACCCATCGGCTGGTGACATACGGCCTTCAAAGCGGAGCCGCCGCCGTCCTGCACGAAGACCTGCGATATAAACGGTCTCTCAGCTCCAATGTTTGGAAGCGTTCCGGGCACGCACTGGCCAGTACTCTGATTTTGGAAACGCCGCGCGGCAATGATATTGCGTTTGCCAACATCGTAGCCGCTGTGAGTAGCGCGGCGATTATCAACGCCAGCCGCCCAGGCCAGGAAAATCCCACGCAGGAGAACTTGACCCGCCTGGGGATGTGGCATCTGGCGGGGGCGGATCTGCTAGGGTTCGCCGAAGGCAATCTCTGGAACGAATTTAAGCCCGACCTCAAGCATATGCTTCGCCGCAAATTGCTCCGCCGGCCGTGAACTCGGCACTGCCTCTAACCTACGCGGGCGACGTAGAACAAAACACACAAAACCACTGCCGGGAGCAGCGTGAGCATGAGCCGCGACAGAAGCGTACGGCGATGGTTCCGCGGTTGCTGGCGCAAATCCACGAAAGCCGGATGTTTGGTTTGGATCTGTTCGGGATGCGCCAGATCGCGGGCAAACTCAGAAGCGCTCGCATAGCGCTCATCCGGATCGGGCTCCAAGGCACGCAGGACAATCTGGTCTAATTCGGGCGAAATCTCCGGATTGATTTCACTGGGCGGAGGCGGCGCCGCCACCAGACGCGCGTTCATCACGGCGAACGGATTGGCGCCCTGAAAAGGTGTTTCGCCGGTTAGCATTTCATAGAGCATCACGCCAACGGCATAAAGGTCGCTGCGCGCATCGCCGCGCTTGTTCTTCAGTTGCTCGGGCGCGATGTAATCCGGGCTTCCCATGACTTGCGACAACTTGCCGAAGGTGATTCGCCGCGCCCCGGCACAGGCGGCGATGCCGAAATCGATAACCTTGATGTCAGCCTCGCCGTTAGCATCAGCGGGCGCCTGGAGCATGATGTTTTCGGGCTTCAGATCGCGATGCACAACGCCCTTGTGGTGCATGTAATCGAGCGCCGCAAGGATCTCCAATGTAATCGAGACGGCTCGCGCGATCGACATGGGGCTATCTTCGAAGAGGACTTGGCGGAGCAGCCGCCCGTCCAACCATTCCATTGCGATATAGAGGCGGCTGGCGTCCGGCGTAGCGATTATTTTGCGAATTCCGGGGTGCTGAAGACGCTCGCCGATAGCGATCTCGCGGCGGAAGCGTTCATGCAGAATCGGATCCATCTCGGCTTCCGGATGCGGCACTTTGATGGCTGCGGTAGAACCGTCGCACACATCCGTCGCCCGAAAAATAGAGGCCATTCCGCTGTCGGCTACCAGGCTGTCCAAATCGTAATTATCGAGACGATCTCCGGCGTGGAGCGGCGTCATAGCCATGCACCCCGATGTTGAACCACAAGCCGATGTTAAACCGCAAGCCGTTAGGAAAGACTTAAAAAGGGATAAAGAAGTTATAAAGTTCAGGGAATTAGAATGCTTCCAGCGTGCCGTTGAAGCGGTAGCCCACCCAAGGCTCGGTAGTCACGAATTCGGGATGGTCGGGATCGGATTCAATTTTCTTCCGCAAATTGCGGATAAAGACGCGTAGGTAATCCACCTGATCGCCGTAGTCCGGCCCCCACACGGCCTGCAGAAGCTCGCGGTGCGCCACGGCTTCATTGGCGTGGCTGGTGAGATAACGCACCAGGTCCAGCTCCTTGGGAGTGAGATGGCTGGTACGTACGCCGTTAAAGGCCGTACGAGCCGTGAAATCGATCACTAAATCGCCCACGCGAACCCGCGCTGGGGACGACTGCGCGGAGGCCGGAACTCGCCGTAGCGCCGCGCGGATGCGAGCCAGCAGTTCCGGCGTGCTGAACGGCTTGGTGACAAAATCGTCGGCGCCCGCATCCAGGGCTTCCACTTTGTCGGCTTCGGTGTTGCGAACCGTCAACATGATAATGCCTACGCCGGCGCCCTCCCGAATCTGGCGGCAGGTTGCCAGCCCGCCCATCCCCGGCATGTTGATGTCGAGCAGAACCAGATCGGGATGATAATCGCGCAGTTTTTCCAGCGCTTCTTCGCCGGTTTTCGCATCGTCCACTTCGTAGCCGGCCCCGGTAAGCGCGGTCCGCATGATGCGGCGAATCTGCGGCTCGTCGTCCACTACCAGGATTCGCCCGGCGCTCATGGGCGCGCTCCCCGCTGGTCCAGCTTGGACGGCAGGTGGGACGGCAGCCGCGACGGAGAAGCCGGCGTCCCCGACGGCAAAGTCACGCGAAAGGTGGTTTCTCCAGGCCGGCTGTGCACCGTCAGTTCGCCCTGGTGCGCCTGCACGATGCTGTTGGCAATGGCCAGTCCAAGCCCAAAGCCGGGAACCTGGTTCTTGACCGAAGGGCTGCGATAAAAGCGTTCAAACAGGCGGCCTTGTTCCTGTTCCGGGATTCCCGTGCCGCGATCGGTGATTTCGAAGTTAACGGCCGAGTTGCCATTGGAAGAAGGTCCATTGGACAGGCTCACCGTAATGGGCGAGCGCGGCGGAGAATATTTGAGCGCGTTGTCGAGCACCTGCTTCAAAGCGAGCTTCAGCAGCCGCCGGTCCAGCGCCAGGGGAGGCACGGACCCCTCCGAGCGCACCTCCACAGGCCGATTGTCAATCTGGGTGTGCAGCGCCGCCACCACATCCTGCATCAGCTCCTTCGGATCGGTGAGCTCCCGCCGCACCTGGATATGGTCGGATTCCAGCCGCGCCATTTCCACCGCGTCGTCAATGAGGGCCTGCAGGTGCTGGGCCTCTTCGTCGGCCACTTGCAGCAGTTCGGTGCGGCTTTCAAGCGGCTGATCGGGCGTCGACAAAAGCGAGGTGGTCGCGGCGCGGATGGAGGTAAGCGGTGTTTTGAATTCGTGCGCCATGGCGTCGATCAAGGTGGTGCGAAGCTGCTCGCTGCGGCGCGCCGCTTCCACCTGGTGAGCCAGGTCCTGGGCCCGGGCACGCTCCAGTCCGATGGCGATGAGATTACTGACGCCCTGCAATACCGAGTCTTGCATGAAGGCGCCCTGAATGGCAAAACTGGCGATTGGTTCGGAACCCAGGCGGACCGCGGTGATCAGCCGCTTGTGCTGGGGATCGAAAAAGGACGTGCCTTGCGAGGCGGCGTCGCGCAACTGATCCTCCAGGCCATCGAAGTCCGAGGGGCCGGCGCGATGAATCTCGCCGCTGCGCCGGTCATAGAGCACTGCCGCGCGCAGGCCGAACACCTCAGCCAGCTTGCGCGCCAGTTGCCTGGCTACCGGCTCTATAGGATCGATCAGCAGGATGGCGCGGCTGAAGGTATACAGCCGCTCGATGTCGCGCTGGCGTTCCTCCGCGTCCAAAGCCTGTTTCTTCACCCGCGCCGAGAGCCTGCTGGTAATGAGCGCGGTGATGAGGAAACTGAAAAGAGCCACCCAGTTCTGCGGATCGGCAATGGTGAACTTTCCAATGGGAGGCAGAAAGAAAAAATTGAAGGAAAGTGTGGCGGCCAGGGCCGCGAGCGTGGCTTCCACCAGTCCCCACGTGCTAGCGATGAGCAACACCAGAAGCAGGTATGCGAAACCAACCGTGGTGAGATTGTGCGGAATAATGGAATACGCGACGTAGGTAACGATAGCCACGCCCGCTAGCGAAGCAAGCAGGCGCAGCGCAAGCCGGCCGAATAGTGACATCCCCGGCTGTTATTCTAGCGGTTGCTGGACCGCATGCATAGTAAGAGCCACCTGGAGTATTCCAACATCCTGGTCCGCGCCACCAACTGGGTGGGGGACGCCGTGATGTCCCTGCCCGCCTTGCGAGCGATCCGCGAACGATTTCCCAACGCGCGGATCTCGGTGCTTGCCAAACCCTGGGTGGCGGATTTGTACGGACGGGAATCGTTCCTCGACGAGATCATCCTCTACAGCGGGCAATCGCCCTGGCGCACCGGCCGCGAATTGCGCGCCAAGCGGTTCGATTGCGCCATTCTGCTGCAAAATGCTTTTGAAGCGGCCTGGATCGCGTGGCTGGCCGGGATTCCCAATCGCATCGGCTATAAGCGCGATGGGCGGCAACTGTTGCTCACCCGCGCGGTGGATGTTCCGAAGCCCGGCGAGATCCCCCGGCATGAACGTTTCTATTATTTGGAGCTTTTGCGGCGCGCCGGTTTGCCGGGGGCAGCTCTCAAGGACGCCTGGCCCGCGTCCGAAGAAATCCGGCTGGGCTCGCGCGCCGTAAAATCCGGCCTGCTCTCTAACGCCAATCGAGTAATCGGCGTCAGCCCGGGCGCCGCTTACGGCACCGCCAAGCGTTGGTTGCCGGAGCGATTCGCCCAAGCCGCGTGCGCCTTGGCAACCGCGCGCGGCGCTTCCATCGCGCTGTTTGGTTCCAAGACGGAGCGGGAGCTTTGCGACGAGGTGGCCCGCCGTCTGAACGGATGCCAATTCGTCAACTACGCAGGCCAAACCACGCTGGCGCAGTTTATCGATCTGGCCTCCGGCTGCGAGCTGTTCCTGACGAACGATTCCGGCGCCATGCATATCGCCTCGGCGCTGGGCGTGCCCACCGTGGCGATTTTCGGAGCTACCGACGATACCACTACCGGCCCCACCGGACCGAACTCGCGAGTGGTGCGCCAGGCTGTCGAGTGCAGCCCCTGTTTATTGCGCGAATGCCCCATCGATCATCGCTGCATGACCGGCGTCAGCGCCGAACGAGTGGTCAAAGAAGCGATAGAATTGTTGCACTCGCGACTCCAGGTCGAGTAAGCTGTCCGGCAAGCCGGTCGCCTGTCATCTCGCGTATCAGACGCATCAGGTCGCGTATCAGAAAGGAGCGCTCGATGACCCGAACGACGGTTCTTGGTCTTGGTATCGCTCTCATGACACCGGCGCTCGCGCCCCGGGTGGCCGCGCAGACTCCCACGTTCAGGACACTCTACGCTTTCGATGGCTATGTCACCTCCGGGGACGGCATTGAGCCCGACTCCTCCCTGGTGATCGGCTTCGGTGGGGTGCTCTACGGAACCACTTATTCCGGTGGAGCTTTCAATAACGGAACAGTCTTCGCGTTGAGCCCGCCCCGGGTCCCCGGTGATTCCTGGCGAGAAACTCAGATCCATGTCTTTACCGGCGGAAGCGATGGAGTAGAGCCTACGGCTCTGGTGCTCGGCTGGGATGGTTCGCTCTACGGCTTGACTGCGGGAGGAGGCAGCGGCTGCGGCACAGGATGCGGAGCAGCGTTCTCGCTCTCGCTGCGTCCTGGCGAGACGTCGCCCGAAGGCTCGTGGATCAAGCGGACCTACGCATTCAACCCGGACATCCTTCTCCCCGCCACTTTGCGCTCCGCCGCTGGGTTCCTCTACGGCACCAGCCTGCTCGGCGGAACCACGCCCTGCGATGCGTTCGACGGATGCGGCACGCTGTTCACATTAATTCCCCCGATTACGTTGACTCCCCCAACGCCTTGGGAACCGTCGCCTCGGGAGTCAACCTGGAAGACGAATGTCCTATACAGTTTCCCGGACGGCGCCGGAGGCTATCGTCCGGTGATGGCGGCGCTGGGCCGCGATGGAGTGTTTTACACCACCACTCAAGGTGGAAACCAAAACTGCCCCTTCGGATGCGGCGTGGTGGCGTTGTTAACACCACCGGGCCGTGACGGCGATCCGCCGACTGGTTCGTTGACCGAGACCGTGCTCCACACCTTTATCGACCGGGCCTATGACGGGGACGGTATCGCCGGTCTTGTCACCGGGGACGATGGCGTGCTCTACGGCGTCACCAGCGGGGGCGGAGTCTACGGGTACGGCACTGCTTTTTCGTTGACGCCACCGAGTTCGCCGGGTGGGGCCTGGACGGAGAAAATACTCTACAATTTCAACGGTCCTTATGGCGCGGCCTTTCCCAATCCAAGTCTGGTTTGCAAGGGCGGAGTGATTTACGGGACGGCCTACGGCATTCTAGGCGGAGGACCCAGCGGCAGCGGCGCCGTATTCTCTTTGACTCCGCCTGCCAACGGCGATGGCCCTTGGACGGAGACCCTCCTCCACAGCTTCACGGGCGGCGATGACGGCGCGAATCCAATTGCAGGCGTGGTTATCGGCGATGACGGAGTACTCTACGGCACCACGACCACCGGCGGAGGAACGGGCAAGTTCGGCACAGTGTTCGCGTTGAAGCCATAGCCGGCCGGAAAATCCAGCGGCCGCGTTCACGGCGCGATTACGATCGCCGACGCTGTGCCCGGCAGCCGCACCGTACCGCTCACCTCGCGCGCCGCGAGATCCACAATCTCCAAGCCCGAAAGCGTCACCAGCCACGCTTGCGAACCGTCCGGGCTGATGACCACTGGCGCAGGCCCCAAGCCCACCGCGATGCTGCCTTGTTGAATCTGAGTGGCGAGATTCACGATCAACAGCAGGTTATTCTCGCCGTCCACTACGTAGGCCGTCGAGCCGTCCGGAGATAAGGCCAGGCCATTGAACAAACCATTTGCGGGGACCAGGTGGATGGTTCCCGTAGTCTTATTGGTTGCCGTGGAAATCAGATGGACGCGGCCATAATTGGCGGTATAGACGAGAGTGGAGCCATCCGGCGTCAAGGCCATTACCCCCATTCCATCGGAAACGCTAATTGCCGCCGTGTACTTGAACGTGGATGTGTCGAGCACGAGGATTTCACCGGGAGCAAGCAATTCCTGCTCGCTGCTAATTCCGGAAACGAAGCTGGCCGAGATGTAGAGTCGCGTGCCATCCGGAGACGGAATAACTTGATCGATGTTCGTCAATTGGCCCACGTAGGCCCTGCCGACCGGAGTGAGGGACGCAACGTCTAAAGCGGTTACAGCGCCCGGATTGGCTACATACACCACGCTACCGTTGGGGCCGAACGCCAGCGCGCCCGAGTAACCCACTTTGTACTGGAGCTGCCCGGTGGCCGGATTCAGGGCCAGGATATCGCCGCCCAACCCAAACGCATATTGCGAAGCCCAAACGCTTGCCCCGCCCGGGCGCAGCGCCAGCGAATTGATTCCTACGCCCCCCAGAACAACCTGCGTAAGCTTTTGCGATGCGACGTTTACGGTGGCGATGGCGCTCTGATCGGCGTTCAGCACATAAAGACTCTCACCGTCCTGCGCGATCGCCAAACCGCTGATCGGGCCGAGTTGGCGGATCGTTTTTACCGCTTTTTGCGTGGCAATCCGAAATTCGGACAGGCTCCAGGCGTCGCCATTGCTAAGATTGGTGGAATAGAGCGAAGTCCCATCGGGCGAGATAGCGAAATGGGTCGGCGTGTAGTCGATCGGCGCATTGAACAGGGTGGCTCCGGTTGCGATATCAACGGCCAGAATGGAGCCCAAGGGCTGCGAAATATAGGCCGTAGTGCTGTCGGGCGATGAAATCACCACGCCGGGCGTGCCCTGGTTGTCGTCTGCCAAGGGAAACACGTTGACGCTGGACGACTTGGGATCGATCACCAACAGTTCGTTGCTGGAATCCGTCATCAGGATAAGGCCGCTCGGCGTAACAGCCAGATCGGTGGGGTATTTGTTCACCGGAATTTGTGCCAGCGGCGTAAGAGTAGCGGCGTCGATCACCTGGATGTATTCGCTGGCGTAGCCTACTTCAAAATAAAGCTGGCTTCCGTCCGGCGAGATTAGAAGAGGCCCCAGGGATCCCACGCTTGCAAGATTCGCGGTTTGGGTAACCTGATACGTTGTCGTGTCCACGGCGAGTAGCAAGGCATTCGGGCGATCCTGCGGCGCGAAAACATAAGCGTACTTTCCGTTTGGGCTGAGGGCAAGCTCCAAAGGCGGCTCGCCCGATACGCCGATGGGCACCGGTATGGTGGCCAGAATTGTGCCGGTAGCGGTTGCAATCACCTGCAATTGGGGCTGGTTGTCTTCGGTGACGAACATCTTTTTGCCGTCCGGACTGAGCGCCATCCCATCCCCGCCGGAACCCGTCACAATCGTGCGCGCTTGGGTGAGCGTAGAGGCTTGAAAGACGCCGGCGGTGGAAGGAGCATTACAACAGATACTGACGTAGGCCGTGGAGAATGCCTGCAGGTGAGCTGCGTGGGAAACAAATGTCGCTGCTATTACGAATTGTCCAAACCATCGGGCGCCTTGAGACATGAATCAACCTCTTTTCCGCACGGCGTGACCCGGCGGAAATTCCATTCTAAAAATTCGGCGAATTTCAGTATACAGTCAACGGGCAATTGCCGCTCTGCAACCTGCCGCGTTCGAATAGGCTACGCCAAATAGCCGCCCCAAGCGGGCGTTGGCTATTGGTTGAAGTACAGCTTCACATCCACGCTGTGATTCGCGGCGTTGATCTTGCTATCCGAGCGTGCATTCTTCAAGTTGTCGAACACCCCGCCCTCCTTCACCCGCGCCAGGAAATGATCGGGATACTCCGGGTTGAAAGGCCGCCCTGGAAGAATGCCCCACATCTTGCGGATTACCGGCTCCGTCTCGATATCCAGCCCTGAGATATCCAATTTGCCGAGAGTATACAGCGGCCCCGGATCGATTTGAAACTCAATCCCCACCGTATGATCGGCGTCGTTTATGTCGCGCGCCACCTGCGAGGTGGCGTCCAGATGTCCCTGCCGCCGAAGATCCGCCCGAATCCGATCCTGCGCGGCCTTCACCTCGTCGAAATTCACGGTCTGATTGGTCTTCAGCTTAGAAAGACTGTTCCACTGCGAGCGCGAGTAATCGGCGCCTACGAAGCTGACGCGGTCCAGTTTGTACAATGGACCCGGCGTCACTTGCACCGTCACCGTAGCGCCGTCTACGTCTTTGGCCGGCGCCGTTTCGATAGTCGGAAACGTCACGCGCAACAACCCGTGCGCCTCATAGATCGGGCGAATGGTAGCGTCCAGCAACTGCCGGACCCGCGCCTCAGAATAGGGAACTCCCACCGCGACGCCATACATAGCCGTCTGCAGAACTCCCGCGGGAGGATCGGAGGCGCCGGTGAAGACTACGTGTGCGATCGACGGAGGCCCTTTGGCCGGCCGGAACAACAACGCCAGTTCTTCGCCGCTGTCCGCACTCAACTTGCCCACGAGAGGCTGACGATAACCCTGCTTTGCCAGGAATTCCGAGATCCACACGACGTAGCGATCTACCACCCGTTTCGTAGCCGGAATCTTCGCGCCAAAGAGCGGGTCCTGCTGCTTCAGCCAGGCGCGAAGTTGTGTATCGCCGGCGGGCAGATCCTCAAACCGTACCGGGTAAACCTGGCCGACTTCCGAAACGGCAAACGTCGCGTCGAAGCCTTCGCCGTCTTTGGAAGGTGCGTAGCGATAGCTGACGTTATCGAAGGCTCCGGTGGCTTCCAGCTTCTCCCGCGCCGCGTCGAAGTCGGACTTGCCTGCTTTCTGTCCTTCGTGCAGTCCGGCCGCTGTCAGAATCTGTTCGACAGTGTAGTTGCGATTACCTTCGATAGTCAGCTTCTCAATCGTGTAAGCCGTCGGCGCCGGCCCGGGATTAGAATCCGCAATTGGCTGGCGAGGATGGTGGGTCTGCGCCGGAGCTAGGGCGCAAGAAAACCCGATGAATAGCACTGCGGCGGCAATCCGGCTCATTCCAAGGTTATTCTAAAGCTTATTCCAAGACTTATTCTAAAACTACGGCGACAAACATCAGCCGGCCGGAGCGTTCAATCTGCATGGCCACTTCGTCGCCCGCCTTCAGCCCTTCCACCTTTTTCCTCAGAGACTCCACAGTGGCCACCGGCTCCTTGTTCACCGAATAGATGACGTCT
>Ga0181525_10002978_pt1 | contig 13568 bp, 10 predicted proteins | sample PEATcosm2014_Bin_48_FD_121100 | JGI IMG/M metagenome (GOLD analysis project Ga0181525, IMG submission 121100) | Peatland microbial communities from MTU Mesocosm Facility, Houghton, MI, USA - PEATcosm2014_Bin06_10_metaG | ecosystem: Environmental > Terrestrial > Soil > Wetlands > Peat | place...
GGACGCTGACTACGCTGCATAGCTTCGAGAATAGCGACGGCGCGGAGCCCTCGGCGGGGCTGTTTCAAGCAACCAACGGGAACTTCTACGGCACAACTTTTGCAGGCGGGGCCGTGGGGTTGGAGTGGTCTACAGCATTTCGATGGGGCTGGGCCCCTTCGTGAAGACACTGCCTACCGCGGGAACGGCGGGGGCGGCGGTCAAGATTCTGGGGACAAATCTGACCGGCGCGAGCAGCGTCAGTTTCAATGGAACGGCGGCAGCTTTCGCCGTCGTGTCGCCTTCCGAAATCACCACGACCGTGCCTACAGGAGCGAGCGCAGGGACGGTCCGGGTGACCACGCCGCGCGGCACCCTGTCGAGTAACGTGGCGTTTCGCGTGACGCAGTAATCTCAAGGCACGCCAGCCGACGCCTATGTGCCGCGGTTGGCTACAGTAGGCAGTATGCACATCGAAACGCTGGCTGTTCACGCAGGACGCCGCGCAGATCCCGCCACGGGCGCCGTCGCGCCACCCATATCGTTGTCGACGACCTTCGAAAGAGCGCCGGACGGCGAGTACCCGCTTGGATTCAGCTATTCGCGGGAGGGCAATCCCAATCGGCGAAGCCTGGAAGAGTGCCTGGCCGCGCTCGAAGGCGGGACTGAGGCGCTGGCGTTTCCTTCCGGCATGGCGGCGGTCAACGCCATTATTCAAGGTCTGGAGCCGGGCGACCACATTATTGCTCCAGACGATGTGTACTACGGAGTGAGGAAGGTCATCGGTGAAGTGTTCGGGAAGTGGCGGCTGGACGTGTCTTACACAGACATGACCGACTTAGAAGCGGTGAACGCCGGCATTCGTCCGAATACGCGCCTGGTTTGGGTGGAGACCCCGTCGAACCCACTGCTCAAGATCACGGACCTGCCCGCGATTGCCGCCATCGCCCGCCGGGCCAATGCTATCAGCGTGTGCGACGGCACCTTCGCGCCGCCCGTCCTGCAGCGGCCGCTCGAGTGGGGGATCGACATGGTTGTGCACTCGACGACGAAATATATCGGTGGACACAGCGACGCCATGGGCGGAGTGTTGATCACGAAATTCCAGAACTATCTGTTTGAGCGGGCACGCAAGTCCCAGCAGTCCGGCGGTGCGGTCCCTTCGCCCTTCGATTGCTGGTTGATCCTGCGCGGAGTGGACACGCTGCCGTGCCGTGTGCGGGTACAGTCGGAGAGCGCGGGCCGGATTGCCGCATTCCTGAAAAGACACGAGGCGGTGGAGGCCGTCCATTACCCAGGAATGGCGGACCATCCGGGTCATCCAGTTGCCGTACGCCAAATGGCCGGATTCGGCGGTATGGTTTCCATGCAGGTGCGGGGCACACGCGAGATGGCGATACGGGTGGGCGCGAAAGTCCGGATCTTCACCCGGGCAACCAGCCTGGGCGGCACGCATAGTTTGATTGAACATCGCGCGTCGATAGAAGGGCCTGACACGCGCACTCCGCAGAACCTGCTGCGCGTTTCCGTGGGGCTGGAGAATACGGAAGACCTGATCGGCGATTTGGAACAGGCGTTGAAGTGAGTGCTTAACGGCACGCCACGGACGATGCGGGTCTGGTGGAGACCCGCCGCAGGCGTGGACGCCTCAATGCCACTTAGTTCCAGGCAGACTCGATTCTGCACAAATCGTGGGGCGGACTTCCAGGTCCGCGCGTCGGCCACGGACGCTCTTCACTTACAGAATCAGCCTTATCCGGACTGGAGTCCTGCCCCACAATTAATGCAGGTGTCCGAGATTGAGAAATCTATGTGGCATTGGGCGGGGACGCCTGCCCCACGTGCGAAGGCGCCGGCAAGCGGTGGTAGAGTCGGAAGATGTCCGGCTGGAATCCGAATCAGTATTTGAAATTCGCGGAAGAGCGCACGCAGCCCTGCCGCGACTTGGCCGCGCGCATCGCCGTGACCAGCGTGCGGCGGGTGATCGATCTCGGGTGCGGACCGGGGAATAGCACCGCGGTGCTGCGCGACCGCTGGCCGGATGCCGAGTTTACCGGTCTGGACAGCTCCACGGAGATGATCGAGCGCGCGCGGCGAGAGTATCCGGAACAGCGCTGGATGACCGGTGACATCTCCGCGTGGGCCGCGGGCAACGATGGGCAGTTCGATGTGGTGTTCTCGAATGCCGCGATGCAGTGGGTCGACGACCACGCGGCCGTCTATCCCCGTCTTCTCGCTCGTGTCGCCGCGGGGGGCGCGCTGGCGATTCAAATTCCCGGAAACATCGATGCGCTGCCCCATCGGCTGATGCGCGAAGTAGCCGCGGGGCCAGAGTGGCGCCGCTCGCTCCCTCCGGAAAAGGTCCGCGAATGGCACCATCACGAAATGGAGTTTTACTACGACACGCTGGCCCCCCGGGCTGCCCGCCTGGACCTTTGGGCGACCGAGTATCTCCACATCCTGCCTGACGCCGAGGCCATCGTCGAGTGGTACCGGGGCACCGGACTGCGGCCGTTTCTGGAGGTTCTCGAAACCGACGCCGACCGCCGGCGCTTCACCGCCGACTACCTCGCAACGCTCGGGCCGCACTACCCGCCGCGCGCCGCCGGAGGCGTGCTGTTCCCCTTCCGGCGGATTTTTCTGGTCGCGTATAAGGGGTAGAAGATATGACGATCCCCAGTCTCCTCCTCAAGAAGCTGTATACGCTGGGCAGCCTGAAGAACACCGCCGCGGGAGTGCAGTTCTCCATCAAGAATCGGTTAAGCGATGCGGAGATCGTGGGCGTGAACGGCATCGCCATAAACGGCGAACCCATAGCTCTCGAAAAAGTCGCCGGCATCCTGGAGGATGGCCGCAGCATGCCGGTCTCGCAGGTGGATGCCGGGCATCCGCTACCGTTTCCGCTGCGTTCCGTGGTCACTATTCGAACCGGCGCTCCGCAGCTCGCCAAGGGCAAATATGAAATCGAAATCTCGGTCGAGACGCGCCCATTCGGCAAGCTGCAATTCAAGGTGGAAGACGCCATCTCGGACGCCGTCCGGCCGGCGGTCCACCTGCCGCGGGACGAAGGCGACGACTATTCCGCCGAAATCATCCGGGAACGGCAGGCGGTCATCCAGCAGTTGACGGGCATGCAGCCGCACCACATCGCGCGCTACTCTTTCGACCCGCATATCGCCAAGGGAAATTGCGAGAACTTCTTGGGCGTGGCCCAAGTGCCTATCGGTTGCGCCGGTCCGCTGCGCGTTTCGGGCGAGCATGCCGATGGCGAATTCCTGATCCCGCTGGCGACTTCCGAGGGCACGCTGGTGGCCTCTCACAACCGCGGCATCAAGGTGTTGAACGCTTCGGGGGGCGTCAAATCCACGGTGGTGGCGGACGCCATGCAGCGCGCACCCGTGTTCGTATTCGCCGATGCGCGCGCCGGACGCGAGTTCGTGGCTTGGGTGGAAGGCAATATCGGCCGCATCCGCGAGGAAGCCGAGGCTACCTCATCGGTGGCCAAACTGCTGTACGTCGATCCATATCTCGCCAACAAGTTTGTGTATCTGCGTTTTAACTTCACGACCGGCGACGCGGCGGGCCAAAACATGGTGGGGCGGGCGACATTCGCGGCCTGCAGTTGGATTCTGGACAATTACGCGGGCGTCGCCAACTTCTACCTGGAGTCCAACTTCGCTACCGACAAGAAGGCCTCGCAGATCAACATCATGCGCACGCGCGGCAAGCGGGTGACGGCGGAAGCCACCATCCCGCGCGACGTGCTGATCGAACAGCTTCGGGTCGAGCCGGAGAAACTGGTGTATCATTACGGCGTGGCCAACGTGGGCGCGTTCCTTTCGGGCGCGAACAACAATGGCGCGCAGTCCGCCAATGGCATCACCGCGATGTTCATCGCCACCGGGCAGGACGTGGCCAACGTCGCCGAATCGTCGGCCGGGATTCTTTACGCCGAACTGACGCCCGCGCGCGACCTATATCTTTCGCTCACGATTCCGTCGCTGATCGTCGCCACCTACGGGGGCGGAACGGGCCTGGCGACCCAGCGCGAGTGTCTCGAAATGCTGGGCTGCTACGGCAAGGGCAAGGTGAACAAGCTGGCCGAGATCATTGCGGGCGTGACGCTGGCCGGGGAGATTTCGCTGGGCGCGGCCATCTCGTCGTCTGACTGGGTGTCGAGCCATGAGAAGTATGGCAGGAACCGGTAAAGCGGCCGATTTCGAGGCAGTATTCGGGCGCCTGCGCTCCATGCTCGCTGCTCACGCGGGAACGCTGGCGGCCAAGGAGGCGGTCTATAAGTGAGGGGCATGGAAGGATTTCCGGAGAGGGCGCCACGAACAGGCCGGCGTGGACGCCGGCCGCAGGACTGGAGTCCCGCCCCACCAAATTAGAATTATGGCCATTGCAGCCGGGCGATGCGGCCGCCAGGACCGACCGCCCACACTGCTTCATTCCCGGACACGCTGATGGCGTTGTACGCGCCACTATCGAAACGCGTCCAGCCGCGGCCCCCGTCGCGCGAGACATCGGAGCCGGAAGTTCCTACGGCGATCCACAGCTTGTGCCGTGGAACAAACGCCACCGCGGAGCGATAGCCGTTGGGGTGGGCGTCGGCGGGCTCGGCCCAAGTGCGACCGCCATCCGAGGTTACGGCCAGGTTGCCGGAGCCGTCGCCGGGCTTGCCGTAATCTCCGCCCACCGCGACGCCGTGAAGCGGGTCTGCGAAAGCGAGCGAGAAGATTCCCGCCCCGGCCGAGTCGTGGCGCAGCGGAGTTTCGGCAACGTCCCAATCCTGACCGCCATTGCTTGAATGAAACACGCGGGCGCCGGATGGTCCGCCGGTGCCGAACCACACTTCGCGTTTACCGCGCACCAGCAGACACGAGTTACTGGCGGCAAATGCGCCCTCGTTCGGAAGCGCCGCGGGTAACTTACGCCGCTGCCAGGTTTGTCCGCCATCCCCAGTCGTCAGGACGACGAACTGCCCATCCATCGGGTCACCGAGTAGGATGCCACGGCGCGCATCCCAAAATGCCAACGCGTCGAAGAAGCCGCCGGCATCCGGATTGGTGTAGAGCGGCGACCAATGTGCGCCGCCGTCGGCGGTCCTGTATAGACGCGACTTCGCTCCCGGCCCGCTGCTCATTAACCATGCGGTGCGGCTGTCCAACGCGCGGACGCTGCGGAAGTCCAGATCGCCGGCGCCCAGCACCACGACGGCGTGCCAGGTGGCGCCGCCATCCAGAGTGCGCAGACACGTGCCGCCCGCACCACTGGCCCAAACCACCGTTTGGCTGACGGCATCCACGCCGCGCAAGGAGGCCGTGGTTCCGCTCGGACGCGCAATCCAAGTTTGTGCCGCCAGCGATGCCGCCGCGATTGGGACCAGGCAACCGCAACGGAGGGCGGCCAATCTTGGCCGCAGCCGCCTTTTAGGCGGCCAGAGCCGGCTGAAAGCCGGCTGCGGGCAGAATTGCCCGCCCTCCAATTTGTCGCGCAACCGTGTACCCCGCTGAATAGAATACTACGTCGCGATAGAATAAGAACCAGCCCGTCGCCACAAACATGAAAAAGCTCTGCCTGCTACTCCTGTGCGGCCTGCCACTGGCCTCCGGCGCGCACGTGACCATCCTGCGGGACGAATTCGGCGTGCCGCACATCTTCGCCCAAGACGCCGCGGGCGCGGCCTTCGGCTCGGGCTACGCGCAGGCCGAGGATCGCCTGGAAGAGCTGCTGAAGAACTATCGCCGCGCGGAAGGCAGCATGGCGGAAGCCTTCGGCGGGGAGTTTTTCCGTGACGATTACCGCCAGCGCGTGTGGAGGCACCGGTTGGTGGCCGAGCGGCATTACCAGGAATTGAGCCCGCGCAGCCGCGAAATCATCGAGGCGTTTCAGGCCGGCGTGCGGCAATATATGCAGGAGCATCCGGATCAGGTGCCGGCTTGGGCGCCCAAACTGGAGCCATGGCAGTTGGTGGCGCTGGGCCGCTACATTATCTGGGGATGGCCGGAGGGCGAAGCCGGCGAGAAGTTGATCCACGCGGGCATCCAGCCCGATCCCGTCGCCTACCACGGCTCGAACGAAATGCTGCTCGGGCCATCGCGCACCGCCATGCATGCACCCATTGCCGTCGTGGACCCGCACCTGAGCTGGTATGGCCCATTCCGCTTCTACGAAATGCGCATCTACGGCGGCGACCTGGCATTCTCCGGAGCTTCGATCCTGGGGCTTCCGTTTCCGGTTTTGGGTCACAGCCGCTATGCCTCTATCGCGATGACCACCGGCGGTCCGGACACCTCCGATGTCTACGAAGAGGAAATTGAGGGCGGCAAATACAAGTTCCGCGGCGAATGGCGGCCGCTCGAAACGCGGCACGAGAAGATCGGCGTCAAGGTGGGCGATAAGATCGACTGGAAAGATGTGGCTATCGACTCTACCGCGCACGGGCCCATCGTGGCGCACAAGAACGGCAAATCGTACTCGGTCGCCATCCCTTACGCCGATGAGGTCCGCCTGATGGACGAAAGCTGGGGCATGGTGACCGCCCGCAACCTGGGCGAGATGAAGAAGGCGCTGGCGATGCTGCAATTCATGGCGCAGAACATCATGGTAGGCACGGTGGATGGCGACATCTACTACGTGCGCAACGGGCGCGTGCCGGTGCGGCCGAGTGGCTGCGACCCGTCGAAGCCCATGCCTGGCGCAACCGGCGCATGCGAATGGCAAGGGGTGCATCCATTTGAAGATCTGGTGCAGGTGACCAATCCGCCACAGGGATACATGCAGAACTGCAATGTCTCGCCGTTCGCCATGATGAAAGAAATGCCGAGGGATTCGCCGCTTTTGCCCGAGGAGTACGCGGCGCATCCTTACCTTTACAACGACGGACGCACTCCCGCGCATCAGCGCGCAGCCATGATGGTGGACCTGCTCGACCAAGCGCACGACGTGACGGCCGAACAGGCCATCGGGATTGCGTTTTCGACGCAGGTCTGGCACGCGGAGTTGTGGCAGGAACGCATCGGCAAGGCCGCGCCCGAGAGCGAATTCGCGAAAATACTGGCGGGCTGGAACCGTCGCAGCGATGCGGATTCCCGCGCGGCCCTGGGGTTCTATCTCTTCAAAACATCCCTCGATGGCGGCTCCAAGCGCGCCGTCGATCCGCCTCCGGATCTCACGGACGATCAGATCCGCGCGGCGCTGGCCAAGGCCGAAGAGCGGCTGAAGTCCGAGTTCGCCGCGGACGCGGTTTTTGGAACTCTTTTTCGCGTGGGGCGGCAGGGCGGGGCGCATACGTGGCCGGTAAGCGGCGGATCGCTGCGGGAAGCGGGCATGGCCACGCCGCGCGCCATCAGCTTCGGGAAAACAGGCCAGGAGATGGTGGGGCACACCGGCCAGACCTCGACCCAAATTGTGATTCTGACCAAGCCGCCGCAATCATACATGGTGATACCGCTGGGTGAAAGCGACCACGCAGACTCGCCGCACTTCGACGATCAAGCGGAAAAGCTGTTCAGCCGAAGCCGCGCGAAATCGACTTACTTTCTGAACCGCGCGGAACTGGAGAAGCACGTGACGGCAAGAAAAGAACTGGAATTCGCGGGGTTACCCAAGTGATGCAAGCCGGCCTTGGCCACCTGGAGCTCAAGGTGATGGAGGTGCTGTGGGCGCACGGCGAGAGCAACGTGCACGATGTGGTCGAGCGGCTGGGAAGGCCGCTGGCTTACACCACGGTGATGACTACCCTCGACCGGCTCTTCAAGAAACACCTGCTGGTGCGGCGCAAATCGGAGCGGGCATTCTTCTATGCGCCGCGCTGGACGCGCCTGGAGTGGGAACAGAAACGCGCGGGCGACTTCGTGGCCGGCTTTCTGGCATCGCCCGCGGCCTCCGGCGATCTGCTGATCTCGACCCTGGTCGACGCGGTCGGCCAATATGACACGGCGCTGCTGGATGAGTTAGAGAAGAAGATCCGCAGCAAGCGCAGAGACCTTGCGCGACGAGGGAAAGCATGACTCTCCCATACATTCCCAGGCTGTTGTGCATCAGCCTGGCGACTCTCTTTCTGGTCCACCTGGCGCTGGGGCTGGCAGTTTCGCTGATTGCCCGGCCGGCGGCCCGCCTGGGGGAAAGCATCCGCCCGCACCTGGCGGCGCGCTTCCTGCTGGCGTTGCGCCTGCTGCCCGCGTTGGGCGCCGCGTTGATTGTGGTGGTGGTTTGTCTGCCGAGCTACCTGTGGCTGGAGCCTGAAGCTCCCACCGAGCGCGTGGGCTTTGGGTGCCTGGCCGCGGCTGTTCTGGGTGTGGCGATGTGGGTTGTCTCGCTCGCCCGGGGACTGCGCGCGGCGGCCGGCGCGCGCCGCTTTCTGCGTCAATGCCAGCGCGTGGGCCGTCCGGCGCGCTTACCCGGAAGGCGGGCGAACGCCGGCATGACTGCCTGGATCGTTGACGGCGCGGCGCCACTGCTGGCGCTGGGCGGGATCGTTCGTCCGCGGTTGGTCGTGTCGCACGGCGTGGTCGACGCTTTGTCGCCGGAGCAATTGTCGGCGGCATTGCGGCACGAGCGCGCCCACTGGGCCGCGCGCGACAATCTCAAGCGCCTGTGTATCCTGCTCGCGCCCGGTATCCTGCCGTTCGAGGGCAGCAGCCGCGTGCTTGAGCGCGGCTGGAGAAAGTTCACCGAATGGGCCGCCGACGACCGCGCGGTGGCCGGCAGCGCGCGCCGCTCGTTCGCGCTGGCGGGGGCATTGGTGCGGGTTGCGCGTATGACCTCGGACGTATCGCCGGCTCCGGTAGCGCTCCTGCTGGGCGACACCGACGAACTGGCGGCGCGCGTGGACCGTCTGCTGCGCCCCGCGCCGCCCCCGGCGGGTCCGCGCCCCATCCTGGCGCTGAGCGCGATGGTGCTGATGGCCGTCTCTCTGGCGGCGATTCTGCAGCCCGCGGCGCTTTATTCCGTGCATCTGGCGCTGGAACGCCTAGTCGAATAGGGCGGCTCCCAGGAGCTTCGACGAAACAAATCCCTTCGGTTCATCCTGCGGAACTATAATACGTTTAACGGTGCAATCGGCACAAGTTTCGCAATTAGGTGAGGAACGTGTTCGTGATGGACGGGCCTGCTACCATCTGATCGAGCGATTCAACAGAAACGAAGTATAGCGAGGCGAATGGCGATGATGCGGCAGTTGGGAATTTGTGTTTTGACGGTTTGGAGCGCGGGGGCCGCCGTGCCTCCGGTGATTCCGGGCGACTCCGAGCGAGGCGCCAGGCTTTTTGAAAATGAGCGCTGCGTGGAGTGCCACAGCGTGAATGGCAAGGGTGGAAAGATGGGCATGGATCTGAGCGCGCGAGTGGACCGCGGCTTCACGCCCGCGCTGCTCTCGAGCGCCATGTGGAACCATGCGCCGGTGATGTGGGCAGCCATGGAGGGGGCCGGGATCGAGCGTCCCACATTGAGCCCCTCGGACGCCGCCGATCTGTTTGCGTACCTCTATTCGACGCGTTTCTTCGACAAGCCGGGCGACGCCGCGCGCGGCAAGCAGGCGTTCACCGACAGGCACTGCGCAGAGTGCCACGGGATCTCCGATTCGCGGGCGGAAGGCGCGCCGCCAGTTGTGAAGTGGGCATCGGTGGGGCAGCCCATGGTCCTGGTGCAGCAGATGTGGGACCACAGCAGCCGCATGCGCGAGGCTTTCGCGCGTAGGAAGATCGCGTGGCAGGAACTGACGGCCCAGGATTTGAGCGATATCCTGGCCTACTTACGAAACCTGCCGGAGATGCGCGGAATGAACGCGCGCTTCTCGTTTACCGCAGGCGATGGCGGGCAAGCCATATTTGAATCGAAAGGTTGCGTAAAATGCCATGTGGGCAAGCTGGCCCTGGAGGACCGCTTGCACAATCTCACCCTGACCGAGATCGCGGTAGACATGTGGAATCACGCGCCCCGGATGATTCAGCCAGTGCCGCAGCTCTCCGAGCACGAAATGCGCCAATTGCTCAGTTACCTGTGGATGCGCCAGTTTGTGTATGCGAAGGGAGACGCGACCCGCGGCAAGCAGGTATTTGCCGCCAAGCATTGCGCCGAGTGCCACAACGGTGGAGAGCACGGCGCTCCCCCGCTGCCGGGCCAAGGGCGCGGATATTCGGAAATAACCATCGTTTCCGCGCTGTGGAAGCACGGTCCGCAGATGTTCACGCGCATGCGGCAGGCGAAGATGGGCTGGCCGCGCTTCAATAATCCGCAGCAAATGTCGGACTTGGTTGCGTATCTGAATTCAGTCCAGTAGGGAAGCCAGTCACACGTCTCGCCAATAATTTCAGCGAGCCGGTACCGCCGCGGAGCAACCGCTCCGCGGGTAGCTTCGGCTGGTGCCCACAATGCCGGTCCCCGCACTCGGGCCGGGACTCACTAACTAGAACTCCAATAAGGGGTTACTGACGCGCCCTGGAACTCCGCGACTCGCCATCGGAAATCGGGCGCGCATGGCTGGAGAGCGAGAGTTCATGCTCCGGAAGCCGGCGAACTCGTCCCTGTCAGTCACTCCAGTACACCTGACCGGCAAAAACCGGCTGCTATATTGTGAATGAAAAAGGAGCGCTTCACGTGGCACAAATTATTCCCCTCGGTTTTGTTACGGCAGCCCATGCAGCCTTGACGGCGAATGTCCCGGCTCCTGCCGGGTATCCCCTGCGCTGCAACAAGGTGTTAGTGCAGGCTTTCACGACCGTAACATCGAGCGATTCCGTCTTTGTCGGAATGACAGGCCTAAACAAGACGACCGGTGCGGGAGTCATCGCAGTGCTTCAAGCCGGCCAGTCGATAACGGTTGGAGACGAGCGCGATTCCAACGTGCTGGATCCGACTGCACTCGCCGTGGACAGCGTGTCTGGCGCCGCAGTCGTCACGGGCATGCTGTATCAACGGTAGTCCAGCCCATCTGAAATCAGGAAAATTCAGCTCTATGAGAAGCATCGCTTTGTTTGCATTCGTGTGCACGCTCGGCGCGGTTGCCGTCCATGCTCAAGTTACTGTTGGCGGCGGCGGCGTAGGTTTCCTAGGAATCCCCACCGGCGCTTCGATCTGGACTGGCTCAGGCGCGCCCCTAAGCGTAATCGGGGGAGATGGGGACTATTATCTCAATACCAGCAGCTACTGCCTATATGGACCGAAGACTGCCGGTGTCTGGCCCTCCACCTGCATTACATCCGTCCGCCAACTCGGATATCTTGCCGAAAATACCGCGAACAAGGGAGTGCCAGGCGGCTACGCGCCGCTGGATGAAAATGCGCTCATACCCGCCGCGAACCTGCCTGCAATCGCGGCGATCAACGGCACGACCGTGCCAATCAATAGCGCATCCGACCAGACCGTGGTCACAACGGCGCCATCGGTAGGGGCCTGGGCGCCTCTTCCGTCCTGCCCGGACTTCGGCGGGAACCATTTGAACTACAGCCCGGTCACGCACGGGTTCTTGTGCGGAAACACGGGCGGCACGGTGGGTAGTGTCGCTTTTAACGGGGTAGGGTCGGGAACAAATTTCAATGCGCTCTTGATCAGCGGGACCTTGGGCTATACCAGCGGCGGCCAGGTTAACGCGAATCAACTGAGTGGCGTGTCGATGGCAAGCCTCGCAACGGGCCTCCTGAAGGTAACTGGCGGAACCGGCGCGCCAAGCGTCGCTGTATCGTCCGATGTGACAAGCACGCTGGGCTTCACCCCTGAGAACTCGAGCAACAAGGGCGCGGCGAGTGGATATGCTCCCCTGGACGCGAACAAACTCCTGCCGGCGGCCAATCTGCCCGCTATCGCGGCGATCAACGGTACGACTGTCCCCAGTAGCACCGCGTCCGACCAAACCGTAGTCACTACGGCGCCTTCGGTGGGGGCTTGGGCGGCCCTTCCGTCGTGTCCGGATACGGGAGGGAATCACCTGAACTACAGTTCCGTCACGCACGGTTTCTTGTGCGGGAATAGCGGCGGCGTAGGCGGCAGCGTTACGTTTGACGGAATAGGGGCAGGTACAAATGCCAATGCGCTGCTGGTCAGTGGGAGCCTGGGCTATAGCGACGGCGGCGTGGTCAACGCGAACCAGTTGAATGGCGTGTCTCTGACCAGCCTCGCGACCGGACTCCTCAAGGTAACTGGCGGTACCGGCGCGCCAAGCGTCGCTGGATCGTCCGATGTGACAAGCGCGCTCGGCTTTGCCCCCGAGAACGCGAGCAACAAGGGTGCGGCGAGCGGATACGCTCCCCTGGACGCGAACAAACTCCTGCCGACGGCCAATCTGCCGGCTATCGCGGCGATCAACGGTACGACCGTCCCCAGTAGCACCGCATCCGACCAAACGGTAGTGACTACAGCGCCATCCGTGGGGGCTTGGGCGGGCCTGCCGTCGTGTCCGGATACCGGAGGGAATCACCTAAACTACAGTTCTGTCACGCACGGTTTCTTGTGTGGAAATACGGGCGGCGTAGGGGGCAGCGTTACCTTTGGGGGAGTAGGGGGAGGTACAAATGCCAATGCGCTTTTGGTCAGCGGGAGCCTGGGCTATAGCGACGGCGGCCTGGTCAACGCGAACCAATTGAGTGGCGTGTCTCTGGCCAGCCTCTCCACCGGCCTTCTGAAAATTACCACTGGGACCGGCGTGCCGGGCACCGCAGCGCCGTCCGATGTGACGAGTACGCTCGGGTTTATCCCCGAGAATTCGGCCAACCGGAGCGCCCCTGGCGGATATGCCCCGCTCAACGGCTCCGCGCAGGTACCGCTGACGAACATACCCACGATCCCCTATAGCCAGTTGAGCGGAAGCGGCGCTGCCGCCGGAGACTTGAGCGGAAGTTATCCGAACCCTACCGTGTCCCATGTCAATGGTGTCGCTCTATCCGGATTGGGCACGGGCATTCTAAAGAACACCAACGGAACCGGCGCGCCGAGCATCGCTACGTCTGCCGATGTGACAAACACTCTCGGATTCACGCCGGCCAGCTATCCGGGCGCAGGCGTGCCCACTTCCACCGGTACCACATGGGGGGCTTCCTACACTGTCGGGGCAGGCGCGGGCAACCTGGTGCAGTTGAATGGCAGTGGCCAACTCAACCAGAGCACTACAGGGACCGCGGCAGGGCTAAATGGCGTGCTACTCGCCGGGCTTACGACCGGACTGCTCAAAAACACCGCAAGCACCGGCGTCCCGTCCATTGCGGTCGATGGTACGGACTTTGTGTCCCCTGGCACGCTAAATGGCGGCACGCTGCCGGCCAACGTGACGACTGTGGCCACCGCCGGTAACATCACTGCGGGCGGCAGCATTTACGCCAACAGTGGCAGCTCTACAGCCGGATGCCTGCAGCTTGGAGACTCCGGCCCGGTGCATACCACGGGCCTGTGCGCGCCATCATCCGGAGTGAATCGGCTCTGGAAGCTTCCGGCCGCGCTGGACACGGCGGGCCAGCTACTGACAGCGGATGGGGCGGGCAATATGTCCTGGACATCGCTTACGTCTACTTATCTGCCCCTGTCGGCCATGGGCACGATAACCGGGTCTGGGAGCGTTTGGAATGGCGCGGTCATTAGCCCGATTTACGGTGGAA
>Ga0181525_10002979_pt1 | contig 13557 bp, 11 predicted proteins | sample PEATcosm2014_Bin_48_FD_121100 | JGI IMG/M metagenome (GOLD analysis project Ga0181525, IMG submission 121100) | Peatland microbial communities from MTU Mesocosm Facility, Houghton, MI, USA - PEATcosm2014_Bin06_10_metaG | ecosystem: Environmental > Terrestrial > Soil > Wetlands > Peat | place...
ATCCAAACTCGCCATATATCAGGCCATGCGTGATAGCGGCATCACCCAGTCTGATCTCGCTGCCAAACTGCATTGCGATGCACGGCAAATTCGCCGACTGCTTGATCTTGACCATCATTCGAGAATGGATCTGATTGATGATGCCTTACATGTATTGGGAAAAAAACTGGTGATTGATATTCAACCGTTAGTGACTACACAATCCATTAGTAAAAAAGAAAGTGGACTAATCTTACCCCATTGATTCTCTTCTGATTTAAGCTTTATCTTGCTAAAATCCCCACTCTTGCAAAACACGATAGGGTGAAAAAAATCCATGCTAGATCACTTGTTCAAACTCAAAGCGAACCATACCAGCATCAAAATCGAGCTGATCGCCGGGCTTTCCACTTTCTTGACCATGTCTTACATCATCTTTATTAATCCCACGATTCTGGCTCAAGCCGGCATGGACAAGGGCGCAGTGTTTGTGGCCACTTGCCTTGCCGCAGCCTTTGGTTCCGCGCTGATGGGCTTGCTGGCAAATTATCCTATCGCTTTAGCCCCTGGCATGGCACTGAACACGTATTTTACTTATAGCGTGGTCTTGGGTTCGGGATATTCCTGGCAAACGGCACTGGGCGCGGTGTTTATTTCCGGCCTGATTTTCCTTTGCCTGAGCGTTTTTCCTATTCGGGAATACATTATTAATAGCATCCCTAAATCGTTAAAAGTCGCGATTGTGGCGGGTATAGGACTTTTTCTGGGCATGATCGGTTTCAAAAGCGCCGGCATCATTACTGGCAGCCCCGCGACACTGGTGACACTAGGCAATCTGCATGAGCCAACCACTCTGCTCGCTGTGCTCGGTTTTATTTTAATGGTCGGCCTTGATGCACTCGGTGTGATGGCGAGCATCATCATCAGTATTCTTGCCATTACTTTTCTTGGCATGATTCTGGGCTACAACCATTTTGAAGGCATTTTTTCCATGCCGCCCTCTATTTTGCCGACGCTGATGCAAATGGATATCAAGGGTGCCTTGAGTCTAGGATTAGCCACCATTGTGTTTGCATTTTTATTTGTCGATTTATTTGATAACACTGGCACACTCATAGGCATTGCTTATCGCGCAGGGTTTATGAATAAAACAGGCAAACTGCCGCGCATTGGACGCGTGCTGCTGGCTGATAGTCTTGCTGCGATTGCAAGCGCGGTGTTGGGCACATCCACCACCACCAGTTATCTTGAAAGCACCGTCGGTGTGAAAGTCGGCGGCAGGACAGGTTTGATGGCTGTTGTCGTCGCGATTTTATTTTTACTGTCCTTATTTCTTTCGCCGCTTGCAGCTTCCATTCCGGTTTATGCGACTGCACCTGCATTGGTTTATGTTGCGTGTTTGATGGCGCATGCGTTTGCTGATATCGACTGGAAAGATGCAACGGAATATACACCCGCTGTGATTGCAGCCATTACCATGCCTTTGACTTTTTCCATCGCGGATGGAATTTCATTCGGATTCATTACATACACTGCAATAAAACTGCTGGCAGGCAGATGGCGTGATCTGAATTGGGCGGTGGTGCTGCTGACGTGCGCGTTTTTGCTGAAGTTTATTTTTATTGCGTAATTATTGGGTGTGGGTGGTGTAGGGTGGGCAAAGCGCTTCTCAGCGTGCCCACCGTTTCTTGCCGGTGGGCACGCTGAGAAGCGCTTTGCCCACCCTACGCCTCTGGATAAACAGGAAAACCATGCCGCTCCCATACAAAAAATCCATACACCTCTTCCGCCGCGATTTGCGGCTACACGATAACACTGCGCTCATTCAGGCATTATCTGCCTCTCAATCTGTGATTCCCTGTTTCATCTTCGACAACAGACAAATTGAGAATAATCCATATAAAAGTAATCACTGCCTGCAATTCATGGTGAAGTCGCTGCAGGATTTAGATCTGCAATTACGCAAAGTAAATAGCAAACTATATTATTTTCATGGCATCGCAGAAGAGATTATCGAAAAATTAATTCGCGAGCAGCAAGTTGAAGCTGTATTCGTCAATCGGGATTACACACCCTTCAGCAAGATGCGTGATTCAAATATCAAATTGATCTGCGACAAATGTCAGATAGACTTTCATTCCCTGGGAGATGCCTTATTACACGAACCTGAAGACATCTTTAAATCCAACCATCAGCCTTATACTATTTTTACGCCATTCTTTCATAAAGCCTCATCGCTTCCTGTGCGTGCGCCGCAAAAAAATTCGCATCAGCATTATTTCCATTCTGCGATCTCATTTGAAGATAAGCACATGATGGAACAGCTAGAGAAATATGATTCTAAAACATTGCGAGTCAATGGTGGGCGTGAAGAAGGACTGCAATTATTACGCAACATTAAATCGCTGACGGATTATCAGAAAACGCGTGATATTCCAGCCTTGCACGGCACCACCACTCTCTCTGCACACAATAAGTTTGGCACCTTGTCTATTCGCGAAGTGTACTCAGCCATTCGATATTATTTTGGCGAGCACCATAGCTTAATCAAAGAATTATATTGGCGTGATTTTTTTACACACATCGCTTTTCATTTTCCCCATGTTTTTACTCGGTCATTCCAACAAAAATTTTCTTCTCTTCAATGGAGCAAAAATGAAAATCATTTTCAGCGTTGGTGTGAAGGCAGCACAGGATTTCCGATTGTTGATGCCGGCATGAGAGAGTTAAACGCAACAGGTTTTATGCATAATCGTGTACGCATGATTACTGCTTCGTTTCTGGTAAAAGATTTGCATATCAACTGGCAATGGGGTGAAAAATATTTTGCACAAAAACTTGTGGACTACGATCCTGCGGTAAACAATGGCAACTGGCAATGGGCCGCTTCAACAGGCTGTGATGCGCAGCCCTATTTCCGCGTTTTTAACCCATGGCTGCAGCAGAAAAAATTTGATCCCCACTGCTTGTACATCAAGCAGTGGATACCTGAGCTTGCCAACTCTCCAACCAACACGATTCATGCACTTTCAGAGAAAATAGCAGGCAGCGTAGCAGATTATCCAGCGCCTATGGTTAATCATGCGAAAGAAAGCAAAAAAGCTGTGACTTTATATCGAAGCATCCCGAGGAGAGATGAATGAGTCCACGTATAGAAGCAGACTGTGAAATTAAAATTTCCACCGCACTACAAGTGAGTAATTTCTAAAGCAATCACCTTGCTCACATTTGCATTTCTGTTAAAATTCATTTTCATTTCTTAAAAAGAGCCAGGCATTCTGGCTTTTCTCTTTCATACCCGCACCCTTTCCTTGGGCTTCTTTTGAAAGGACTAGGATTTGAATTTTTTATTAAGCCCGCGAAAATAGCTGATTAATATGTTTCATCTATTTTCGTGAATTTCTATCAAAACCATATTGGATGTATTCACTGCTCACAATATGTGAAATTATATAAATAGTTTTAATTTATATAATTTCACATATTGATTATCCGCTTAATATGCTTTATTATATAATTTATGAAAAATAATTTAAAAAAGCATATCAAGTCAAAAAGCCTGCCTGAATCCATAAGAGAGGATTTAAAAGCCGCGCGCTTAAAACATGGCTTAAGCCAAGCTGAATTAGGCCTCAAAACTGGTTTACCCCAAATGCATATTTCTGGCATTGAAACGGGAAAAATCGTTCCCCGCTTTGATACCCTTTTGGAAATTGTCCGTATACTGGAGTTTGATCTTTTGCTTGTTCCCCGAACACTTGTACCCTTGGTGCAATCACTTATACGGGAACAAGATCAGCAAACAGAAGAACGCCCCTTATATGCCAACGTAGAAAATCCTGATGAAACGAGAACAAAACACGATGAGTTCTGATTTAAATAAAATTAATTCACTTGCAGTGAATTTGCACGGCAGCAGAATCGGCATCATCAATCGCCTCGCTGGCGATCGCCATCTTTTTTCTTTCGACCAGGAATATATTGATAACCCTGAACGTCCGACATTGAGCCTATCATTCAAAGGACAAATGGGCGGGCTCATTACCTCTATTCGCCCTTATAACCTGAAATTGCCGCCATTTTTTTCAAATTTATTACCAGAAGGACATCTGCGAACTTATCTTGCAAGCAAGGCTCAAGTAAAACCTGAACGTGAATTCTTTTTGCTGGCCGCACTTGGCGCTGATCTTCCTGGCGCTCTGACAGTAACACCCATGAGTACAGATCAAAATATTATGGAGCAAGAAACCAGAATAAATCTGGATGCAAGAGAACATGAAACCATGTTGCGATTTTCTCTGGCCGGCGTGCAATTAAAATTCTCTGCCATTCTTGAAGCCTCTGGCGGTTTGACCATTCCAGCAAATGGCGTAGGCGGCTCGTGGATCATAAAACTTCCCTCCACACGCTTTCCGGTTGTGCCAGAAAATGAATTTGTAATGCTCGCACTGGCACGACATGCAGGAATATCACTACCTCAAAATCATCTAATTGATATCAAAAAAATTCATGGCTTGCCGGATGATGCAGCGCATATAAAAGGCCGCGCACTTGCCATCGCACGCTTTGACCGCGGCATAGACAGTCAACCTATTCACATGGAAGATTTCGCGCAGGTTTTTGGCTTATTTCCAGCAGACAAATATAAACATCATAGTTATGCGAATATTGCCGCTGTTTTATGGGCAGAAACTGGAGAAGCTGGAACTTACGAGTTTATACGACGGCTTGTTTTTTCTGTTTTAATTGGCAATGCTGACATGCATCTTAAAAACTGGTCACTGCTTTATCCTGATAAACGCACACCCGAACTTTCACCTGCATACGATTTTGTTGCAACACTGCCCTACATACCTGACGATCAACTCGCACTCAGTTTTGGCGGCAGCCGCAGTCTAAGCGAAATATTACCCGAGCAGTTACGGCGTTTTGCAGATACCGCACGAATACCATTTAATCCGCTACTTGGTCTCATTACTGAAACATCAGAAAGAACCGTGACTGCGTGGAAAAATCTAGCAGAAAAAGATCTTCTACCTGATGAGATGAAAAAAATAATAGATAAACAGATTGTGAAGAGCGCCAGGAATATTAAAAAATATTTTTTATTAAGCCCGCGAAAATAACTGATTAATGTATTTCATCTATTTTGGATATACTCGCTGCTCTACATCTAACGCAATCTCTTCTTTTTCTTCTTGGATAGCAAGCATAGGCGCAGAAAGCTGAAAACATAAATTTACCAAATTAATCGCCTGGTGCTGAGGTCTCGCCAAGGATCCCTGAATAAATGCAATCCGTTTAACTAAATCACCATCAGGTTTTAAAACTCTTTTTGCTTCAAGCAATTTTGCTGCTAAAGTCTTCAGAAGCTCATCAACATCAAAATAATCATAATCAAGAACAGTACCAGAATCATACGTATTCAGAACTTGTTGCACTGTATCATTATGTGAATTATTCCAATGACCACTGAAAAAGCGGGCAGCACGCTCCCCACCCGCGCTTCTTAAAGAATAGGGCTGATGACCACAATAGTCGCCCAATACTCCCATAACAAGTCCACAATAATCTGATGCGCCGCAAGAATAAAGATAGTGCGCAGAAATTTCATGAAAGCTTTTTGGAAACGTCATGCAGGCAATAGAATTTTTTATACTTCCAACCACTCTCAAATACTCAACCAGTAGAATTTTCTTTTTTTCACAAACGACTGAACAAAACCCATTATCAACGCTTCATACAAATGCTATGCCGGGTTTCAGGAAGTATTTTAAATAAAAGTGAATTAGCACGAGCAATTGATCTCCCTATCAAACTTTATTGCAGAACATAAACTGGATTTTGGTTTAGTGATAAATCAGTCGGGAGAACCCATGTGGCTCACCCCGAAAATTTATCAGTTGCCTGTCACCTGGCTTTGATAAGTCGGAAATTAGTCGCTGCTCACAACTTCAATCTCATTGCATCTGACGCAATCTCTTCTTTTTCTTCTTGAAGACCAAGCACAGATGCAGAAAGTTGAAAACATAAACTTACCAAATTAATCGGCTCCGGCTCCGGCTCCAGCTCCGGCAGCTGCAGCTCATAACCATCACCCCTAGAGAATAAGTGTCTCTGAATAAATACAATCCGTTTAAGCAAATCGCTATCAAGCTTTAAAACTATTTTTGCTTCAAGTAATTCTTTTTGTAAATCCAACAGGAGTTCACGACCTTCAAAATGCTCATCATTCAAACCATGAGGATCATAAACATTTAAAACTTTCTGCACTGTCTTACTATGCGAATTATTCCAATGGCCACTCAAAAAACGAGCACTAGGCTCCCAACCCTTTAAATAATAAGGCCGATGACCACAGTAATCGCCCAATATTCTTATAACAAACCCACTATGCACTCGGCTGAGATTAAGATAGTCGCTAGTAAAATACTTGTTGGCAATTTCATAAAAATTATTTGGAAACGTCATGTTGGCAAGAGAATTTTTTATACTTCCGACCACTCTCAAATATTCACCAAATGGAATTTTCTTGTTTTCACAAATCACCAATCGTTTTTCAAAAGTGCCTTTCAGTTGCTTGCACGTCATTAATAATCTCGCAAGATCGCTAAGCTGGAGATGACGAGGAATCTCTTTCTGTAAAATCTCTGCAGGGAGCTTGGTCAAATGATGTTCTTCTTGAGCAGCAAGCATAGGCGCAGAAAGCTGAAGACATAAATTTTCTAGATTAATCGGCGGCGAATACACGTGTAAGGATCCCTGAACAAATGCAATCCGCTTAACTAAATCGCCATCAGGTTTTAAAACTCTTTTTGCTTCAAGCAATTTTGTTTCTAAAGTCTTCAGAAGCTTCTCAGCATCAAAATAATCATAATCAAGAGCAGTACCAGAATCATACGTATTCAGAACTTGTTGCACTGTATTATTATGTGAATTATTCCAATGACCACTGAAAAAGCGGGCAGTACGCTCCCCACCCGCGCTTCTTAAAGCATAGGGCTGATGACCACAATAATCGCCCAGCATTCTCATCACAAATCCACAAATATCTGATCTACCGCAAGAATAAATATAGCGCGCAGCAATGTCATGAAAATCTTCTGGAAACGTCATCTTGGTAAGGGAGTCTTTTATACTTCCGACCACTCTCAAATATTCACCCAGTGGAATTTTCTTGTTTCCACAAATTACCAGTCGTTTTTCAAAAACATCTTTCAGGTGTTTGCACGTCCTTAACAACTTGGCAATATCTCTAAGCTCGAGATAACGAGGAAGTTCTGCCTCCAGAATTTCTGGAGGGAGCCTGCTCAAAAAACTTTGGTTTTGTGCATCAATCTTTGGTTTCTTGTTAAATATGCGTAACATACATTGCCTCGTTCTGGCTGGAATAATTAGATTGAAGGCATTTTACGCAAAATATATTAAGGGAGTATTAGGGCGTATCATTAACCGAAATTTTTAATTTTTTTCATCGGTTAGGATGACATCCACTCCATCAAACTGTTCCTGAACCTTATCCTTATCCCTCTCAAGAAATAGCAGCTTCACATTCGGCCCGGCATCTTGCGTGAAATACACTTCAAGGCCTTGTTCACGCAGCTTCCATACTTTGTGCATGGCAGCGATGGTTTCAGGAAGAAAATAACAGACAGGTGGAGAAGCACTTAACATGGTGGCATGCATATTGATCGCATTGGATTCGGCAGTGCTGCCTAAGAGTGAGAAATTTTTTTCTGCAAGAGCTTGTTTTAATAACGCCATGTCGCGCGCAACTTTTTCAGGCCACACTTTATATAACGCACTAGTCTCAACCGTGCGCTGCATGGCAGCGCGTGATGAGATGGGTTTTTCTGCAGTGGTGATGGAGAGTATGCCGACACATAATGCCGGCCATGCTATGTTTAATGATTCTGCGTAACTGTCCATGCCATCAGCGCTAACGCCCGCATGCCATTCTACAAATCCATTCCACAAGGAACGTGATGCACTGCCGCTGCCTAAACGCGCGAGGATGGATAATTCACGCTTTGCTAATTGCCAGCCAAATAATTGATTGAGCGCAAGCACAATGGATGCAAAACCGCAGGCAGAAGAAGCAAGCCCTGCTGCTACTGGAATATTCATGTTGATGTCAATTTGCAAACGAGTATTCTGCGGCTTTCTAAATAACTTTCTAAATAAATCGAGAAACTCACCAAGACGTGTAACGAAAACAGAATCCGCTGCTAATGCTTTTCCATTTAAATAAATTAAATCTTCTGCTGCATCGCGCAAGGTTAAGGTCACAGCAGCCCCTTTGTCTGGCAACGCAATGGAGAGACTGGATGTAAGCGGCAGGTTTAATTCTGTATTTCGCTTGCCCCAGTATTTACACAAGGCAATATTGGTAGGCGCAAACGAAGATGCGCTTTCTTGCGCGTACGATGTTTGCTGATGATCGCGCAATAGTATTTGCACGATATCAGATTTTTTCACATTCAAGTCCTCGCAAACTCATGTCTACTGCAATACGCGGCAGGATTTTTCCATGCACGACGCATTCGTAATCTATCGGTAATCGGCCCAGCGCAATCACGCAATCTCCCAATCCTGAACCTGAAATTTTTGCACCGTAAATGCCAGCTTGATCGCGCAAGTCTTGTATGATTTCGCGCAGGAAAGGTGAACTCACGCCCATCACTTCCATTACATCTTGCTGCATATTCATGATGTCACCAAGCTCTGCCCAGTTTTCATCACGCAGATGTTGACCGCCGACGAAGGAACAGCGGTGTATGTCATTGCAGATGGTGGCAAATAAATTTTGCTGTGCTGCATACCGTTTTTTAACCTGATTCACAACATCTGCCGTCGGGGTTTTATAACCTGAATAAACAGCGTGCAAAGGTAACATCACAGGGATTTTTTCTACCTCAACAGGATCAGCGTGATAGCGCACCACACCGCCGTAAACCGATGCAGCAATATCTGCACCCGAACCTACACCCTGAACACGGTGCACCACATCACGACCAAGACGTACTAATTCAAGCGCAGTGAAATCCATCTCACACCAGCTTGCAAGAGCAGATAAAGTTGCAGCAGTCACCGCCGCTGATGAACCAAATCCCATCTGATCGGAAAATTCACTCTGGATGCTGATGTCACAACCTTGCGATAATTCATTACTTTCCATGAACACTTGCAATGCACCCAGTACAAACTGAAATGGCTTTTCCATTTTAATTTCTGATAATTCCGCTGAATACCGCCCTAGCCTTGAAGCAATCTGAATACGCGTATCATCACGCGGTGTGAGTGTCACGGTAAGACGTTTATCTATCGCGCAAACCAGCGCTTGTTTGCCGTGTAAAACAGCGTGTTCGCCCAATAACATAAGCGAGCCTGGTGCTGATGCTTTATGCTGCATGTATGCCTCGTGATTCGCCTGAAATAGGAATGACATTGTAACCAAAGCGTGTGGTTAATGAAGTGACTGCATTCTTGTCATCTGAAACAATTAACACCGCACCTGCATGATCGCCAGCCACTGCACCGGATCCGCAAATTTTTGCAGCACCATGCGCTGATTCCACTTCGGAAACAAATGCCTGCACTTTTTCAGGCACCACACCAATATTCACTAATAATTGATGATTACGTTTGATGGCAGCCTGCATATCAATGATGGATTGACGCTGCAAGGCACTATCCATTTCTTTGGTGACACCTGCAAATTCATGCTGTAATTGCTGGGATTTAAACAAAGGTGCAACTTTTTCAACGCACTGCCCGGTCGTCGTTTTAGGTGTGCCCGTGTTGACAAGATACATGGGCATGGCGGGAATATCGCGTGACTGCAATTCTTTTTCCTGCATGTAAATACAACCGCCTTCCATTGCAATACGTAAATCCAATCCGCTGGAATATCCGTGCTGCATATTCTCTGCTTCCAGCGCAAGACGATAGAGTTGATCGCGTGGAATGTGTAATTGCATGCAATTTGAAATCGCCTGCATCACACTCAGAATGGTGGCAGCAGATGACCCCATGCCGCAGCCTATGGGAAGATCAGACTGCACTTTGATTTTCACGCCTTGCGGCACAGTAATATTCAGCGATTCAGCGAGTACACCCATGGCAAATTGCGCGAGCTCAAAGGGTTTCTGCAGAACTTCACGAATACTGTAATCACCGCGAATGAAGCGATAATATTTTTGTTTGATTTTTTCTTTAAGCAAATGCAGCGCATCGTAACTCAAACGGCTGTGATGTGATAAATCGGATAAATCAAATAAGACTTGCGGTGCCGTTTCACGCGTAACCGTTGCAGTGACGTAACGATTGACAGCCATTGCAAGCGCGGGCTGACCGTAAACCACGGCATGCTCGCCGGATAAAATTAATTTGCCTGGCGCAAATACTTTAATGATATTGCTTTCTTCCTGAGCCGCTCTTCTTAAGGGTTTCACTTCAGCCTGATTGATTTTTTCATACACGCGTTTGTGCTGCTGCATTTTGCCAAGGCGAAAAATTCCCGTGTTATACACTGGCATTTCCTGATAGCTGCCGTCTTCTGCGTATTTGAATTGAAAGAATTGCTCGTATTCTTCATAACTCAACATGGTGCGCGCAGCGAGTAAATCGCGGTGATACTCTGCTTTTAAAACATGACGATAACCAGCTTGCACAATACCGCTAAAATATTCCGCAACACAGCCCGAACCATAACTGTAAAAACCTATGCGTTTGCCGCTTAAATCTTCACGTGCATTGCATAACAGGGAAGCAAGACTGATGTACAGAGAAGCAGAATAACTATTGCCAAGCTTTCTGCCGTATTCCAGTGCGTATTGAATTTGCTGCGCCTCTATATCTTCAGGCAAATGTTCCATCTTGTTTATTTTCATTAAATGCTGATGCGCTTTTTCAACCAGACGCGGAACGGGTGTGTGATAACAAAAATATGCGTGATCGTTAAAATCACGGCCTGATAATTGCCGATATTGTTCCCAGCATTTTTCAAGCGAAGTGAGATAAAGCTTGCTGGAATATTTGCCGTCGACAAAAGCTTCGTGCGAATAATTGGGACGCCAGAAATCCATGACGTTTTCTGTAAATATTCCATATTCAGCTTCAAACGCCAGTATGCGCGGGTTGGCAGTGATGACCATTGCCACCGCACCTGCACCTTGTGAAGATTCACCCGTTGTTCCCAACCCATAACGCGCAATATCTGATGCAATGATTAATACTTTTTTGCTGGGCTGCTCGCGCACAAATGACAAAGCCAGTTGAATGGCTGCCGTGCCGCCGTAACAAGCCTGTTTGATTTCAAGAACGCGGCAGCGCGCAGGCAACCCAAGTAAGCCGTGCACGAAAAGTCCGGCTGCTTTTGATTGGTCTATGCCGGATTCTGTTGCGAATAATAACATTTCAATATCGTTTGAATTCACATCGCGCAGCGCTTCTCGTGCAGCATTGGCTGCCATGGTGACGACATCTTCTCCTGGTGGCGGCACGGACATGATGAATTGCCCAAGACCATCGTGATATTTTGCAGCATCCATATTTCTTGCTGCAGCGAGCGTCTCAAGTGAAAGTGCGTAACGTGAAGTGTAGAGTGCAATTGAATCAATACCGGCTTTTATCAATTTGAGATTATCCTGCATCCTGATTCCTTTTTCGTTCCAGTTTTAAGTGGCTCTGCATAAGTTCGCCCTGATTGGTTTGCGCGGCAAGCAATGATAATTCTCCGCATAAAACAGCTGATGCGGCAATCACAGCCAAACGTCTCGCATTCATTCCTGGCATTCTCTTTTCCATACAACCGAGTAATTTTAAATTTTCACAGACAAAATCATGGGTTTTTCCATTACCAACCGAACCCATGATGAGATTAGGCAGTGTGACAGAAAAATATAAATCATCGCCGCGCATTTCTGCATGAACGATGCCTTGCGAACCTTCGATAATATTTGCAGCATCCTGACCCGTTGCAAGATAAAACCCGAGCAGCATATTGGCAAAATGCGCATTCGCCGTGCGTAAACCGCCTGAAATAATATTGCCGATGAGATTTTTTTTGATATTAAGATTAATGATTTTTTCTGGCGTGGTTTTTAATAAACGCTGACATAACACGCGCGAGATCGTGACTTCTGCAATCACATTTTTACCGCGTCCTAAAATGCCATTCACCGCCGACACTTTTTTATCGCTGCAATAATTGCCGGAAATACTCACGTAACGAAGATGAGGATATTGCTGCAAGATCCATTCCAGCATGCGCTCCGATGCAAGCGTCACCATGTTGTGGCCGGACGCATCGCCGGTTAATAATTCAAAACGCAAATATAATAATGAACCGACAATTTGTGCGTTGATATCTATAAGTTTTGCGTAGCGGCTGGTTTCACTGATGAGGCTTTGCAGTTTTTCTTTTTGCTGCTGAAGTTCGAGAGAGACTTGATACACTTCTGCTGCGGAATCGGCTTCGACTAAAACAGAGCGGCTCATGCGCTCATCAATAATCGTTGCACGTATGCCGCCTGCTTGCGTACACACACGCGCACCACGATGGGTTGACGGCCAAAGCGGCGCCTCAAGCGTTGCAAGGGGCAGCGGCACCTCCGCATCGACTTCCGCGCTGATAATCCGTACTGGACCTACCACACGCATGGGTATGGCTGCAATTTGCTCCATCCCGCTATTGTAAATATCTCGCCAGCGCATATTTATACTTGAAACACTTGAAATGATTGAGCCACAGGGCTATAAAAAGGCCACCATTCTACTGGAAAAAGCGTGATGACAGCAACCGAATGCGTAAGTCCTGAATTCGTCATCCTGGTCGATGAAAATGACGTGCAAACCGGACTCGCAGAAAAACTGGAAGCTCATGAGAAAAACCTGCTGCATCGGGCGTTTTCCATCTTTATTTTCAGGCATGGCGCAACCCAGCCTGAAATTCTCCTCCAGCAGCGCGCGCTGCATAAATATCATTCTGGCGGTCTCTGGACCAATACCTGCTGCTCCCATCCTCGTCCTCATGAATCTGTTCTTGCTGCCGGACAAAGGCGGCTGCAGGAAGAAATGGGCATTGCAGCTGAATTAACCGATCTTGGCTGGTTTAAATACAATGCGCATTTTGCGAATGGTTTATCTGAGCATGAAATAGATCATGTACTGATCGGAGAAGTTCCCGCTGCTTGCGTGATTCACCCCAATCCTGAAGAAGTGCATGCGTATCGCTGGGTGACAGTGGACGCGCTCAAGGCTGAACTGGCAGATGAACCTGCACGGTTTACGCCGTGGTTGAAACAGGCGCTTGCGCTCGCGGCTCGGTAAATCAGATGGTGCTGGCGCAGGGTGGGCACAGGGTGGGCGTAGGGTGGGCAAAGCGCTTCTCAGCGTGCCCACCAGGTAAGAAACGGTGGGCACGCTGAAAAGCGCTTTGCCCACCCTACGCCATTGCACCACCCTGCGCCATTGCACCCTACGCCCACCCTACCCACCTCATGCAATCCCGCAAACCATCCCTATTTATTCTTATTTCTAACAAACTGGACTTAAACCCATGAGCAACTATCGTCG
>Ga0181525_10002980_pt1 | contig 13557 bp, 12 predicted proteins | sample PEATcosm2014_Bin_48_FD_121100 | JGI IMG/M metagenome (GOLD analysis project Ga0181525, IMG submission 121100) | Peatland microbial communities from MTU Mesocosm Facility, Houghton, MI, USA - PEATcosm2014_Bin06_10_metaG | ecosystem: Environmental > Terrestrial > Soil > Wetlands > Peat | place...
CGGCATTTTGTCCGTCCTCGAGCGCCAGGACACGTTCGGCGCGCTTTCCGCAGCACTCAGCTTTTTTCGCGATCGCGCGGGGGCCGTTTTCGCGGTCAGCACATGGACCGGACTTGCACATTTTGTGGCGTTCAGCATCGCCACGACCGCGGCCTCGCTGCCGTTGGGCTTGATGCCGATTGCGCCCCCGCGTCTGGTAGTCGCGGGCGTCATTGTCGTGACGGTCGTTTATTTCGCGATCGTTGACTGGTTATCGATGGCCCGCTTGGCCGGATATATCTGCATTGCCGAAATGCCTGAGGCATTCGCTTTGCCTGAGCAGTTCCCACTTGGTCCTGCCGCAAGGCAGCAATCGGCGGCCGGCGCGTCACTTCAGACCACCATCGATCCCGACGAGCCGATTCTGAGCGATCTGACGAGCCCGATGGCTGGCCTTTAGCGGTCATGCGATTTTTGAAGGTCGATTCCGGCTTTCTGTGGCCGGGGTTGATTCTGATTCTTCGCAAACTTCATGAAGTTCGATTTCGCCAGCCGGGATGGGTGCAATTCGCCGCTCACTCCGAAAAACCGGCAGAAGCTCATGATGATCGGACGCCACTTCTCGGGATCGATGTGAGGACGCGAGCTGTCTCCTACCAGCAGCGACTCCTCCACGTGCAGCTTTACAATATGAACCTCAAAGGCATTCGCCGAGACATTGTTTCCAAATGGACGCACATCGCGCACCAGGCCCTCCATTTGAACCGGGCATTCGGCGATTCTAGGCGGCTTCACTTCGAGTGACGGTATCGGGGTGAGCCCCGAGACGGCGAATTTGTCCGGTTCATAAACATATCCCCAGTTCAATTTCTTCTCCGGAACAGGATTTTTTCCGGTCGTGAGTGCCAGCCGGTCCACATGCGTGACGGAATCTTCCGAGGGCAGATTGATGACACATTCACGCGTGCGAATTAGGTTGTCAGATGTCTTGCCCATGGAGCCGAGGCCCAGCATGCAGCTCCACCCCAGCCACCAGGCTGAAGACATGGGCGCAATGTTGGGCGTGCCGTCTTCGTTCAGGGTTGAGATGAGAGCCACCGGGGTGCCGAAGTAAAGGATGGTTGGTTCAATGGTCTTGTGCATAGGGTATTTATGGCGCGATTCAAGGGGGCAAGCTATCTGCTTCTTGCGGTGGAATTGCTTTGAACGGTGCGAGAAACTGCTCTCTCAAGCCGAGCATTGCGGCAACCCAAGACGGTGCTGGCGTTGGTAGCGGGTCGACTTGAAATTTCCATTCCCGCGGCGGCTAAAAAAGCCCGATTGATCTTGCGCACCTTACGGCGCGGCTGAAGCCGCGCCCTTTCCAGACAGATTCAAACCGACCAGCCACCTCTGCGTTTTACTGCTTTACACCTTCTCATGGAATTTGAGAAACTCATTGGTGGAAACCCAATCCCGAGTCAATTTCTCCTCGCTCAACGAATCCATCGTCATCCTCGACTTCGGCGCGCAGTATACGCAGCTGATCGCGCGCCGGATTCGCGAACAGAATGTTTTTTCGGTGGTGCTGCCCTGCACCGCTTCAATGAGTGAGATCAAGAACTGTGCCCCCGTGGGCGTTGTGCTCTCCGGGGCGCCGTGGTCGGTTTACGACAAGGACGCACCTCCCGCGGACCGGCGCATCTTTGAGCTGGGAGTGCCTATTCTCGGCATCTGCTATGGATTGCAATTCATGGTGCATACCCTTGGCGGCAAAGTGCGTCCGGCGGATAAGCGCGAGTACGGGCACGCTGAAGTTGATATTGTCGCCGAGTCGATCCTGTTTCGCGGGCTGGCGAAGCGGCAGCCGGTATGGATGTCGCACGGGGATGAGGCTCTGGAACTGCCTTCAGGATTTGAGGTGACCGCGAAAACGCAGCACGCTGTTGCCGGAATTCAGAACGTCGCGAAGAAGTGGTTTGCCGTGCAATTCCATCCCGAAGTTCATCACACGCGGAACGGCACCGCCATACTGCGCAACTTTGTGCTCGAGATCTGCGGGGCGCGGCCCACCTGGACGCCGCGACATTTCATCGATTCCACGATCGAACAGGTGAGGAAGCAGGTGGGAAGCGGGCGCGCGATCTGTGCGCTTTCAGGGGGGGTGGATTCGTCGGTTGCGGCGGTGCTGGTCGATCGGGCATTGCGCGATGGAAAGGGCAAGTCACGTCTGACTTGCATCTTTGTGAATAATGGCGTCCTGCGTAAGAATGAGTTCGAGAAAGTGCAGAAGACGCTGCACGACAATCTCGGATTGCATCTGGATGCGGTCGATGCGACGGCACGATTTCTCGGAAAACTCAAAGGGGTCAGCGATCCCGAGAGGAAACGCAAGATCATCGGCAACGAATTTATCAAAGTGTTTGAAAGGGAGGCACGGCGCATCGAGAAGGAAGAAGGCAAGGTGAAGTGGCTGGTGCAGGGAACGCTTTATCCCGATGTGATCGAGTCGAGGTCGGTTCGGGGGCCGTCGCAGGTGATCAAATCGCATCACAACGTGGGCGGGCTTCCGGAAAAAATGAAGCTCAAGCTGATTGAGCCGCTGAAAGACCTGTTCAAAGACGAAGTCCGGAAGATTGGACGCGATTTGGGAATGCCGGAGGAGATATTGCAGCGACAGCCGTTCCCCGGACCCGGGCTGGCGGTGCGCGTGTTGGGAGAAGTCACACCTGAGCGCCTGGCGCTGCTGCGCGAGTGCGACGACATTGTGGTCGGCGAGATCAAGAACGCCGGGTTGTACGCAAAGATCTGGCAGTCGTTTGCGGTGTTGCTACCGGTAATGTCAGTGGGGGTGATGGGGGACATGCGGACGTATGCTTATACCTGCGCGATCCGCGCGGTGAGTTCGGAGGACGGCATGACTGCCGACTGGGTGGCGCTGCCGCACGAGCTGTTGAAGAGAATCTCTACGCGGATCGTGAATGAAGTGAAAGGTGTAAACCGCGTGGTGTATGACGTTACTTCGAAGCCTCCGGGGACGATTGAGTGGGAGTAAGGAAGGCCAGCCGCTGCTAGCTGTAGGCTTTCAGTTCCTCCGCGTGGGGGTGTTCCGGTTGCCGGCCGTGCGATTCACAGACGAAACGTCAGGAGGTGATCTCGAGGAGATTGCCTTCGGAGTCGGCGATTACGGCTTCGTAATATCCGTCTCCCGTCAGCCTGGGCCGACCGACGATTCGAACTCCCGCGGCCTCCATTGCTTTGACCAGATGATCGACAGCTTCGCGCGAGCCCACGGAAATGGCGAGATGCGCGAGCCTCGGAGATTCGGCGGGCGATGTCATCAGTTCGAGGCGAGCGCCGGCGCCGAGCGAGAGGAAACAGGATTTAAAGTCTCGCTGCGAGCTGGAGTACATCGGGCCGGTTGTAGCTTTAAACCAACGTTCGTAGAAGGCGCGGGCACGTTCAAGATCGGAAACCCAGGCGGCGGCATGGTCGATTCGTCCGACCGGATCCAACAGTCCGAGCTTCACCAGCTCGCCGCGAAGTGCTGCGGGATCGGAAAATAAAATACCGTGCATGCCCGAGGCAGCGGCCGCTTCAACGTTTCGCGGCAAATCGTCGATGTAGACGGTTTGCCCGGGGTCGAGAGCAAAAGTCTCAAGGAAAAGCTGAAAAATACGGGGATCGGGTTTGATCAGACGCACTTCGCCGGATAACAAAATCCCCTGAAACCATTGCAAGAATTCGAATCGCCTTTTCGCGATTGGATACGTCTCGACCGACCAGTTGCTGAGGGCGTACAAAGGCACTTCGCGAGTGCGCAATTCTCCGAGAATCTCCACGGTGGCGGAAATTGGACCGGCTACCATCTCTTCCTGGCGTTCAAACCAGGCGTCGATCAGATGGGCGTGGCCGGGATGCTCCCGCTTGAGCGAATCGCAAGCTTCCGCGAAAGGTCTTCCGGCATCCTGTTGCGAGTTCCAGGAAGTTGTGCAGACGTTGGCGAGAAAATGCTCCATGGCGGCATCGTCTCCAGAAAAGAGTTTGCGGTAAAGGTGACGCGGGTTCCAGTCAATCAGTACGCCGCCGAGGTCGAAGACTACGGAGCGAGTGAGCATGATGAAGGTAATTTTATCGAATATTCGGGACGTAGCACTCGGCATTTAACCCGAGGAATAGCAAGAACGGAATCGATCCGGAGAAGTGCATGTGGACGATTTACAATCTCCGGCGCTATTTCCTAGGGCCGGAGAAGGATCTGTCGAACAGGTGGATGAACGATTTATGGGCGCAAAAAAGAAGAACATGCAGTCCGCTGAAACGATCGCGCTTTATGACAGACTGATTGCCTCGTATTCGGAGATTGAGCGTAAGGAGCGGCGAACCCATACACTTCGATCAACGGCAACATGTTCACCATGCTCAGTCCGTCGGGAGTGATGGCGCTACGGCTGCCGGAGGACGAGCGGAAGAAATTTGTCGAGAACCACAAGACCACTCTATTTGAAGCATACGGTGCCGTCATGAAGGAATACGTGGCGGTGCCGGAAGAGTTGCTTCGAAATACAAAAGCGCTGCAGAAGTATCTAAAGATGAGTTACGACTATGCGCGGACGTTGAAGCCGAAGCCGACAACCAAGAAAAAAAGATAAGCTGTGGGTCCGCGCCCAAGCCCGGGCGCAGACGAACCCCGTCGCTCTCAGGTACCAGCATTTCACGATTGATCGCGGTGGACGGTCTCCATCGAAAAGGCGGGAAGGCAGACGGCAATGTATTCGGCGCCACCTTCCTGGGGAGTGGAGTAACGGACCCACTCGCCTGCGTGGGCGATGACGGCCTGTCCGGCCGCGACGTCGAGCGAGCCGGTTTTGTGTTCCACGTGAAGTGTGCCATGGAGAACGATGGTGAATTCGTCGAAAGCGGGAGTCTGGCCCGGTTCGAGCCATCCGGCGGGGCTGCGCATGTGAGCGATGCTGGCGGCGGAGGTTTGGGAGTTGACGCGTCCGATGTATTCGTCGATTCGCTTGGGTTTGTTTCCGGCGGATTGGATGCGGGCGGGTTGAGCGATCAGAGTGGGCATGGGGGGAACTCCATAGGTTGAAAGTTTCTATTAGAGCATGAGAGCGCACCAGGTGAGCGCGCCCCTCTAGGCCGGGCGGGGCCGGGCGGGACAGCCCCTTCGGCGTCGCTCAAGGTAGGCTGAGGCGGCTGTCCCCGCATCGGCAGCGTGAAATTCGAACATCCGCTTCGTTTACAATCCTCGCTTATGTTCTATCGCTCGGATCATCGCGCTGTCGATCAGTTGCGGCCGGTTTCGATCATTCCGGATTTCATCACTACGGCGGAGGGGTCGGTGCTGATTGAGGTGGGAAACACGCGGGTGATTTGTACTGCGTCGATTGAAGAGACGGTGCCGCCGTTTATGCGAAACTCGGGTAAGGGATGGATCTCAAGCGAATATGCGATGATTCCGCGGGCCACGCTGACGCGAACGGCGCGGGAAGTGGCCAAGGGAAGGCCGAGCGGCCGGACGCACGAGATCCAGCGGTTGATCGGGCGGTCGTTGCGGGCGGTGACTGACTTGGCGCGCCTGGGCGAACGCACCGTCTGGATCGATTGCGATGTGATTCAAGCCGATGGCGGCACGCGCACGGCGTCGATTACAGGCGCGTTCGTGGCTTTGGGGCTGGCTCTGGAAAAATTGGTGGAAGCGGGAACGCTGACCTCGGTTCCGTTAAGGGATTTTGTGGCCGCGGTGAGTGTGGGAATGGTGGATGGAGAGGTGCTGCTCGATCTTTGTTATGAAGAGGACTCTCGCGCCGATGTCGACATGAATTTCGTGATGACCGCGGGGCATAAGATGGTGGAGGTGCAGGCTACGGCGGAGCGGCAGGCATTTGATGAGGCGCAATTTGCCAAGCTGCTGGCTTACGCGCGGCAGGGAGTGCAGGCGCTGATTGCGAAGCAGCAAGCGGTGCTGAGCGGGTTGACGCTAAGGCAGTGAGTTTGCGCTGAGATGAAAGTATCCGCTGGCTTGTCGTGAACCATTGGTGGTAGCTGGATCGGTGTGGCCCAACGAAGGCCGCCGTTAGTCGTAAAGTTCATCCCTCGTTCATCCCTCGTCCAGCCCTCGTCCAGCGCCCGATATTCAGGACTGGCCGCTCACGCAAAAGCCGCAGCCATCTGCCCCAGCCTGGCGAATCGCCGACCTTGCCTGTTTTCGACTGCACCGGAGAAATACGCGCCACCGGCTGTTCGTGAGTGGTCACGACCGGGAGCGGCCTTCGCGGACTTTCCGTGAGAAGCCGCGAGCAGTTGCGGCTGGCGTGGGCGGCGGAGATGGCCTTTTCCGTGCGGGCTCGAACGGCAGTTATATTCACTGCTTCTGCAGAGTGGTCAAGTTGCGGTCGCCTCGACATCATCGAAATAGCGTAGCCGAGCCTTGCCCGGCTGGACAGCGGTGGGCGGCTGTCCCCACATGGCGGTTCGAATGGCTCTTCTAGACTTAGACTAGGCGATCGAAACGGCCTTGATGTTCATGAATTCACGGATGCCGTTGGCGGCGAGTTCGCGGCCGTGGCCCGAACTTTTTACGCCCCCGAAGGGGATACGCGGGTCGGAGGCGACCATTTTGTTGATGAAGACCATACCGGATTCGAGTTCGTTGATGAAGCGCTCGCGCTCGCGGTCGTCGTTGGTCCAGGCGCTGGCTCCCAGGCCGAAACGGCTGTCGTTAGCCAGATGGATGGCTTCGTCGATGTCCTTGACGCGGAACAGCGAGGCGACCGGGCCGAAAAATTCCTCGCGGTAGGCGGGGGATTCTTTGGGAATGTCGGTCAAGACCGTGGGCGCATAGAAGTTGCCGGGCAGCTTGAGGGGATGGCCACCGGTTAGGAGCTTGGCGCCCGCCTTCACGGTTTTCTGAACGTCGGCATCGAGCGAGGTGACGGCGTCGGCGGTGGCCAGCGGACCTAGTTCGGTTTTTTCGTCGAAGGGATCGCCGATTCGAAGATGCGTCATGCGTTCGACGAACTTCCGCTCGAATTCGGCGGCGATCGGTTCGGCGACGATGAAACGTTTGGCGGCGATGCAGGACTGGCCGTTATTGATCACGCGAGCCTCAACCGCTGTGGCGACAGCGGAATCGAGATGGGCGCTCGGCATGACGATGAAAGGGTCGCTGCCCCCGAGTTCCAAGACCACTTTCTTAATGCGCTTGGCGGCGGCGATTCCGACTTCGATGCCAGCCTGCTCGCTTCCGGTGAGAGTGGCAGCGACAATCCGGGGGTCGTTGAGAATGGCGTCGACTTGCTGCGAGCCGATAAGCAGAGTTTGGAAGGCGCCGGCGGGAAACCCGGCCTCAAGCAGAATGCCTTCAATCGCCAGCGCACACTGAGGGACGTTCGAGGCATGCTTGAGGAGTCCGACGTTGCCGGCCATCAGCGCCGGAGCTGCGAAGCGAAACACTTGCCAGAAGGGAAAGTTCCAGGGCATGACGGCGAGAATGGGACCGATGGGGCGATAGCGGATGAAACTTTTCTTGGCTCCGGCCGGGGTGCCGGTGTCAATGATTTCGTCGGTGAGAAACTTCTCTGCGTTCTCGGCGTAGTAACGGCAGCCCGAGGCAGATTTCACCGCCTCCGCCAGCGCTGCTTTGTAGGGCTTGCCCATTTCGAGGGTCATCAATTTTGCGAACCTGGCTTTGTCACGCTCGAGGATTTCTGCCGCCTTGAACATACGACGGGCGCGATCGGCAAAGGGGGTGCTGCATTCGGCACGGAAGGTCGTGACGGCTAGCTGGAGTTTTTGTTCGATCTCAGCCGCGGAAAGAGGCTGGAAGGTTTGGATCACTTCGCCGGTGGCTGGATTTGTGGTTGCTATGGGCATGATGAATCGTTCCTTCGATCGAAAAAGTCTCTAAGAAACCAACTGGTTTATTGTCTGCCTGACGAGCGATACTGGAAAGCGGGGTGGTCATACCACTATACCATCGGCGAGCGTGTCCCAGTTTGTGAAAGGTGGCTCATGAACGCGCCCGATGGGGAATTGCTTTATCGGGCTGCCAAGAGCGCGCAACGGACGGCGGCGATCGAGCGGTTGCGGGAGTTGCTCCGGGTATTGCCAGCTTTGGCCTTGCCGGAAACCGCGGCTGAGAGCTATGGAGTGATTCGCGCCGATCTAGAGGCGAGGGGCGAAATGATCGGAAACAACGATCTATGGATCGCTGCGCATGCGCTAGCGGCAGGATTGACGGTGGTCACGAACAACGAGAAGGAATTTCGCCGCGTGAGCAGGCTGAAGGTGCAGAACTGGGTCGCGTAGGGAATTCACTTAGCTGGCTCCTGCGTGTCTCCCTTGGTTTACAATTGTTTGTTTTAAGCGCTCATCTTCACGTCTGTAGCCTGGAGGAATCGATGAAACTTACGCCTGGAAAACTTGCGGGTCTTAGAAAAGTATCGAATGAGCATGGAGTGATTGCCGCGGCGGCAATGGATCAGCGCGGGTCGCTGCAAAAATCGTTGGGCAAAGAAAGAGGGGGCGAGGTCAGTGACGCAATGATGGAGGAATTCAAGACGCTGGTCACGGAAGTTCTGACCCCGCATGCGAGCGCGATTCTTCTCGATCCGGAGTGGGGACTGCCGGCCTCGAAGCGTCGAGCCAAGAACGCAGGCCTGCTGCTGGCTTATGAGAAGACGGGGTATGACAAGACTGGTCCGGGACGTTTGGGCGATCTGCTCGATCACTGGTCGGCGCGACGTCTAAAGGAAGCGGGCGCGGACTGCGTGAAGATTCTGCTTTACTACTCGCCATTCGATTCCAAGGAAGTGAACGACAAGAAGCACGCGTGGGTGGAGCGGATTGGCGATGAATGCCGAGCCAATGACATCCCGTACTTTTTGGAGTTCGTGGGATACGAAGAGGGGGCGGACGAAAAGGGATTGGAATATGCGAAGAAGAAACCGCAGATCGTCACGGAGAGCATGCGGGAGTTCAGCAAAGATCGCTATGGCGTGGACGTTCTGAAGGTGGAAGTGCCAGTGAACATGAAGTTCGTGGAAGGTGTGGAGTGTTACGGCGGGCAAAAAGCATACACCAAGAAAGAGGCGATCGACCTGTTCCACAAAGCGGCGAATGTGGCAACCAAGCCGTTCATTTATCTCTCGGCTGGCGTCAGCAATGCGGAGTTTAGCGAAACGCTCGAACTGGCGGGGGAATCGGGAGTGAAGTTTAACGGCGTGCTGTGCGGACGGGCGACCTGGAAGGATGGGATTCCGATCTACGCCAAGCAGGGCGCGGCTGCTTTCCGCAAGTGGCTGGAGAGTGAGGGCGTGAAGAATATCAACAACGTGAATGGCAAGCTCAAGGCGGCTACTTCATGGTACTCGATTTACGGAGTGGAGCCGGCGCTGGTCGGGGCGTAACTCAGAAATTGTTTCAGGAAGCGCGGGCGAAATTTCGCCCGCGCTTTTTTCAGCTGGCTGCTTCAAAGATTTGCCAAGGAGAAGTCGATGCGCTCAAAGGCGCAGACTGCGCTTATCACGGGGGCTTCGGGAGGAATCGGATATGAGCTGGCTAAGTTGTTTGCGCGCGATCACTACGATCTTGTGCTGGTGGCGCGCAGCGGCGGCAGGCTGAGCGAGGCCGGCGTTGACCTCGAAGCCCAGTTCGGGGTTCGAGTTAAGACCATTGCGCTTGATCTGACCTTGGCGGCGGCGTCGAAGTTCATGTTCGATCAATTGCAGCATGAGGGAGTAGCGGTCGACGTCCTGGTAAACAACGCCGGGTTTGGAAGCTTTGGCGAGTTTGCCGCGATGCCAGAGGACGATGTTATGGGGCAGATTCAGCTCAACGTTACGGCCCTCACTCATCTGACGCGGTTGTTTCTTCCACCAATGCTGGCGCGGCGTAGCGGCAGGATCATGAACGTCGCATCGACGGCGGCGTTTCAGCCGGGGCCGTTGATGGCGGTCTACTACGCGAGCAAAGCTTACGTGCTCTCATTTTCGGAGGCACTGGCGAATGAAGTATCCGGAACCGGCGTCGTCGTGAGCTGTTTTTGTCCGGGAGCAACGGACACCGGTTTTCAGAAGCGGGCAGGGATGGAGAACTCGCGGCTGTTCAAGAAAATCGGAGCGATGAAGGTGGACGTTGTGGCGCGGGATGGGTATCGCGGATTGATGGCGGGACGAAGGGTGGTGTTCTCCGGAACGCGGAATTGGCTGGTGGCGGAGTCGGTGCGTTTCGCGCCCCGCAGGATGGTGACTGCGGTTTCGCGGTGGGTGGCGGAGAAAGTGAAATAGGCAGAAGGTGGAATCGGTTTCAGAAAAGCTCAGGACTTCGCGCGGTGGATCGCTGAGCGCGGTGGCTTCCCCCTTTTAAATGTTCATTGGGCGGATTGCAATTGCGTGCTCAGTTGATTGATTGCCGAGACGTCGAAGAAATTGGATAGGTCGGCATGGCCGGCCAAGGTTTGCCGTTCTTTTCCTTCCACCAAAATCTTCACGCGAAGAATCCCCGGAATATTGGCGGAAAGCGTCTGGATGAGGGATGCGACGGTTAATTCTTCGGCGAGGACACCGGAGCGGTGGCCGTCGGCGAAGGCGGCGTTGACGTCGATGACGGCTAATCCGGGATCGACCAGGTAAACGCTGCGGATGTCAGCGCCGGGCGGGAGGGGGTGAGGCGAAGACTTGTCCAGGTAGACAGCGACCAGGGAGCGCAGCAATTCCTCGGCGCGCTGTTGACGCACGCTGGGTAGGGGAATCTGGGCGGACTGCGGGTGCAGCACCCCGAGGTCGTCATAGGCGACGAACAGGGTTACGCGCTCGGTAGCTCCAGCCACCGGGGGCAGGACGGGCCGAGTGTCGATCGCGGCGAGCGGAGCAGCGGCGGCACGTCCGCGCATGCGCCAGGCATAGAGGCTCATGCCGAGAGCAGCGGCGAGCAGCACAGAGACTGCGATAGCGAGTGGACGGGGAATCATCGGGATTGGGCAATTTCCTAAATTTTGTGATTGGGCAATTTGAGGGACACCAAGGCTTTAACTTACCCCAAATTACTCGATCCTTCGATCACGGCGCGGCTCCGAGCTGGTAGCGCACTTCGCCGATTCCATTGGCCACGGCGCCGGTAACGAGTTGCTGATAATCGGGCGAATTAAGTTGCGATAGTTCAGAAGCGGGCGGAGCAATCTCGACCGCGATGGCGGCGATGACGACACTATTCAGCGGGCGAAGTGGTGCGGTGAGGTTGCGAACCGTGACCTCGAGGCTTTTTAGTTGGGTGACCACACTGGCGGCGGTGGCTTGGCTGAGGGCGATGGAGGATTGCTGGGCCGTGGTCCAGCCACGGAAAGGCCCGCGGTCGTCGTCGCTTCCGTATGGAAGCAGTGCGGTGTAGAGACGAACCCCGTGACCGCTGGATGCGGCATGCAGGGAAACATAGATGGCAGCGTGATTGGTATTGACCAGGATGGCGCGGTCATCGAGCGACAAGTTGGCGTCAGAATCACGCAGAAGCAAGGTCGGGATTCCTCGGCTTTCGAGTTCCTGGCGCAGACGGCGGGCAAAGGCCAGGGTGACATCTTTTTCAGCCAGCGTTGCGCTGAGCGCTTCGCCGCGATCGTCGCCTCCATGGCTTGCATCTACGATGGCGAAGTAACGGCGAGGGACGGCAGGCGATGGAATGGCCAGCGGCAACTGCGGCAAGGGACCGGCTTGAAGCGGAACCGAAGTTGGAGAGCCGGTTGCAATCGCAACCGCGGGTTGCGATTTCGCGGGTGCGAGAGTGACGGTCCGGCCGTCGGCACTGAAGCTGGCGATCAAAGGAACGCCGCTGGTAATGGTGATCTGCGCCGCGCCATTGTTTTCCGAATAGGTGGCGGAGGGAATGACTTTGCTGGCGAAGGTTAGCGTTGGAGAGGCCGGAGCCGTAATCGGTTCGTGGCTAAAGTTGAGATGCACCTTGCCGGCTTCGGTGGCGACGGAAGGATTGACCGGAGCGGTGAAGTGAAAGACCAGGCGCGAGGGATCGTCAGGAGCGACGGTGGCGGTGAAATGGGTCGCGACACTGCCAATAAAGAGACGTCCGGACTCCTCGTGCATGGTTACGGGACCGCCGAGAATGCGGGGCAGGACGGATGCCAGCGAAGCCATAGGGATCAGACCTCGTCCGTTCTCGAGAAGAAACCTTGCGGGAAGAACGGCGTCGCGTCCCTGAATTCGGGCGCGGGGGCTGCCGACCGTAAAGTCGGAGAGAACGCCGTTGTAGCGCAGTCGCCAGCGTGGCGGATCGGATTTTGCGCTGACCGTTCCGAGGGGATCGAGCAATTCGAGCAGGCCGACATAGTCGCGGCCTTCGCGCTCGATGATCGGCAGGGAATAGTTGGCGGCCGTGGAGTAGATGGAGAGGTGTTTCTCGGGGGCGGCGGCGGAAAGCAGAAGAACGGCAAGAAAAAGAAGCAGGCCGCCGGCCACGGGTGTTTTCCAACTCCTGCTAATCGAAGGCATAAATGGTTAATCCGCTGAGGAGCTTGGGGTAGAAATCGGTGGACTTTTGCGGCATGACCTCACCGGCAAGTGCGACATCACGCATGTGCGCGATGGGGCAGGGATTCAACAGGAATACGATGTTGGCGCCAGTGCCGCTGGTGCCCTTAACCTGCGACAAGGCCTCGGCGGAATCGCGGACGTAGGTGATGTTCTGTTGGTTGCGGATGGATTCTTCGGAAAGGTGCAGCACATTCTCCAATAAGCATTTATGCAACTGGACCACGTCGAGGGATTGCTGGCGCAGGGACCAGCCGGCAAAGATGTTCCCCGCATTCGGATTGGGATGATGCAGCAGGAAAGCGCGTTTTCGGGTGACGGCCAGGATGGAAGTTCCGGAGCGTCCAGACTCGCGAAGGATGGCGGTGGCGCCGGCAGCGTCAAGCGAAGAATCGATTTCATCGACGTCGAAGAATGCGCGAGCCGTCTTCTGAAAGTCGTCCTCTGAAAATGACGACAAGCCGTGAACGACCCGATGCGTGGGCAGGATCAGCAGCGCGGGGCTGTTCATATTCACCAAGGTCATCATGACGAATTCATAAGGCGAGTTGCCAATGGTGGACGGCGACCAGGACGGATCGGCGGCGCGACGTTGGTTGCGGTAGTTGAGGGCGGTTTCGTAGCGGTGGTGGCCGTCGGCGATGATGAGCTTCTTGTCGCTCATCGCGCTTCGGACGGATGCGATCAAGTTCGGATCGGAGACTGGCCAGACGCGATGGAGGACGCCGTATTCATCGGTAACGGCGATGGCTGGATCGGTGGAGGTGGTGAGCAACGACTCGACCTGTCCGGAGTCTTCATAAAGCATGAAAATCTGGCCGAAGTGGGCGCGCGTAGCACGGAGCAGATCGAGCCGGTCGGCCTTGGGCTTGGCCAAGGTCTGCTCATGGCGGAACACCACCTGCGCCGCGTAATCTTCCACCCGTCCCAGAGCGATAAACCCGCGCCGCTCAAAGCGTTGCCCCGAAGGCGCCGCGAACGTCTGCGAATACCCATAAATTGAAGGAGCAGAATCCTGCAGTAAAATCCCCTGCGCTCTCCAGTCGCGCCC
>Ga0181525_10002981_pt1 | contig 13555 bp, 12 predicted proteins | sample PEATcosm2014_Bin_48_FD_121100 | JGI IMG/M metagenome (GOLD analysis project Ga0181525, IMG submission 121100) | Peatland microbial communities from MTU Mesocosm Facility, Houghton, MI, USA - PEATcosm2014_Bin06_10_metaG | ecosystem: Environmental > Terrestrial > Soil > Wetlands > Peat | place...
CGGAATTTTCGGTCTCCGGCAATTCACTGGTTGCTGATGGTCTCAGGAAATAATTCATTCGGGCAGGTGATAGGTCAGTTCAAAGCCGACCATGTTTTGGGTATAGCCGTCATTGGGCGTGCCGGATGAGCGCACGGTCAGCCGGTAATCCAGGCTCATTGCGAGGCGGCTGGTGAGCGGATGCTGAAGGCTCACCTCGCCGGTATACCAGTCAAAATTGCCGTTGGGATTTCCCGGCAAATTTCCCACGCTTCCCACGCCTTGGTCGCCGTGTTCGTAAGACATGGACGTTACGAAATCCAGGCCGTTGATGATTTTCCATGTGATGGCCGGGCGGACATACCAGTCTTCAACCAGATCCGACTGGGCACCGGCCTGCACTTCACGCCCGATGCCGAGAGAGTAGCTGATGGATTCCCTCGGTTGATGCGAGATGTTGACGCTGGCATACCACGAATCTTGGCTTGCGGTCTGGATGTTGGTGCTGGTGTTTGCAAACTGGTTGATGGAATAGCCGCCGCGGACGGTCAAGGTGAAATATGAGCCGGGCCGAAACTCCACATATGGTCCGACAGAGTAGGCGTTATTATTGTTCAAGGCTTGCTGTTCATAGGTGGTGAATGAGGCCGAAGACTCAATGCCGACGGTCACTTTGGGATGCACCTGAAGCGTGGCGCGCGCGAACAACATTTCCGAGGCGTTATTGATGTCATCAAATGCACTACTGGTGGCGATGACATTTTGGTGATCATAGCCGGCGGACAACGTGATTTGATTCAAGTCCCAGGTGCTGGCAAACCCGGCGGTGTTTTGCAAAGTGCCGAAGCTCGGTGTGTTGACCACGGTCGCATCTTGGGAGGCGTCTTGCGAATAGCTGATCCAGTCGTGAAAGCTTGTCGTCACATCCTTGATTCCCACGTCGAATGAAAGCCCGGTCTTGGAAGTGGAATTGATGTCCAACGTGCTCAATTGAGGATGAAGGAGGTAACGGTCGTAACCAATTGAAAAATTTAGATACAAAAAATTGCGCTGGGTAAACGGATAGCTGGCTGTGATGCCGACAGACGGCTTGATGATGTAATCTTGCCAGATGTTCGTCTGGGTGAGGTTCACATTGTCGTTCCAATCAAACCCAAGCGAGGGCACGACCAGCATTTGAAAGTCGCCTTTTTTGAAAGTGTAATCCGGGGATTGCATCTGCTGATTTCGAGCTTTCGCCGCCGCTTCGCCTGCGAGCGAATTTTGCAATGCCTGCTGCGCCGATGCCGGCAGCACCGCCAAAAGCAGGAGCAACGCGCCGCCGCGGAAATTTTTTTTGAAAAAGCGGCTCAAGGCAAACAAAGGTGTTGAAAAAAACATAAGTTCAAATTTCATTCCGCCGCCCCTGTTTCAGATGAATTGCGCTGGATGTTTGAAAGTGATTGCGCCCCGAACATCAAATCCCGGCGCTTCAAATCCGCCAGGATGTTTGCGCCGTCCTTGATTTTGTCGGCAATGGTTGTCACGACCGCCGGCTGGGAGGCGTCGAGCCTGGCGCCCATCGGGCACGAGCCGTTGGCTTGCAGCGGGCAGACCGGAGTGATCCCAAGCTTGCGCGCCGGCGCTTTTGCGGCCGTAGCGGATGACTTGCGCCACTGGCCGGGGCTGGTGCCGAACCGCCGCTTGAAGCAGGTGTTAAAAAGTCCGAGATGATTGAATCCACATTGGTCGGCCACGTTGATGATTTTTACGTCCGCGTCACGCAACAGAGAAATCGCCTTGAGCATTCGCATTTCCATTCTCAAGGCGGCCACGGAAACGCCAAAATGCTGGTGAAAAAGGCGGTTGAGATGGCGGCGGCTGCAATTGAATTTTTCGGCAAGCTCGCCCACGGAAAGATTGATCAGCTCGGACGCCGAAAGTTTTTCGAAGACCTGAACCATGTGATCCTCCGTCCGCGCGTAGCCGCTTCGCTGGGATTGCCCTTCCTTGAACTCCGTGGACAGGATGGTGGCGGCAATGCGGATCAAATGGCCGCGATGATCCAGATTAAATTGCGGCGGAACAACTCCCAGCAGCGAATGGCATTCCATCGCCAGGGCGCTGCTTGCCGGATAAAGTTTGGTGGCCTTGAATCCTTCGGTGATATTGTGCAGGAGGCTGATTTCATGGCTGGCGAACAGCGGCAGCAAATTTTCGAAGCAGACTGAAAAGGTCCAAAAAAGAAATTCCCCTTTTTTGTCCCACAATGCCAGCTTGGAGCCGGAAACTCCATTGTAAGCCAGAATATCTCCCGGCATGAGGCGGTGGGTGGCCGCCTTTGAGGTGAATTTGCCGGTGCCTCCCTTGGAAAACAAAAAAGTCAGGCCCTCCCCCGTTTGATCGAGTTCTTCAGGATATTTTAATCGCGCCAGCCGCAATGCCAGATGATCTTGTTTGTTCAGCTCACACCTCATTAAAAAAATTGTCCAACGAACCGCCTGTCATAAAAAGTGCGGGAAACCGGAATAAAACAATTTGCCCGCAACCCGCGCCCCAGTTTGCCTTATTACAGCCTGTTTTTCATTTTAGGCACCGACATTCTGACGTCTCCCACTTGATGCAGTCAAGACAAGCTTCTTGGAAACCGCGTTCTCAATTCGGACTGCGTCCGGCATCCCGGCAATCATTCCCGGCACCATATAACATTAAGGGACGAACGAATTCAAAGTCTATACACAATCAAAACAAACTAATGCACTTTTGGGACATCCGGCATGGAAACAACGCCCGGACTGCTGCGCGGCAAAATTTTTGCGTGTCCAAAAATCATGCAGCCAGGCGCGTGTTAGCTCATGTTTTTAGACATAGGCTTCCCACAAATGCCGGCATTTCCATCGACCCCAATCGCTGTGTGATTTTTCACCGGATTGCAAACTAACTTTGACAATCGAAGGTTTGACGGGTATTTTTGCATCTGCGACTGAAGAAACAGGCAAAGGAAATCAGGCGTTGGTCGCAGGGCGTTTACCAAAAAGGCAGGCATTGACTTGATTTTGATTTGCCACAAAATTGTCGTGACAGCTCAAAACAAAAAATTTACCGCAAGCTTCAAGGGTTCAATCAATTACTTGCCGGCGATTGATGCTGGCAACGATTATGCTTACAGCGGTGCAATGATGCAGACCCATCATTTACATCGGCGACGTTTCACGTTTTCTTCTCTGCGCTTTTTGATTTGCGCGGCGATGCTCTCTTTTTTGCCCGCCTTGCCGGCCAACCAGATTACGCTGGTATGGAATGCGAGCGTTGATTCAAGCGTTGCGGGCTACAAAATTTATTACGGCGTCGCAAGCGGCGTCTACACCAATACCATTGACGTTGGCAACGTGACGAACGCGACCATTTCCGGGCTGGTTCCGTTCACGACCTATTTTTTTGCCGCAAAATCTTATGACAGCTTCGGTGTTTTAAGTGATTTTTCCAACGAAACCAAATTGATGGTTTATCCGCCCGCGAGCATAGCCCCGGCTGCCAAAGGCAACAGCCAGCCTGCCTTTAGCATTTCCGGGCCGGCTGTTCCAAACCTGCTATCGGCCACCACCAATTATCCGAATTACCTCTACGTCGTGCAGGCTTCCACCGACCTCGTGAACTGGGTTGCGGTGGCAACAAATGTCGCCCCATTTACTTTTGTGGATCCAAATTCAAGCCAGTTCAGCCGGCGCTTCTATCGCACGGTCAACGTGCCCAGCCCGAAGGTTGATTCAATGCCCGTCTTTGGCGCTCCAAAACCATACGCCAATGGCCAGTTGACATTCAATGTTTCAGGCGTCACGAATGTTCCGTTGCAATATGTCGTGCAGGCTTCCGCCGACCTCGCGAACTGGGTTTCGTTGCAGACAAATACATCCCCGTTTGTGTTCGTGGACACAAACGCGAGCCAGTTCAGCCAGCGCTTTTATCGCACATATTATTTGCTGCCGCCTTGAGCTGGCGAAATGAAAGCGGTCAAATTAATTCCAGATCGGAAGCTTCGAGCTTGACCGCCGCGGCCTGGCTGATGAAATCCAGCCGGAGCAGAACCGTTGTCATGCCGTGGCGTTTTTCCACCCAGCCCTCGATGCCCCGCAACGGGCCGCTTTTTATTTTCACACGCATTCCTTCGCCAATGGTCGGCGCAAGGCGGATTTCCAAATCCGTTTCCAGCGCGCGCTCGACCTCGGCCAGTTGCCGCACGAACAAATCTTGGTCGGCAATTTCCAGAAGGTTGGCCAGATGATCGCTTTGAAGGACAACTCCCCGTTTGCTCGCGGGGATGTGGACAAAAAGATAGCCCGGAAAAAGCGGCTTCTGGAACACCGCCGTTTTTCCGCGATACTTGCGAACCGACCGGTGGCAAAGCAAGCGGGCGTGAAGTTTTTCCCGTTCACAAAATTGCAGCAGTTTTTTTTCGCAGCGCGGGCGCGTGTGCGCGGCATACCAAAGCAGATGGTTCACGCCCATCAGCTTGTTTGCCCGGTGCCGTGTGTCAACAGCAGAGTTTATTTCCTTTTGGCCGCAACGATTCTGTTGTATAGAAATTTCGGAGAGGATGGACAAAAGATGAAAAAAGCCGGCTTGATACTGGTGGTGGATGACAGCAGCGACATTCGCCAGCTGTTTTCAATCTGTCTGCGCCAGGCCGGCTACGAAGTGCTGGAGGCGGCGACCGGCAAGCACGGGCTTCTCCTGACGCGCGCTTATTCCCCCGATTTGGTGCTGCTGGATGTGCGGCTGCCGGATGTCAGCGGCGTGGAAGTCTGCCGGCAAATCAAAAACGATTCCTCGCTCAAGGATGTTTTCGTGGCCTTGTGTTCCGGCGAGGCGACGAACGAAGAGGACAAGGTCGGCGGTTTTCACACCGGTGCTGACGAATATCTCGTCAAGCCGCTGGGCGTTCCCGAACTGCTGGCGCGGGTCCAGACGCTCGTGCGGCTCCGCAACACCACCGCCGCGCTCCGCAAGAGCGAGGATCATCACCGCCGGCTGATTGACATACTGCCGGATGCCGTGTGCCTCATTCATCCAAAAGGCCGGCTGGCGGCGGCCAATTCGCAGGCGCTCGCGTTGCTCGGCTATTCCAGCGCCGATGAATTGCTGCAAAAAAATATTTTTGAACTTACGCCGCCGGACGAGCACGAGCGCATCCGCGCGGACATTGTCACGGCGCTGAAAACCGGGATCATCCGCAATGTCGAATACACCATGTTGAGAAAAGACGGGACGGTCTGCCGCGTGGAATTGAGCGCGACCGTTTCGCTCGGTTTCAACGACCAGCCCGCCGGGCTGTTGAGCGTGGTGCGCAACATCACCGAGAACAAAAGGGCGCAGGAAGCCCTTCAAGACAGCGAAGAACGCTTCCGGCAGCTCGCCGACAACATCCGGGAAGTTTTCTGGATGAGCTCCGCCGATAAAGGCCAGATCATTTACGTCAGCCCCGCTTACGAGGAAATTTGGGGGCAGTCTTGCAACAGCCTTTACGCCTCGCCACGAAATTGGATTGAAGCCATTCATCCCGACGACCGCAAAGACGTGCTTGAAAGCGCCCTCACAAAGCAGATCACCGGCGAGTATGACGAAGTCTATCGCATCATCCGCCCCGACGGCTCGGTCCGCTGGATTCAGGACCGCGCCTTTCCCATCCGCGACACTTCTGGAAAAATTTACCGCATCGTCGGCATCGCCGACGACATCACCAAGCGCAAGGAAGCCTGGGACGCGCTGGGCGAAAGCGAGGCGCGCAAACGCGCCATCATGCAGGCGGCGTTGGACGGCATCGTCACCATTGACCACGAAGGGCGGATGGTTGAATTGAATTCCGCCGCTGAAAAAATTTTCGGCCAGAGCCAGTCCAAGCTCATCGGTGAAAATGTTTTGGGCGTCATTCCGGCGTCATTCAAACCGTGGTTCAAGAACGGCCTCGCCAATTGTTTTGCCGGCGCCAAAGGCCCCATTCAAGGCAGCCGCATCGAAATGCCGGCGTTGCGGACGGACGGAAGCCATTTCTTCGCCGAATTCACGATCACCCAAATCCGGCTGCTGGGACGCCCGATGTTCACGCTGTATATTCGCGACATCACCAAGCACAAGCACGCCGAGGCGGAATTGCGGTCGCTGCCGCAGCGCATCATCAAGGCGCAGGAAGACGAGCGCTCGCGCATCTCCCGGGAATTGCACGACGGCATCAACCAGATGATCGCCTCGGTGAAAATGCGGCTCCGCAAAGTGGATGACAGCCTGCCGGACCTCAAGCCGGCGGCCCGGGAAATTCTGCGCCGCTGCGACCGCCTGCTCGTGAAGGTTCTGGAGGAGAACCGCCAGATCGCGCACAACCTCCGGCCGACGGAACTGGACAATCTGGGGCTGGCCGCCGCATGCAGCAATTTCTGCAACGAAGTCCAGTTGCGGACGCATCTCAAGTTTCAATACAAGTTCATTCCCTTCAACCAGCGGCTGTCACCGGCGATTGAATTGAACCTGTTTCGCATCGTGCAGGAGGCGGTCAACAACATTGAAAAATATGCGCGCGCCAAATCGGTCAAGCTGCAAATCCAATTTGTCAGAAATTCATTGGTCCTGAAAATTCAGGACGACGGCGACGGGTTTGATACAAAAAATCTCAAGGAAGACGGAAAAATGCTTCATGGCCTGGGCCTGACCAACATGCGCGAGCGGGCTTTGTCCTTGGGCGGCACCTGCGAAATAACATCCGTGTCCAAAGCGGGAACCACGATCATCGTGCGCGTGCCGGTAAAAACCGTCCAAAAGGCAGCGAAGTCCAAAAATGGCAAATCGTCTCCGGAATTGAATAAAATCCACGACGACATGGCGGTGCGGGAAATCTTGAAATTCAGGACGATGGGTCTGTGAAGCGTGTCACTTGCGGCTGTCAACCACCCAGGAAACGGCGTAGCGAATCAAGGCGTTGGAGCTTTTCAATTTCAGCTTGCGGCGGATGCTTTTGCCATGAGCATCAACTTCCGCGCCGGACAGGCCGGTGTGACGGGAAATTTCCCGCGTGCTTTTGCCGTGGCCGAGCGATTCCAAAACTTCAAGCTCCGAATCGGTCAACGAATCCAGCGGGTCAGGCACTTTTCCCGCCGCCTGTTTCAAAGCGTCCCTTTCAAAAACAGCTTCGCTGACATGGATGTGGCCGGCCAGCACATCGCGGATCGCAAGGATGATTTCCTCCGGGTCGGCCTGTTTCATGACGTAACCGTCGCCGCCAGCGCGCAGGACGCGCTGGGCATATAAAGCCTCGTCAAACATGGAGACGACCAGCAGCTTGACCATGAGCTTCTGCTCCCGGATTTCCTTGATCAACTCCAAGCCGCTCTTTCCCGGCAGGCCCAAGTCCACGACCGCCAAATCCGGCTTCAATTTGGCGATGGATTTAAGCGCCTGCTTGGCGTCACCCGCCTCGCCGCAAACGGTGATGTCGTCCTCCGCATTCAGCAGCTTCGACAAGCCGTCGCGAAAAACCGGATGATCTTCCACCAGAAAAATCCGGCTTTTCTTCGCGACCGTTTTGTTCTTAAGAAGCTTTGCCATAATTGCCTGAAATTTTCCCGATTCTATCCGCCGCCAACCCGCGCACAAGTTAATTGGAGCAAAAAACATTCACAATTGGGACGTGCCGGCAGCCCGCAGCCATTCAAACCCCGGTTGAAACCGTTCCAGACGCTTCTTTCCAGCCAGCCTGGCGTTTTCCATGTCCTCATAATGACATTGATTGTCTCAAATTCGCATAGAACCGATGGAGATTCGGCATAGAATCATGGGCATTAGTAACAGCCATTCCATCTAAATTAAAAATTAAAATTGTGCAAAAAAACACCGAGCCTCAAAACATCGAGTCTCAATTGATCACGGTGCTAATTGTTGATGATGACATTGACATACGTCTTTTGACCAAGGTGTTTCTCAACAATTTTGGATACGAGGTGGATTGTGCAAATTCGGCCAGCGAGGCGCTTGCCCGTTTCAATCCCAGCCTCCACGATCTGATTTTGACCGACAATTCCATGCCGGGAATGACGGGCGGGGAAATGGCTCACATCATCAAGATGCGCTCCCCATCCACGCCCGTCGTCATGTGCTCCGGTAATCCTCCCAGCGATTGCTCCTCCATTGATGTCGTCATCAAAAAACCCACCTACCTTCTGGCCATCAAAGACGCCATTGACAAGCTCGTCGCCGCGAAAAAAATTCTTTCGTCAAATTCGTGCAGCGTTGGAATCCCAGGCTGAAATCCACGACCGCTAGCGCGAGGCCTTTGGAAAGGCTGCGACACACTCGACATACGCGCCGCATAAGCGTAATTTATTCCCATGCGCGAACAATCTCTCAATTTCCTGCGAACCCTCGTCAACACGCCGAGTCCCACCGGCCACGAAGTTCGCGGCCAGCGCGTCTGGCTTGATTACGCCAAACAATTCGCCGAGGAAACTTTTTCCGACGCCTATGGCAATTGCGTCGCCGTGCTGAACAAGGGCGCTTCGCCGCGATTGATGCTCGCCGCGCACGCCGACGAGATTGCCATGTCGGTAAATTTTATTTCCGATGAAGGTTTCATTTACGTCCGTAAAATGGGCGGCGTGGACGCGGCCATCACCAAGGCGCAGCGCGTCGTCATCCACACGCGCGGCGGCGCGGTCAAAGGCGTCGTCGGCAATGTCGCACCGCATTTGATGCGCGAGGAAAAAGAACCGAAGCCGCCAAAGATTCACGACCTGTTCATAGACATCGGTGCGACAAACAAAAAGGACGCCGAAAAAATTGTCCGGGTCGGCGATCCGATTACTCTCGCCGACGAATTTGATTTGCTGCGAAATGATCTGGCCGTCGCGCGCGCGTTCGACAACCGCATCGGCACGTTTGCCGTGGCCGAGGCGTTGCGGCTGCTGAAGGAATCGAAATTAAAATTGCACGCGGAAATTTGCGCCGTTTCAAACGTGCAGGAAGAAGTCGGGCTGCTCGGCGCGCGGCAGATCGCCTACTCGCTCAAGCCCGACGTGGCGCTCGTGGTGGACGTGACGCACGCGACGGATTATCCGACCGTCAGCAAGACGCAGCACGGCGACGTGAAAACCGGCCTCGGCCCGGTGCTGACTCACGGCGGCCCCAACCATCCCGAAATCGTCGCGCGCCTCGAAGCCGTGGCAAAGGCCAAGAAAATTCCACTCCAGCACGGCGCGATGTCGTCCAACAGCGGCACGGACGCCGACGTGATTTTCTGGACGCGCGGCGGCATTGCCAGCGCGCTGGTCAGCCTGCCGAACCGTTACATGCATTCGCCGGTGGAGGTGGTGAGCTTGAAAGATTTGGAAAAAATTCCCGAACTGCTCGCCGCCTTCGCCCAGTCGCTCAAGACCGGCGACCAGTTCAAGGTGAAGATTTAATTTTCAGCGCAGTTGTGAGCCTTAAGATTTCTTGCATTTCTGTTGAAAATAAACTAATGTCACCTCCAGCAGACAAATCATTATGAATACATGGATTAAACCGGAATTTGAAGAAATCAGCCTCGCCATGGAAGTCACTGCCTACGTCAACGTCGGCAAATAATCCACTCACGGCACTGTTGGTTCACGCGGCAAGTCGGCAGATTTGCCGGCCCTAATTTTTTACGCCAGTGAAAATCCGCGTTCTTGGCTCGGCCGCCGGCGGCGGCGTTCCGCAGTGGAATTGCAACTGCCCCAATTGCCGCTCGGCCCGGACTTCAAAATTTTCCAATCTTCGTCGCACCCAGTCTTCAATCGCAGTTTCACCGGATGACAAAAACTGGATTCTCTTCAACGCCTCGCCCGACCTTTGTTCGCAAATCGCCGCGCTTCCGGCACTGACGCCCGGAGGCAAAAAACTGCGCGGCACGGCCATCGCGGCGGTGGTGCTGACCGACGGTGAACTGGATCACGTCACCGGATTGCTCTCGCTGCGCGAAAACAAAAAACTGCGGTTGGTCTGCACCAAAACCGTCGAAGAACTGCTGACCAAAAATTTCCCCTTGCTGCCGGTTTTGAAAAATTATTGCGACATCCGCGTTTCCAATTTTCCGGTTCAAATCGCGTCGCTGCGGATTTCCGCGCTCGACTTCGGTTCAAAGTCCCCGCCTTACGCGCCGCGATTGAAACCTCGCGGCCTCGTCGCGGGACTGCGGATTGAATCGGCAAAAAAAAGCCTGGCCTATCTGCCCGGCCTGCCGGTAATCACGGCGGAAGTGGAAAAATTCATCGCCGGCTGCGATTGCCTGCTTGTTGATGGCACATTTTGGTCGGAGCGGGAAATGGTTTCGCTCGGCCTCACCAAACGCTCGGCAGGCGACATGGGTCACGTCCCGATCAGCGGGTCGCGCGGCACACTCGAATGGTTGCAGTCGCTAAAAATCCCGCGCAAAATTTATATCCACATCAACAACACGAATCCAATTTTGAAAAAAAACTCACGCGAACAAAAAATGGTCGAACGCGCGGGCGTTGAAATTTCCTGCGACGGCATGGACATTCGCTTGTGAAATTGTGAGAGCAGGGTGACACTTAAAACCAGCCATGAAAATTCACGATGACAATTGCTGGCCGCCGGAAGAATTCACCGCGTGCCTTCGCGCCGTCGGTGAAAACAGCTATCACGACCAGCATCCCTTTCACGTTTTGATGAATGAAGGCAAGTTGAACCGTCTTCAACTTCAAGGCTGGGTGGCCAACCGTTTTTATTACCAGATACAAATTCCCATCAAGGACGCGGCCATTCTTTCGAATTGTCCGGAACGCGACGTGCGGCGCGAGTGGATTCGCCGCATTCTGGATCACGACGGGACGCAGGGTGACGAAGGCGGCATCGAAAAATGGCTGCGCCTCGGCGAAGCGGTCGGGCTGACGCGCAAGGGAATGCTCGGGCAATCGCGGCTCCTGCCGGGCGTGTGTTACGCGGTGGACGCCTATGTTAATTTTTGCCGCACGAAACCGTGGCTCGAAGCGATGGCTTCGTCTCTCACGGAATTGTTCGCGCCGACGCTGATGGCCAAGCGCATCGCCGCGTTTGAAAAACATTATCCATGGGTGAAACAAGACGGCTTGAAATATTTTCGCGGACGATTGACGCAGGCGCCGCGCGACACGGATTTCACATTGCGGTTTATTTTGGAACGCTGCCGCACGCGCGAGCAGCAGGAAAAAATGGTGGCAGCGTTGCAATTCAAATGCGAACTGCTTTGGGCAATGCTCGACGCGATGCACTTCGCCTACATTCTCAACCCGCAGAAAAATCAAGATGAGCCAGCTTCCTGACACCGCCAAGCCGCGCCTCGCCGCCAAAGTCCGGCTGAAATGGGACGAAGTCCGGCAAAAACCGCTGCTGCTTTTTCCCGAAGGCGTGCTGGTGCTGAATCCGACCGCGCACGAAGTCGTTGCGCTGTGCGACGGCCAGCGCACCATTGCCGAAATTGTGAAGACGCTTAGCGAAAAATTTCACAGTGACACGATTGATGCGGACGTGAAAGAATTGCTGGCGCGACTCATCGGGAAAAGTTTTATCACCATTGAGGATTGAATGCGATGGAAACGCCACGCCCATATTCATTGCTCTGCGAGCTGACGTATCGTTGCCCGCTGCAATGTCCGTATTGCAGCAATCCGATTAATTTCGCGCGGCACACGGACGAATTGACCACCGCCGAATGGGAGCGCGTGCTGGCCGAGGCGGCGGCGCTTGGCGTGGTGCAGGCGCATTTTTCAGGCGGCGAGCCTTTGCTGCGCGCCGACCTGCCGCAAATCGTCCGGCGCGCGCGCGACCTCGGACTTTACACGAACTTGAGCACCGGCGGCACGTTGTTCGACGAAAAAATCGGAACGCGATTGCGCGAAGCCGGACTCGACAGCTTGCAAGTGAGCATTCAGGACGCTTGCGCGGAAAATTCCGACCGGCTCGCGGGCGGCGCTCCATCCTTCGACAAAAAAAAACGAGCAGCGGAAATCGCAAAGCACCTTGGATTTTCACTGACAATCAATGTCGTGCTGCATCGCCAAAATCTGGACAACATTGAAGCAATTATTTCGATGGCGGAAAAACTTGGCGCGGAACGGCTGGAGCTGGCGAACAGCCAATACAACGGCTGGGCGTTGAAAAATCGCGCGGCGCTTCTGCCATCGCGCGCGCAGGTCGAAAATGCGGCGCGCGTGGCTGACGCGGCGCGGCAGCGGCTGGCGGGGCGCATGGAAATTTTGTATGTGCTGCCGGATTATTTTGAGCAATTTCCGAAACCTTGTTTGAACGGCTGGGGCCGTGTTTTTATGACCGTGGCCGCCGACGGTTCGGTTTTGCCCTGCCAGACCGCGCGCGAGATTCGCGGATTGCAATTTGAAAATGCGCGGGGAAATTCTCTTGAAAAAATTTGGTTTGAATCGGAGGCGTTTCAAAAATTTCGCGGCACGGACTGGCTTCCCGAACCGTGCCAAAGCTGCCCGCGCAAGGAGATAGATTTTGGCGGCTGCCGCTGCCAGGCGTTTCTGCTCACGGACGATGCGACGGCGACCGATCCGGTCTGTTCGCTTGCGCCGAAGCATCATTTGATTGCCGAAGCGCTGGTCGCAGCGGAGTCCGGCGCGGAGACGGATTTGATTTATCGGACTGCCGTGGAATCGTTGCGAATTGGAAAGAATTTGCCGGCGCTTCAACGCGGAATTGAACCGGCAAAAATTTTGAATCAGTATTGATTTCAATTCAAGCAGCGGGGTAGGCCGATATTTAAGCCTGCCGCTTGTCACTTGGCGTGTGTCTTCGGCAGGCCAAAGTCCGGCGAATCGGTTCCTTGCGCCCGTTCAAAACTTTTGCGAAAGTTACGCCGCGCTTTGCAATAGCTCATTCTGTTTCACGTCAAGAAGTATCGGCAAGAGCGGCAGTTGCTGCGAATCAATCAGCCGGTGTGGCGAAATGGCAGACGCACAGGACTTAAAATTATTAAATGGGTCATTTTTTGATGTAACTCCTGATTGCTTGCCAAGCGATAAAACCATTGTATTTACATGGTGAAAGTCACATTTTGCCTTTCTTTTCAACGTGGATCAAGTTTCCACCGAAAGTGGCACATAAAGTGGCACACAATTAACTGCACTTTCTGAAGTTTCTGGTTGGAAAAACTCATTGCTTTTTAAGCGTCAAAAATTTTGCGAGACGGAGTTTTGTGTGATTGGGCAAATTCTCCTGCTGCTGCTCGACGCTGAAAATCACTGGCGGCTTCTTGGGTAATATACTGCCTACCTGCTATGTTAATGGTCTTCAACCACCCTTTTTTCCTCCAGCGCCAAGCGGTGCATGAAGTCACGCCCACTTGTTCAAGCCATTTGGAGAGACTAATAACAGCAGCGGTGGCTGGTTCTGAATTTGAAACGGGAATTTTCATACGCGAACCGCTGTCCGGCGGGTCTGCCGGTTTGATTTCGTTTCGGTTTGCTTCGCGGAATTTTCCTCGCGCTCGTCACTGGCAACGGCATCAACCTGACTCGACGCTTGGTTTTTGGTGAGATCAAGTTTCTCCTCAATTTCGGACTGACGCTCGGCAAGC
>Ga0181525_10002982_pt1 | contig 13554 bp, 7 predicted proteins | sample PEATcosm2014_Bin_48_FD_121100 | JGI IMG/M metagenome (GOLD analysis project Ga0181525, IMG submission 121100) | Peatland microbial communities from MTU Mesocosm Facility, Houghton, MI, USA - PEATcosm2014_Bin06_10_metaG | ecosystem: Environmental > Terrestrial > Soil > Wetlands > Peat | place...
CCCCGCAGTTTCCACCTGCCGTGGAGATGTTTTCTTTTCCCGGCGTCCCGGCAATTCCTTCGTCACCGCCGACCGCTCCGCCGAGTGGGTCGGATCTGGCAACAGCCCCGCCTTCACCGGCGGCCGCAGCATCTGTCGCAGGTGCCCCTTTTCCGCTGACGGCATATCAGACGCCAGGGAATTCGGGCGACGGGAACAGGACGGATCCATGGGCGACCGCCCCCAATTTTCCGAATGAAGTTTTTTCTTTCCCGCGTGTTCCGGGTTTGTCTGTCCCAGGTGCCTCGGAACAAAGTGTTCCCGAACAGATCGTGTCGCAGCCGAGTGCGCCGGCAAGTTCTACTTCGCTTGACACGCCGCCTTCGGCCAATGCTTCCCAATCGATTCCCGCGATCCCCAAATTCGTTGAATCGCCTGTGCTTCCGGAAAACGCTGCTGATTCGGCGGACGCAGGACGGGCGGTGTATGGAAAGGCCGCGCCAGCATTTCCGCCCGTCGCTGAGATGTTTTCTTTCCCTGGTGTGCCCGGCGTGCAGTCTCCTCCAGGCCTTCCAGTTCTGCCTTCGTCTGGGCCGACGCGGCCTCCAACTGAAACCGATCTTCGCGCGCTGTCTGCTGCGCTCCCAGGTGCATCCGCAGCCACGAAGATTCCTGGCGTTCCACAGCCCGCGGTTCCCAGTGTCCCCGGCAATACTTCCTATGAGGAAGGAACACCGAAGCACTCTGCCTCTCTGCCCAAAGGAGTCGAGTCCTTTGAGTTCCGTCCCGATCTGGCCCCAAGGGAGCTTGGCGTCGCCAAGCGTCCGCTCGATCCGCGGTTGATTCGCCAGGATTTTCCGATACTGCAAGAGCGGGTCCACGGTCGGCAGTTGATCTGGCTCGACAACGCCGCTACCACCCAGAAGCCGAATGCGGTGATCGACCGTTTGTCGTATTTCTATCAGCATGAGAACTCCAACATTCACCGCGCGGCCCACACTCTGGCTGCCCGCGCCACCGACGCCTATGAGAGCGCCCGCGAAAAAACGCGCCGCTTCCTGAATGCTTCCTCAACCCGTGAGATCGTCTTCGTCCGCGGTACGACTGAAGGCATCAACCTCGTCGCCCAGGCATGGGGACGCCGCAATGTTCAGAAGGATGACGAGGTAGTCATCACCTGGCTTGAGCACCACGCGAACATCGTGCCCTGGCAGCAACTGTGTTCAGAAAAAGGCGCGCGCTTGCGAGTGGCGCCGGTGAACGACCGCGGCGAAGTGATCCTCGAAGAGTACGAGAAACTGCTGAACCCACGCACACGGATTGTGTCGTTCAGCCAGGTATCGAACGCTCTCGGAACGATCACACCAGCGCGCGAGATGGTAGAGATGGCCCACCGTCACGGCGCGCGCGTGCTGGTCGATGGCGCGCAGGCTGTCTCTCATATGCGCGTGGATGTGCAGGCCCTCGACTGCGACTTCTACGTTTTCTCTGGACACAAGATCTTCGGTCCCACCGGGATCGGGGCTGTCTACGGAAAGCTGGACGTGCTCGATCACATGCCTCCCTGGCACGGCGGCGGCAACATGATCGTGGATGTCACCTTCGAAAAGACTACTTACCAGACAGCACCGGGGCGCTTTGAGGCCGGTACGGGAAACATCGCGGATGCCGTGGGGCTGGGTGCGGCACTGGACTATGTAGACCAGGTCGGAATGGAAAGCATCTCCGCCTACGAACATGAATTGCTGATTTATGCGACCGAAGGACTTCTAACTGTCCCTGGTCTGCGGCTGATCGGGACCGCGCGCGATAAGGCGGGTGTGCTGTCGTTCGTGCTCGACGACGTCCGCACAGAGGACATAGGAGCCGCTCTGAACCAGGAAGGCATTGCGGTACGTTCCGGGCACCACTGTGCTCAGCCTATCCTGCGCCGCATGGGTGTCGAGAGCACCGTCCGCCCTTCATTGGCGCTCTACAACACGCGCGAAGAAATCGACGCACTAGTCGCCGCACTGCTGCGGCTGCAGGCAGGGCGAGGACATCGCAAGATGTGATTTGGCTTCCCGTGAGCAACGGCAAGGAGATCGAAAAGACGCTTAATGGCGTGAACTCGCTCCCAATTCCAGGCGCCAACGCGAACCTCCACTGAGCAGCCGACACACGCTGGTCCGTCGGCAATTATCGAAGGAGTGGCGGTGCATCTGCACTTTGTGGAACTCCCCGCCATTGCAAGTTGAATTCGAGCTGACGCTGCTCCATTTGGCTGCCGTAATCAGGAAAATGCAACAGTCGCAGCTCTTGATTTGACCTTCCAGACTTTCGTCGCTTGAGATCATCCTCTTAAATGCTAATTGAATGTGGGAGTATGCAGCGTTGCGGCTCTCACGGTCACCCGCTTTTAGGTCGCTACGCTCTTCGCTACGCCACTTTTACAGTCGCCGTCTCGACATTTACAGCGCGCAAGTGAAACATGAGCGTCACTTCGTTCGAAAATCGAGTGATTGAGTTGTGTTCACGCGCAGTGAGCGCAGAAGACGATGAAGAAGTCCGGCGACTCGCAGAAGAGTTAAGGCAGATCCTCATGAACGCATCGAACAACTAAGGAGCAGACTGGGGTTTACGTCTATTGCCTCAGTGCTCCCGTCTGACCTACCCGAGAGATCCTAGAGGAATAGGATCCATTCTCCTTGTGAGTGTTGCAGTCCGGAACCCTGGGTTACTGATCCTTAATCCTTATCCTTAATATTTATCCCTTGTTCAAGTGAGTGATTTGGGAAAAGGGATGTCGACGGAACCTTCGAGTACTCGCTCCGGGGTTGGAATCAAGGGAATGTGCGAAAGGTTACGGCAACTCGGGGGAGTGCTTAGTATCCACTCGAATGGCGGTGGCACGCTGGTAACGGCAGACCTTCCTGTCGGCTAGGGGCTGCAGTCATCAAGGCTAAATTTGACGGCCGGAGTCACTTTGACCCGCCACCGAGCAAGATTCGGCACAACAGTAGCCATCGCCTGACATTGGTTGTCATTAGGAAGTTCTCCTTTACGTGCTCGCGTCCGTTTTGGCCGAGTTGTCTGGCAAAATCCGGATGGGTCAAGAGGTAGCGCATTTGATAAGCGCATCCTTCCACGGAATGCACCAAGACTCCCGTCAACTTGTGGATGATCTGATTAGGGATGCCGCCAACGGCGCCAGCGATTGTCGGTTTTCCCTTCCACAGAGCTTCAGTTACTGTCAGCCCAAAGCCCTCTCTGATCGATTTCTGCACGACGATGGTCGAGGCACGCTGCAGGGCGTTGATTTCCAGGGCGCACCAGGGAGGCAGGTCGAGAATGATGATGTCTGGGTCTCCGCCGGCGGCCTCCCTGAGCTCCTTTAGAACTGCCGCGCCTTCGGGATCGTCGCTTGCTCCTCCGCCGGCCAGCACGAGTTGGCAATCCACATACTTCCGGGCTTGCTTGAAGGCCTGGACTACGCCCACAGGGTCTTTTGCCCGATCGAAGCGGGAAACTTGCGTCACAATCGGCCGCGAGCGATCGATCCCGAATTCGTCGCATACCTGTTGCACAAAACTGTCCTCGAGATCCTTGTTTTTTTCCGACAACGGATCGATGCACGGGTAGAACAAATACTGAGGAATCGGCAGCTGGCGGGTGAAGGACTGTGAAGAAAAAATAGCCGCGTCGTACCGTTCGATGAATGGCCGGAGAAAACCCCACACCTCAGGATTGGGGTTGGACAAATCGATGTGGCAGCGCCATACCCACCGTTGGGACGACCCCTCGCGAGCATCAATAAGTGCGGCGGGCTGCGGGTCATGAATTACCACAACATCCTCGGAAAACTGAATGCGCTTGCGGTTCTGCTCGTTGTGCATTAGAAAAACGTCGCGAGCCTGCTGCGTAAGTTTGTAATCGCTGCCCTGAAGCGCATTGTGGAACGCTTTCGTGACTTCGAAGAAGACGTTTCCTCCGGTGATCACCTCCCAGCGTGTCTTGACCTCTACCTCATTGAGCAGCGGAATCAATTGATGGAGCATCTCGGCGACTCCCCCACCCACTGCGGTGGAGTTCACCATTTTTACCGTCTTGCCCTTCACTTCCTGTGCGAGAAACTTCAATTCATCGATGTCTGCCGCGCCGACTATGTTCTTGTAATCATCCAGGCGTGGGGGAGGAACCGGCGCTGGCGGCGTCTCCCATGTCCGGGGCTGCCTTCGTCGTTCGGGACGTACTGACGAGGCCGCAACAGATGGTGCGCTGTTGCCTGGCTGACTTTCCTTCGCTGCCAATTCGCTCTCGGTTTGTGGTTCCACTGGTTCCATATAATCTGCGCACGTACTAAGTGAGCGCTCTCTTCACGATCCGGATAATTTGGTTGCGAACGTTCTCCATGGTCATGGTGTAAATGTCGATCCGATTCAACTGGCGAGCCGCCTCGGTCAGGCCCAGATCTTCGTGCAGCCATTGCGAGAAGTCGTTTGACATGAGCTTGAGCCTTAGGCGTGCCTCGATGAAATGATGATGAATGCAGTGCACACTTACACCTCGCAGGCCTTCTGTGAACTCGTGGAGCGTATGGGCCACGAAGCTGGTGGGAATCACTACGGTGTCGGAGGCGCAGAAATAGAAGGTTTCCTGGGCCATTCGCGTGCCGGCGGCTGGGGCCCGCTGCAGGAAGTTCTCCACAATCTGGACAAATCGCCCGCGCAACTCGGCAACCGACGTGAACTCACGCACGTCTACAGTGGCCAGTCCTTCCGCCAGGCCAGGTTCATTGCAGGCCGAAAGTGTCCAGTGCGCGAAGTCGTTGGAGAAGCCTTCTCGAATGAAGTGATGTTCCTGGAGAGTTCGAAAACTGTGTTGAAAGATGGAATCTTCCGGACAATCTCGCAGCGCGTCCAGGAACTCGGCGAGTGTGTTCGATTTCTGCCGGGTAATGCGAAGAAGGTGTGCCGAGGTATTGAAATAAAACGGTTTCACCGAAGCACGAACCAAGATTGGCGTCGATGCGCTCATTACACGTTTACCGCCTTTGTGGTGTCACTGCTGGGTGTGTCTCGCTCCTGGTCCGCCTTGAGCCATTGCGTCAGAAAGTCGAGGACTTCGTTGAGCGGCGTGGGCTGCAACTGTGGGGAGGTGTTGATCATGCCGCTGTCACACTCGCATGAAGTTTCTCTTGAGCGTGCTCCACGACATCGAGCCTGAGTTCACAGAGCTCCGTGACCAGACTTCCCGCCCAACGGTAAATGTTGTGTTCCCGTATGATCTTGCGCATTTGGTGTATGCGCATTTGCTTCTCTTCCGGTGCCATCTCCAAGGCAACCCGGATGGCTTCGGCGGTCTGATCCGTGTCGTAAGGATTTATCAGCAAAGCGTCGCGCAGCTCGCGTGCGGCTCCAGTGAACTGGCTGAGAATCAGTACACCGCGTTCGTCACGCCGGGCGGCCAGGAATTCCTTCGCGACCAGGTTCATGCCGTCATGCAACGAGGTCACGAGACAAAGATCGGCCGCCCGGTAGTAGCGCTCGATCTCTTCGTGGCTGTGATGTCGTTTTAGAAATATGATTGGTCTCCATTTGCCGGTTTGAAAGCGCCAATTGATTCTTTCCGCCTCGGCCTCCACTTCGGCCAAAAGGTCGTGATAGCGCTTAATGTGAGTGCGGCTGGGTGATCCTATTTGTACGAAGGTGAATCTGTCTCGATAGCTGGAATACTTCTCCAGAAATCGCTCGATCGCCCGGAAGCGCTCCGGGATTCCCTTCGTGTAATCCACCCGGTCTACACCAATCCCCACGAATGCTGCCTCCACGCCCAAACTATGCAGCAGGGCGGAGCGCTCGAGATAGTTAACTTCATAACTATCGCTCTCGATAGAATCATCGTCCGCAAGACCCACGCTGATTGGGAAAGGCCGAACGATGGTGCGGTGACTCTGACGCAACACGGAAAAGTGTTCCCAATCCACACGCGATTCCACGACTCGGTCCACCGTCTGAAGGAAGTTGTTGCAGTGTGACTGGATATGAAATCCGATGAGATCTGCTCCCAACAATCCGTCTACAAGTTGGCGCTGCCATGGACAGATGCCGAAGGCTTCCGGGTTAGGCCACGGGATGTGCCAGAAAATGGCCACGCGTGCGTCCGGTCTCTTCTCTTTGATCAGCCGGGGCAGCAGCGCAAAGTGGTAGTCCTGGACAAGTATCACGGGTTTGGGCGTCTCTTCGATCTCCTCAAGTACCGCGGCCGTGAATTTGCGATTCACCTCTTGATAGTGCTGCCAGTCTTGTGCCCGAAAGATAGGACGTGTATGGGCGATGTGACAGAGCGGCCAAAGACCTTCGTTGGCAAACCCGTAGTAATAACCCTCCTCCTCTTCTTTGCTCAGCCATACCCGACGCAGCGTATAGCGAGGATCGTCCGGCGGTACGCGAAGCCGATCTTGTGTGTCCACGACTTCGGTGTCGGCGTCTCCGCTGCCGTGCGCAATCCATGTGCCGTCGCAGGCGTCGAGTACCGGCTCCAGAGCAGTCACCAGGCCGCTTGGCGGGACAACCACTTCGAGGGACTTGCCGTTCCGCTGGTGTATGTAAGGCTCGCGATTCGATACGACAAAAAGCCGGCCATCCTCCAGGCGTGTCTGGACCTGCACTGCAAGGCGGTCGGCCGTCCACATGGATTCGGAGGCTTCGCGCAAGCGGGCCTCACTTTCTGCGGCGCTCCGTGCCTGACTGAGGCTTTCGGCTAGGGTAGCCACTTCCGACGCGAGCGGCTTGAATAAATCCAGGTCTGGCATTTGCTGACGTGATGAAACCCGACCCATGCGAAGCGCGCGCATCCATTGCGCGGCTCGCGCGATTGGGCCAGCGATGCTCCAGCGCACGATCAGCAGAGTAATGGACACTATGAGGAAGACCTGGACAAGAATTCTTAGGAATGCCTCGCGCCACGCGCGAAGGGTTTGGGCATGGATATAACTAACATCGTGGACTATTGCCAGCCCGCCCACGACCTCATCCTGACGGTGCAGAGGCAATACAAAAATGTGCACCGGATCGTTGCCCATGCGGACGAACAAACCCTCTCCGTGATCGTCCGACATGGCTTGGATAACGCTCTGCGGCGCGGCCCTGAGGGCTTGTCCGAGCTCGGACGAGATCGCGACTTCCTTGCCTTGCCGGTCATAGACAGCAACCCCCAGCAGGTGTTCGCGGTTACCGAAGCGCTGCACCAGTCGCTGCAATCCCCGCTCCGATCCAGATTCCCATGACTTCTCAACATTGCCGGCAACGCTTTCGCCGAGCACCTCGGCCCGCCGTTCCAGGTCGCTCCGCAGAGTGCGCTTCTCTCCCACGACCTCGTAGTACGAAAAACCCAGAGATACCAGCGTGATGCCGACAATGAGAGAAACTATGAGCCGCGCACTCAACAAGCGCATAGAGATTGTTTTCCGATGTAAATCTCTACAAGCTTATTGACCCAGAGGCCGCCGCAAAATACTGGAATCACCCTAGAGTTTGTAAGGAAACCCACGAGCGAAAAGGATTTTCAGATGCAAAAACAAAAGATGCAAAGAATAAAGAGATAGAAGGAGTCAGTTTGGTTTCCGATCCGGGTTTTTCAGCAGATTGGCAGAGAGAAACATTTCAGGCGACATCCGACGCTGCCCCTTCGGTAGTCGTCGGTTCTCCAAGCGGTAGGGTTGCGGTCACGGTTGTGCCAGCTCCATCCGACCGAATTTCCAGGGTTCCACCCAGCTGCCTGAGGCGTTCACGCATACCGCGAAAGCCCACTCCCGTCCGCACTGATGAACTGAGCTCAAGTTGTTTCTCCGGAGGTATACCTTTGCCTTGGTCCTGAACCACAACCAAGACCCGGTGATCTTCCTCGTGCATGAGGATTGCGGCGGAAGTGCCACCAGAATGCCGGTGAATATTCGTGAGGCACTCCTGGACCATGCGGAAGATCGCAATTTCCATTTCGTCCGACAGCCGGCCAAACTCCTCCGGGATACTTACATCGACTCTGATCTTACTGCGCTCCGAAAATCCATCCACATACCAGCGAAGTGCGGAGGCAAGACCGGCGGCCTCGAGCAAGGGGGGATGCAACAGATGAGAGATGGTGCGAATTTCGCGGCTGATTTGCTCCACCATCGCGGCGTTCTCGGAAACGGCGCGGGCTCCCGTCGAATCGAGCCGATCGGACTGATGCTGCACGATAGCAATGTTCATGGCGAGCGCGGCGAGCAGTTGGCCCACGCTGTCATGCAGCTCCCGCGAAATGTGCCTTCGCTCTTCATCACGGATTTGCTGCAGCCGGCCCGACAGCTCGCGCAGGCTCTCGTTCGCCAGGTTCAGGTCCGCGGTTCGCTCCCGGACCTTTTGATCGAGCTGGTCATGCGCCCTCCGCAATTGCTCTTCAGCCCAGCGACTTCTGGCAAGAGAGCGGCGGTTTGCTTCGCCGAAGGCGATGATTAAAGCGGAGAGGATAAGGAAACCGAGCATTCCAGAAATCGCAGTCTTGGGATCTCGAAGTCCGAAGGACCCGGCAGGCGGCAGGAACCAATACCAGACACCGACCGCGGAGATCAAGGCCGTGACAATGGAGGGGCCGAGTCCGCAATACCAGGCCGAGAAAAACACCGCTGCCCATACGGTGTGATAAGGGTTGCTCTCTCCCAGAAGAGGAGAGAGCAGTTGGCGGAGCAGCAAAGCGACGATCGACGCCAGAATTGCTAGAGCGTAGCGCCGCGCACTCTCATAATTATTCCCAGTTTCTGAAATATGATCACTGCTCATCCGGGGCCCGTAACTTGCAGAGTCTCTCAGCGAAAGTGAATTGTCAGGAATAGTCCAAATGTCCTTTACAGTGGCACTTCACATCTTAACAACCAGAGCGTCGCTTTCGGTTCTTGCTTTACGCCTCGCAACTTCGGCCTTCAGGCAGGCCAGTTTGTTGGGATCGGTCACGACGCTCGCGTGGCGAAGCAGTTCCGTCACCTCCAACTGCCGTTTGCGCCAGTTCGGTGCTGCCGTCTTGCGGCACATGCGTTGCATAACTAGCTCCTCCGTCGGAAGCAGGCCCCGGCCCGGCAGGTTTGGATCCTCCGAGCGCTACCCTCTGCAGCGTCTGCAGGTTCCCCAGAGCTGCAGACATTCGCCCGCATCTCTTCAATAGTGCCCTCGCGAGCGCTTCCCGAATCTTCATGGCCTGCCGTATAACGGCTTGAGCGAGTGTGATCCTGCCTTTCAGGCTGGCGAGATCAAGTTCGAGCATTGCCGCTGCGTACAGCTCCTGCCACGAGCGATTAGTCGTCAATGGAAGGACCTTTCTTCCGCACGGTTCGAGCATACCCTCGCTACTAAAAATAGGTGGAATATTTGGTTTCGTCTGTGGCAGCTGTCACGAACCCTTAGCACAACTGCAATTGGCGCATTACGGGAGGCAACACACCGTATAATAAACGTATACGTGTCGTATTATGTAAGTATCACAAACACATTAGAATGGGAAACGCGCCGTAGTCAAATAGAAAAGTATACTTGACCTAGATTATTGTGCTCTGGTATTTTTTGCGGGCAAAAGCAACAGGGGGAGGCGTGTGTGAACGAGCGGAAAACCAAGAATCAGCGGCCGGCGAAGTACCGGCAGGTTGAAATTGCCAGCCTAAAGACGGGCAGACACGGCAAACACCACGACCTGATGCAGGGAATTGTTCAGGAGTTAGCAACGCTGAAACCCGGTTCGGCGCTCGAGATTCCTCTCGCCGATGTGGGTGGCGTCGGTCTGGCGAACCTCCGTTCTGCGGTGCATCGGGCAGCAGCCTCCAGCGGCTTGGAGATTGAGACGGTTGCTGACGATGGTAAGTTCTATGTGTGGAAGGCCAAAGCGAAATAACCGCACGGCAGAGCCGCGTGCCCTCAGTAAAGCCTTTCGGCACACCTTCGGCGGTACGGGATCTACCCTGTCGTTTGATTCCGTCGATCCGGTAGTTGCGGGAGCCCTTCGATTGGAAATCCGCTGTTTAACAAGGGTTATCCACTAATCTGTCACATTATCTTCACTCTCACGATGAGTTCTGCCACGGAGGGTTCGAGCCAGCGCAGGACTAGAACCCCGCTTTCCCCCACTGCATACAGTAAAGACCCTAGAGTCACCGTACAGTTTTTCGTGTTACCAAGAACATGCTAGTCCGTGAATTACCCGAGTTTTGAATATTTCCAAAGCAAAATGGCCTGGGCTGTCGCCGATTTCGGTGGTTCATCCGACCTCGCACCCGGGGTGCGACGACTTTTCGTCCTGCCACTGCTGAACCGTTCGGGCGCGGGGCCGTTGCGGATCGGGAGAGCATTGAAAACCGAGCGATGAAGGCTTATCGCAACGCCAGACGCTCCCAGGGTTTTGGAGAAGACCATGAAGAGAAACAATCAAGGCCCGGCGATTGCCGTGGCCAATGGGGCAGCCGGTGAAGGTCAGAGCGGCAAGCATAATGGGAATTCTGTCCTTGCCGCTCAGCCCGACTCGAGTGATCTCAGCGTGATCCTCGCCAGCCTGCAAACCATGCGGGATGGCGATTTTTCCGTGCGCCTTCCGGGATCCTGGACGGGACTGGCAGGGAAGATCGCCGATACTTTCAATTCCATCGTCTCTGCGAACCAGCAGATGGCAGAGGAACTGAAGCGCGTTGGGCAGGTGGTGGGGAAGGAAGGACGGACTCGCGAGCGTACCCGCTTCCATGAATCCAGGGGAGCATGGGGAGAGATGGAAGTGTCGATCAACACGCTGGTTGAGGATCTGCTCCGGCCAACCGAAGGCGTGACGCGCGCGATTGCAGCCGTCGCCCAGGGAAACCTGACCCAAACTGTGCGCCTGGACGTGGACGGGCGGCCGCTCGAAGGCGAGTTCCTGCGTTCAGCCAACATCGTCAACACCATGATTCAACAGCTGAGTGTCTTCACTGCCGAAGTAACGCGTGTGGCGCGCGAGGTTGGGACAGACGGCAAGCTGGGTGGCCAGGCACAGGTGCCGGGCGTGGCGGGTACGTGGAAAGACCTTACGGATTCCTTAAACTCAATGGCCAGTAACCTCACCGGCCAGGTGCGCAACATTGCTGAAGTCGCAACTGCAGTCGCCAGCGGCGATCTTTCCCGCAAAATCACCGTCGATGTGCGCGGCGAAATTCTCCAGCTCAAAGAAGCCATCAACACGATGGTGGACCAGTTGCGTTCATTTGCATCCGAGGTGACGCGTGTTGCTCGCGAAGTGGGCACAGACGGCAAGTTGGGCGGGCAGGCCGTCGTAGTAGGCGTGGCCGGTACGTGGAAAGACCTTACGGATTCGGTCAACGCTATGGCTGGCAATTTGACCGCGCAGGTGCGGAACATTGCGGAAGTGACCACAGCCGTAGCCCGCGGCGATCTGTCGCGCAAAATCACGGTCGACGTGAAAGGGGAAATTCTCGAACTTAAAGACACCATCAACACCATGGTGGATCAGCTCAACGCGTTCGCCGGCGAAGTTACCCGTGTAGCGCGTGAAGTGGGTACCGAAGGCAAGCTGGGCGGACAGGCTCAGGTGCCAGGAGTGGGTGGTACCTGGAAGGATCTGACGGACAATGTGAATTTCATGGCCAGCAACCTCACTGGCCAGGTACGAAACATTGCCGAGGTGGCAACCGCTATTGCCACCGGCGACCTCTCGCGCAAAATTACGGTGGATGTCCGCGGCGAGATTTTGCAGTTGAAAGAAACACTGAACACGATGGTGGATCAGCTCAACCGTTTCGCCGGCGAGGTGACGCGTGTGGCCCGCGAAGTGGGTACTGAGGGGCGTCTGGGTGGCCAGGCCAACGTGCCGGGCGTTGCCGGTACGTGGAAAGATCTTACGGACTCCGTTAATTCGATGGCCGGGAACCTAACTGGTCAGGTGCGCAACATTGCCGAGGTCACAACCGCGGTGGCGCGCGGTGATTTGTCGCGCAAGATCACGGTGGATGTGAAGGGCGAAATTCTGGAACTGAAGAACACCATCAACACCATGGTCGACCAGCTTAACGCGTTCGCTGGTGAAGTGACCCGCGTTGCCCGCGAAGTGGGCACGGAAGGGAAGCTGGGGGGGCAGGCACAGGTACCCGGCGTGGCCGGCACGTGGAAAGATCTTACGGACAACGTGAACTTCATGGCCAGCAACCTTACTGGCCAGGTGCGGAACATCGCTGAAGTCGCCACCGCTGTGGCTCGCGGCGATCTGTCGCGCAAGATTACGGTCGACGTAAAGGGCGAAATCCTTGAACTCAAGGACACTATCAACACGATGGTGGATCAGTTGCGTTCGTTCGCTTCGGAAGTGACCCGCGTGGCCAGAGAAGTTGGCACAGATGGCAAACTCGGCGGTCAGGCTCAGGTGCCAGGAGTTGGTGGCACGTGGAAGGATCTTACGGATTCTGTCAACTCCATGGCCAGCAACTTGACCGGCCAGGTGCGGAACATTGCCGAGGTTGCTACCGCTATCGCTAGCGGAGATCTTTCCAAGAAGATTACGGTTAACGTCAGCGGCGAAATTCTACTGCTTAAAGAAACCATCAATACGATGGTGGACCAACTGAACGCGTTCGCTGGGGAAGTGACCCGCGTCGCCCGCGAAGTCGGTACGGAAGGACGTTTGGGAGGACAGGCGAACGTGCCGGGCGTGGCTGGCACTTGGAAGGATCTTACGGACTCCGTTAACTCAATGGCTGGAAACCTCACCGGCCAGGTGCGCAACATCGCCGAGGTGACGACCGCCGTGGCCCGAGGCGATTTGTCACGCAAGATCACGGTCGATGTGAAGGGCGAGATTCTAGAATTGAAGAACACCATCAATACCATGGTCGACCAACTGAACGCCTTTGCCGGCGAAGTGACTCGTGTGGCGCGTGAAGTGGGTACTGACGGCAAACTGGGCGGCCAGGCTCAGGTGCCCGGCGTTGCCGGAACGTGGAAGGATCTCACGGACAACGTGAACTTCATGGCGAGCAACCTTACCGGCCAGGTGCGTAACATCGCGGAAGTCGCGACCGCGATTGCGAACGGCGATCTCTCAAAGAAAATCACAGTCGATGTGCGCGGCGAAATCTTACAGTTGAAGGAAACACTGAACACGATGGTCGAACAACTGCGCTCGTTCGCCGCTGAAGTTACGCGCGTGGCGCGAGAAGTCGGCAGCGAAGGCCGTCTCGGAGGACAGGCCAACGTCTCCGGCGTGGCGGGAACGTGGAAGGACCTCACCGACTCCGTGAACGCCATGGCCGGCAACCTGACTGCCCAGGTGCGCAACATTGCCGAGGTAACAACGGCTGTGGCCCGCGGCGATTTGTCACGAAAAATCACTGTCGACGTGAAAGGCGAAATTCTCGAACTGAAGAACACGATCAATACGATGGTGGACCAGCTCAACGCGTTCGCCGCTGAAGTCACGCGCGTGGCGCGCGAAGTCGGCACCGACGGCAAGCTGGGTGGTCAGGCGCAAGTGCCCGGCGTCGGTGGAACCTGGAAAGACCTTACCGACAGTTTCAACGTCATGGCGGTCAACCTGACG
>Ga0181525_10002984_pt1 | contig 13553 bp, 11 predicted proteins | sample PEATcosm2014_Bin_48_FD_121100 | JGI IMG/M metagenome (GOLD analysis project Ga0181525, IMG submission 121100) | Peatland microbial communities from MTU Mesocosm Facility, Houghton, MI, USA - PEATcosm2014_Bin06_10_metaG | ecosystem: Environmental > Terrestrial > Soil > Wetlands > Peat | place...
AGGAGCAGGCGGTTCTGGCCGGCACGGCCGATGCCCTGCTCGGTTATTTCATGGATCAGGGGCCGCGCATGCAGTTGCAGAGCGGCATTAAGATGGGTTGGACCCGTCTTTATGATATGGCCGGGGTCTCGACGCTGAGCAGCGCGATCATAATCAACAACGATTGGGCCAAGGATCCGAAGAACCAGGACAAGCTTCGCCGTTTCCTACGCGCGACGCAGCGCGGCTGGCAGTATGCCTTCGATCATCGCGACGAAGCCGCTGATATTTTCTTGAAGCACGCCAGCTCCTTTACCAAGGAGATAGCGCTCCTGGAAATTAACGGCACCATGACGATCCTGCATACGAAGCGGACCGTGGGTAAGCCGGTATTGTGGTCGGCTGCCGATGATTGGAAGGACAGCCAGGACCTGCTCGCGAAATACGCCAACTTGACGCCTCAGTCAGACATACATGTGTATTTCACAAATGATTACTTGTCAGTGCCGCCATACGTTGCCAAGAAATAGCGGTCACACACTTGTGGAAACCGCTTGCGAATTTCCGCGGTGACACTCATGCGTGAGCCGTACATTCGGCTGCGGAACGTCGGCAAGGTCTACCAGACGAAGAGCGGCGCAGTCGAAGCTTGCGTGGACATCAATTTCGATATTCGGCGGTCCGAGTTTGTTGCTATCGTGGGGCCAAGCGGGTGCGGTAAAACAACCATCCTTAAAATGGTCGCCGGCTTGGCCCCTTATACGTCCGGGACGATCACGATCAGCGGCAAGCGCGTCGACCGGCCGCAGACCGATGTTGGCATCGTTTTCCAGGAATCAATCATGCTCGATTGGCGCGACGTGCTGTCGAACGTGATGCTGCAGATCGACATCCGGAACTTGGATCGCGCGAAATACACACCCATTGCGCGAAATCTCCTCAAGGAGACCGGGCTGGGCGGATTCGAGCAAAAGAAACCCTATGAATTGTCCGGCGGAATGCGGCAGCGCGTCTCTATCTGCCGCGCACTAGTCCACGATCCCGCGATGCTGATGATGGACGAACCCTTTGGCGCTCTCGATGCGCTCACGCGTGAACAGATCGCGACGGATATTCAGCGGCTGTGGATGGAAACGCGCAAAACGGCGCTGCATATCACCCACAGCATTCCTGAAGCCGTGCTGCTCGCCGATCGGGTTGTCGTGATGGGGCCGCGGCCAGGACGCATTGTCGAGATCATCGATGTCGACCTGCCGCGTCCTCGGCGTCTCGACAAGCTGTCGGAACGGTTCCACCAATATTCTTCGCGCATCCGCACTATCTTCAAATCGCAAGGGGTGCTGGCGATGGATTGAGCAAGCAATCGCGTTGACAGCTCCTTATAACTAACTAGATAATTAATTGATGAGTGCTGCAATCCCGGTTATCGACCTGCCGCGTTCGGATGGCCGACTCGAGTCGTACCAACTCCAGAGCCAACGCGTCTGGATTCTCGACCGCGCACATCCCTTCAAGCGCATCGCGCTGGCCGCCGTCCATGTCGTCGCCGATCCTCTGGCCGATCATGATCCGTGGCTCGATCCGTCGATCGATTGGGACGCGACCATCGCCTATAGGCGTTACCTGTGGTCCCTCGGCCTCGGCGTTGCCGAAGGCATGGATACGGCGCAGCGTGGCATGGGTCTCGACTGGAACAACGCACGCGAGCTGATCCGGCTATCGATCGAGGCCGCGCGTGAGGTGCCGGGGGCCGTTCTATTCTCGGGCGCGGGAACCGACCACATTGCGCCTTCGCCCGCGGTCACCATCGATGATGTGATCCGCGGCTATGAGGAGCAGATTGGGGCGATCGAGGCGCATGGCGGCAAAATAGTCCTGATGGCCAGCCGGGCTTTGGTCGCGGCCGCCAAATCGCCCGACGACTACGCCAAGGTTTATGGCCGGATTCTGCGGCAAGTTCGTGAGAAGGTCATCATTCACTGGCTTGGCGAGATGTTCGATCCCGCCCTCAAGGGCTATTGGGGCAAAACCGATGATCAGGCCGCGATGGAGGTGTGTCTCGCTATCATCGCCGATCACGCTGGCAAGATCGACGGGGTCAAGATCTCGCTTCTCGATAAGGACAAGGAAATCCGTATGCGGCGTCGTTTACCGCCCGGCGTACGCATGTATACGGGCGACGACTTCAATTATGCGGAGCTGATCGCCGGTGACGACGTCGGATATTCGGACGCGTTGCTCGGAATATTCGATGCCATTGCGCCGGCCGCTTCGGCCGCGCTCTCCGCCCACGCCAAGGGTAATCTCGATCTTTATCGGAAGATTTTCGAGCCAACCATTCCGCTTGCCCGGCACCTCTTCAAGGCGCCAACGCAGTTCTACAAGACCGGCCTCGTCTTCTTGGCTTATCTCAACGGGCACCAGTCGCATTTCGTCATGGTCGGAGGCCAGGAAAGCGCCCGGTCGTTGCCGTATCTCGTCCAGGCCTTCAAACTGGCGGATGCCGCCGGGCTCATCCGGAACCCCGACCTGGCCGCCGCGCGGCTGAACGTCGTGCTGCGCACGCATGGCGTGGGTGTGTGAGGACGCCATGGCATGCCGCATTGTCACGGCTGCGGAAGCGGCGAGGCTGATCGAAAAAGATGACACGCTTTTGATCGGCGGCTCGGGCGCCGGCCACGCGGTTCCGGATACGCTGATAGCCGCCGTTGCAAAGCGATTTGCGGCCGAAGGGATGCCGCGCAATCTGACGACCGTGCATCCGGTTGGATTGGGCGATCGCGCCAAGCGCGGAATCGGCCATCTCGCGCAGCCGGGGCTGCTCAAGCGCGTCGTGTGCGGCACGCTGATCGATTCGCCGCCGATCGAGATGCTCGCTATCGAGAACAAGATCGAGGCCTACACGCTGCCGCAAGGCTGTCTCTCGCAATTAACGCGCGAGATGGCGGCCGGTCGGCCGGGTCTCGTCACGCATGTGGGTCTGCGTACCTTCGTCGATCCACGCCATGGCGGCGGTAAGCAGAGCGATCGCGCCAAGGAGGATCTCGTCGAGCTCGTTGAAATCGCGGGCAAAGAATATCTCCGCTATAAACCCTTCCATGTCGATGTTGCGCTGCTTCGAGGGACGACAGCCGATGAGGACGGCAATGTCACGATGGAGCAAGAGGCCATATTCGGCGAGATGCTGTCGATGGCCCAGGCCGCGCGCAATGCAGGCGGCATCGTCATAGTACAAGTCAAGCGACTAGCGGCGCGCGGCGCGCTGCCGGCGAAGCAGGTAAAAATTCCGGGCATGCTGGTCGATTTCATCGTCGTCGATCCCGACCAGACGCAGACATTTTTCACCGTCTATGACCCGGCCTATGCGGGCGAAACGAAGGTGCCACTGTCGCAAATCGAGACTCTGCCGTTTTCGACGCGCAAGGTAGTGGCGCGGCGCGCCAGCCTCGAGCTGTTTCCAGAGGCAATCTGCAATCTCGGCTCGGGTATCTCGACTGGCATTGCCTCGATTGCCGCGGAGGAGAATATGCTCGACGCGGTGACGTTGACCAATGAACAGGGATTGATCGGCGGCGCTCCGGCCGCCGGCAACGAACCGGGCGCGGGGCGGAATTATCAGGCGATGATCGATCAGCCCTATCAGTTTGATTTCTACGACGGCGGCGGTCTCGATCTCGCCTTCCTCTCCTTCGCCGAAGTCGACCGGGACTGCAATGTCAATGTCAGTCGTTTCGGCGGCCGTATCATCGGACCGGGTGGCTTCATCAATATCAGCCAGAATGCGAAGACGATAATCTTCAGCGGAACCTTTACTAGCGGTGGGCTCGAAATCCGCTGGTTCGAAGGGAAAACTCATATCGCCTCCGAAGGCCGCGGGAACAAGTTCGTCGGCAACGTCGAACAGGTAACGTATTCAGGCCGCCTCGCCGCGCAACGTGGTCAACGCGCGCTTTACGTCACCGAGCGGGCGGTGTTCCGCCGCAATGAGGCCGGCCGGCTCGAACTGATCGAGATCGCGCCGGGGATTGATATTGAGCGCGATGTCTTCGCGCACATGGAGTTTCGGCCTGATGTCTCGCTCGCGCTCAAGGAGATGGATCCATGTCTGTTTCAGCCCGCGGCGATGGGATTGGCGGCGCTCATCGCGGCCAAGCGGCGTCCCGCGCGCTCGCCGCGCCCCGATCGCGTTTTGACGGGAAGCGCGCAGTGACATCGCTCGCTGCACCGGCGGCAAAGAGGAACCCGCCTTTCGCGAAGGGTAAGGGGGCGCCTGCACCGATGCGCAGCGCCGAACGCACGCAACGGGCGCTCCTCGCCGCGGCGGAAACCGAATTTGCCGAGAAAGGCCTCGCGGGCGCCCGCGTCGACCTCATCGCCGGGCGATCCGGCACGAACAAGCGCATGCTCTATTACTATTTCGGCTCGAAGGAGAAGCTCTATCTCGCCGTGCTCGAGCAAGCCTATACCGCCATGCGCAAGGCCGAGCGCGAGCTCAATCTTACGCGGCTCGATCCGCTCGAGGCGATCAAGACATTGGTGGAATTCAAGTTCAATTATTTTCTTAAGAATTCGACGATCATTCCGTTGCTAGCCGGCGAGAACATGCTCGGAGCCAAGTATCTCAAACGCTCGCAGCGATTGGGCGAAATGCACTTGTCGCTGATCAAAGTCTTGCACGAGATTCTTTCCGTCGGGGAAAAGAACGGCGTGCTCAAGCCCGGCATCGACCCGCTGCACCTGTATATGTCGATATCCGCACTCAGCTATTTCTATTTTTCGAATTCGTCGACACTCTCGACGGTTTTTGGACGCGACCTGGCAAGTCCGGCGGAGCGGAAGCTGCGTCAGGCGCATGCCGTCGAAGTTATCCTGGATTCCGTTCGCTTGCGATGACCGCATGGGAGTGTGGGAGGAAGCATGAAATTCGGCGATTTTCCCAAGGTTAGCTCGTTCGATGGCGTAACGGAGTTTCGCAACCACCTGCGCTCGCTCGGCCTCGATATGCCCTGTGACGACATCGTCGCCGCGGGCCCGCAATCGCCACTGAGCATGCCACTCAAATTGGGCGACAAGACGATCAGCAATCGGTTGGCCATCAACCCCATGGAAGGTTGGGACTGTGAGCTCGACGGCCTGCCGACCGAGAATACCAAGCGCCGATGGCACCGTTTCGGCTTGAGCGGCGCGAAGTTGATCTGGGGCGGAGAAGCCTGCGCTGTGCGCCCAGACGGGCGCGCAAACCCGAAACAGCTCTATATGGCTGAAGACACGCAAGCCGCGATCGCCGAATTGCGGAACATCACGATCAAGGGGCACAAGGAGGCTATGGGCAATGATCGGGATCTGGTCATTGGCTTACAGCTCACCCATTCCGGCCGCTTCTGCAAGCCGAATGATAATACGCGCTTCGAGTCCATGATCGCTTATCGTCACCCGCTGCTCGACCGGAAGTTTGGCTATCCCAAAGATAAGCCGGTGATGAGCGATGACGAGATCAAACGGCTGATCGACGACTATGTGATCACGGCGAAACGGGCGCAGCAGTGCGGCTTCGATTTCGTCGACATCAAACATTGTCACGGCTATCTCGGCCATGAGCTTCTGAGCGCGGTCGACCGTCCGGGGCCCTATGGCGGGAGTCTTGAAAACCGCACGCGATTCCTGCGCGAGATCGTCCAGGGCATCCACTCCGAGGCGGGCGGCTTGGACATCGCCGTCCGCCTGAGCGCGATCGACACGGTGCCCTTCAAGCCGGATCCCACCCAGTCCGTGCCCGGCGCGCTCGGGCCGGGAATTCCGGATGACCACGCGCTGCCATACCGTTATGCATTCGGCGCCAATCCGAACAATCCGCTCGAATACGACCTGACGGAGCCGAAAGCACTGTTCGAAATAATGCGCGGGCTTGGCATCCGGCTCGTCAATATTACGGCCGCCAGTCCTTACTACAATCCGCACGTCATACGGCCAGCACTCTATCCGCCGTCCGACGGCTATCACCCGCCCGAGGATCCGCTCGTCGGCGTCATGCGGCAGATCGGGATGGTTCACGAATTGAAGCAGGCCTTCCCGGATTTCTGCCTAGTCGGCAGCGGCTATACCTATCTGCAGGAATTCTTTCCCAATGTCGCGCAGGCGGTCGTGCGTCAGGGCTGGGTCGACATCGTCGGGATTGGCCGCATGACGCTCGCTTATCCGGAGCTGCCGCGCGATATTCTGGAGGGCCGCGGCGTACAGAAGAAGCGGCTGTGCCGCACCTTCAGCGATTGCACGACCGCACCGCGCAACGGCATCGTGTCGGGTTGCTATCCGCTCGACGCCTTCTACAAGAAATCGCCCGAGTTCAAGCAGTTGGCGGCCGTGAAAAAGCCCGCGAAGACGGCCTGAGCGATGCCACCGACCACATCCGATCAAAGCATCGCCCTCTTCGGCACCGGCATCATGGGCGGACACATGGGCCGCCGCCTATTGCATGCCGGGTTCCCCGTCACGGTGTGGAACCGTTCGACCGATAAGGCCAAGAAGCTGACCGAATTCGGCGCCCGGATCGCGGAGAGCCCGTCATCCGCTTGTGCTGCCGCACGTGTCGCCATCGCCATGCTGAGTAACGGGCCGGTCGTCGAGCAGGTGCTGTTTTCTCCGGATCACACCGGCCGCATCCCGGCGGAGATGCTTCAGCCCGGATCCGTTCTCGTGGTGATGAGTTCCATTCCGGCCGAGACCTGCCGTGCGCAGGCAGCCCGGGTCGCCACCCGGGGCATCGCATATGTCGATGCGCCGGTTTCGGGCGGGGAACCGGGCGCGCGCGATGGTATGCTCGCAATCATGGCTGGAGGCGATTCCAAAATCATTGAAAACCTATCCGATGTCTTCGCGGTGCTGGGGCGGGTGACACATATCGGCCCCATCGGCTCGGGCCAGATGACCAAACTCGCCAACCAAATCATCGTCGGCGGCACCATGATCGCCGTAGCCGAGGCCTTGCATTTTGTCTCGCGCGGCGGCGCGGATGCGGCTTCGGTACGCCGTGCCTTGATGGGCGGCTTCGGCGACTCGAAAATTCTCAATCTGCACGGTCAGCGCATGATTGAGCGGAATTTTGCGCCGGGAAGCCCGGCGGAATATCAACTCAAGGACCTGCAAGCCGCGCAACAGCATGCCGCCGATCTCGGCTTGCGGCTGACCTTGCTCGACAGCATGGTCGGCATCTTTGCCGATATGATCGCCCATGCGGGCAAGGGAGTGGATGTCTCGGGCGTTCTGCGCGAAGTGGAGCGCCGGTCCACGCCCGGCAAAGTCGAGATGATAACGTCATGACCGGCCGCGTCAACCTCACCGCGAAAGACGGAATCGCCCGAATCGTTCTCGATCGGCCCGAGAAGCACAATGCGATCACCCCCGACATGACGAGGGAGTTGCAACAGATTTGCCGTGCGATCGACGAGAACGACGATATCCGCGTTGCGACCATAACTGGTGCCGGTGCGCGCGCCTTCTCCGCGGGCAGCGACCTCAATACGCTGGCCGACCTCTCAGATCTCTGGGCGTTCCGTAACCGCACCGACTATGCTGCGGTTGTGCGCGATCTGCGTAAGCCGGTCATCGCTGGCCTCAAAGGCTGGGTTCTCGGCGGTGGCTTGGAAATTGCGCTGGCGGCGGATCTCCGTATCGCCGGCCGCAGCGCAAAGCTCGGCGCGCCGGAGGTGACGCGCGGTTGGCTCGGTGGTGGCGGCGCAACGCAACTCCTGCCGCGTATTGTAGGCAGTTCCTGGGCCATGCACTTGCTACTGGTCGGCGATCCAGTCGACGCCGAGACGGCGCTGCGTATCGCCCTAGTCGAAGAAGTAGTCGAGGATGACGACGTGCTGTCGCGGACGATGGAACTGGCCTCCAAGATCGCCTCATTCAGTCCGACGGCGACGCAGTCGATCAAGGCCGCCGTGCGTGCCGCCATGTCGATGCCGCTGGAGGCGGGACTGCGCTATGAGAACGAGCTCCACGTTCTGTGCATGTCCGACAAGGCCCGGATTGAAGGAATTCGCGCGTTCCAGGAAAAACCAAGAAAGTAATTCGATCGAACCACGCGCCGCGCCGACGGCCCTAGTCGAGCGGACCCTTGCCAAGCCCGAAGAAATCCATCATCAGCGCGAGTTGCCCATCGAGCATGAACGTACCGAAATGGGTGCGATGGCCGCGCGCTTTTGCGGCGATGAGCAGCGGCGTCATCTGGGGCTTCATCACCACTTCGGCGATCAGCGCGGAGGTATCGGCGGTGTCGAGGGCGAAGGAATGCGGATCGTCGGGTTTCAATCCCAGCGAGGTCGCGTTCACGGCAACATCGTGGCCGGCCGCATTTCTCGTTCCGAGCCGTACCTCAACCCCAGGAAACGCCTGGGCCACGCCCTTGACTAGGTTTTCGGCCTTGGACCGGGTCCGGTTGTGGATGGTCAGTGCGGCAACCCCGCTATCGGCAAGCGCATAGGCCAGCGCCGTGCCGGCGCCACCCGCGCCGGCGACATAGAAACGGCGATCTTTGATCTCGTAACCCTGCGACACGAGGCCGCTCACGAAACCGCGGCCATCGAACAGCGTGCCGACGAATCGGCCATCATTCTCTCGCCGCACAGCGTTGACGACCTTGGTATAGGCGCCGTCACCGGCGAGCGTGTCGCAAAGTCGCGCGGCCTCCGCCTTATACGGCGCCGTGACGATGAATCCGTCCAGATTCAGAATCGACCTTAGCCCGCCCCAACCGCGGGGAAGGTCGTCGTGGGCGATATGGATCGCGATACAAATTGCATCGATTCCTTTTGCTTGAAAATACTCGTTGAACACCATCGGTGTCCGGACATGGCCAATCGGATCGCCGACAATGGCGTATAATCGCGTGCTGCCGGTGATCATTCGGAGTGATTCGCTTTTAACTATCTTGATCTAACTGGTTTTCTGTACCAAGTGGAATGTTAGATTACAGCATCTGTTGGTGCGGATCGAGTAGATACGGCTTTAGGCTGAAGGTCACCAACGCCGGTGGCAATGGGCTGCCATCAAGCCGCTGCTGCCGAACAAGCCGCGCGGCGTGCCGCGTGTAAATGACCGGCGTGTGCTCAATGGCATCTTTTGGGTCCTGCGCTCGGGCGCGCCGTGGCGCGACCTGCCGAAGAACTTTGGCCCATACACCACTTGCTACAATCGCTTCGTTAGCTGACGACGGGCGGGCGTCTTCGCCATAACCAGCCTGCTTTCCAAGACAGTTTCTCTCAAACCGCTTGGTACAAGAAGGCCCAGTCAGGCCACAATGCCCCAATAAACTAACATCGCAACCGGACCACTCAATGGGGGCCGGTCAACCGAACACGCGCAACTGTCGCGCCCAGTGATGCGCCGAAGCGCAGGCTTCGATCCCGACTCCGCATGGCGCCAGCTTCTCGAAGAACAGCAAGACCCGCGCTCGCGTCAGGCGTCGCTACACCACAACCGTGCCTTTAGCATCGACCGGTTGAGCCGGCAGTCAAAAGCGGACATCGATCAAATTGACGGACGGTCAAATTCCGGGGCGGATTTCAAACCGCCCTAGTCGATGTTCTTGGCGTCCCGGTACATGATGTGGTGGCGTTTATTCTCGATCCAGTCCTCGATCTGGGCGTCGGTCATGAAATGCGCCGGATCGAACCGGTTCCAATTGACGATGTCGCAGAGCTCCTTCTTCCAGCGTTTATAGGGCGGCTTCGCCGGCGGGCCGAAACACATGATGTCCAGCACCGAGAGCTCCTCGGGTATGCCGAGCAGCGGCTTCATGGCGGCCTGCGCCTTTTCCTGGCCGATGGCGGTGACCCACCAGACGTTGTAGCCGAGCGCGGCGGCGGCGAGATGCGCCGACATGGTCGCGGCGGCGACGCTTTGCAGCAGAATGCGCTCGGCGTTTTCCTTGTACATCCGGTTGAGGTCTGACTTGTCGTCCTTCAGGACGGGGAAAGCCTTGACCCAGCGGAAATCGCTGACGATGACGATGAAGCCTGGCGCCGTGCCGAGGCCGCGATAATCCGGAGTCGGAAATTTCATCTTGAGCTTGGCCCGGAAGCGTTGCTCAGCGACGAAATATTCCATGATCTTTTGCTTCAAGCCTTGGTCCGTGATCACGATGAAGTGCCAAGGCTGGGCATTGGCGCCCGAAGGCGCGTGACGCGCCGCCTCCAGGATCATTTCATAATGCTCGCGCGGCACCACGAAGCCTGGATCGAACGCGCGGGTGGTGATGCGGCTGTGCATCACGTCCATCAGGGCGTCGTAGCGCTCGCGCCCGCCGACCGGGGATGCGATCGATGCTTGCCGTTCCGCCGCCATCCGTTCCCCCTCTTTTGGAGATGCCTCGAGGCCGATAGACGTCAGGCAACCCTTGCCGGGGAAGCCTTGGCTTTCAACAAATTCGGATTCACCGCGCAGGCCTCCTCCCAGGGCAGCACGTTCAACGATTTCACAAACTTCCCGACCCCGTCAACCTCGGCGCAGAACAGGCCGAGTTCGATGATCTCTTCGTCGGTGAAATGCCTGCCGAGCTCGGCATAGACCGCATCGCGGTCGATGGCGTGCTCGCCCTGCTTGAACAGGACGGCGTAACGCAAAGCCGCTTTCTCGCGCGCGGAAAAGCGGCCGTCGCCGGCGTAATCGCCCAACAGGCCTGTCACGAGATCCTCGGTCAGGCCTTCGGCCTTGGCGACGTTCGAGCGCACCGTCGAGCAGTATCCGCACTCATGCGCGACCGAAATCTTGATGCGGCACATCTCCTTGAGCTTGTGCGGCAGCACCCCCTCGTAGAGCAGCTTGTTCCAGTATTCGACCCATGCCGCGCCGGCCTTGGAATTGCGCACCATGATGCTGACGACGCGCGGATCCGGCGCGCCGGTCCGCTCGGCGGATTCGATCATCGCGCGGTCCTTCGGCGTTTTCTCGGACTCTTCGATATAGCGCAGCCTCGGCATCGTGACCTCCCATGTCTGTTGATTGACGTTCCCTCGATGAACTCCGGAGTTAGACGATAGCAGACGGTGTGGCCTCCTTAGAAGTCCGGACATTTCGTGCCGCCGCTCTTTGCGTCAGGACTTTGAGGACGTCGCGGGGATCGGCACGATCGCGGTAGTCGGCATCCGTGTAGGCATAGATGATCTTGCCGTCGCGATCGATGACATAGGTGGCCGAAACGGGAAGGGCCCATTCGCCCGGCGCGCCATTGCGAGCCGGGATGTCCAAACCGAATCCCTCGTAAGCGCTCTTGAGCTCATCCGTGAATTCATAGACCAGGCCGAACGCGCGTCCGACCTTCTGGCCCACATCGCTCAGGACTTCGAAGGTGAGCGCGTTCTTCTCCGCGGTCGACAGCGTGTCGTCGGGCTTCTCGGGGCTGATCGCGACCAGCGAGGCACCCGTTGCCGCGATCTCCGGCAGCACCTCCTGGAACGCCTTGAGTTCGAGGTTGCAGTAGGGGCACCACCCGCCGCGATAGAAGGCGACGATGACGGGACCTTTCTTGAGAAGCTTGCCCACGTCGACGGTTTCCCCCTTGGCGTTGCCGAGCACGATCGCCGGCGCGCGGTTACCCGTCTTCAGCATCGTCCGCGCGATGGCGCCGTTGCGCAGCTGCTCGATGTGGCGCTGCATGATCGCCTGGCGTTCAGCCGGAACGCGCTTGTACCAGCCGGCGCGGTATTCGGCGAGTTGCTCTTTCAGGGACATTGGAACCTCCTTCATCGGTGTGGGTATCGAGATATGCGCAGGAGTCGGTTCAGCGGGCGACCGTTGCCGCGGCCTGCCCGAACAGGATCTTCCCCTCCATATGCATTCCCCCTCACCTGGCAAGATTAGAAGGTGTTGCGTCGACTGATTGAACTCACCGTCAGAAGCGGACACGGGGGCGTGTCATGGGAATGTCCAGTTTACCTCCTATAACGGATATTGGTTGGCATGGATATCGGCCGATAACTACAAATTATCTATCAATCTAAAATTTAAATTCCGGGCCCGTAGCCACCGCATGAGCCGCGCCGAAGCACGGCGAGAACTGGTGGTTCCTACCAAAAATTTGAACTCAGAACTAGTGGTGAACCTAGCCATGTCGCCACTAGATCGGGCATGATTTCCGTGGCGCTATTCTGACCCAGCGCCAGCCCGACTTTTAGGAACTGGGCCTTATGGCATCCCTTTCAAACGTCCTGCTTTGCGCCATTGCGGCCACAGCGTTCTGGACATGTATTGGCCTACCGCTGGCCCGTCATCTTGCTCCAGAACGTCCACTCAACTTGGCCCTCGCGCCCACGCTCGGCTGGGCCGTCTTCAATGCGGCCGCGCTGCCGATCCTTATCATTGTCGGCTTTAATTGGTTGACCTTGGCCATTTTGTCCTTAGCCGCGCTGCTTGCCAGCATCGCGGCTCTGATCCTAATGAAGACATTGGAACCGCGACAGAAAGCCGACACCGCAGGTGTTCCCTGGTGGGCTTATGGAGCGGCGGCGCTCCTCGCCATTGCACCGGCGATCGCGATTATGCCGAAATTCGTCGGCGACGGGGTTGCCCTGGCCGCACCAATGTATGATCACTCGAAAGTGGCGATGATCGACGACATCGCGCGCCTCGGGCTTCCAGCCGGAAATCCGTTTTTCGGCCCGATCGGCGCGCCCTCGCACTTGGCCTATTATTACCTGTGGCATTTCGGCGCCGCCATTTTTGCCAAGCTGTTGGGAACCAGTGGATGGGAATCCGACATTGCCCTGACGTGGTTCACGGCCTTTGCGTCGCTTAGCCTCATGATGGGAATGGCGGTTTGGTTCAGCGGGCGACGTGCGGCGGCTGGATGGGTAATTGCTCTCAGTGTCGCAAGCTCGCTTCGGCCGGTTCTGTCTTTCGCCCTGGGGCCCGAAACCATCAGCGGATTCTTATCATCGTATCAAGGACTTCAGGCATGGATTGTTCAGGCGAGCTGGGTTCCGCAGCATCTTGCATCGGCGAGCTGCGTCGTGCTCTCCGTGTTTCTGATCGTGCGTCTTTCCGGGCAACACGGCCGTTTGCTGTGCCCGGTACTCGCCCTCGTGGTTGCAGCAGGTTTCGAAAGCTCGACCTGGATTGGTGGCATCACTTTTGCCGCCGCTGTGGCTCCGATCAGCGTTGTCCTTTTCTGCTGGATTGAACCCGGACGCCGCTGGCCCTTCCTGACGAAGGCCGCAATTGCCGCCGTTATTACCGTCATCGTCGCATTTCCATTCCTCCATGACGAGTATGTAGCGACAGCTGCAAGACAAATCGGTGTACCGATCGCCTTGGGGCCCTATCAAGTTTTCGGGCCTTCCGTTCCCGAACCATTGCGTAGCATTCTCGACTTGCCGGCCTACTGGCTTGTCTTTCTCGTCATCGAATTTCCGGCAATTTATCTGGCTGGCTCGATCAGCTTGGCGCAGACCATCGCCGTTTCAAACGACCCTTCCGACCGTAAGCAGTCGGCTGCTAGCTGCGCGTTGCTAGCCGGTGTAAGTTTCGGCATCGCGTGGCTGTTCGTGAGCACGATCGCGAACAACGATTTGGGGTGG
>Ga0181525_10002985_pt1 | contig 13552 bp, 17 predicted proteins | sample PEATcosm2014_Bin_48_FD_121100 | JGI IMG/M metagenome (GOLD analysis project Ga0181525, IMG submission 121100) | Peatland microbial communities from MTU Mesocosm Facility, Houghton, MI, USA - PEATcosm2014_Bin06_10_metaG | ecosystem: Environmental > Terrestrial > Soil > Wetlands > Peat | place...
CCCATCACCGACCAGGCGTCGGGTCGGTTGCCCTCCACCGTGATGTCAAAGACCACGTCGGGGGTGATGTCGAGGGCTTCGAGCAGTCCCATGCCGACGACGGGTTCTATGAGATTGTCGAGGAGCATCAAACCCGAGTGATCGTCCCCGAGTCGAAGTTCAGTGGCCGAGCACAACATCCCGTTGGACGTCACCCCGCGCATCGTACGTCGAGCGATCTCGAAGTTCCCCGGAAGGACCGCGCCCACCGGTGCCAAGGGGACGTGGTCCCCCACCGAGATGTTCATGGCACCACAGACGATCTCCAAGGGGCCGTCGTTCGCGTCGACGACGACCAGTCGAACCCGATCGGCCCCTTCAATCGCGCGAATCGCATCGATGCGCGCCACGACGACGTCCTCTAACCCCTCGCCGACGTGCTCGATGCCCTCGACCACGAGCCCGAGGTCGTCAAGGATCTCACGGAGTTCCTCCGTCGACTCGGGAAGGTCGACAAACTCGCGCAGCCAGGAGAGTGCGATCTTCACGAGAACTGCTCCAGGAACCGAGTGTCGTTCTCAATGAGGGCGCGCATGTCGCCGATCTCGTGGCGCATCTGGGCGCAGCGGTCGATACCGAAGCCGAAGGCGAATCCGCTCCACTCCTCGCTGTCGATCCCGACCGCGCTGAGCACGGCTGGATCAACGACGCCGCATCCGCCGAGTTCGATCCACCCCGTGTGCGAGCAGGTTCGACAGCCCTCGCCGCGACAGATCGTGCAGGTGACCTCGAACTCCGCGGACGGCTCGGTAAAGGGGAAGTAACCCGGACGCAGACGAGAGGCAATGTCCGGTCCGAAGTACGCCCGCGTGAAGGTCTCGATGACGCCGGCGAGATCGGCGAAGGAGATGCCGCGATCGATGACGAGACCTTCGATCTGGTGGAAGGTCGCGAGGTGTCGAGGATCGGGCGTGTCGCGCCGATAACAACGCCCGGGCATCACGGAGTGGATCGGCAACGAATCGTTAGCGACCGCCAATTCCATCAGGTGAATCTGCGTGGGTGACGTGTGGGTTCGCAGTACGACGGTCTCGGGTTCGCCGAGGTCGACGTAGAAGGTGTCCCACATCCCGCGCGCGGGGTGCGCCGGAGGGATGTTGAGCGCCTCGAAGTTGTACCAGTCGCTCTCGACCTCGGGGCCTTCGGCGACGGTGAAACCCATGGCGACGAAAACGTCCTCGAGTTCGCGCTGGGTCAGGGCGACGAGGCTCGGGTGACCGACCGACGCGGGCCAGCGCACCGAGCTCACCACGACGTCGCCCAAGTCCAGACGGTCCTGCGCCAGTGCCTCGGTGCGCGCGAGGGCGCGCAACTCCTCGCGACGGTCCTCGAGCGCACTTTCGACCTTGCGTCGGGCCTCTTGAAGTCGTGCGCCGGCCTCTTTGCGGTCTTCGGGAGCCAGCACGCCCAGTGACTTCTGCAACGTCGACAGTATCGAGCGCCGCCCGGTGATGGATGCCTCGTTCTCACGGAGGTCCTCAATCGTCGCCAGGGCGGCGACACTCGAGAGCAGTTGCTCGGTCTGCGCGTCGAGGTCGTCGAGGGGTGAGGTGGTCATGACGATTAAAGGCTAGGTGTTGGCGGCGGGGAGTTGGCGTAACCGCGCTGCCAAAGTGCCTCGAACGCAATGAGCGACGCGGCCACGCCGGCGTTGAGTGATTCGCTGCGTCCGGCCATGGGAATCGAGATGGCGCGATCACACTGGGCGATCACTTCGTCGCTCAGACCTTGGGCCTCGTTACCAATGACTACGACGGTGGGTCTCGCGAAATCCACCTCGCGATGACTCGTCCCGCCGTGCACGACGGTCGCGAGTGTCTGGGCCCCACGTGAAAAGTGCTCGAGTGTCACGTCGAGGGGCGCCACGCACACGTCGAGATGGAAGATCGATCCGGCCGTGGCTCGAAGTGTCTTGGGGTTGTAGGGGTCCACTGAGTGACCGGTGAAGATCACTGCGGTCACCCCCGCGGCGTCCGCCGAGCGAATGATCGTGCCGGCGTTGCCGGGGTCCTTCAGATCGTGGAGGACCAGTATGAGGCCAGAGCAGTCAATGGCGTTGACGACCTTCGCGCTGAAGTGGACGGCCGCGAGCACCGGTTGGGGCGTCTGGGCGTCCGCGACTTTGCCCAGCACCCCGCGCTCGAGTTCGAAGACTCGCACGCCGAGGTCCAGCGCCCTGGTGGTGAGCGCCACCAACTCCGGCGACGACGCCTCGTCCGCGTCCACGTAGATCGCCTCGAATTGAGCCGCACTCTCGAGTGCCGCCGTCACCAGGTCGGGGCCCTCCACGACGCAGACGCCCTCACTCCAGCGCAGCGATCGCTTCTGGAGGAGTCGCCGGAGTCGACGCACTCGCTGGTGCGACGACCCCAACCCCTCGATCAGAACGACTACTTCGTGAGCGCGGCGCCGGCCTGGGCGACGATCGCCGCGAAGGCGGCGTTGTCGTTCACGGCCAGGTCCGCCAGGATACGACGGTCGACTTCGATGCCCGCGGCGTTGAGTCCCGCGATGAATCGGCTGTAGCTCATGCCGTAGGCCCGGGTCCCCGCGTTGATGCGCTGGATCCACAGACGTCGCATGTCACCCTTGCGCGCACGGCGGTCACGAAATGCGTAGACGCCCGAGTGCTGCACGGCCTGGTTGGCGGAACGGAAGGTTCGGCTGCGGTCACCGTAGTAACCCTTGGCCTCTTCCAGAATCGCCTTGTGGTGCTTCTTGGCGTTAACCGCCCTCTTTACGCGTGCCATAACTGTCCTTCTCTCTTCTCGATCTCTCTACAGACCCATGAGGCGCTTGGTCTTCTTCTCCAAGGCCTTGGGTAGGTCCGTCTCACGTCCGAGTCGACGGGCGCGCACGGACGACTTCTTCTCCATGAGGTGTCCTCGGAAGGCCTTGCGTCGGCGTAGTTTGCCGCTGCCGGTCACCTTGATCCGTTTCTTGGCACCGCTGTCTGTCTTCATCTTTGGCATCTCAGCCCTCCTCTGCGTTCACGTCCACCGAAATACTCGGTGCGGTTACTTCTTGTTCTGCGACTCTGGGGCTCTCGGCCACTTTGGGCTTCGCCTTCTTCTCCGGTCCGAGGACCATGATCATGTTGCGGCCATCGAGTTTCGCCGCCGATTCAACCTTCGCGACATCCTCGAGCTTCTCGACGATCCGATCGAGGATCTTCTTGCCGAGCTCGGGATGGGCCGATTCGCGTCCACGGAACATGATGGTGACCTTCACCTTGTGACCATCGTTCAGGAACTTCTCAACGAGTCGCGTCTTGGTGTCGAAATCCCCCGGACCGATCTTCGGGCGGTACTTCATCTCCTTGACGCCGACGTTGAGAGTCTTTCGACGCGATTCCTTGGCCTTCTGTGCCTCGTCGAACTTGAACTTCCCGTAGTCCATGATGCGACAGACGGGCGGTTGCGCGGTGGGCGCGATCTCTACGAGGTCGAGGTCCAGGCTTCGGGCCAACGCCAATGCTTCGCGAGTCGCCATCACGCCACGCTGGTTTCCCTCGTTGTCGATCAGTCGAACAGTTTCCACGCGAATACGTTCATTGACGCGGTGGTCTCCAGGCACTGTTGCGATAACTCTCTCCTTGCTCTTCGTGACGCCTCGATGGCGCCACCACGGCAAGCGGGTCGCAAAACTCCTGGGAACCCGGCGCACAATGGTGGCCAGGTGGACGTTGGCGCTGCCAACCTCACTTGCTGAACTGCCCTCGTACTTTAGCAGACGGCGTTCGTGCGCGGTCTTGGCCTCGATAACTCGACGCGGGAGCGTCAAATCCCGTGGGCGCGATACTTTACTGGGATGACTGACGAGCACGACGCGACACCATTCGATGAATCTGAGGAGATCGCGTACCTGCGTGCCACGCCCGTCGAGACCGTGCTCGGCAACCACTTCTTCGTACTGCTACAGCTGGCGGCGCTGCAACTGAGCGCCACGCCGGCGAACCTGCCCGGCGCCCAACTGGTCATCGACACCGTCGCCGCGATGCTCAAGGTCGGTGGCGAGCGCCTCGGCGAACACGTCGACCTCTACCGCAACGCGTTGGCTGAAGTCCAGCAACTCTACGTCCGTGCGGCGACCGGCCCGTCGCCGAGCTCCCCGGCTGAAGACGAATAAGGGTTCAGCCTTCCACGACGAATCTGAAATTGAGCGCGAGCCCGCCGAGCCTGCTCTTCGAGGTCGTCATCGACCCGCCGAGTCCCTCGGCGATGTCGGCCATGATGCTCATGCCAAGCCCGGATCCGCCCGTCTCGCGTGAACGCGACTCGTCGAAGCGACGAAAACGCTGCGGCCGCACCCCGTACTCGGGTAGGCCGCGGCCACCGTCTTCGATCACGAGGAGCGCGTCGGCACCGTCACGCTGCAGTCGCACCACGACCGGCGCCTCGGTTTCGGTGTAGCGGATGATGTTGGAGAAGGAGTTGTTGATGAGTCGATCGAGGAGGTCTTCACGCCCTCGGATCGTGAGACCGGGCGTGATGTCGCGGGTGACGTCGCGTTCGGGGTGGTCACTCGCGAACTCTTCGGCACGCGCACTCACGAGCGTGCTCAACGCCACGGGTTGGCTGAGGTGCTGGGGCGCCTCGCGCGCTTCCGCCGACAGCAACAGGTCCGCCACGAGCGCGTCCATGCGATCGACCTCTCGGCGCACGCGCTCGACGGCGCGAGCGCGCTGCTCCTCGTTGATGGATGGATTGGTCAGCAGTTCGTTGTAACCCTTGATGACGGTGAGCGGCGTGCGAAGTTCATGCGACGCGTCACCGACGAACTGTTGCATGGCCTCGACGCTTCGCGATTCGATCGCGATGCGCTGGTGGAGCGCCACGACCATCGTGGCGAGGGCGGACTGGAGCTCGCGCACGTCGCGACTGCCCACGCTCGGGGGGATCTGGCCCTGGTCGTCGCCCTTGGCGATGTCACTGGCGTAACCGATCAGCCGCTCCATCGTGCTGAGGTCCTTACGCATCACGAGTCGGGCCAGGACCATCATCACGAGCGCGACGAGCAGCCCGGTCAGCGCCACCTCTCGAATGAGGTGCTGGCTCTGTTGAGTGATCTGCGAGGTCGATCCGGCGACCAAGAGATAGTCACCTCCCCCGATGAACACGGAGCGCACGCGAAAACCCGGCAGCGTGGACAGTGACGTGACGGACTTGAGCGAGGCCTTCGCGTCCGCGATCGTCGGCTTCTTTCGCAGCGCGACGAATCCCGAGTTCACTTGGACGACGCCGCCCGAGGGATCGATCACGTCAAGCGTGAGGTCGTAGGTGTTGGCCTGGACGACGTTGAGGGCGTTGCTCAACGCGGCGGTCGGATCGCCCTTACCACTTCGGATCACGACGTTGATGTTGTCCTTCAAGACGGTGTACTGCGAACGAGTACTCGCCTCGACCGCGAACCAACCCACGGTGAGGGCCACCAGGGTGGTCAGGACGATCAGGAGGACCGTCAGTCGAGTGGCAATCTTCACTTTCCCGCGGTCCAGGTGACGAGCTTGAAGCCCACGCCCCGAACCGTGGTGATCGGAGCGAAGTCGCCGTGGTGGATCTTGCGCCGCAGGTAGGAGATGTAGGTATCGAGGACCGACGTCTCGGAGTCGAAGTCGATGTTCCACACCTCGCGCAGCAACAGTTCTCGGGTCACGAGGCGGTCCTTACGCTCCAACAGGACTTCCAACAGTCGAAATTCGGTGGCCGAGAGCGTCACGGGTTCGGCGTCGACCGTGATCTCGTGGGTGTCGACGTTCATGACGATCGGCCCGGCGCTCAGGACCAGGTCGTCCAGCGCCTCGGCGTTGGAGCGGCGCAGGATGGCGGTGATCCGCAGCAGGATCTCCTCGAGGCTGAAGGGCTTGCGCACATAGTCGTCGGCGCCGAAGCGCAGTCCCTTGGCGACGTCAACCGGGGAGTCGCGTGCCGAGAGCATCAGCACCGGGGTTTGGGTGTCGTGCTCACGTAGTTTGGCCAGGAACTCAAATCCGTCCATCGTGGGCATGTTGATGTCCACGATGCACAGGTCCGCGTTGTGGCGTCGAAGCAGGTCGAGTGCCTCGGCGCCGTTGGTCGCCACCTCGGTCTGGTACCCGGCAATCTCCATGGCGTCGCGAAGGAGGTCGCGCACACCCGGCTCGTCGTCAACTATCAGAATCGTGGTCATTGCTCACCTCGCATCAACCGAGCGTACCGCCCACTTCTGCCCACCCACGAGGAGTTTTCCGCGGTTGACATTTCACAGCCAATAAACAAGCACCTCACAGGTATTTCAAAAACTTGATTTCTACAGTTAGGTCCGTTCCTTTGAAAGGGGTCCATATGAAGAAGTTCCGTACACGAGGCGTTGTGGCAGTCGCCATGATTGCGGCCATGGGTATCAGTACCCCTGCGATCGCATTCGGCGCAAGCTCATCGCCCGCATCCACATCAACGCACATTGCACTGACGGCGCACACGGACGGTCCGTGGAAGCAGTACCGCAAGGCTGAGATGGCTTACCTGAAGCAACTGAAGGTAATCAACGCCACGTTCCAGGCAACCGTCGCGACCGCGCGCAAAGAGTACTGGGCCGCCATCAAGGCGTCCAAGGGCTCCTCGGACCGTGCGGCCGCTCGTGAAGCCGCCCGCGCCGCACTGACGCTCTCGATCGCCAACGCCATGGGCGCTCGCTCGACCGCGCTGGTCAACCTCGGTGCCCCTCCGGCGCCCCCGGCCGGCGGTGCCGACTCAGCGTGGATCACCTCGCTGCACGGCATCAATGAGACGTACCGCCTGGCAGTCGCCGCTGCGGACGCCGCCTTTGCGGCCGCGTTCCCCAGTGCCACCACTGCTCCGGAGCGTGCCGTTGTCCGTGCAACGCTGGCCCTGGCCGTTGCGAACGCTGAAGTCGCTCGAGCCGCTGCGCTCGTAGCGCTCGGCCCACCGCCGGCGCCAACAACCACGACCACGACCACCACGGTCCCCGCGACAACCACGACGGTCCCCACCACGACGACGACCGCCTAAGTACCGCACATCGCATTCCCCCGATCGGCGCGCTGTCCACGTGACAGCGCGCCGATTGCTTTTTCGTTGGACCAACGCCACCGTCGCCTCGGTGGCGACGAGCTTTCGATCAACGCTCACAACTTAAAATCATTGGATTCACAGGATTTTCAAAGATTGCGTCAGTACTCTTTTGAGTATTCCATTGAAAGGCTCGAAGATGAAAGGTTCCGCTGTTCGCACGTTCGCTGCGATGGCGATGATGGCAGCCCTCGCCGTTGGGACCCCGCTCGTCTCCTCGGCGACGACGACCACCACGACCACGACGTCATCGACGACGACGACCACGCTGGTCATCACCACGTTGAAGCAGTACCGCGCAGCGGAAAAGCTCTACCTGGCCAGACTCAAGGTCATCAACGACACGTTCATCGCCGCGGTTGATGTGGCCAAGGCCAACTACGCCGCCACCATATCGGTCGCCACGAACTCCGCCGAGCGCATCAGTGCCCGCGGCGCCATGCGCCTCGCAATTGCGAACGCGACAATCGCTCGCGCCGGTGCGTTGATCGAACTCGGTAAGGCACCCCAGAAGCCAAAACCCCACAAGACAACTGCCTGACGAGCGCCCCGCGGCGTCTCAGAGTTTCTCGATCGTGACCAGTTCGTCGTGTCCGAGTCGGCCAACCGAGCGCCGGGCACGCACCCTCGCCCCGACCAATATGGTCCGGGTGCCGTCGGCGATGTCCACGCAGTGAAAGCCCAGCGACTCGCCCTCTTCACTCGTCACCACGCCCACGCCTCGGGCCTCGTCAAATGAATCGACGAACCCTCGCACCTCCATCAGGAACCGAGCGAGCCCTGCTGGAGTATCGACACCATCTCGAGCGCCGTGAGCGCGGCCTCACGTCCCTTGTTCGATTCGTCAGCACGCGAGCGCTCGCGCGCCTGGGCGAAGTTCTCCGTCGTCAAGACACCAAAGACGACGGGCACGCGAGTGCTCAGTTGGACGTCCTGGACGCCACGCGCGCACTCCCCCGAGACGATCTCGTAGTGACTCGTCTCACCGCGCACGACGGCGCCGAGGGTGATCACGGCGTCGACCGGCCGCTCACCGTCGGCGTAGGCCAGGGCTAACAGGGGCAGCTCGAAGGCGCCCGGGACCCAGCCAACGGAGATGTCGCTGCGGTCAACCCCGGCTTCGCGAAGTGCGTCGAGCGCGCCGTCGAGCAAGCGAAGCGTGATGGCACCGTTGAAACGACTGCAGGCGATGCCGACACGCACGCCGCGTCCGAGGTGCGAACCCTCTAGGTGCTCACCGACCCGAGCACGAAGCCCGTCAAGCGATTTCGGATCGAGTTCGGTGTCCTCACTCGAGGCCATCGAGTCCCCCGAGCATGTGACCCATCCGTTCGCGCTTGGTGCGCAGGTAGTCGATGTTGAAGGCGGTGGGGTTCGTTTCCAGTGGTACGCGCTCGACGATGTTGAGGCCGAAGCCTTCGAGGCCGCCACGCTTACTCGGGTTGTTCGTGAGCAGCCGCATGGAGGTAACGCCCAGGTCTACGAGGATCTGTGCGCCGATGCCGTACTCTCGCGAGTCGATGGGGAGGCCCAATTCGAGGTTGGCGTCGACGGTGTCGCGACCGTCCTCTTGGAGGGCGTAGGCCTGGATCTTGTGCGCGAGGCCGATGCCACGGCCCTCGTGACCACGGAGATAGACGACGACACCCGCGCCTTCGGCGGCCACTTTGGCGAGCGCCGTTTGCAGTTGGGGTCCACAGTCACAGCGAAGTGAGGTGAACACGTCGCCCGTGAGGCATTCGGAGTGCACCCGCACGAGCACGTCGGGTGTCGTGGAGATATCGCCGTAGACGAGCGCCATGTGCTGTTCCCCGTTCAGGACGCTCTCAAAGACGTACGCCTGGAACTGCCCGAACTCGGTCGGGAGGGAGGCTTCGGCGATCCGTCGTACCAGTTTCTCGGAGTGGCTCCGGTAACGAATGAGGTCGGCGATCGAGATGATGGGGAGGTTGTGCTGGCGGGCGAACTCTTCGAGTTCGGGCAGACGGGCCATGTCGGACTTGTCCGCGGTCACGATCTCACAGAGCACACCGGAGGGGTACTTCCCCGCCAATCGACAGAGGTCGACCGTCGCCTCGGTGTGGCCGGCCCGCTTCAAGACGCCGCCTTCGCGGTAACGAAGCGGGAAGATGTGACCCGGTCGATTGAGGTCGTTCGCACGGGTCGCGGGGTCGATCAGCGCGCGGATGGTCGCCGCGCGGTCACTGGCCGAGATACCGGTCGTGGTGCCGTGGCGATAGTCCACGGTCACCGTGAACGCTGTGCGCTGGGCCTCGGTGTTGGCGACGACCATGAGTGGCAGGTCGAGTTCGTCGGCCCGCGAGGATTCGAGCGGCACACAAAAGACGCCCGACGTGTACTCGAGGTAGAAGGCCATGCTGTCGGGCGTGACGTCCTGGGCCGGCATGACGAGGTCGCCCTCGTTCTCGCGGTCCTCGTCATCCACGACGACGACCATGCCGCCACTGCGCAACTGCGCAATGGCCTCTTCGATCGTTGACAGCGCCATCAGACCTCCACGTCTATTCGAATATCTTCGCCTACCGTGCGGACATCGACGATCCGGCCACGGCGAAGTGCTGCAATCGTTGGGGTTGTCAACCCCGCTAGGGCGCCCAGCGTACCGGTTTGACCACCAAAACTCGCCGATTGGTACCACACCACGTGATTGACCAATCCCGCCTCGAGAAATGAGCTGGCCGTCGTCGGTCCGCCTTCCACGAGTAGTTGGAGCACGTCGTGCTGGGCCAGTTCATCGAGGACGTGGCCGAGTTCACCACTGAGTTCCAGGCAGGGGCGGATCCTGGCCCCTTCGGGCGCGACGCCGAGCACGACGCGAAGGGGTTCGACGACGAGGTCCCCGAGTCGTGCGGTCAGTGCGGGGTCGTCGCTTCGAACCGTTCCCGCCCCGACCAGCACCGCTTGACTCTGGGCTCGAAGGACGTGCGCGTCACGCCTCGCCTCCTCGCCGGTGATCCACTGGCTGGTGCCGTCGGCCATGGCGACGACACCGTCGAGCGTGCTCGCCACCTTGAGGACCACGTAGGGACGTCCGGTCACCCGATGCCATATATATGGTGCCAGCTGCGCTCGGACCGCCGCCTCCTCGATACCCACTTCGACGTCGACACCCGAGGCCTTCAAGAGCTCGATGCCCGAACCCGAAACACGCGGATCAGGGTCGATCGTGCCGATGATGACCTTGGCGATACCGGCAGCGATGATGGCCTCGGCGCAGGGCCCGGTGCGACCATGGTGCGAGCACGGCTCGAGGGTGACGACCATGGTTGCGCCGCGGGTGGCGTTCCCGGCGCGGCGCAGGGCCTCGACTTCGGCGTGGGACTCGCCCGGCACCTGGGTGTGTCCTTCGCTCAGAACGACGCCTCGATCACTGACGACCAGTGCGCCGACCCATGGATTCGGTGGCGAGAGGAATCGGGCCTTGTCGCCCGCACCCATCGCCATCGTCATCAACTCGCTGTTCGAGAACCTCATCGGGCACTTCGAGCCGCGGCGCGCAGGGCGTGCGCCGCCTCGAGCGGATCGGGCCGACTAAAGACGGCCGAACCGGCGACGAGCACGTTGGCTCCGGCTTCGACGACGATCGGTGCCGTGGACACGTCGATGCCACCGTCGACCTCAATGTCGAGGGCGAGTTCGTTGACGTCGATCTCGCGCCGGGCTTCGTTGACCTTGCCCATGACGTCGCCGATGAACGACTGGCCGCCGAATCCCGGGAAGACCGTCATCATCAACAACAGATCGATGTCGCCGAGGAAGGGGGCGACCGCCGCGAACGGGGTGTCGGGATTGGCCGCGAGGCCGACGCGCAGTCCGAGGGATCGAGCCTGGTCGATCAAGGATTGGGTCCCACCGACCTCGACGTGTACCGTGCACCCGTTCGCGCCCGCGTCCCTGAACGCTTCGAGGTAACGTGCCGGTTCACTCATCATGAGGTGACAGTCAAAGAATCGATCGCTGTAGGGCCGCAAGGACTTCACCACCGGCGGTCCAATGGAGACGTTCGGCACGAAATGGCCATCCATAACGTCCACGTGCAGCCAGTCGGTCTCCGCGTCGACGCCGCGGACGGCTGCAGCGAGCGAGCCGAAATCTGCTGACAGAATCGATGGCGCGATGCGGAGGGCTCCAAAGGGTCCTGCGTCAATCTGCGTCACGTGTGCAGCCTACGCTCAAGCCCACGAGGCCGAGTGCTCGTCGAGTTTTGCGCCGGACCACCACGCGAGCGCGTCCATGGAACCCTTGCCCTCGGGTCGCACGCGCAACACTTCGACCGGTCCACCGCGAGCACCAAGTAGCACGTGTGCACCATGCTGCTCGACGTGACCGATCGCCACGGGCGCCTCGGGGCTTCGCCGCGCCGTTTCAACCAGGAGACGACGTCCGTGCACGAAGGTGAAGGCGCGGCCCAGACGGACCGTGCGCAAGATCAACTCGCTCGCCATCGATGGCGTTAAATGGAAGTCCTCTTTCGTCAGTTTCTCCGCGTAGACGGTGTCGCCGAACTGTTCGGTGGCATTCGCCAGCAAAGACGCGGACCCTAACACCTCAACGAGCGCGTCGGCGCCCACGACCGAGAGTTCCCCCAACAGTTGCGACAACGTCTTCTCGTCGACGTCGACCCGCCGCTCCAGGTGCACGGGTCCGGTGTCGAGTCCCACCTCGAGGGTCATGATGCTCACGCCGGTCTCCTTGTCGCCGGCCAGGATCGCCCGCTCCACCGGCGCCGCGCCGCGCCAGCGAGGCAAGAGGGAGAAGTGCACGTTGAGCATGGGCGTTCGCTCGAGCACCGCGCCGGGGATCAGCGCCCCGTAGGCCACGACGATCCCGCGCTCGACGCTGACCCCCTCGAGGTCACTCAGGCGGTGCGCCACTCGCAGGCCGAGTGAAGCCGCGGCGGCCTTGACCGGACTCGGCGTCAGCTCGTTGCCGCGACCGCGACGACGGTCCGGTCGAGTGAGGACGATATCGACGTCGTGTCCGGCCTCGACGAGCGCGCGCAGCGTCGGCACGGCCGCCTCGGGCGTACCGAGGAACGCGACGTGCATTTACTCACCCAGCAGTAGGTGCAGTCCGTCGGGATCGGGAGTCGAGAGGTCGAGGTTGCGCTGGCGCAGTATCTGCTTCGCTTCGCGGCGTTGATCGGCGTCGAGTCGTTCGATGAGCAGGACGCCGTCGAGGTGGTCCATCTCGTGTTGGAAGATGCGCCCCTCGTACTCGTCGGTCTGTATGTCGATCTCGTTGCCGTCCAGGTCGTATCCGACCAGGTGCACGGCATTCGCGCGAGTGATCTCCCAGCTGAGCCCGGGAACCGAGAGGCATCCCTCCTCGTAGGTCCACTCTCCGTCTGTCTCGAGGATCTTCGGGTTGACCACGACGAAGGGGCCGTCACCCTTGTCGTAGACGAAGAGTCGCTTCTGGACCCCGACCTGGTTGGCGGCGAGCCCCACTCCGGGCGCCTCGTTCATGGTCTCGATCATGGTCTGGGCCAGGGCGGCGATCTTCGCGTCGATGTTCTCGACGTCGGTCGTCACCTGGTTCAACACCGGATCGCCGTAGGTGCGAATGGGCAGCGTGGTCACTCCCTCACTTTACCGCCGGACTTTCACACGGCGTTCGTCGTTCGAGGGTGCTACTGAACGGCGACGCGCAGTCGCTCCGCCGGACGCGTCGCCGCGCGAAGAGCGTTCGTCAGGGTTTCGACGTCGCGCGCACGCACGTTGTACACGCCAGCGACCTCGTGCACCGACAGGTCTCCATTCAACTGCGCCACGAACTCCCTCGCTCCTTCGCCCGAGACGTGCGCCTCCGCCCCGTAGGGTGCCAGTCCGAGCACCCGGGCCGTCTCGACCTCGTCGGCGATCAGGTCATCGAACGTCGCGCGCACCAGCGCTTCGACGACCGGGTCAGTGGATCGGCGCGTTTGCAGCACCACCGCACCGCGACGCTGCTCTCGCGAGCCGACGAGTCGTCCCGCCTTGGCGACGGCCGTAATGGCGCTTCGACGCGCGGAGGCTCGTGGCGCGAGCAGGTACTGGTCGAAGTCCACGAAGACGACGACGCCGCAACGTCGAATGCGCTGCCACACCGCCTCGGTCCCCACGACGACTCTCGCCAACGGCGCGTCGATCGCGAGCGACGCCGTCACCTCGGTCACCGCCTGGTTGAGTTGCGCCGCGACGTCGCGTGCGAGCGTGGTCACGCCCGTTCGCAGGGGTCGCAGGTTCGTGGCGGTGCAGTGGCGACAGAAGTTGGCCCGTGGTTCGTGTCGATCGCGGCAGGCCAACTGGCCCTCGACGAGCTCCTCGCCCTGTCCGCATACTGCGCATCGCGCCAGTTCGCCACACTTGCGACAGGCGACGAGTCGGCCGGTACCGAGTCGTTGCAAGACCACGACGACGGCCACGGGTTCGGGTCCCTCG
>Ga0181525_10002986_pt1 | contig 13551 bp, 12 predicted proteins | sample PEATcosm2014_Bin_48_FD_121100 | JGI IMG/M metagenome (GOLD analysis project Ga0181525, IMG submission 121100) | Peatland microbial communities from MTU Mesocosm Facility, Houghton, MI, USA - PEATcosm2014_Bin06_10_metaG | ecosystem: Environmental > Terrestrial > Soil > Wetlands > Peat | place...
GTAACAGCTTATCGCGTTGTAATCCGCTATACCACGTGGCTTATTATCTGGTGGTTAATCAACAAGACCTTGCAGCCTGCTCGCTTAAAAATTTATTAACTTATAGCGATGCCGCAATGCAAATCCTGAATAATACTGTTTTGGAAAAACTCACCTTAAGCAATCTTCAGTTTTTTAAAACAAGAGAGCCTCGCAGATGGATAGACTATTACGATTATCGAGAGACAAAACATTGCAACGAAATGAGAGAGTTCATCTGGGTGCAGGCAGCATGGTTAATGTTAAGAGATTGGTTCTTGCATTATAAGGACGTAGGTGTGCCGCCTACGGATCTTTTATTTGCCATCGCAGGTTTCCTGAAAGGGCTGCTGGTGCTGGAATATAATCGTCCACAAATTTCCACCAAAAGATTGCAATAATCCCGCTTAGCACTTATCCTGCTGGATAGTTATGGAAAGCCCAAGGGCTGTTATAGGTTGTATTGATGTCAAAGTTGAAAGATAAGAAAGACCCGTTTTCCGAAAGGGAAGCTCAAAAATATGAGAATCCCATCCCCAGCCGCGAATTTATTCTCGAACATCTTGCTGAAAGAGGCCGTCCGGCCACGCAATTACAGTTACAGGATGAGCTTGAATTAAACTCTGCTGAACAGCGGGAAGCCTTGCGCCGGCGCCTGATTGCCATGTGCCGCGACGGCCAGCTTTTGCGCAATCGCAAAGGTGCTTACGGTCCGCTTGAGAATATGGAAATGATTGCAGGGCGGGTGATTGGTCATAAAGATGGCTTTGGCTTTGTCGAACCGGATACCGGCGAAGATGATTTATTTTTGAGCCCGCGGGAAATGCGCCGCGTATTTCACGGTGACCGCGTATTGGTACGTGTTGCAAGCATGGATACCCGCGGCCGGCGCGAAGGCTCGATTGTGGAAGTGCTGGAGCATAATACCCAGCAGATAGTCGGGCGTTTTTACTGTGAATCAGGTACAGCCTTTGTCGAATCCGCTAACCAGCGCATCACCCAGGATATTCTCATTCCCCCCGATTTTCAGAATGGTGCAACACACGGGCAGATGGTCGTGGCTGCTATCACCGATCAACCGACCTCACACGCGCATCCTCTAGGCAGAATCATTGAAGTATTAGGCGATCACATGGCGCCAGGCATGGAAATCAATGTTTCCATTCGCAACCATGAAATTCCTACCGTCTGGCCGGAAGATGTTTTGCTTGAAGCTTCGCGCTTTGCGCCCACAGTCACAGAAGATTCTATTACCGGTCGTGAAGACTTGCGTCATCTGCCATTCGTCACCATTGATGGTGATGATGCAAAAGATTTTGATGATGCTGTGTATTGCGAGCCGCGTGCAAAAGGCGGCTGGATGTTGTATGTCGCGATTGCGGATGTGAGTCATTACGTCAAACCGCATTCCGCTCTTGATAAAGAAGCTGAAAAACGCGGCAATTCTGTCTATTTTCCTGGCCGTGTGATTCCCATGCTGCCAGAAACGCTTTCGAATAATTTATGTTCGCTGATTCCAGATGCCGACCGTCTTGCCATGGTCTGCACGATGACCATACATCCCACCGGCCGCATCATGGAATATGATTTTTCCGAAGCTGTCTTTCGTTCGCACGCACGTCTGACGTATAACCAGGTGCATGACATGATGGAAAAAAACGACAAACGCATGCGCGAGCGTTTTGCACCTCATGTTCCGAGACTTGAAAACTTATACGAACTTTTTAACACGCTGCAAAAAGCACGCAAGGCGCGCGGCGCCATTGATTTTGATTTGCCTGAAACCAAAATTGTTTTTGGCAAAGACCGCAAGATAGAAAAAATTATTCCCTACGAACGTTTTAATTCCCATCGTGTGATTGAAGAATGCATGTTATGTGCGAATATTTGCGCGGCAGAATTTTTAAAGAAATACAAACAGCCAGGTTTATATCGTGTTCACCAGGGCCCGACGGAAGAAAAACTGGAAAATTTACGCAAGTTTTTAACGGAAATTGGTTTAGGCATTCCTGCGCACAGAGCGCCGGTTCCTGCAGATTACGCGCATATTTTACGAGTGGTTTCAGATCGGCCGGATGCGCACATGATTCAAACCATGCTGCTGCGTTCCATGAGTCAGGCGGTTTATAGTCCTGATAATCGCGGCCACTTTGGTTTGGCTTTTGATGCTTACGCGCATTTTACCTCTCCCATACGACGCTATCCTGATTTACTCGTGCACCGCGGTATTAAACAAATTCTGCAGCATAAAAAACCGACGACCGATCAAGCCGTATTCACACGTGCAGGCGAACATTGTTCGATGACAGAAAGACGCGCAGATGATGCAACGAATGAAGTGACAGACTGGCTGAAATGCGAATTCATGATGGATAAAGTCGGCCAGGAATTTCCCGGCACTATTTCTGGCGTGATGAATTTTGGTGTGTTTGTCGAGCTTGCTGATATTTACGTGGAAGGTCTGGTGCACATCAGTACGCTGCCGGATGATTATTATCAATTTGATCCTGTGCGTCACATTCTCGTTGGCGAGCGTGCCAACCGCCGGTTTGGCATGGGTGATCCCATTAAGATTATTGTTGCCAGAGTCGATCTTGATAAACGCGAAATAGATTTTGTGCTCGCAGAAGAAGGCATACGTGAAAAGGCTGCGCCGAGAGGCAAGCCCGGATCAAGGCGCAAAGAAGATAAATCCAAAGAACACGGCAAGAAAAAAACTAAATCGCACAAACATAAAGATGAGCATGACAAGAGTGCGAAAAAGAAAAAGAAAAAATCTCGTCGTAAACCCAAATCAAAATAGAACCATCCCATGACATCAAACAAGCAATATGTATTTGGACTGCACGCAGTGGAGGCTTTGTTAAAAAGGCAGCCTGAGCGTGTCATTCGTTTATGTGTGTTTGAAGAGCGCCGCGATAAAAAACTGGATGCGCTGCTCAGTCTTGCAAGAAAGCTAGGTATCACGATTGATCCTGCTTCGCGGCACGAGCTTGATCGTATGACACAGGAAGCGAACCATCAGGGTGTCGTGGCATTTTGTCATGAGTCACGCATTTATGCTGAGAATGATTTAAAGCAATTACTGCAACATCTCGATGTGCCGCCGTTTTTATTGATACTCGACGGCGTACAAGATCCGCATAATCTTGGTGCGTGTTTTCGTTCAGCGGATGCTGCGGGTGTGCATGCGATTATCGTTCCCAAAGACAATGCGGTTGGCATTACGCCTGTCGTGAGCAAAGTGGCGTGTGGTGCGGCAGAAACCATGCCGTTTATACAAGTCACCAATCTTGCACGCACGATGGAGCAATTAAAAGAAGCCGGCATCTGGTTATACGGTGCAGACGGCGAAGCAAAGCAATCCCTTTATCAAGCCAAATTAACCGGCGCTACTGGCATTGTTCTTGGTGCGGAAGGTTCCGGCATGCGGCGCTTAACACGCGAGTTATGTGATGTGTTGTTAAAAATTCCTATGCATGGTTCGGTGGCCAGCCTCAATGTTTCCGTCGCGACGGGGATATTTCTGTTTGAGGCGCTGAGGCAGCGGGGGCTGGTGTAGGGTGGGCAAAGCGCTTCTCAGCGTGCCCACCAGGCAAGAAACGGTGGGCACGCTGAGAGGCGCTTTGCCCACCCTACACCTACCCTACGCCAGTTCGCTCTCAGGATGGCAAGCTTTTTCACGCAAATAACCCATTGATTACTCATTAATTATTTCAAAAAACCATTATCCGCACACAAAGTGTAGAAAACTTTGTGTGCGGATAATGCTTTAAAAAACCATGTTATCCGCACACAAAGTTTGCTACACTTTGTGTGCGGATAAGAGGGAATCTTAAATGAAATTTATCGGGCGTGAACAAGAGCTTTATGATTTAACAGAGCTTTATGAGGCTAAAGAAAGTAAGCTGGCTGTATTGTATGGCAGGCGAAGAGTAGGTAAAAGTTGTTTGGTGAATCATTTTTTGCAGGATAAGAAACATTTACGTTTTGAAGGATTGGAAAAAGGAAGAACGCAAACACAGCTGGATCGTTTTGTTCTTGCTTTGAGTAAACAGGTAGATGACGAACTTCTTACACAAGTTAAACTGGATTCCTGGGAGCCCATACTCAATTATTTAACGAAGTATTTTTCAGAGAGCAAAGAAAAAACAATTTTATTTTTGGATGAATTTCAGTGGTTGGCAGCGAATCAATCCAGGCTTGTCAGCATATTGAAAATATATTGGGATCAGCATTGGAGTAAGCAAAATGTGATGCTTATTTTATGTGGTTCAGTATGCTCATATATGACCAAAAGGGTTATTTCATCAAAAGCTCTTTATGGCAGGATTAACTGGGAATTATGTCTGCAGTCGTTAAACCCAATGGAGTCGTATCAACTTTTAAATCAAAAAAGAAATCCTGATGAAGTGTTCAGATATTTGCAGATTTTAGGAGGCATTCCAAAGTATCTTAAGGAAGTCGATCCTCACAAATCTTTTGATCAAAATATTAATAAGCTGTTATTTACAGCAAGTGGTGTATTGGTAAATGACTATGAAAAAATATTTTATAGCCAATTCAAAGAATATAGAACGTATGAAAATATAGTCCGATTTTTGAAAAATCAACCCAGGACCCTGGATGAGATAGCATTAAAATTAAAAATTCCATCAGGAGGCGGTGTCAAAGTTTATTTGGATAACCTTGAAAAAGCACAATTTGTTACTGGCTATATACCATACAACAAGAACCCTAATAGCAAGCTGAAAAAATATAAATTAACTGACGAGTATTTGCGTTTTTATTTTAAATATGTGGAACCAAACATCAAACTAATTTCTGCTAATCGTACGAGAAATCTTTTTGGGCAGTTAGTGAAGCCGGTTTGGAATTCATGGCTTGGATTTTCATATGAAAACTATTGTCTTAAAAATGCTATGTATTTGGCGGGAATAATGGGTTTTGAAGATCATGTTTTGCAATGGGGGCCGTATTTTCAGCGTGATGAGAAAGGTTTTCAAATTGATCTGATTTATTTGCGCGATGACAGAGTAGTGACATTATGCGAAATTAAATATTATGAAGAAGAAGTTCCAATTACTGTTGTACATGAAGTAGAAAAGAAATGTGCGCTTATAGATTTGCCAAAGGGGTATACGCTAGAAAAGGTATTAATTTCGAGATTTGGTCCTGAAAGAGCATTGCGTGATCTGGATTATTTTCATCACTATGTAGAAGTAGCAGATTTCTTCGAAAAGCCAGCAAGAGCGCCAGGTTCTTTGAAGGGTAAAGGGAGCATTTCGGATTCTTTCTTTGAGCCGATATTTAAAGATCCAGCGAAAAAGCGGAAGAAAGATTAATTTCAGGCTTGATGACGGAAGTTACCATTATAATGCGACGCTATAAAGCTGCATATTTTGCGCCCAGGTTGCGCGATAAAATAAATCGTGTTAGCTTCGAGGGTAACTTACAGGAAACTCCCATGAAGACCACCACTGACAATCAGGCAATATCATTTGACAGCATCACTGCTGCTTCAGTGGCTAACTTCATTCCATCCATTATTTCAGTTGTGGTACCCGTACCCAATTCCTTTTTTGCCCTGCATCGGCCAATTTTCTAATCCTCATCTGCCCGATTCAGGGCAGATCCATCAGCAGATGAAATATTCATTTAATTTTATTTAACAAATTTTTGTGAGGAATATTTTATGTTTAGAAAATTTGCGTTACCTGCGTTATGCACTGGTGCAGCAGGGTTACAGACTTATGCTCTTGGTAAATTGAACGAAGACAGGCTCAACACGGAATATAAAGATTTAAAAAAGGAATATCCAAAAGAAGAACCTGCGCTTCGATACCATCATCTGGGATTGTACGGCGGCTATCATCAATATGAACGCCAGAGAAACACGGAAGAAGAACATCGGTCCTTGTCATTGAGTTAGAAATAAAAACTTCCCCATGAGCCGGCTCATGGGGATTTTTTTGAAAGCTGCGTCTCGAAGTTTAACCACAATTACTCTTCCGTCTAACGATCTCTTTTGCCGGCAAATCATTGGCAGGCTGCTCTTCTTTGCTGCCGACAGCAAATAAGTTTAGATCCTTGTTGAAATTGCATTTGGACTTTAATCCGAGAAATTCTGCAACGTCATTCAGGTCTTTGTAAAACTCTGGAGGTTTTTGCATATACGAATTCTCCATTTTATTTTTTTTATACAAGTCAAAGTAATGACCGATACTTCTGCCCTTACTATCTTTTACATCGGCATTTATCCAGTGCTTGGGAAATGCCTTCAGGAATTCTAGTAATTTTGATGGGGGAAGGTGGTTATTATTAAAGCCCAAGAATGACAGAATCGTATATTGCACAGGGGAGATTGAAATGCTTTGGGAGGGGAAGTATTGGCTGTTTGTAGGGGTGGAGCCGTTATATCCGCACGTTTCATATTCTTCGTTAAGCCAGAATATTCCAGAGATGTTATTTATTTCCAGGTTGTATTGCTGAATTAAATAAGAAATGGTTTTTGGAGAAACGGAATGAATTGCCATCTGCAGAAAAAACCAGGGATCAGGGGTTAAATGTTCCTGGAACCAGGCCTCAACTTCTTCCCAGTTTTCAATCAAATCATATTTTAAATAGAAAGACCTCTGGATTTTTGTTGCAAGATGAGAATCATCAGAAGGATGCTCGTACAAATGATCCATGATTTTCAGCACCAGGATATTATTGATGGGTTTATCAATCAGCCCAATAATGGAGTCAATCATCTTTTCATCGCATTTTGACATGTAGCGAAGATGAGAAAGCTTAAAGTCGTGATATCGGGTAAATAAATAAAGGGCGATATTATATTCCTTGCTCTTGAGCGCCAATTCAAACAGTTCTACCAGTTTTTCCTTAGGAAAATTGCTGGCAGGATTACATTCTTCCCAAATAAAGCGTGAATCTATCATTTCGTGAATAATTAAATAACGAATTAAGTCTTCACCATGCACTCTCTGAGTATTCAGAAGCACTTGAAGAATTCTAGTGTTATCCCCAGGAGAATCAGAGCGTAACATTTTGTCTTGATTGTCTCGATTGCAAAATATCATTTCTAGCCAATTATTATATTTTTTGCAATTTTCAAGCATAAAGGCATTTTGTTTTTTGTATCGGCCAGTAACAGAATCAGCATTATTAAACCAACTAAATTCATCTTTAAAATATAGCACAGCATCAATACCAGTATTCTTCTTGATGACGTCAAGTATGGCGAAAAAAGTAATACTGTTTACAGAAGAGTCGTGTGTTAATCCAGCCGTTTGCTTCATGCTTAAGTGCAATAAAAAAAATTCAATAGTGCATGCAAGTGTATTGCGATATTGGAGATATCCATCTTTTCCTCTAAAATATTCATGCAGTACAGATCGAATGAAAGTGATAATTTGAATTTTTTCTCGAATAGCGTATTTTTCCTTGTATTTTTCCATAAAAACCTCCGGGCTGTCCGGGGTTTCTGACTGTGGTTGATCGTATGCGGAGAATACCTTGAACAGCGCAAGGGCCTTATCAATTTCTTTTCCTTCTGTGTTATCCCATACCTGCTGATAGTAATTTGCTTGTGGCAATCTTAACATGTGTTACTCCTCTTGTTCTTAAACATTAAACCGGAAATGCATCACATCTCCGTCCTTCACCACATAATCCTTACCTTCCAGTCGCCATTTTCCTGCTTCTTTTGCGCCGTGCTCACCTTTGTAGCGAATGAAATCATCGTAGGAGATAACTTCTGCACGTATGAATCCTTTTTCAAAATCAGTGTGAATGACGCCGGCTGCTTGCGGTGCAGTATCACCCGCATGAATGGTCCAGGCACGCACTTCTTTTTCACCCGCGGTGAAATACGTTTCAAGATTTAATAATTTATACGCGCCGTGTATGAGACGATTTAAGCCGGGTTCTTCTAACTTTAATTCAGCGAGAAAAATTTCTTTCTCTGCATCATCCAGCTCTGCAATTTCTGCTTCAATAGCAGCGCAGATAACAACAACCTGTGCTTTTTCTTCAGCAGCAATTTTTCTGACTTCATCCAGCATGGGATTATTGGTAAATCCGGTTTCAGCAACATTCGCGACATATAAAGTGGGCTTGAGTGTCAGCAGATGAAAGGAATTTAACAAGGGTTTTTCTTCTTTGCTGAATTCCAGTGCACGTGCAGGTTTGCCATTATCAATTTGTTTTTTGATGCGCTCGAGTAATCCTGCCTCAGCCATCGCTGTTTTATCGCCGGATTTCACGGCTTTTTGTACACGTTGTATGGCGCGGTCAACGGTTTCAAGATCAGCGAGTGCAAGTTCAGTGTTGATGACTTCTATATCTTCTTTCGGCGAAACTTTTCCTGAGACATGCGTGACATTGGAATCTTCAAAGCAGCGTACAACATGCACGATGGCATCGGTTTCGCGTATGTGGGATAAAAATTTATTTCCTAAGCCTTCACCTTGTGATGCGCCTTTGACGATGCCTGCGATATCAACAAATTCAACGGTGGCAGGCACGGTGCGCTGCGGTTTAATCATGGCTGCAATGTTATCAAGACGCGGATCTGGCACGTAGACGATGCCATTGTTCGGTTCAATCGTGCAGAAAGGATAATTTTCAGCAGGGATGCTGGCTTTGGTTAAGCAGTTGAAGGTGGTGGATTTGCCTACGTTGGGTAAGCCGACAATGCCGCATTTCATCTGTATTTCCTCGCTGTTTAAACGTCTGTTTCAGTATGTAACTGGTTCATGGCTCTTTGCATTTCACCGCTTAAAATTAGCGGCAAGGCTTGTATGGCACGCTGTATGGCATCGTCAATTTTTTGCCTGTCTGCTTTCGATGGCGGATGGAGGACGTAGTCAACAACGTCTTTGCTGTGTTCAGGACGCCCTACGCCTATGCGTAAGCGGTAAAACTGTTTGGTGTTGAGATGACGAATAATATCTTTCAGGCCGTTATGTCCACCGTCGCCGCCGTCGAATTTTAATTTGATGGTGCCTACGGGTAAATCAATTTCATCGTGCGCAATGAGAATCGCATCAGCAGGAATTTTGTGGTAACTCATGCAGGCACGCAGGGATTGTCCGCTGTGATTCATGAAAGTCGTAGGGATCAAGAGTTGGCACGGTTGATGGTGTATGGTTGTCTGTGCGTGCAAGCCGTGGTACTTGGCGTTCATGCGGAGTGTTGCGTGCGCATCACTTGCGATGGAATCGATGAACCAGGCGCCGGCGTTGTGGCGGGTGAGGGCGTATTCAGGGCCGGGATTGGCGAGGCCGGCAATGAGTTGAATCGGTTGCTGTGGCACCTCAGGGTCTCCTGAACTTTGTGCGCAAATTTTTGTTGATATTGCTATTTCTACTTCTATTTCATTGATACGTTATGGCGAGACTGTTTATGAATTTTTGACTGAAACACCGCTTCTCGGGGTCCTGTCAGGGTGGTTTCTATTTTTCGTGCTCGCAAGCTCCGCGCGTAAAATAGAAACCACCCTGCCACCCCTCAGTCAAGTTCAGTGAGGTCAAAAATCCATAAAGCAGTCTCACCATAACAAACCAAGTCTGCAACAAGCCAAGTCCGCATCAGTGCTTTATCAGACAAATCATGATGCGGAGGGGTGACATGGCCGATCAACAACTTACTTCTTCTCTTTTTCTTTTCCTTTGCTTGCAGCTTCTGCAGCAATTTCTTCAGCACTCTTTTGTGCCATTGCAGGAACTTCAGCAGGGGCGACAGGTGCTTCAGTGGGTTCTTCAACCGGTTCTTCTTCCACGCGTGGAATGTGAACGGAGACCACTGGCTTGTCATCACCATGTGCCAGTGCAACGATTTCTACACCTTTGGGCAGTGGGATCTGAGACAAGTGAAGAATGTCGTTGAGCTGCATCTGGGAAATATCGAGTTCCAGATATTCCGGCAGGTTGTCCGGCAAGCACGAGACTTCAACATCACTCATGATGTGGGAAACAAGACCGCCAGCATCTTTTACACCAGGAGCCTGATCGCCGCCTTTGAAGTGTAAAGGAATATGCATGTGCAGTTTTTCATCCGCACGAATGCGCTGGAAATCAACGTGAGTAATGCGTGCTTTATAAGGATGACGCTGCACGGCTTTGAGAATCACACGTTCAGCATCTGTGCCGGTTTTAAGGGTCAGAATGTGTGAATAAAATGCTTCATTTTCGAGTGATTTGGAAATGGCTTTGTGTTCTAACGTAATAGAAACCGGTTCTTTTCCACCACCGTACATGATGCCAGGAACTTTTTCTTCGCGGCGTAGGCGGCGGCTCGCACCTTTCCCTATTTCGTGGCGAACACTAGCGTCGAGTTCAAATTTTTGTTTCGAGGCCATTGTTTTTACTCCACTTTAATAAGTAATTAAAAAATAAGATCCCTGCTCCGCGACCAGAACAGGGACGGCATATTCTACACAGAATCAATAGAGATGGAAGGGGCAGATTTTTGAAGCATTGTATTTCTACAATATGTAATTTCTCATTTCTTTTCTGTATGTTGTCCGCACTTAAAGTGTGTATAATGACGGAAAATTTAAGATGGGCAAAGTATATAGCAGTCGCGAGATTATCCGGTTGATAGAGGATGACGGATGGTATGAGGTCAGAGTAACCGGTAGTCATCATCATTTTAAACATTTTGGAAAGACTGGAGTGGTGACAGTACCGCATCCAAAAAAAGAAATAGGTAAAGGGTTGTTGAACAGTATTTTGAAGCAGGCAAAGTTGGAGGTATAGCCATGATAGTTGAGTACATTGGGCTGGCTGAAAAGGTCAAGAATGGCTATAGCGTTTTCTTTCCTGATTTTCTGGGTCTCGGATCAGCAGGTGATACGCTGGAGGAGGCGAGAAAAAATGCAAGAGAAGGATTGATCGCACACATTGAGTTGATGATTGAAGATGAAGAGGTCATGCCAAAAGCATCTTCTCTGGATAAGGTAATGAAGTTACCGGATGCGAAAGGCTGTGTTCCATTAATCATTTCTATCATTGCACCATCAGGCAAGGCGCAGCGGGTTAATATCACTATAGATTCAGCGCTGCTTAATGCTATTGATTCTGCAGCAATGGTTCAGCATAAAACGAGATCCGCTTTTTTGGCAGAAGCAGCACAGAAGTTGCTAGGCGAACTTTAGTTCTCGCCTGATTTCTAATCCAGAAACATCCGGCTTAAAGAGCCTGAACCGCTGATGCGGCGTATGGCTTCAGCAATCATGTGGCTTAAGCTGATGCTCCTGATGCGCGAGCAGTTGAGGGCGTCTTGCTGGAGAGGAATGGTATCCGTGACGACAATTTCATCGAGCATGGAGTGGTTGATGTTGTCTATGGCCTTGCCGGAGAGCACAGGATGGGTGACATAGGCGGCAACTTTTGAGGCGCCGTGATTTTTTAAGGCTTCAACGGCTCGGCACAAGGTGCTGGCTGTATCGACAATATCATCAACGATGATGCAATCGCGGCCTTCAACATCGCCGATGATGTGCATGACTTGCGCTTCATTGGCGCGCGGACGGCGCTTGTCGATGATGGCAAGATCAGTGCCGCTGGCAAAGTGCTTGGCAATGGCGCGGGCGCGGACAACACCGCCTACGTCAGGGGAAACAATCATGGCATTGTCATTGTTATATCGCTGGTGCATGTCTTCTATCATGATGGGCGTGCTGTAGAGGTTGTCGACGGGCATATAAAAAAAGCCCTGGATCTGGTCTGCGTGTAAATCAACGGTGACTAAACGGCTGATGCCGACTGAGGCCATCATGTCCGCCACGATTTTGGCAGTGATGGGCACGCGGGCAGAACGAACGCGTCTATCCTGGCGTGCATAGCCAAAATAAGGAACGACGGCCGTAATTTTGGCGGCAGATGCGCGGCGCAGTGCATCTGCAAGCAGAATCAGTTCCATCAAATTGTCATTTGAAGGAGCGCAAGTGGATTGCACGATGAAGACATCGCGGCCACGGACATTGTCCTGAATTTCAACGGTAGTTTCGCCGTCACTGAAACGTCCTACGTAGGCTTTGCCTATAGGAAGGTTGAGATGTCCTGCCACTTGGGCGGTTAATTGCTGACTGGCGTTACCACTGAAAATCATTATTTCTGGCACAAAAGTATCCCCGGCATTTGTTTCAACGCTTTATTACTGGGGTGCCAGGATTCGAACCTGGGGATGCCGGGATCAAAACCCGGTGCCTTACCGCTTGGCTACACCCCAACTTTACGGAAGCGCTATTTTGCTGAGAGAGGCTATTTGTGTCAATGGATTTCACCCCAGATTCCACTGATACACCACAATCTTCACGCGCAGCGACGGCGAAACGATGGAAAGTTTTTCAGGCAACTCCATTCGGCCATGATTGGAGTAGGCCAGATAATCTATCCGATAACCTTGCTGGGCGATGCTTGAGAGCCGTCCATCATTATCAAAGCGCGTGCTCGCACTGACATCAGGCACAGGCAGGCCGCGTATCCAGTATTTCATGCTGGAAACCGGAAGATGAAAGCCCCATTGTTTTGCGAGCAGCTCTTCAGGGGAAGCTGCGTGGTAGCTTTTTCCATCGGATGCGAGCAGGGTGACTTGTCCTGGCGAGCCGCTCAGTTTCATTGCACCCGCGCCTAGCGGGCCTTGCAGCGAGATGGTGTAGTTTTGCAGTCTCTGTGACCAGTTAACGCTGGCGCTGCCGGCATCGTGCGAGCTTTGCACGGCAATTTTACCGCTCAGGTTCCAGTTATGAATATTGTTTAATGCTGTCTGCCGCTCTGCCCAGCTAGTTTTGGGAACGGCGGGGGTGGAAGGAGCAGCTTCTGGTTTGAGTCTTGCACAGGAAGAGAGTGTTAGCGTTAGAAATAAAATCCAGATAATATGCTTTTTCAATTTAATGTCCTTTTGTTTTAAATGGGTTTAAGCATAAAATATGCCCAAAATAAGAACCTGGCAACTTCCACATGTCTATTTTCATAATTGGTATTAATTACAAGACCGCGCCTCTTACCTTGCGCGAAAAAGTTTATTTTGCTCTGGATAAGCTGCCGCTTTATTTGCAGGATTTGCTGAGCCGCGAAATTGCGCAGGAAGCCGTGCTGCTTTCTACGTGTAATCGTTCGGAATTATATTGCAGGGCGAGTGATATTGCCGCCGTGCGCGACTGGTTTTGCGAACAGACGCTGATTCCTCGCCATGAGCTTGAACCCGCACTTTATATTTATCGCAATGAAGAAGCCGTTGCACACATCATGCAAGTGGCTTGCGGCCTGGATTCCATGGTGCTGGGCGAGCCGCAGATTCTTGGGCAAATGAAAGATGCGTTTTCTGAAAGCTGTTCTGCAAATGCAGTGGAAGCTTCATTTCATCAATTGTTTCAGCAGGTTTTTTCTATTGCCAAAGAAATTCGCACGACAACGGCCATCGGTGCCTGTCCTGTGTCTGTGGCTTCTGCTGCAGTCCATTTCGCAAAACAGAACACACAATTATTTAATGAAGCGAACGTTGTGCTGGTAGGTGCTGGTGATA
>Ga0181525_10002987_pt1 | contig 13548 bp, 11 predicted proteins | sample PEATcosm2014_Bin_48_FD_121100 | JGI IMG/M metagenome (GOLD analysis project Ga0181525, IMG submission 121100) | Peatland microbial communities from MTU Mesocosm Facility, Houghton, MI, USA - PEATcosm2014_Bin06_10_metaG | ecosystem: Environmental > Terrestrial > Soil > Wetlands > Peat | place...
AGGGGAATCCCCGTTGGCACCCGAGTGTTGAGCCAAGTAAGATCATGGGTGGCGGGCACGCCACGCGTGGTCGTCTACAACTCAACAGGGGGATGACTGGTTTCGACTTCGGTGGTTGCTTCAAGAGAAGCGAGCCGAGGGTGGCGGACGTAACCTCGTAAAAATGCGACCGCAAAACACAAGTGCCAACTCAAAGAGCACTGTCAAGGTCCCCGCGACCTCTCTCATGCTCGCTGCCTAAGCGAATCTGAGGGTTTGACCGTCAGCCCGGGAGCGCCTTCGGCCCGGAATCTGGCGTCGCTAGAAGGCTCAACTAGCCGGCCCGGTCACGGGGCAGGCTAGGAAATCAAACAGTGACTGAGCCCGTCGGCGTCTTGCCTGCGTGATCGCCGGGGCTGAGAAAAACACAGCAGGCTGCGCTCGGAGAAGACTTGAAAAGGTCCCGGAGGACTCGGGTTCGAATCCCGACATCTCCAAGGTTGTTCAGATTTTCTAAAACTGAACGGCGTTGGGGGTCCCTGTTGTAGAACGCGCCGACGGCTTAGCCGCTCGGCGCGTTCTTGTTTTACCGTCACGGTGGGTGTCAGCTCGGTGCCCGTCACTCGGCGGGATGGAGGTTGTCGCCCTCCCTGATACCGCGGCGGGTGACGCGGCGCAGGTAGTCCTCGCGGTTGAGCGGGTTGTCGCCGGTCCGCGGGCGGGCCGGGGCCGGGCCGCGCACCGGGTCGTAGCGGGCGAAGGACGACTCCATGACGCCCTCGCCCCGGGTGAGGTGCGGTATCTGCTGCCGCAGCTCGTGGACGCGCGTCGCCGTGACGTCGCCCTCCAGGGTGCACCAGGAGCCGCCGGTCGCCGTTACCTCGGGGACCGCGTGCAGCCTGGCCAGGGCGGGCAGCAGCACGGTGAGCGTGTCGGCCGGGGTATCCAGGCGGAAGCGGTGGACCGGCTCGCAGACCACCGTGCCTGCCTTCTTGAGCGCCGCCATGACCACGAGCGGGGTGAGCTTACGGAAGTCCTGCGGGCTGCTGAGCGGTCCCCTGGTCGACGGCGGGCCGTCGGCGATGCTGTACCCCGACCGGTTCAGCGTGACCGTGCAGTCGGTGACCGGCCAGCCGTACAGGCCCTGGCGCAGCGTGTCCGTGACGTACTGCCGCATGGCGGCGGCGAAGCCCTCCATGTTCTTGTAGACGTAGAGCGGCACGTCCTCGTGGCCGACCGCGAGCCGGAAGGCCGTACCTGAGCCCGCGGCGGCCGGGTCGACGCGAAGGCCGATCGTGGCGAAAAACGGGTTACCTGGCCCGTGCAGGACTTCCTCCGCCGTGCCGGCCCGGAGCGGCCGTTCCACGCAGATCGGGGTGGTTCCGCGGAACTCGGCCAGCAACCCGTACTCGGCGGCCAGGGTGGCCTCGATCACCTGCTTCTGCACCTCGCCGTAGAGCGAGACGTAGATTTCCTGACGGATGTCGTCCTGGCGGACGTTGATGAGCGGGTCCTGCTCGGCGAGCTCGCTCATCGCGGCGTGCAGCCGCATCTTGTCGCGCGGGTCGCGCGCCACGATGGCCGTCTCCAGCGTCGGCGGCGCGAAGTGATGCTGGCCCGCGGCGCCGGCGGCCGTGCCGATCATGTCGCCTACCTGGACGCCGGCCAGGCCGGAGAGCCTGGCGATCTGCCCGGCGGTTACCGAGTCGCGGCGTACCGCGGTGCCGTCGGCGAATACGCTGATCGCGGTCACCTTGCCGTCGCCGGCGTCACCGCCGTCACCGTGCCAGAACGGCACGCGGTCACGGACCCTGACGCTGCCGGAGAACACCCGGGCATAGGCAACCTTGTCGCCGGCGGGCCCGCGGTCAACCTTGAATACCCGGCCAGATACCGGCCCGCTGGCCTCACCGTCCGCCCTGGGGAGCAGGCGGGCGAGCCCGTGCAGCAGGGTATCGACGCCCGTGCCCGTAATGGCCGACCCGAAGAACACCGGATGCACCAGCACGTCCCTGACCTGTCCGGCCAGCTTGCGACGGAGCCAGCCGCCGGCTGGCTCCGTCCGGTCATCCAGGTAGGCGGCGAGGACGGCGTCGTCGTGCTCGGCGAGCACCTCGGCGAGCCGCGACATGGCGGCCGGGTTGGCAGCGTTGTCAGGAATGAAGACCGCCTCGGGGGTACCAAGCCCGCGAACCGCGCCCATCGGGAGGATCGCGGGTGTCAGCCGCTCGCCGATGTCGGCGAGCAGCCGCTCGTAGCCGGCCCCGCGCCGGTCGATCTTGTTGACGAAGAACAGCGTCGGTATCCGCAGCCGCTGCAGGGCGCGCCACAAGACGCGCGTCTGCGGCTGCACCCCCTCGACCGCCGACACCACGAGTACGACCCCGTCGAGCACGCTCAGCGCCCGCTCCACCTCGGCCACGAAATCAGGGTGGCCCGGCGTGTCGATCAGGTTGACGCAGGTCCCGTCAACCGTGAACGACGCCACCGCCGACTTGATCGTGATCCCGCGCTGCCGCTCAAGCGCCAGCGAGTCCGTCTGCGTAGTCCCGTCGTCGACGCTTCCCGGCTGGTCGATAACCCCCGCGCAGTAGAGCAGGCGCTCGGTCAGCGTTGTCTTGCCGGCGTCAACATGGGCGAGGATTCCCAGATTGAGTATTGCCTGAGGCACGTGCCACATCCTCCGAATAGCCCAACAGCCACTTTTCGATGGAAGCGGTCGTCCCTCGCATCTGGAGACTCCTCACAGTTCGGCGTCGCCGGCCCCCGCCGGCGCATGCCACGCATTGTCGTCCCTGGCTAGCCTAGGGCGCGAATGGTTTTCCGGCGTCCCGGCGGCGAATGAGGGTAGAGCGGCTGATGAGGGGTATGAGTTGGCCCTGCGACACCGGGCGCCGGCTTACGGGCGGACGCACCCCTCCGCCCGCACCAGCGCCGCGCGGAGTCATTGCCTGAAGCTAGGAAGGAGCCCGCAAGCCCGGCTACCACGACGATTCAGAACGTATGTCGGGCGGCGCGCGGAGCTGATCATTACCATTCTGCGTCCGAACACGGGATAATAGGGCGACGGATCGACACGGTTGTTGCTGACCGGCGTGCCGCGGGCGGGGACCTGGCCGGACACGGTGCGCGTGAGGTGTGCGTTGAGGAAGGGGATGCAGCATGGCGGCGATGAAGCCGCGGACGGGCGATGGCCCGCTCGAGGTGACCAAGGAGGGCCGAGGCATTGTGATGCGCGTCCCACTGGAAGGTGGCGGCAGGCTCGTCGTTGAGTTGTCCGCTGATGAGGCCGCGAAGCTGGGTGACGCACTCCAGGCGGCCGTCGGGTAAGGCCCGGGCGGCACGTTCGGCGGGAGGCCAGACGCGTCGCCCACTCCGGGTAAGCACGCGCACCCGTTGAGTACTGGTACTTCGTCCTTATTTCTTGATGGCGGCGAGCATGCCGCCCGCGATCGGAAGCAGCAGCGGGACCAGCCTGTCATCGTTGCCGACCATGTCGGATAGTTCCCGCGCGCCATCGGTGGCCGGCCCTGCGCCAGGCGGCAGCGCGTCGTTGAATACGACGATGCCGCCCGCCCGGAGCAGCCGCATCCCGGCCGTCAGGTACTCGGGGTAGGCAGACTGGTCGCCGTCGCAGAACACCAGGTCATAGGCGCCGTCGGACAGGCGCGGCAGCACGTCGAGCGCGCGGCCGAGTATCAGCCGCGCCTGGTTGGCGGCGAAGCCGGCCTGCGCGAAGGACTTGCGCGCCAGCCGGTGATACTCCGGCTCGGTGTCCACGCTGGTGAGCACGCCGCCCGGGCGCATGCCGCGCAGCAGCCAGATGCCCGAGCTGCCGCAGCCGGTACCGATCTCAACGACCGCGCGCGCCGCTATCGCGCTCGCCAGGAACCGCAGCGCGGCACCCGCGGACGGCGCCACGGGCACCGTCCCGCCGAGGTCCTCGGCGTTGGCTCGGGCGGTGAGCAGCGGTTCATCCTCAACCGCGTACGCCGCCTCGTCGTAGTCGATGACTGCCCCCTTGCGCCCTGCTGGCTTAACGCTGCCTGTTTCACGCTGCCTGTTCACGCTGCCTGTTTCTGACTGCGCTATTCACGCGTGAGCCTAGCCAATTTCGCTGGTCCGTGGAACCTTATGCTGATGGGGACCGTTAGCTAGTCGATGAGCGAGAGCCTGTACCTGGTGACAGAGCCGGCCAATTCCGGACAGGATCGTCCGGATACCGCGGCCCAGTGGGTGGCGCCCAGCTGGGACGAGATCGTGCGCGCTCACTCGGCCCGGGTATACCGCCTCGCCTACCGGCTCACCGGTAACCAGCACGACGCGGAGGACCTGACGCAGGAGGTTTTCGTCCGAGTCTTCCGCTCCCTGGCGACCTACACCCCGGGCACCTTCGAAGGCTGGCTGCACCGGATCACCACCAATCTGTTCCTTGACGGGGCCAGGCGGCGGCAGCGGTTGCGGTTCGAGGGCCTCGGGGACGAGGTAGCCCAGCGGATCCCGAGCAACGACCGCTCGCCGGCGCAGGCCTGGGACGACAGCCATTTCGACGGGGACGTCCAGGCGGCGCTGCAGTCGCTGGCGCCGGACTACCGGGCGGCCGTGGTGCTTTGCGACATCGAGGGCTTCTCTTATGAGGAGATCGCGGCCACCATGGGGGTAAAGCTCGGCACCGTGCGCAGCCGCATCCACCGGGGCCGGGCCCAACTGCGCGCTGCCCTCGCGCACCGGGACAGGGATCGGCGGGTACGGGAATCATGAGTCACCTCGGAGACCTGTTGTCCGCGCTCGTAGACGGCGAGCTCAGCGGCGCGGAGCTTGACCGGGCCAATGCCCACCTGGCGGCGTGCGGCGCGTGCCGGGTGGAGGCGCACGCACTGCGACGGCTTAAGCACGATCTGCGTTCGCTCGCCGAGCCTGCCGGGGTGACTGACGCCGATCAGATCACCGGCCGCCTGCTGGCGATGACCGCCAAGGCCGGCGCGGACGCCCAGGTACCGCGGCAGCGCAAGGGCGGCGACCCCGGTATCCCCGGCGATCTCGGCGGGCGCAGGCCGCGCCGCTTGCGCGCGACGGGCCGTCGCCCAGGAACGGGGCCCTACACGGTCACGGGACGGGTCAGGCGGACCGCCCTTCGCCGGCGGCGGGGCCGCTACGTGCTGTGGACCACGCTCTCCCTCATCGTCGTCGGGATCGGCACGGCGTTCGGCATGGGCGGTGGCAGCCCCGGACCTAAGGTCACGCCGCAGCTCGAGGTGTTCGACGCCCAGCACGCGGTCACCTCGGGTGACGTCCCGTTCGCGGACCCGGCGGAGCTTTCCGCGCGCGTGCCGGTTGGAGCGGCGCGGCCGTGATGCGCCACGGCCTGCTGATAACCGCCGTGGCAACGGTAAGCGTGCCCGGCCTGCTCGCCATGGCCGGCGTCGTCGCGCACGATCACGTCGCCGTCAGCGCGGGCGCCGTGGTGTCGGCGGCGTTCGACGACGCGCCGTCCGGGCCGTTCCCGGTCGCGCCGGCCTCCGCTCGTGCCCCGCTGCGCGACAACCTGGCGGCACTGCAGCACGCGGCCGGCGCGCCAGTCACGGTGCTCAGCCGGGTGACCGTCGGCGAGCAAGTCATGGGGATGAGCCTGCTCGTCAGGGCGGCGGACGCCGACCTGACGACGTCCTATCAGGGTACCGAGCTGATCTCGCAGTCTGGGGCGGACGGCCGCGTCGAGATGGTCTCCCAGGTATGGCACACGGGCGGCGGCCCGACGCTTGTCCAGACCTCGGACGGCGCGTCGTCGCCCGCCGTCTCCTCGGCCGCGGTGAGCAGTTCTCCCGTGGGAGTGTTCGGCATCACCAAGTCCCTGGTGGCACTGCTCGGCAAGCACTACGTTGCCGTGTACCGCGGTGCGGGCGCGGCCGGCGGCCGGCCCGCGACGGTGGTGGAGCTTTACCGTTTCGACGGCTCGGTGGCCGCGCTGTACTGGCTGGACAGGAAGACGACGGTACCGCTGCGCCGTGAGCTGTTCGACACCTCAGCGAACGTGATCAGCGAGGACTCGTTCACCCGGGTGCAGTTCGGCGCGTTCGCCGTGCCACGGTTCACCGGCACCGCACAGCGGTTGTCACAGTCGCCGGCCCAGCCGGCCTGGGTCACCGCGGCCTCCCCGGCCCGGTTCCTCGCGTCACTGTCGGGCCAGGGCTGGCCGCTGCCGGCCAGCCTGCCCGGCGGACTGCCGCTGTACGCGGCCGCCTCGACCAAGATCGCCGACGGCGAGGTGGCCGACCTCGAGTACTCCGACGGGCTCTATGTCGTCTCGCTGTTCGTCCAGCGGGGCACCCTGGCTGCGGACATGCCCGGTTGGCAGCCGGTGCGGATGGCGGGCCAGCAGGCCTATGTCTCCGGGCACTCCGTCACCTGGGCGGCTGGCGGCCTCGTCTACACCATGATCGCTGACGCGCCGTCGCAGACGGTCAGCGAAGTCGTCGGGACGCTGACCCCGGGCCACTCGCCGGGGCCACTTGGCCGCCTGCTCCGTGGATTCGGCCGGCTGGCCCGCCTGCTTAACCCGTTTGGCTGACGCGCCGGCTATCCTCGCCCGGGCGGTTCGCCGCCCTGAGCAGTCCACAGCCCCGAGCAGTCCCGAACGTGGGCGAGACCGTTTAGAGTGGTAGTGGTGCCGATCTACCGCTGACGGAGTGCTGAGTGTTTGACCTTTCGCTGACCAAGCTGCTGGTCCTCGCGGTGATCGCGCTCGTCGTCTTCGGCCCGCACGAGCTGCCGAGGATCGCCCAGCAGGCGGGCCGCGCGCTGCGCGACCTGCGCCGCATCGCGGAGAGCGCGAAGGCGGACCTGCGGGAAGGGCTCGGGCCGGAGTTCCAGGACTTCGATTTCGAGGACCTGAACCCGCGCAGGTTCGTCCAGAAGCACCTGCTCGACGACATGGACAGCGTGCCCGAGCAGACTCGGCCGTCGTACGAGGGGGTCAGCGCCCTGCCGGATGCCATGCTGGCCAGCAGCGGGGCGGGAACGGCCAGCGGCGCGCGCGCCACCCTGCTCGACGGCGAGGACCCGCCCTTCGACCTCGAGGCAACCTGACGGCGTTACGGAATCCCGCAGATCTCCGTCCGCCGGGTCGGGCCCGGTACCATGGCGGTCTTTGCCATCGGGCCAGGAACGGCGCACAGCGGGGGTCCGGGGGGCGTCCCCCTGGGCGATAGAGCGTTACCGCGGGCTGAGGGCCAGCATCCGGCCGGCCAGGCCGCGGCCCTTGCTGGCGAGCGACTCGGCCACCTTGAGCAGCTGCACCGAGGCCGGCGCCGACGGGTCGGCGAGCACCAGCGGCGTGCCGCTGTCGCCGCCCTCACGGAGTCTGACGTCCAGCGGCACCTGGCCGAGCAGCGGCACCTCCACCCCGGTGAGCTGGGTGAGCGCCATGGCGACCGTCTCGCCGCCGCCAGACCCGAAGACGTCCATGGCCTCGCCGCAGTGCGGGCAGAGCAGGTACGACATGTTCTCGATGACGCCGACGACGCGCTGGTGGGTCTGGGTGACCAGCGTTCCCGCGCGCTTGGCGACCTCCGCGGCGGCGACCTGCGGTGTGGTGACGATCACGAGCTCGGCCCCGGGCACCAGGCGGGCGAGCGACAGCGCGATGTCGCCGGTGCCCGGCGGCATGTCGATGAGCAGGTAGTCCAGGTCGCCCCAGTAGAAGTCGGCCAGGAACTGCTCGAGGAGCCGGTGCAGGATCGGGCCGCGGATGGGGAGCGCGTCCTGGCCGGGCGGCTTGAGCATCCCGGCGGAGATGACCTTCACGCCCTTGGCGGCGGGCGGCATGATCATGTCCTGGACCTTGGTGGGTACCCCGGTGACGCCGAGCATCCGCGGCACGGAGTGCCCGTAGATGTCCGCGTCGATGAGCGCCACCTTGTGCCCCGCCGCGGCGAGCGCGGCCGCCAGGTTCACGGTGACCGACGACTTGCCGACGCCGCCCTTGCCGCTGACGATCGCGTACACCTTGGTGAGCGAGGACGGCTGGGCGAACGGTATCACTCGTTCCGGCGCCCCGCCGCGCACCTTGACCTGCAGGTCCTTGCGCTGCTCCTCGCTCATGACGTCGAGCTCGACCCGCACGCCGGTCACGCCGGGCAGCGGTGTCACCGCGCCGGTGACCCGGGAGGTGATCGTGTCGCGCATCGGGCAGCCGGCCACGGTCAGGTAGACCCCGACGGCGACGAGCCCGTCGGTGCCGATCTCGACGGACTTGACCATGCCGAGCTCGGTGATGGGGCGGCCGATCTCGGGGTCGTTCACGCCGGCCAGCGCCGTCATGACCTGCTCGCGGGTGGGAAGCGGGGAGCTCATGCCCTCATGGTACGTGCCGGGGCCGCGCGCGACGCGCGGCCCCGGCACGCGGGAAACGCTAGGTAACGAGGCCAGACCTGGCTACGACACCACGGCACCCGTGGTCGGGTCGAGAATGACCGGCTTCAGGTGCGGGAAGGTGAAGAAGTTGAGCAGGCCGCAGGGAGCGTCGAGCGAGCCCGAACTCGCGTCGAACGAGCCGGGGATCCGCTGGCCGTGGAGCCAGTTGTCCTCGATGAACTTCACTACCGAGGCGGTGTCGGTCAGGTTGTTGGTGACGTAGTTGGTCCGCGTCCAGGGCGAGATCACGAGCATCGGCAGCCGCTGGCTGTAGCCGCACCGGCCGTTGTCGCCGATGGTCACCTTGGCCGAGGTGCAGATCGCGGAGTCGATGGCGGTGTCGTGAGACCCGTTGACGACGGGCGGCGCGACGTGGTCATACCAGCCGTCCGAGTCGTCGTAGGTGACGACGATCGCGGTCGATGCCCAGTACTTGGACTTCTCGATCGAGTTGATCGTGTTGACAAGGAAGGTCTGCTCGTCGAGCGGGTCCGAGTAGCCGGGGTGGCCGTCCTGGTACTCCGGCGCCTTCAGGTAGGACACCGAGGGCAGGGTGGCGCCGCCGGTGCCGTTGAGCGCGTCGGTGAACAGCGACAGGTCGTACTGGTGGTTGGCCTGGTCGGTGTAGCCGATCTCGGACAGCGAGGTCGGGGCCAGGTGGGCCGGGTTCGCGGTCGAGGCGTAGTACTCGAACGGGTTGTGGTGCGCCGAGTAGTCGAGCGAGGACCCGCCGCCGATGTTGGTGTGCGACGCTCCGCAGATCGCCCCCACGGAGTCGCTCGAGGTCGGCGCGAAGCCGCCCTGGAACCAGCCCCACGAGACGTGCGAGGAGTTCATCAGGTCGCCGATGTTCTCGCCGCTGTCCACGCCGAGCGGGTTGGTCAGGGTGTGGTTGGTGTCCGCGCACTCGTCGTAGTACGGGTCCGCGTCACCGATCATTGAGCCGTCGGCGATGTTGGTCGAGGTGGCCGGCGCGTTCGGGGTGGCTGACCACGGCGGGGTCAGCGCGGTGGCGGCCGCGGTGCTGCCGGAGATGACGTTGAGCGCGCCGGGGGTGGACGGCCCGAAGCCCGTGTCCCAGTTGTTCTCGCTCATCGCGTAGTTCTGCGCGTAATTCCACAGCCCGGTGACGGTGTTGCCGTCGAAGTAGTCCATGACGATCCCGGCGGGGCAGTACTCGATACCGCAGCCAGTGGACGGAGCGGTCTGGGTGTACGTGGGGAACTGGTCCATGGCGCCGCCGTCTTCGGCCAGTTCCTCGGCCTTGTAGCCGTGGTTCTGGTCGCTGGTGAGCGCCTGGCCGTGGGTCAGCCGCGTCGGGTTGAGCCCGTTCGGGTTGCTGGTCAGCAGCGGGCCGACCGGCCCGGTGCTGGTGATCGACGTGTACAGGCCGTTCACCGTCGAAGTGCCCGGCTTGGCGGTGAACGTGGTGCCGTCGGTGTTCGCCGCGTACGGGTAGGTGCCGAAGTAGTGGTCGAACGACTCGTTCTCGTCGAAGATCACGACGAGGTGCTGGATCGGCGTCGACCCGTTATGGCCGAGATAGAGGGTCTTCGACACGGTGCCCGGGACTTGGTAGCCGGAGAATGCCGACGGCGACTGGTCCGCGCCCGCATTCACGACGCTGACCGCGACCGCCGCGCCCGCGCCGAGGGCGGCTACGGCCGCGACCGCGATGTACGGACGGAGCCGTTTGAGCCTGCTCCCGGCTTCTGAGCGATTGCCCATCATTCAGCCTCCTGAGTTCAGCGGAACTTCCAACTGCCCGGCGCATCCGCCGGCTGCCGCGGGCGCGGTGACACACGCCCGGTCAGGACCGTTTCATAGTTGATTGACACGGTTGCACGGGAAAAATGACGAAGAGACAAACGGCGGGTCAACACTAGTCACAGGCAACTCTGAGGGCTTCCGCAGTTTGTCTTGAGCAAGGAATATCACCACACGAATTCCAAAAAAAGCAATCAGAAGAACGAACGCACGGTTCCCCTGGCGGCACGGGGCGGCATCCGCGGGCAGGCGGCCAGGACCAGGGCTGAGCCCCGGCTCCCGCTGCTCAGGCGAGCAGTGCCCGCCCGTAGTAGTCACTCGGTCCGGTGACCCCGGGCAGCGCCAGGAAGTACCCGCCGCCGAACGGGCTGATGTAGTCCGTAAGCGGCTCGTCGATCAGCCGGGTCTGGACGGCCTTGAACTGCCGCTCAATATCCTGCTGGAAGCAGGTGAAGATCAGCCCCATGTCCAGGTCACCGACGCTGTCGATGCCCCGGTCGTAGTTCCAGCCGCGGCGCAGGATCCTGCTGGCGTTGTATTTCGGTAGGCGCGGGTTCGCTATCCGGATGTGCGCGGTCAGCGGGATCACGTCACCGGTCGGGTCGAGCGTGTAGTTCGGGACCGAGTCGATCGTCGTCCCGTCGAGCGGCAGGCCCGTCGCGCGCCGCCGTCCGATCATCAGCTCCTGCTCGAACACGTCGACCCGGTCCCAGAACTCCACCAGCATCCGGATCAGCCGGACCACGAAGTACGACCCGCCGGCGGTCCAGGCGGGTTCCCCCGCGGTGCCTGGCTGCACCCAGACCAGCGAGTTCATGTCGGAAGCGGAGGTAACCGCCGGGTTGGCGATCCCGTCCATGAAGCCAAGCAGGTTCCTCGGGACCGTGCCCGTGGGCCTGGCGGGCGAGACGAAGCCGTCGATCCGCCAGTTGACCTGCATGCCGCCCCGGGTGTTCTTGGCGATGTCGCGCAGCGCGTGCAGCACGGTGTCCGTCGACCCGGCCCGGAGCTGCAGGATCAGGTCACCGCCGCACTGCGCGGGATCCAGGTCGTCGTTGGGGAAGGGCTGCATCGCGGTCAGCCGCGCCGGACGTGACGACGCCAGGCCGAACCGCTCGTCGAACAGTGTTGACCCTACGCCGAACGTCACCGTGAGCCCGTCAGGGACGACAGTGGGGCCGAGCACGCCCGAGTCGGACGGCGGCCCGCCGATGCCGACAGGCGGGGGCGTGCCGCCGGCGGTGAGGAAACGGGCCCGGTCGGTCACCGTCTGGAACAACTCGGTGAGCGAGGCCTTATCGTCCGCGGTCACGTCGAAGGACACCACCGCGGTGGCCCGTGAGGGCGGGGGCAGGATGCCCGCCTGGTGCCTGCCGTGGAACGGCACCGCCGGCAGCCGTCCGGTCACCGCGGCCTCGTTGGCGGCCGCGGCCGGGTCGGTTCCCGGCGCGATGTTACGTGAGTAGTAGCCCGCGGCCCCGCCGGCGACCACCCCGCCAGCGACGCCGCCGGCCAGCCCGCGCAGGAATGACCGCCGCCCCGCCCCCGGGGCGGCGGGGCCCGCTGAGGAGGGCCCGGTCGCTTCCGAAGACGCTGCCGGACCTGAAGGCGGTTCCTGTGATTCAGCGTTCAATGGCGGTGTTCCTCGGCTCGGTGATTGACGCGATCGGGGCGAGGGATTGCAGCACCGCACCGCATGCCGCGTCGATCGCCTGCCTGGTGGAAGTCGGGAGCGCCGAGACGGGAACCCACGCTCCGTTCGGGCGATGTTCCTTCTCGATCAGCGACTGAAGCAGGTCAAGCCCGGAGTTGACGGCGGCAAGCCCCGCATAGCGGGGGGCGAGCAGCGGATGCAGCAGGGTAAGCAGCGCGCGGGTGCCCGCGATATTGGCGAGCGTGGTGGCGAGGGTGGTGCCGCTGCCGTAGTCGTCATGCCCGGTGAGCTGGAACTGCAGGGCGTTCTCCAGGATCTCGTGAGAGCGCAGGCCGACGTCGAGCAGCGGTATCTGCTGCGTCGGCCACCAGGCGAGCAACGCGCTCACGTCCTTGGCGAGCGTCGCGGCGACGGGGGTGAGCACCGTGACGGACTGCCCGTGCCACAGCCCGTACTCCAGGCGGTAGAAGCCGGTCCACTGCGGGCTGTTCACCCCGGTCGCGTCCGCCCGCCCGTCGATCTGGTCGTCGTAGTCGCCGAACGTCCCGTACGCGGCGCCAAGCGTCTGGTACTGCAGGTGCGCGGTGAGCCAGTCCCGCTTCGCCGCCGCGAGGTCCGCGTGCCTGACGTCGGCGGCGAGCGTCGCGGTCTCCGCCGCCAGTACCTTCAGCCCGGCCTCGGTGTAGGCCTGGTACTTCTTGGCGTAGGGGATCAGGTCGCCGTTCGTGAGCGGGACGATCGCCGCCGCTCCCTTCGCGTGACCGGGCACGGTGACCTTCGCGCCGAGCTCGGGGTCAAAGTCGCTGAACAGGCAGAGGAACGCGTACGGGCCAGACCCGAGGTCGACTGTCATCGGGGTCGTGGTGCCCGGCCCGACGTTCTCGATCTCGGCGTAGACGCCCCCGCTCGCCGGGTCGATCAGGTCGATCTCCGCGCCGCCCTCGCCCTGGCTGGCGATCTCGAACGTGTGCCAGCCAGGTCCGGCCACGTGCCAGCTCCCGCCGCACTGGTCACTGCTGACGGTGATCACGTCGGCTGGCGCAGCCGCGGGGCCGCCGCCGCACCCGGCCAGGCCCGCGGCGAGCGCAGCGCAGGCGACGGCGGCCAGACGTCTGTGGCGCATGAGTATTCGGCATTCCTCGGGGTGATCTGTGCGCTGCCGCGCGGAAGCCCGGCTGGCAAGAATCCAGCATAGGGTCGCCTAAGTAACGGGCACGCTGGCGCGCAGCCGTTGAGTTAAACGTTCACTTGCCCATAACCCGGCATCAACCAAGGCGCGGTCCAGAACGGGGTGCGCGGCCGTCGCTCACCCCGCACCGCGACGCCGGGCGGCGAGGGCGGGAGCCGAGCAAAGGCAAGGGACCGCAAGGGCGGTATGTTCCTTGGGTGGATGGTGAGTACCGGCCCCGCCGGACCTGCATGTCGGTGCCCGCGAGCAGCGAGCGGTTCCTCGCCAAGGCGCGCGGCCTGCCCGTCGACGAGGTGATGCTCGACCTCGAGGACTCGGTCGCGCCCGGCGAGAAGCCCGCCGCGCGCGAGCTCGCGGTGGCGGCGCTGCGCGCGGGCGGCTGGGAGGGCAAGCTCGTGGCGGTGCGGGTCAACGGTGCCGACACCCCCTGGGCCTACCGGGACGTCATCGCGGTGGCGGAGGGCGCGGGGAGCGCGGTCGACTCGCTGATCCTGCCCAAGGTGAGCAGCCCGGCCGCCGGTGTCTGGCTCGACGTGCTGCTCGGCCA
>Ga0181525_10002990_pt1 | contig 13542 bp, 11 predicted proteins | sample PEATcosm2014_Bin_48_FD_121100 | JGI IMG/M metagenome (GOLD analysis project Ga0181525, IMG submission 121100) | Peatland microbial communities from MTU Mesocosm Facility, Houghton, MI, USA - PEATcosm2014_Bin06_10_metaG | ecosystem: Environmental > Terrestrial > Soil > Wetlands > Peat | place...
AGTTTTTTTCTACCGTGTTGAGCGCCTCAAAGTCCGGCACAAACATTTCAATCTCGTGGCCGGTTTATCCGGATGGGTTCGTCCTTCAAGCGGCCACCAATCTCGCTTCACCAGCGGCTTGGAACACAAACAATCCGGCGCCGGTCGTGACGAACAGCCAAAATGTGGTCCAGATGAACGCGACAAATGGCAGCCAGTTTTACCGGCTGTGGCGTCCTTAAAAGTGTCCGAGTGCGAAATGTTTTTGGATGCGATAACTTTGCGAGATTGCCTTCGTGACGAAATCCTTTCCTATCCGGACTGATTCCGGCAAATCGTATCCGAGCGCGAGCGCGGCGCAAATGGCGGCGGAATAAACGCAGCCAGTGCCGTGCGTGCGGACGCCAGCCACACGCAATGCAGAAAGTTCCATTTCGGTTTTTCCATCAAAAAAAATATCCGTTGCCGCAAAGCTCCCGCGCAAATGTCCGCCTTTGACTAATACAGCACAACCCCAGCGGCGATGGATTTCCCGCGCAGCTCGGCGCATGTCTTCGCCGGATAAAATTTCAAGGCCAATTAAACCTTCCGCCTCGTCAATGTTCGGCGTGACGAGCGTGGCCAACGGCAGGAGTTTTTCTTTCAAAATTTTAATCGCGCGCGGTTCGAGCAGCCGCGCACCGCTGGTGGACACCATGACCGGATCAACGACTAGCGGACATTTTTTCTTTTTCAAAATTCCGGCGACGATGCGGATATTTTCGGCAGAGAACAGCATTCCGGTTTTTGCCGCTGTCGGACGAAGTTCCTCGAATACAGCTTGAATCTGCTGCCGGAGGATTTTTGGCGAAGCTGGTTCAACGCCAAGGACGCGCTTCGGATTTTGGGCGGTGAGGCAGGCGATGGCGCTCGCGCCGTGAACGCCGAGTGCGGCGAACGTTTTTAGATCGGCCTGGATGCCCGCGCCGCCACCGCTGTCCGATCCGGCGATGGTCAGCGCGACGGGCAATGTTCTTCTCGTAATCATAATCGCAATCTTAATCGTAATCCTAAAAACCCGAAGCCGATTACGACCAGGATTAAGATTAGGGTTAAGAACACGAAGAAACAAATTTGAACTTTCCCAATTGCACTTCATATTTGTCGCATGAACAAAGACAAGGTCGCGGAAATCCTGGTCGAGATCGGGACGCTGCTGGAATTGAAGGGCGAAAACCCGTTCAAGACGCGTGCCTATGTGAATGCCGCGCGGACACTCGAAAGCCTGAGCGAGCCGCTTGCGAAACTGGTCGCCGAAAAGCGGCTGGGCGAAATCAAGGGCATCGGCGAGGCGCTGGAGCAAAAAATCACCGAGCTGGTCGAGACTGGAAAATTGAAATATTACGACGAGTTGAAGGCTTCGATTCCGCCGGGGCTGATCGAGATGCTGGAAATTTCCGGCCTCGGCCCGAAAAAAATCCAGGCGTTGAACCAAAAGCTCGGGATTGATTCGATTGAAAAACTCGAAGCGGCCTGCAAAAAAGGTGATGTGGCAAAGCTTGACGGGTTCGGCGAGAAGACGCAGGCGAACATCCTGGAAGGCATCGAGCGTCGGCGGACTTACGCGAGCAAGCATTTGTTGAGCGAGGCGATGCGCGCCGCCGAGCCGTTGCTGGACAATTTGCGCGCGCATCCCGATGTCATCCGTTGCAGCGCGGCGGGCAGTTTGCGCCGATCCAAGGAGGTCATCGGCGACATTGATTTGCTGGCGTCGTCCAAGCAGCCGGCGGAGGTGATTGAATTTTTTGTTTCGCAGCCGGACATCATCAAAATCACGGCGAAAGGTGAAACGAAGGCGAGCGTGATTCTGGAAGGCGGCATCCAGTGTGACCTCCGCGTGGTGAGCGACAGGGAATTTCCGTTCGCGCTGGCGTATTTCACCGGCAGCAAGGAGCACAATATCGTGATGCGGCAGCGGGCAATCCAGCGCGGGCTGCGGCTGAACGAATATGGCTTGTTCAAATCGAAGGTGGAAACGCGCGACCCGAAGCTGCTCGTGCCGTGCAAATCCGAGGAGGAGATTTTTGAAAAACTGGATTTGCCTTTCATCGAGCCGGAGTTGCGCGAGGACCATGGCGAATTTGCCTCGGCGGAGAAAAATGATCTGCCAAAATTGATTGAATGGACGGATTTACGCGGTTCGCTGCACAATCATTCGACGTGGAGCGACGGCCACAACACGCTGGAGGAAATTGCGCAGTTCATGGACGGCCTCGGGCTCGATTACTGGGCCATCACGGACCATTCGAAATCATCGTTTCAGGCGAACGGGCTGGATGCGAAGCGGCTCCGCCAGCAGATCAAGGAAATCAAGAAAATCAACGAACGGTTTGCGGAGAGCGGCAATGATTTCCGGTTATTGGCAGGAGCGGAAGTGGACATTTTGAAAAATGGTTTGGATTTCGACGACGAGTTGCTGGCGGAACTGGACGTGGTGGTGGCGAGCTTGCACGTTCCAAGCGGCAGTGAAGCGGAGAACACAAAGCGGTTGATTCGCGCGGTGGAAAATAAATTTGTCCGCATCATCGCCCACCCGACGGGGCGGCTGCTCTTGGAGCGCGAGCCGTATCCGGTCAACATGCAGGCGGTGATCGAGGCGTGCGCCGCGACCGGGACGTGGGTGGAGCTGAACTGCAATCCGCATCGGCTCGATTTGGACTGGCGGCTGTGGCCCTACGCAAAAAGCAAAGGCGTAAGGTGTGTCATCAATCCGGACGCGCACCGCAACGAGCACGCCGGTTTTTTGCGATTGGGCACTGGGATTGCACGAAAAGGCTGGCTGGAACAAACCGACGTGGTCAATACTCTAACCTTGAAACCATTGTTGAAGGAATTGCAACAAAAGCGTGGCGGAAAGGTGACATGACTGTGTCCGCAGCCACGGTTTGGTGAACAACTTATAATGAAAATTGTTTTGACAGGAAGTTTGTCTTTTTGCTAGCATCATAATTGTAATTAGTTCTGGCGTTTTTTTGAGTGAAAAAATGTCCGGTTCTGTCTATCAAGCACCGCAATATGAAGAAAATTTTTGTCTCCTTGGGGCTGGCGGCGGTCGGAACGGCCAGTCTTCACGCCGCTTATGCCCCGGATTCCACGGACACATCCAAGATGTGGAATCTGTCGGGAACATTGCGTGGATTTTACGACGACAACTACAACACCCTGCCGCACAAGCAGGGCAGCACGGGGTTTGAGTTGAACCCTTCCTTCAGCCTGAACCTGCCGTTGCAACAGACGGAAATCGGTGTGCGTTACAGTTACGGTTTATACTATTACCAGAATCGGGAACGCCTCGGACAAAATCCGATTGACCAGACTCATCAGTTTGATTTGTGGCTGGATCATGCGTTCACGTCGAGCTGGGAGGCAAGGGTTCAGGACTCGGTGACGGTGGCACAGGAGCCAGGGTTATTGACCCCCGGTGCAGTCAGCACGCCGCAGCGGATCGAGGGAAACAACATCGCCAACACGGCGAAGTTCTCGTTGAACACCGACTGGACGCGGCTGTTTAGCACGGCGCTATCCTATCAAAACACGCTTTACGACTACCAGCAAAGCGGGGCGACGGTTGCGGCTGGAAACACGGCAGTGACTTCGAGTTACGCCGGCACCCTAAATCGTGTTGAACAGAGTTTTTCACTGGATCTCAAATGGCACACCACGGCGACGACTACGGCTCTGATTGGCTATCAATTAGGCTTGGTCAATTTCACCGGGAACGAGCCGGTCGCCAGTTCGTTTCCTGCTCCGCTTGGCGGCCCATATAAACTTTTTTACAGCAACAGTCGTGACAACCTGTCACATTATGGTTACGTCGGCGTTGAGCACTCCTTTCTGGCGAATCTGACGGGCCATGCCAATGTGGGCGTGCAATACACCGAATATTACAACGATCCGAGCGCAACCAGTTCGTTGGGGCCTTACGCGGACGCCTCGCTAGTCTATTCCTATGCCGCCGGCAGCTACGCACAAGTGGGGTTAACACAAGCGCGAAACACGACGTCCACGGTCAATGTTGATTCCCAGGGGCACATCACGCAGGATCAGGAAAGCACGACGGTTTATGGCTCCATCAATCATAAATTGACCCCCAAACTCACGGCCAGCGCGGTGGGGCAATTTCAATATTCCACCTACAATGACGGCCAGTTCAACAATGAGACCGCCAAATTTTATAATCTGGGGTTGAATCTGGCCTACGCCTTCAACCACCACCTGTCATCGGAGATTGGTTATAATTTTGATTATTACACAAGTGCCGTGCCAAATTCGGACTACACACGCAACCGCGTTTATTTGGGAGTCAGCGCGACTTATTAAATCCGATTAAGCTTTTGAGCAGGGCTGGAGTGTCAGACAGAATAATTTGAACGATTTGAACGGGAGCAGGGTCATTACCCTGTCTCCCATTGTTTTTGAAATATGGAACCAGTAAAAAACCAGCCGACGCCGGAAGCCAGCCTGCATTTTCTCGATTATTGGCGCATCATCCGCATCCGCAAGACGGTCATCATCTCGGTCTTTCTGCTCATCGCCATTACCGCCACGGTTGTTACATTCATCCTGCCTGAATCGTATGCCAGCACGGCCCGCATTGAGATCAATCCCGACAGCGGTGTCATTTCAAGCATGAGCGGCGGCACGCCGGAATCGTCCTATCTACCTTACGACGCCTACTTTATCCAGACGGAATTCGAGATCATGCAGTCTGAAAAGGTGCTCGGCCGGGTGATTGACGCACTGGATTTGAACAACAAATGGGGCGTCAAATATAACGGTGGCACACCGCTTAAGACGGACGACACCATGCAATTGCTCAAGCAGCGCATGAGCTTGGTTCCGGAGCGCAATACCAAGCTGATTGACATCACCGTTTATAGCGAAGACAAGGACGACGCCGCACGGCTGGCCAACGGAATCGCCCAGGCTTACCAGGACTACCGCCTCGCGCTGCGCAACACGAATACGTTGAATGGCATCTCCGTCCTCGTTTCGGAATTCCAAGCGGAGGAAGACCGCATCCAGGACGTCCAAACCAACGTGGATCAATTGCGCCAGCAATTGAATATCATTGATACCGATCCCCAAGCCACCGGTCCAAGTCCGACGCTCAACCAGCAGCAAATGCAGCATTACAAAGACGAGCAGATTGAAGAGGAAAAGGACTTCATGAAAATGAACGTGGAGCTGACCGAGTTGCAGTCGTTGCAGGCAACGAACCCGGCGAAGCTTCGAGACGTTCTGCCCACGATGGTTTCAGATTCATTGCTGGGCGATTCGTTGAGCCGGCTGCACCAGACCGACCAATCACTGGCTGAACTGAAAGCGGATTACACCACGAATTATCCAGACGTCATACGCCAGCAGAAACTGGCGGATGAATTGAACACCGAGATTGACGCCCGCGTGGACGGCATAATGGATGGTCTGTCCACCCAGGTGAAATCGTTGAAGGCTTCGCTGGACACGGTAACCGCCACGGTCGATGACGCCATAAAAACGGATCAGGAAGAAGCCGAACGGGGCCAGCCTTACTGGGAGATGAAGCGTAAACAGGAAAACATGATTGATTTTCACAAGCTCCTTCAGGCAAAGATCGCATCCGAAAAGCTCGATATGGAAATCCCCAAGACATCAATGGTTACCATCATTGACCAGGCCCAGCCGGGCAAATACCCTGTCAAGCCCAACAAGACCTTGAACATCATTCTCGGCACCGTCATCGGCTTGATGGTCGGCATCGGTCTGGCCTTTTTCATTGAATATCTCGACACGAGCGTGAAAACCATTGACGATGTGGAACGTGCGCTCCAAGCGCCGGTTCTTGGAGTCATCCCGCAGAATGTCGGCCATTTGATTGATGAAGGCGTTGAAAGCCAGCACGCCGAAGCCTACCGCGTGTTGCGCACCAACCTCCTGTTCTCGCGAAAGGATGACCGGCTCAACTCCATCGTCGTGGTCAGCGCCGGCGCGGGTGAAGGCAAGTCCACCACCGTCCTCAACCTCGCCACCGTTTTTGCGCAGTCCGGCCAGCGCATCCTCGTGGTGGATTCAGATTTGCGCCGCCCGACGTTGCACAAGCTTCTCAAGCTCAGTAACAACTTGGGAGTGACCAATTACCTGCTCAAGCAGAACACCCTGGAAGAAGTCATCCAGCGGACCAGCATTCCAACGCTCGACCTTCTGGCCAGCGGCAAACTGCCTAGCAGTTCCATGAATATTCTTGGCTCCGCGGCGATGAAGGACATGGTTGCTGAATTGAAGCGTCGTTATGATTTTGTCATCTTCGATTCGCCACCCATCATGGGCGTAAGCGACGCCGCCATTCTTGCAAGCGAGATGGACATGGTCATACAAGTCATTCAATACCGCCGCTACCCGCAGCCGATGAACATCCGCGCCAAGCAGATGATTGAAAAGGTCGGCGGCACCCTCATGGGCATTGTTCTCAACAACATCAACATGTCGCAGGACGAAAGCTACTACTACTACAGCGGCTACTACCACGGCTATTACTACTATTCAAAGAATGAAGAGGAGCAAAATGCCGAAGCCGCTGAAAAAGGCACCGGTGACGGCCCCGGCACAAAAGAAATCAAACAAAAGTATTGATTGCGTCCTCATTTTCGAAAGCATTAGCGCCCATGAAATTATTTGTTCGCGGATTATTCGCCTGCGCGTGTCTGTTCGCCGCCGTGTTTTTTACCGGCTGTGTCTCGCCATCGCAAAACCCGTCTCCTTCGGACAACTCCAAACCGCGACCCGCCGCAGGAACACAAATCATTTCTCCGGCGGACGCCGCCGTGGCCCGGTTTCGCGTTGGCGAAACGGTCATCGTGAACTTCTCCGGATCGCCGATAGCCATTGAACCGCTTGAAGGGCCCATCACGGAGGATGGCACCATCACCCTGCCCCTGATAGGCGCCGTTTATGCCGTCGGCAAGACCGCCGGCGAATTGCAAAACGAAATTTACACCAACTATGTTCCAAAATATTACGTCCGCCTCACGATCACTGTAAAATCCGGCGACCGTGTTTACTATGTTGGCGGCGAGGTCAAAGGCGGCGGTCGCGAGCTTTACGTCGGTGACACGACTGTCACCAAAGCCATCCAATCCGCCGGTGGCCTGACTGATTTCGCCAACCATAGCAAAGTCTGGCTTATACGCGCCAGCAACGGCCAGCGCATCCGGGTGGATTACGACAAAGCACTTGAAAACCCCGCCAAGGATCTGCCGGTTTATCCAGATGATCAAATCAATGTGGAAAAACGGCTTTTCTGATGATTCAACTCGATGTTCTTTCGGGAAAAAAGGCGGGCAGCCGGGCGGTTGTCCGCCGTTTTCCTTTCCGCGTTGGGCGTGCGCCAGAAAACCATTTGCAACTCGACGATGACGGCGTTTGGGACCAGCACCTCGCGCTCGATTTTCACAGCGGGAGTTTTAATCTTGCGGTCGCGCCAAGCGCCTTGGTCGCTGTCAACGGCGAGCCGCCCCAAAATCAAGCTCTTCGCAACGGCGACATCATCACCGTCGGCTCCGCAAAATTGCAATTCTGGCTCGCCGCCGCCCATCAGCGCGGTCTCCGCTTCCGGGAGTTGTTTGTGTGGACGCTCATCAGCGCCGTCACCGCCGCCCAAATCGCGCTGATTTACTGGCTTATCAACTGATTATCGTCCTCGTCCTCGCAATCGAAAAATCGAGGACGAGGAGGATTCAATTCAGTGCCGGAAATGCCGCGTGCCCGTAAACGCCATTGCCATGCTACGAGCATCCGCCGCCGCGATGACATCCGCGTCCTTCACCGAGCCGCCGGGCTGGATGGCTGCCGTTGCGCCCGCGTCTGCCGCCGCAAGCAGGCCGTCGGGGAACGGGAAAAACGCATCGCTGCAAACCACGCTGCCGGCGAGCGGCAATTTCGCCTCGCCGGCCTTCCACACCGCGATGCGGCTGGAATCCACGCGGCTCATCTGGCCCGCCCCGGTGCCGAGCGTCCGGCCTTCGCCGACGTAGAGAATCGCGTTCGATTTCAGGTGCTTCACCACGCGCCAGCCGAACAGCATCGCTTTTAATTCCGCCTCGCTCGGCTGCCGCTTCGTCACGATTTTCAAATCGCCTGCGCCGGTCGCCTTCAAATCGCGCTGTTGCAGTAAAAAGGAATCCGCGCCCACGCTGCGCACGTCCCACGGCTGCGCCGTTGTCGGGCATTTCAAGATTTGCAGGAGGCGGAGATTTTTCTTTTTCTGTAAAATCTCCAGCGCCTCTGCCGTGAATTCCGGCGCAACGATCACCTCGCTAAAAATCTCCGCGATGGCCGCCGCGCACGCGCCGTCGAGCGTTTTGTTCACCGCGATGATGCCGCCGAACGGCGCCTGTTTGTCCGTGACAAACGCCTTGTCCCACGCCTCGCGCAAATTCGCGCCCTGGCCGACGCCGCACGGATTCGTGTGTTTCAAAATCGCCAGCGTCGGCGCTTCGTCCCGAAACTCTGCGATCAGTGCCGCCGCCGCCGTGAGATCCAAAATATTATTGTAAGAAAGTTCCTTGCCGTGGAGCTGCTTGAAAAAGTCGTGAAACTTGCCGTAAAGCGCCGCCGTCTGGTGCGGGTTTTCGCCGTAGCGCAGCGGCTGCGCCAGCGGCGCGGAAATGGTCAGCACCAGCGGCAGCGAATTCTTGTCGGCGGCAAACTCCTTTTGCAGGTGCGCCGCGATGGCGGCATCGTAGGCCGCCGTGCGGGCATAAACTTTCGCGCAGAGCTTGCGGCGCAGTTCCAGAGTGGTGTTGCCGCTTTCGGTGATTTGGTTCGCCACCTCGGAATAATCGAACGGATCCACGATTACCGTCACGCTGTCGTGGTTTTTCGCCGCGCTGCGGAGCATTGAAGGCCCGCCAATGTCAATGTTCTCAATCGCGTCGTGCAACGAGACGTTTGGCTTCGCTACCGTGGCCTCGAATGGATACAGATTCACCACGACCAGATCAATCGGCTGGATGGCGTGCTGCTTGACCGCCGCCTCGTGAGTGGCGTTGCCTCGGATGTAGAGCAGACCGCCGTGGACTTTTGGGTGCAGCGTCTTGACGCGGCCGTCGAGCATTTCGGGAAAGCCTGTGTGCTCGCTGATGTCCTTGACGGTGAGGCCCGCCTCCCGCAGCGCCTTGGCGGTGCCGCCGGTGGAGATGATTTCAACCCCGGCTTTTGCCAGGATTTGTGCGAAGGGGACCAGCCCCGTCTTGTCTGAAACCGAAATGAGCGCGCGTTGTATTTTTGACATGCCGCGACAAAGTTCCCGGAACCGCGGCGTTCGTCAACGGCAAACCGCCGCAGGAATCATTTTGCCGCCGCTGTTTGAATCATGTCCTCGCCGATGGCGCGTTCGAGCTTGGCGCGGGCGGCGGCGTAATCGTGCAGCGCCTGCACATTCGTCGTGCGCGCCTGCGTCAGCGAGGTCTCGGCGTCGAGCACGTCCAGTTGCGTGCCGGTGCCGGCCTCGGCGCGCGCATTCGCCTCGCGGAGCGCCTCGTCGGCCTCGGCCTGGACGGTTTCCTGCGAGTCCAGGACTTCCTTCGCCTCGATGAAGTCGGAATAAGCCGTGCGGACTTCGAGTTCAATCTGGCGCGACTGGTCGGCGAGGTCGGTCTCGGATTTGTCGTGGAGCGCGCGGGCCTGAATGACCTTGCCGTGCGTGAGCAAGCCGTCAAAAATGTTCCACGTCATCTGGCCGCCCGCGTTCCAGCCGTCCAGATGTGTGCCCACATCCGTGCTGAACGACGAATTGAACCAGTTGTAGCCGGCGAAAACCTGCACGGTCGGCTTGTAGCCTGATTTCGCGTTCACGATGTTGAGCTGCTGCAATTCCTCCGCCTTGCGCAGCGCGACGAGTTCGGTGCGGCTGGATAGCGCCTGCTGGATGGCGTCCGGCAGATTCACGTCATACGGCAAGGCGTCGAGCGTGTCGGTGAGCTGCAACGGAATATCCTCCCAGATGTCGCGCGGCAGATTGTAGCCGAGCAGGTTCGACAGGTTGTTTTTGGCGATGCGATAATTGTTCCGCGCCTGGATCAGCAGCGGGCGTTCGTTGGCGACGGCCACCTCGGCGCGCAGCACGTTGAACTTCGGCACGGTTCCGGCGTCGAGGCGGTGCTGCTGGTCCTCCAGTTCCTTTTGCAGGAGGTTCACCGAGGCCTCGTGCACCGTGATCTGTTGCGCGGCCAGCAGCACGTCGTAATACGCCACGCGTGTGGCGAGCAGCGCGTCGGCGATGACAGTCTGGTATTGCGCCAGCGCCTGATCCTTCGTGATTCGCGCCGCGCGCACGGCGGCGGTCAGTTTTCCGCCGTCATAAATGGACTGGACGATTTGCACGCCGGTGTTCCAGTTCTGGTGCGGCTGCGGGTAGCTGAAGCCGGGGATGGGCGGCTCCTGCAACGTCGTGATTTCTGAGTCGGCGTATTTGCCGGTGGCCTGCACCAGCGGCAACGCGACCGCTCGCGTCTGCACCACGATTCCGTAGGACGCTTCGAGGTCGTTTTTGCCCTTGAGAATCGCGGCGTTCTGTTGCAATGCCGTGTTCAGCGCGCCCATCAGCGACAGCGGCTGCGTGAGCCACGCGGGCGAATTGGTGTCGGCGTCCTGCGCGGTTGCATTCCAGCTTGCGGCGAAACCGGCTACTACCAGCGCCAGGATGATTTTCAGTTTATTCATGCTATAAAATTTCAACGCTTCGTCGCGGGCAGATGCTTCATCGCCGCCAGCGAAAATCTGGTGATGTGGTCGGCCAGCCGCTCGATGCCCGCCGCATCCATCGGTTCTTGTTTCGGAAGCAGCCGCGACACAATCGGGCGGCAATGATGATAGAAAACGCACTGGCTCACCACGCTGAAACCGCACAGCCGCACACGCTCATCGTTCAGCGGACAGTCCAGGATTTCCGAGACGATCTGCCAGAGCTGGCCGGCCATCGGGCGGACGCGCTCCTCGACAATCGAGTCCAGCGCCGCCGTCGGCTCGATCATCTCGCGCAACATCAGCTTGCCATGCCACGCCGTCGGCCCCTTGTCAAAAATCCGCAGCAGCAACGATTGCACGAACGCGCGCAGCTTTTTCTCCGGCGGGGCATCCGCCGCTACGCCGAGCAACGGCGGGTATTTCGCCAGCGCCCGGCTCTGCGAAAAACGCAGCACCTCGGCGTAGAGCTTTTCCTTGTCGCCAAAATGATAGTTCACGGCGGCGACATTTGCGCCCGCGCGCCGGCAGATTTCACGCACCGTCGCGTCGCGGAAACCGGCCTCGGCAAACACCTCGCCCCCCGCCTCCAAAAGCTGGCGGCGTGTCTCGGCATGACTCTCGGCTCCGGGAACGGCTGGCGTCTTCAATTTCATTTCAAACAGATAATTGAAACAAACGTTTGACACGTCAACAATAATCTTGTTCATTGATGGTGCAAACGAAAGTCGTGATGAAAATGTGCTCCATCCTGGTCTTGTCCGCGTGCGCGCTCGCGGTGGCCCTGCTCACTGGCTGTTCCGGCAATTCGTCCGGTGCGTTTCAGGGTTACATCGAGGGAGAATATGTTTATGTCGCCCCGCCGCTCGGCGGCGCGCTCACCAATCTCGCCGTCACTCGCGGCGATTCCGTCACGAATGGCCAGTTGTTGTTTGCGCTGGAGCGCGGTTCCGAGGCTGACGCTGTCCGGCAGGCGGAAAAAAATCTCGCGCAGGCCCGGTCGCAGTTGGACGATTTGACGAAAGGCCAGCGCCCGACGGAAATCGCCTCGCTTGAAGCGCAACTGGACCGCGCGAAGGCCGATTTGAAACTGGCCGATGCCGAACTGGCGCGGCGCGAACAGCTTGGCAGCGCCGACGTGGTTTCCAAGGAGGAACTGGATCAGGCGCGCGCCCAATCCAAGGCGGATCAGGCGCAGGTAAACCAGTTTGCGGCGGATTTGGAAACCGCCAAACTGGGCGGGCGCGAGGATGCCATCAGCGCCGCGCAGGCGGCGGTCGCATCGCAAAAAGCCGCGCTGGACAAGGCGCAGTGGTCGTTCGACCAGAAACAGCAATCCGCACCCGCGGACGCGCAGGTGCAGGACACGCTTTACCGGCAGGGCGAATGGGTCGCGGCGGGAAATCCGGTCGTCGTGTTGTTGCCACCGGCCAATTTGAAGGTGCGGTTCTTCGTCCCGCAGGAAATGCTGCCGCGTATCAGAACCGGCGAGAATGTCAGCGTCTCTTTTGACGGCGCGGCGAAAAATTATTCCGCAACGGTGAATTACATCTCCACGCAGGCCGAGTTCACGCCGCCGGTTTTATACAATCGCGAGAACCGCGCAAAACTGATTTTTATGATTGAGGCAAAATTTTCCCCGGCGGACGCGGCGGATCTGCGCCCCGGCCAGCCGGTGGATGTGAAAACCTCTCCTTGAGGCATGAGCGCCAGTGAACTCGTCATTGACGTGCGCGGCGTCACAAAAAAGTTCGGCGGCCGCACGGTCGTCAATGACATCGCGATGCAGGTCCGCCACGGCGAGATTTACGGTTTTCTCGGCCCGAACGGCAGCGGCAAGACGACCTTCCTGCGGATGCTCTGCGGTTTGCTCAAGCCGGACGCCGGCACCGGGCAGTGTCTTGATTATGATTTTCGCACGCAAAGTTCCGAGATCAAAAAACACGTCGGCTACATGACGCAGCGGTTCAGTTTTTACGAGGATTTGACCATCGAAGAAAATCTGGATTTCATCGCACGCATTTACGGCGTGCCGGAACGAAAAGCCGCCGTCGAAAAAAGCCTGGAGCGTCTTGGCATGGTTGAGCGCCGCAAACAACTCGCCGGGGAATTGTCCGGCGGCTGGAAGCAACGGCTCGCGTTGTCCGCTTGCCTGATTCACGAGCCGCAACTGCTGTTGCTCGACGAGCCGACGGCGGGCGTTGACCCGAAGGCGCGCCGCGATTTCTGGGACGAAATCCAGCAGCTTGCCGGCGCGGGGCTGACCGTGCTCATCACGACCCATTACATGGACGAGGCGGAACGCTGCAATCGCGTCGCCTACATCAGCTATGGAAATTTGCTGGCAAGCGGCACGGTTGACGAGGTTTTGAAAAACTCAAAACTGACGACTTGGGAGGTGACCAGCCTTCGCTCTGAAGCTACGGCCCGGCAGGCCGGCGGAAATTTGCACGAACTCGCGGAAAAAATCCGAAAGCTGCCGGGTGTCGAGCAGGTCGTCGCGTTCGGCTCGACGCTGCACGTCAGCGGGAGCGACGCGGAAAAATTGCGCGCGAGCGTGGGTCCGCTGATCACCGGCGATTATCATTGGAAACAAATTCAATCGGGGCTTGAAGACGTTTTCATCAGCCTGATGGAAACCGCGAAGGACAATTACTCGTGAAATTCAACTGGCAACGGTTTTGCGCCATCGTCGCGAAGGAATTCATCCAGATGCGGCGCGACCGGCTGACGTTCGCCATGATGCTGGGCATCCCGATGATCCAGCTCGTCCTGTTCGGTTACGCCATCAATTCCGATCCG
>Ga0181525_10002991_pt1 | contig 13541 bp, 10 predicted proteins | sample PEATcosm2014_Bin_48_FD_121100 | JGI IMG/M metagenome (GOLD analysis project Ga0181525, IMG submission 121100) | Peatland microbial communities from MTU Mesocosm Facility, Houghton, MI, USA - PEATcosm2014_Bin06_10_metaG | ecosystem: Environmental > Terrestrial > Soil > Wetlands > Peat | place...
GGGATGGGTCGGGGGTGATTCAGGGGGTTGTCCCGAAGAACGCGGTCGCGCCGGAAATATTCGATTCGCTGAAAGGGCTCACGCAAGAGTCGAGCGTGATTGTCGAAGGCAAAGTCCGGGCGGACAAGCGGGCGCATGGCGGCTATGAACTTGATGTTAGCAATGTGCAGGTTGTCCAGCGAGTTGCGGAAAACGATCCGTTTCCCATTTCGCTGAAAGAGCATGGCGTTGAGTTCCTGATGGAGCACCGACACCTGTGGGTGCGAACTCCGCGCCAGGCGGCGATTTTGCGGGTGCGGGCGGAGATCATCAAAGCGACGCGAGATTTCTTTGATGAACGCGGATTCACGCTGACCGATCCGCCGATTCTGACGCCGGCGGCTTGTGAAGGGACGAGCACGCTGTTTCCGGTGGATTATTTCGGCGAGGAAGCGTTTTTAACGCAGTCGGGGCAGCTTTACATCGAAGCGACGGCGATGGCGCTGGGCAAGGTTTATTCGTTTGGGCCGACGTTCCGGGCCGAGAAATCGAAGACGCGGCGGCATTTGACTGAATTCTGGATGGTCGAACCGGAAGTGGCGTATGCGCAGCTTGATGACATCATGGATTTGGCGGAAGGGCTGCTGAGTTTTCTGGTCAAGCGATGCCTGGAAAAGCGGCGCGCGGATTTGACGACGATTGGTCGCGACATCAGCAAGCTGGAAAAGGTGGAAGCGCCGTTTCCGCGCATTACCTATGACGATGCGGTCAAGATGCTGCAAGAGGGGCACGCGAAGGGCGCGCTGGAACATAAGTTTGAGTGGGGCGGCGATTTGGGGTCTCCGGATGAAACTTATATTTCGTCGCAATTCGACAGGCCCGTGATGGTGCATCGTTATCCCGCGACGGTGAAGGCGTTTTATATGGAGCCCGATCCGCAGCGGCCGGAGTTGGCGTTGTGCGTGGATGTGCTGGCGCCGGAGGGTTACGGCGAAATCATTGGCGGGTCGCAGCGCATGGCTTCGTACGATTTGCTGGTGAAGCGTATTCATGAGCATGGGCTGCCGGAAGAAGCGTTCAAGTGGTATTTGGATTTGCGGAAGTATGGCAGCGTGCCGCATGGTGGATTTGGCATGGGCGTGGAGCGGGCGGTGGCGTGGATTTGCGGATTGGAGCATGTGCGAGAGACGATTCCGTTTGCGAGGACGTTGAATAGGATTTATCCGTAAGGGCAAGAGCCGCGGGAGAATTCCTTGATGGGCCTGCGGAGATTGGCGAGAGGCAAGGGGTCCTTCGACTCGCGGATTTTCGCGATGCGAAAATCGCGCTTCGCTCAGGATGACAAGGTGGCTGGGGTCGAGGGCACTCCGCGCGAGATCCCTCGGCCCGCTGGGGAAAGCGCGGGCGCTTCGGGATGACAGGGTGTTGTTCCTATGAATACTAACGTTTCTTTTTCGAGCATTAGTCCGAAGAAAATTCGGGTGATTGGGGTGCCGCTGGATTTAGGGCAGTCGCGGCGCGGAGTGGACATGGGGCCGTCGGCGGTGCGCGTGGCGGGGCTGGAAGCGCGTCTGGAAGAGTTGGGACACATCGTGGAAGATGGCGGCAACGTCGCAGTGGCGATTCCGGAGCAGAAAAAAGAAGGCGCGGCGAACGCAAAGTATCTGAAAGAGATTACCGCAACCTGCACCAAGCATGCCGAGTTGGTGGTTAAGACGCTGGAAGCCGGCATGGTCCCTCTCGTCCTGGGCGGGGATCATTCGGTGGCGGCGGGCACGGTGGCAGGAGTGGCGGAATTTTATCGGCGCAAGGAGCAGAAGATTGGGTTGATCTGGATTGACGCGCATACGGACATCAACACGCCCGAGACTTCGCCGAGCGGAAACGTTCACGGCATGCCGCTGGCGGCGATTCTGGGGCTGGGACCGGTGGAACTGGGCAACATTTTTAATTTTTCGCCCAAGGTAAGTGCGGAAAATTGCGTGCTGGTCGGGATTCGGGATGTGGATGCGATTGAGAAAGAAAATGTGCGGCGATCGGGCATTCACGTTTTCACCATGCGCGATATTGATGAACGTGGGATGCGGACCGTCATGGAAGAAGCGCTGCGGATTGCGGGACGGGGGACGGCGGGTTATCACATTTCGCTGGACATGGACTGGGTTGATCCGGAAGACGCGCCGGGTGTGGGCACGCCGGTGTGGGGCGGCGCGACGTATCGCGAAGCGCACCTGGCGATGGAAATTATTGCCGACCATGGGCGGATGACCAGCTTTGAAATTGTGGAAGTGAATCCAGTGATTGACGAACACAACCAGACGGCTGATCTGGCGGTGGAGCTGGCGTTGTCGGCGTTTGGGAAAAAGATACTGTAGTTGTAAGGCCTCACCGCCGAGGGCGCTGAGGTAGCCTGAGAGTGGTAAAGATGCGCGCAAGATCCCCTTCGACTTCGCTCAGGGAAGGCTTTCGGCCCGCGATGACGAGCGCGGGCTCTCAGGATGACAAGGTGGTGGGGGCGGAGATGGGGGCGGCGCATCCTAGATCTCGCAAAAGCGGCGAGAAGTGAGACACCCGCGCAGAAAAATCAGGGAAAGTCGAAAAGTAAAGGCGGCGGACAGGAGTGTCCGCCCCACACGGATTGTGTATCCCCGCTTCGCTTATTTCGCCGGCGAGGAGTTCACAAAATCTGTTACCAGCTGATTGAAGTGTTCTGGATCGTCCACAAACATGGCGTGGGCGGCGTCTTTCATGACTTCTATCCGCGCTGAGGGAAGCTTGCCCTGCAATATTTTTCCCTGGGCTGCCATGCGTGATTCGCAGATGTACAAAACTGGCTTGTCCATTTTGGTGAGCGCGGGGGTGAAGTCGCCTTTTGCGAGTACGTTGTAGAGTTCGGTGATGGCCGAGTTGGTGGGCGTCATCAGAGCCTCGTCTTCGACGTGCTGGATGTAGTCTTCGCTCTGCTTGGTCGAGTACATGCCGCGGACGAACTGATCGGTGAATTGCTTGCGATTCGTCTGAAATGCCTCAAGGAACGAGGCCATACCTTTTTGAATTCCGGCGTCGGTGGCGTCGACGAAGCCGTCGACTAGAATTGCGCCACGCAAATTCGTCGAGCCGTATTGGTCAATGAAACTCAAGACGTCGGGCACGCCGTTGGACCACCCGACGAGGACGACGGTCGGAATTTGGAGATGGTCCATAAGCTCTTTTACATCCTGGGCGTGGCGGGCCGGGTAGTTGCCATCGGAGGTTTTTTCGGAATCGCCCTGGGAGCGCGGATCAATGGCGACGATGCGAAATTGTTTGGAGAGCGCGTTGATTTGAGGTTCGAAAATGTCGGCGGCCATCGTCCAGCCGGGAATGAAGAGAATGGTCGGGCCGCTGCCTGCGTCGAGGTAATGAATGTTCACACCGTCGCTGGTCCGGAAAGTTTCAGACTTTGTATTAACAGCGGCATTAACGGGGGCGTTCACGGCGGCGTGGGCCAGCGCGGATGCAAGGGCATAGAGTGCGAGGAGAATGAGAGAGCGATATCGCATGATGGGCAGTAGTCTAGCATCTCTTTCAGCTGCGTGAGACGTGTAACAATAGGCTAATGTCTGCCGAGCAAGTCGGGCCTGGTCCCAAATTTGTTATTCCCGAATTTCTCTACGGTACTGCCTGGAAAGAAGATCGGACCGCAGCGCTTGTGGCGTTGGCGGTGCGCGCGGGGTTTCGAGCAATCGATACCGCGAACCAGCGACGCCATTATTTTGAGGCTGGAGTGGGCGAAGGACTGGCTGCGGCTTATCGCGACGGTTTAGTGACGCGCAGCGAACTTTTTTTGCAAACAAAATTTACATATCAGCGAGGGCAGGACCATCGGCTGCCGTATGATCCCGCTGCAAGTTTGGCGACACAAGTCGCACAGTCGCTGGCCGGTTCGCTTGAGCATCTGGGAACAGATTATGTGGATAGCTTCGTGTTGCATGGGCCGTCGTCCAATTACGAGTGGACGGATGCGGATGCAGAAGTTTGGGAAGCGATGGTGGAAGAACGTAATGCCGGCCGCGCGCGGGTGCTGGGAGTGAGCAATGTTTCGTTGCGGCATCTGGAGCAGATGACGGCGGCGCATGAAGTTGCGCCAAGGTTCGTGCAGAATCGCTGCTATGCGCGGGTGGGGTGGAACCGGGAGATACGAGCGTTCTGCCGCGAACGGGAAATTGTCTATCAAGGATTTTCGCTGCTGACGGCGAACGTGGAAGTTGTGCAGCATCCTCGCGTGATGGAATTGGCGGGGCGTATGAATGTGAGTCCGGCGCAGATTGTTTTTGCGTTTGCGCGGGCGATTGGAATATTGCCGCTGACGGGTACTTCCAGTGAAGTTCATATGAAGCAGGATCTGGCGAGTTTGGATATCGCTCTGCCGCAGGAAGCCGTGGAAGCGATTGAATCATTAGCCGGATAATTGCCGCTCTTCTGTGAGAGCACAGTGAGGTTGACGGCGACGGCTGGTCGCGTCCAGACTAAAAAGTCATGAAAAAACTGCGGGTGGGGATTTTATTCGGCGGACGAAGCGGAGAGCATGAAGTTTCTCTGCTCTCAGCCGCTTCTGTTTTCAATGCGATTGATAAGAATAAGTTTGAAGTTGTGCCTATCGGGATCACCAAGGCGGGACGATGGGTGACCGCTGCGGACGCGGAGAGATTGCTTCAAGGAGAAACGACGGCGGGTTCGGGACACTTGCGCGCGGGAGATCCGGGGGCGACCCCGGGAGCAGCGGTATTGGCGAAGGGCGAGGCGGTGTTGGTGCCGCCGGAGCCGCAGCATCGCGGCGGGAGTTCGATGGGAACGACCATGGTCCCGTTCGAAAGCGATGCGCTGGCGCGAAGAGCGAGTGATAGGGCCATCAATGTGGATGTGATTTTTCCTGTGCTGCATGGGACGTTCGGAGAAGATGGAACGATTCAGGGATTGCTGGAACTGGCGGACCTGCCGTATGTCGGGGCGGGCGTGCTGGGTTCCGCGGCGGGGATGGATAAAGACATTATGAAGTCTTTATTTCGCGCGGCAGGATTGCCGATTGTGAAGCATGTGACGATTTTGCGGAGCGATTGGGAAGCGGAGAAAAAGAAAACCGAGAGCAAAATTGAGAAGGCGTTGAATTATCCGATGTTTGTGAAGCCGGCGAATTTGGGATCGTCGGTGGGAATTTCGAAGGCACGGAATCGCAAAGAGCTGGGGCCGGCGATTGCGGAGGCCGCGAAGTTCGATCGCAAGATCGTGATTGAACAGGGCGTGGGGGGGAAGAAAAAGAAGGCGCGGGAGATTGAGTGCTCGGTGCTGGGGAATGACAAACCGGAGGCTTCGGTCGCGGGGGAAATTGTTCCGGCGACGGAGTTTTATGATTACAACGCCAAATATCTGGATGAAGGCTCGCAGCTGATTATTCCGGCGAAGCTGACGAAGGCTGAAATAAAGAAAGTGCAGCAACTGGCGATGGCGGCGTTCAAGGCAGTGGATTGCGCGGGACTGGCGCGTGTGGATTTCTTGATGGATCCGACGACGCGCAAGATTTATTTGAATGAAATTAATACCATGCCAGGGTTCACCGCGATCAGTATGTATCCGAAATTGTGGGCGGCGTCGGGAGTGGTTTATCCGAAATTGATTGAACGGCTGATTGAGTTGGGGCTGGAGCGGCACGCGGAGAAGAAGCGGAACCAGTACAGCCGGTGAAGAGCCAACAGCAGGTCCTTCGACTCCCGAGTTCATTCGCGTGCGAATGAACTCACTTCGCTCAGGATGACACTGGTTAGGAGCCGGATGGGAGCGTGTTCCCACTTCTCGCAAAAGCTGCGAGAAATGGGGCACCCAGCGGATGATAATCAATGTCAAAGGCGGCGGACAGGAGTGTCCGCCCCACACGGGCAAGCGCGGGCTCTTCGCTTCGGGATGACAAGGTGGTTAAAGGGCGCGCATGAAGCGCGCCCTTAGTTTTTGTTCCAAGAAAATGCCGCTTAGTGGCAGCCGTCGGTGTAGCTGGTCAGGGCATTGTTGGCGGCGGCGAGAGTCACGTCATAACAGACTCCGTTGGAGCCAAAGATGCTGTATTGTTGCGAACTTGCCTGGCCGGAGTTGCCGATTAAAAAGCCGCTAGTGGTGAATTCGAGGGCATCGGTTGAGTTTTCCAGATCGTCCACGGCCTGCGCCTGGGTCTGCACGCCGTTCTTGGAGATGGCTGTATTGTTGTAATTTTCCTGGCGCACGGTCGTGGTTTGTGTTTCCGTTCCGTTCGAATTGACCACGATGTTGATGTCCATGTTTAACGGCCAATTCTGCTGGCTGGAAGTTGTAATCGTCTTTGCTCCACCGCGTTGGGTTGCGGTCGAAGCGATGGTGGTTTGTTGCGCGATGTTTTGCACGTAAGTGGCGCTGGTGATGTCAAAGCCTTCGATGCTGGAAAAATTGATGTTCTGTTGGACTGACGAGTAGACCTTGCCATAAGGTTCGGTCACGTAGCCGGTGATGGTGAACTTGCGGTTGGAAGTTACGGTAACCGTACCGGCGATATCGCCGTTGCTCTGGGTCTTGATGTTTTCTATAACTTGCGGATTCGGCGCCGCGGTAAGCGTGTTCTTCGTTACCTCGCCGGCCAGATCGGTAGCGTTTGCATCCTGATAGAGCAACAGTGCGGCCGTCGCGGAGAAATAATTGTCGGCATTATAGACGCTGAGCGAAATAGTGTGAGGCTGGCCGTTGCTTAGCACTCCGGCAAAGGGAGTGAGATTCACGCGGTAGGGGACAAAATTCAGGGTTTGCACTCCCGGCAGCGGGAACCAGAGATAAGGATCAATGCCTCCGGTGTAAATCCATGGGTAAATGGGGGCGACGCCGGCGGCCTCGCCATCAATCGTAATTTCTCCCTCGCGAAAGGCCGTGTTGCCGCAGCTCTGCAATTCGCTGGAGAGGTCATTGGGCACGCAGGTATACCAGAACTCGTCGTCATTCTGGCTTTGGGCAAAGACATCGAGGTATGCGCCCTGAATATTCGTGGGCAGGGTGAAGGTTTGCGAGAGCGTGCTGGTCGTGTCTGTCAATTGAACGGTTCCGGGCGTAGGAGACATGGGAAGAACCTGATCAAATGGGCGCGGTGGCGGGGCTTCGGTGTGATCGATGGGATAGAACTCGAGTTCCGCGCTGGCGTAAATAATGCCGGTGTACTGACTGTTGACGGTGTTTCCAATGTCAGCTTGTCCTTGTTGCGCGGTGGCCAATAGAGCACTGTAGTCGGTGAGGTCAGTCTGAATGACCCAGTTAGGACTGAGGTCAGGGCTGGGTTCGGCGGTCGTGCCGAAATAAATGTTGGTTCCACCCAGCCAGAAATTCGCGGTGCGGTCGTACTGAATGCCGGCAGTGACGTAAATATTGGCGACCAGCACGACCTTCTGCCAGGGACCGGGGCAATTGGCCGGCGGCGTGTAGCTGAAATCGTAAGGATTGTAGTTGTCGAACTCTGCGTTTTGAAAAAGCGTGACCACGCAGGGCGTGGTGTGCGGGCGCGGGACGGGCGGATCCGCAGTTACGGTATTGGATGAACCGATTTTATAGGGGCCGATGGCGAAGCCAGCGGATACACAAAGAAGTACAGTGAGAGCACACAGAAGGGAGCGCATAGGGGAATCCTCTCGATAGCTGGAAATGCGGAACTAGAAACTCAGGACAAAATACTACCGCTTTTAGAAGGTTACGGCACGTAAATTTTCGTAATCGCAGTCAGCTAAAACCCTTGTGGGGCAGCCAATTGAGCTTTTTCCCGCTATCCGTTGAAGAAGGCTTCGAGTTGGGAAAAATCGGTGGTCTTGCGGTAGTTGGGCAGGCTGTCAATGAAGGTGAGGCCGTATTGCTTCGTGAGGATACGATTGTCGAGCAGAACAAGCAGGCCACGGTCATGAAGTGAGCGAATGAGGCGGCCGAATCCCTGCTTTAGGGTGATGACAGCGCTGGGCACCTGATATTGAAAGAACGCATTACCGCCTTCGGCATCAATGGATTTCACGCGGGCCGCGACGACGGGGTCGGTGGGGACGGCAAAGGGTAAGCGGTCGATGATAACGCAACTCAACTGCTCGCCCTGAACATCCACGCCTTGCCAGAAGGAAGACGTGGCGAAGAGCACGGCGTTGGGCGTGAGACGAAACTCTTCGAGGAGCGCGGTCTTGGGGGCGTCGCCCTGTAGAAATAAGGGAAATTCGACCTGACTCAGCAGGCGTTCATGGATGTCGCGCATTTGCGCGTAGCTGGTGAAGAGAACGAAAGCGCGACCGCGAGTGACTTCAAGAATGCGGCGGATATGCTCGGCGGCCTGGGCGGCAAATTGCGGCGTGCGAGGGTCGGGGAGATCGGGCGGAACATAAAACAGCGCCTGATTCTCATAGTCGAAGTGGGAAGGTACGACCGCCTCGCGTATGTGCTCCAGGCCGAGCCGGTGGCGAACGTATTCAAAATTTCCGCCCACGGCCAGAGTGGCTGAAGTCAGAATTACGCTGTCGAGTTTGTCGAAGAGACAGGTTTTGAGAATCGGGGCGACGTCAATGGGCGTGGCTTGCAGAAAAATATTATGTCGGTCGCGACCGCCGCGGCGGCGTTCGATCCAGTAGACGGTGTTGCGGTCTTCCGATTCGATGAGAAAGCCAAGATGCACCTGCAATTCCTGCGCGCGGCGAGCGAAGTTGAAGACTTCTTCGGGTTTTGACGGAATATTTTCAAGTTCCGAGCCAAGACGCTGTAGCGATTGCTGGAGCGCCATAAACTCTTCGCCATTTTCTTCGAGAAATTCGCGGCGGTTTTCAAAGGCGAAGCGCCCTTCGCCTTGCGGCAAGACAGCGAAAAAGAACATCGCACGGTCACGCAGGCTCTTGACCGCACCTGAAAGACTCGCGGTGAGCAGGTGATTGCGCTGTAGCGAACCTTCGACATCGCGGCAAAGTTCCTCGAAGCGTCCGTTGCTGAGGCCGACGCCAAAATAACTTCCCGCGACTTCTTCGAGTTCATGGGCTTCGTCGAAAATCACGGTGCCGACTTCGGGGAGGATGCCGGCGTCGGGCGCGTACTCGGTTTGCTGCTTGATGCCGAGATCGGCGAAAAATAAATGATGATTGACGATGATAATGTCGCTTTCCTGGGCGCGACGGCGCATTTCAGTGATGAAGCATCTGTCAAAAGAACTGCACTTTTGACCCAGGCAGGTATCGGCGCGGGCGTCGAGTTTATGCCAGAGCGCGCTGGCTTCGGGGAGGGAGGCAAGTTCGGCGCGATCTCCGGTGGCCGTGGTTTTCTCCCAAGCGGCGATGGCACGGTAATGCTCGATCTCTTCGAGGCCACTCAGCACGGGCTGGTCGGTGAGGTCGTAGAGTTTTTTGCGGCAAAGATAATTTCCACGGCCTTTCATGTAGCACACGCTTAGTTTGCCCTCGCCTGCGGGAAAGAGGGCTTGCTCGAGGAAGGGAATGTCTTTGTAGAAAAGCTGCTCTTGCAGATTTTTTGTGCCGGTTGAAATGATGACGCGCTTGCCCGAGCGAATGACCGGAAGGAGGTAGGCCAGGGTCTTCCCGGTGCCAGTTCCCGCTTCCACAATGAGATGACGGCGCTGCTCGATGGCCTGCTCGACAGCCTGCGCCATTTGCAACTGTCCGCGGCGAAATTCATAGGCGGGATGCGTCTTAGCCAGGACGCCGCCGGGCGAAAAAAATTGATGCAGCGAAACGTCATAACGACGGGCGCCGGATGGAGCTGCGGAGGATGGCAGGGAAGTAAAGCCCACGAGTCTCTATTAATGCAAACCTCTATAATAAACACTTACCGACCTTAGGAAATCTATTGACCCGAATCAAAACAAGTTCGATGAGCGCTCCGGCGGCTGCGGGCGCAATTACTCTTGCGATTGTGGGACGGCCCAACGTGGGCAAGTCCACATTATTCAACCGCATTGTCGGCTCCCGACGGGCCATTGTGGGCGACGAACCCGGCATCACGCGCGATCGATTGTACGGGGAAGCGACGTGGCGCGGGCGACGTCTACGCATCGTGGATACGGGCGGCATCATTCCGGAGGACAAAGCGCTCATCCCGGCGGAGATTTTCCGCCAGGCAAAAGTTGCGCTCGAAGATGCTGATGCCGTCGTCATGGTTGTGGATGCGAGAACTGAGCTGGCCGGGCCTGATCTGGAGCTGGCTCGCTTATTGCTTCGGGGCGGCAAGCCGTTGTTTCTCGCGGTGAACAAGATTGACAGCGATAAGCAGAACTCGTTGCTGGATGAGTTTCACCGCCTGGGAATTCGCAAGATGTTTCCGCTCTCGGCTGAGCATGGCCGCGGCGTGGATGATTTGCTGGATGCGGTTTTAGAGGCAGTGCCGAACACACTTACCGCAGAGGACACGGAGAGCACGGAGGAAAGCGAAGCTTCAACCCACGAAGATTTACCCGTCGAAACTAAGGTCGCGATCATCGGGCATCCTAATGTTGGGAAGTCTACGCTGCTGAATAGGCTTATTGGGTCAGAGCGTTCGATCGTATCGCCGATTCCTGGGACCACGCGCGACGCGGTGGATGAAGTCGTGGAACGGGATGGGCAAAGTTTTCGTTTTATTGATACGGCGGGCATCCGGCGCAAGGGCAAGACGCATTTGATGGCGGAGAAGCTTTCGGTGGTGATGGCGCGCAAACATCTGGAAGCGGCGGACATTGCGCTAATGGTGATTGACGCCACGGAAGGTGTGAGCGCGCTTGACGCCACGATTGCGGGTTATGCGCATGAGAGCGGACGTTCGGTGATCATAGTCGTCAACAAGTGGGATCTGGTCATCAGCGGCGCAAAAAAGCCGGTCAGCCAATCGAAAGCGGCGCGCATGCAAGAGAGTAAACGACCCGCGGATAAGGCGGCCTACGAGCAGCGTCTGCGTTACGGACTAAAGTTTCTGAACTATGCTCCGATTTTGTTTATCTCGGCCGCGACCGGCGTGGGCACGGAAAAAGTTTTCCCGATGATTGAAAAAGTTGCGGCTGAAAGGCGCAAACGAGTGACGACCGGCGAGATGAACCGGTTCCTGAAAAAAGTGGACTTTGAGCGGGCTTCGGTGCCGGCGCGGCAGCAGGTCAGGATTTATTACATTACGCAGGCGGGCGTGTCGCCGCCGACTTTTGTTTTATTTACGAATCGGCAGGTCAAGCTGCACTTCGCTTACCAGAGATTTTTGGAGAACCAGCTTCGAGAAGCTTTCGGTTTTATCGGCACACCGATCTGGATTAAGAATCGCGCTCGCGATTAATGGCTTCACTTTGCCGGTGCGACATGGATCATCGTGGCCAGCATGGTGGCGATGAGTTTTTCATTGCCGCGCTGGATGGCGAAAGCGTCGGCGGCGCAGACGGCGAGAGTTTTTCCGGAACGTTTGACGTGGGCGCGAGTTACGAAAGAATCGCCGATGGCGGGCGAGAGCAGATTGACTTTGAACTCCACGCTTAAGACATCCGCATCTTCGGGAGCGAGGCTTAAAGCCGCATAGCCGCAGGCGGAGTCCATGATGCTGGTAATAACGCCGGCGTGAATATAGCCGTTTTGTTGGGTGAGTTTGTGGCTGAAAGGGAAGCGGATCTCGACGCTTCCGCGTCCGACACTGCTCATGGTAGCAGCGATGGTGGTCATGAAGGTCTGACGGGCAAAGCTGGCGCGAATTTTTTCTTCGACCGTCATAAAGTGCGAGACTCGACTGCCGTGAGAATATTAGACATTAACCCCATGATTCACGTTCGTGCGTGCCTCCTTTTTATTTTCTGGTGCGCGCTGAGCCTTGTCGCGCACGCCCAGGACAACTACGAAATTCAAGTGTACGGCTCGGATACGGTTCCAGCCGGGCACACGATGTTTGAAATCCACTCGAATTTTACCGTGGATGGGAGCAAGACGGTGGTGGACGGCATGTTGCCGACGAATCATGCCGAGCACGAGACCCTGGAAATTACACAAGGCTTCAGCGATTGGTTTGAGACGGGGTTTTACGTTTTTACCAGCATTCAGCCGGGCCAGGGATGGCAATGGGTTGGGGATCATATTCGGCCGCGCTTTCGCATTCCCGAAAAATGGCATTGGCCGGTCGGGGTGAGTTTGTCGAATGAGATCGGCTACCAGCGAGCCGCGTATTCGCCGGACACATGGACGTGGGAAATCCGGCCCATCGTGGACAAGACAATAGGCCGATGGTATCTCGCGTTCAATCCGGCGCTCGACCGCTCATGGCATGGGCCGAGTGTGAACAAAGGCGTGGAATTTTCGCCGAATGCGAAGTTCAGTTATGACTTCACGAAGAAGATCTCGGGAGGTCTTGAATACTATGCCGCGTGGGGACCGATTACGGGTTTCGATCCCCTACACGACCAGCAACAGCAAATCGTGCCCGCGATTGATCTCAATCTTGGTCCTGATTGGGAGTTTAATGCAGGGCTGGGCGTGGGTGTGACAGCCGGCACGGACCATCTGATCGTGAAGTGCATTGTTGGACGGCGATTTTCGTGGGGCTCCGGGTCGAAGACTCACATGCCGTCCAATTAGCCGATAGGTTCCGGATGCGGTGGCGGCAATGCGTCGGGAAAAGCTGCTGGAGCCTGAGGCGAGGGATGCAACAGGGCGTCCAATGGGGCGTAGCGCGCGGCGAAGAAATAAAGCGCATAGGCGGGGAAGAAAACGGTTACCGGCACCGAGATCAGCGAAACGATATAGAGGATGACAGCGAACAGGATGCAGCCGACGATAATTGCAATCGAAATGGTGTAGAGGTTCCAGGTCAGTCCAGCAGCCTTTCCGCCGAAGACAGCGAGGATGCCCAATCCGCCGGCGGGAATCAGGACGATGAGCACGACGAATGCGGTGACGATACCGACAACCACCGCCGCGCCCAGGGCCATTACGATTTTCATACCGAGATATCCGGCGTAGCTGCCCTTTTCAGCATGCATGCGCGGCAAAAGCCGCCGCCAGCCTTCCAGCGCGGAGACATCTTCCAATGCCATCTGTGGGATGACGAAATCTTTGGTCAGGACATGGACCGCGAAGTAGGAAAGAATCAGCGCAAAGAAAACAAAAAACAACAAAATGCCGCCGAGGACGAGCGGAACGATATGCGCACTCGGGTTGCGAATCCAACCCAGCGCCAGCCCCACCGCCGCCGGTATGCCGACCAGGATGATGAGGAAGACGACCATCGAAAGCACGATGAAAATCTGCCACACGAAATAACGCAGGCCGGCGGAATGGCGAGCGTGCCAGCTCCTGCGGATTTCGCAGCGCCGGTTCACGATGCTGTCGAACAAGACGAATCGCATGACGCTGTTCACATAGATGAAGAGCACCCACAAGATCGTGCCGACGATGATCAATCCCGCAATTAGCGCGGCATACGTCATGGGATCGAGGTTTGAAAGCGGACCCAGCAAGCTGGGCAACAGCTGCTGCGAGTGAGTATGCGCGGGAAATTGAAAATTGGCGCCGGCATTGCAGCCGCCCGACGAGAGTTCGCCGGCTAGA
>Ga0181525_10002993_pt1 | contig 13540 bp, 9 predicted proteins | sample PEATcosm2014_Bin_48_FD_121100 | JGI IMG/M metagenome (GOLD analysis project Ga0181525, IMG submission 121100) | Peatland microbial communities from MTU Mesocosm Facility, Houghton, MI, USA - PEATcosm2014_Bin06_10_metaG | ecosystem: Environmental > Terrestrial > Soil > Wetlands > Peat | place...
CCCGCCTGGGTGTCGAAAAAGTGCCCACCGAGGTAGCGGTCGACCACGAGCATGAGCTGCGCCGCGGAAAGAGGGCTTACTGCTAGAATCACCAGGCCGGCCATCACAAGGTTCAGCCAGACGAGCAGCGGTATTTTGCCGAGCGTCATTCCAGGACAGCGCATGCACAGAATGGTGGCGATAATATTGATCGCGGTTCCGATACTGCCAATGCCGGAGGACAGCAGCGACAACGTCCAGAAGTCGGTGCTGTGCCCCACCGAAAATGTTTTCGCAGTGAGCGGCGCATAGGCAAACCATCCGACGTCGGGCGCGCTGCCTGCTCCATAAAGGCCGTTTCCTCCGAAAAAGCTGAAATAAAGGAACAAGCCGCCCAGCGCGCTCATCCAGAAGCTGAATGCGTTAAGGCGCGGGAAAGCCATGTCGCGGGCGCCGATCATCAGCGGCACAAGATAGTTCGCAAACCCGAAAACTAACGGCATGGCCACGAAAAAGATCATGGTCGTGCCGTGCATCGTGAACATGCGGTTGAAGACCTCGGGCGAGACGAAGCCGTTGTGCGGGCGGATCAGCTGCAATCGCATAATAGTTGCTTCGATCCCGCCCAGTGCAAGAAAGATCAGCGCGTACAAAATGTAGAGGCTCCCGAGCCTCTTGTGATCTACGGTAGTCACCCACTCGTGCAGCACCAATGTGAGCGGGCGCGTCGTCGGTAGGTCAGTTAGTGCGATGGTGTGAGTCGACATCAGCGAAGCGTCTCCAGGTAAGCAGTCACCGCATCCAGGTCCTGATCGTTCAATCCCATGGCGGGCATTTTCGATCCAGGCTTGATTGCGTCCGGATTCTTGATCCAAAGACGCAACGTCTCGGGTGTGTTAGGCGCGGCACCCGCGGCGATCGTGTCGCGGCTCACGAGATGAGTCAGGTCCGGGCCAAACTTGCCAATCGCCGGCGTCCCTGAGACCGTGTGGCAGTTGACGCACGCCGTCGATTCAAAGACGCGCTCACCGGCCGATGACGCAGGCTGCGCCGTTTGTTGTTGCTGATGAACCCAGCGCTCGAACTCTTCGGGCGATTGCACGTAGACGCGCAGCAGCATCTTGGCGTGCTGGGTTCCGCAGTATTGGGCACACTGGCCCAGGAACACGCCTGTCTCATGCGGATCGATCCACATCTGATTCGGGTGGTTTGGAATCAGATCGGTCTTGCCGCCCAGTCGCGGGACCCAGAAGCTGTGATCGGTATCGGCGGAAAGCAGTGTCAGGAATGTCGGCGTTGGATGCCCCGGATCGCTGACCGGCACATGCAGTTCGTTTGCGGTGACGATGTTCAGCTGCGGATAGCGATATTCCCACCAATACTGATGGCCGGTGACGATCACCTCGAGCGCTCCGGGAGGACGCGGAGCATTTTGGACCGCCAGGATCACGCGTGTCGCCGCCAAGAAGAGTGCCACCACAATGAGAACGGGGATTACTGTCCAAGCCAATTCCACTTGTGTGCTCCCGTAGACCTGCGCGGGTTCACTCCTGCCATCACCTCGTTTATTCCGGAATCTCACCGCCGCGTAGGCGAGCAGACTGAAAACAACGACGAAGATTGCCGCTACGGTCAAGAGGACGAAAATCGACAGCCCGAAAATTGACTCCGCGGGGGTGGATGCCGGGGCGAAGATGTTGGTTGGGCTCATTAGTTCACTCTTCTGGAATACGTCCGATCGTTTCGAGCAGCTCCGCCTGGGCAAGCCTGTAGGCCAGTTGGGCCTGCAGGAGGTCTGCCTGCGCTTCGTAGCTCGCAGCCGAAGCCTGGCGCCGTTGCGAAACGAGCACTACGCCCTCTTTCAACTGGTTTTCGGAAACACGCTCGCTTTCCGTGCGAAGTCTGGCCACTTCGGAGGCGACCTCAACCATCTTTCTTGTCCGCTCTACTTTGTTAGCACTCTGCTCAATTTGGACCGCGATCTCCTCTTTCAGGCGCTCGACGTTCTCCCGAGCCTCGGCGAGCTGCGCTTCGCGCTGCCGGACCGCCGCGCGCCGCTTCCCAAAATCAAAAACGTCATAATTCATCGAGGCTCCAAACGTTCCAAAATTGTGAACCAGGAACGGTACACCGTTCTGGTAGCTCTGCCGCGCGAAAACAGAAACATCCGGAATGTATTCAGATTTCGCCGATGTGACGGCCGCCTTGGCCTGCTCGACGGATTCCATTGCAGATGCAATGTCAGGATTGGTGTCGAACGCGACCTTGAGCATTTCCTCACGTGAAAGGTCAACGGGAGTATTTACTTGCGCAGGACTCAAAACGAGGCGGGTGTCCAGAGGGAGCCCCAGCAGGTCGTTCAATTCGGCGTTCAGATCGGACAAGCGAAGATCAATCGTCAGCAGCGACTGCTCGCTTTGAAGCAGCCCCGCCTGGCCATTCAGTACGTCGACATTGAGAGCGCTTCCATCGCGCAAGCTTTGCTGGGCCTCACTCAGGCGAGCTCTTGAGTAGGCTTCGTCTTGCCCTGCGGCTTGCTTCTGGAGCTGTGCACCCAGGATCCCGTAAAAGACTTCGTGCACCTTGACGGCAATCTCGTTCTCGACCTTCCGGACGTCGTCGCGCGACGCGGCTACTTGGGAGTCCGCAATGCGATTCTCCTGGCGTATACGAATCAGTGGTGTTAGCGGCTGGCTCAGACTTGTTCCGATGGTCTCCAGCGTATGGCTCCCCTGGTCGATGAAAACGTCTCGCGATGGGACAGGGCCGGTATTGGGCAGCGCTCCAAACGCGCCGCGTGGAAGCTCAATGTTCTCCAGCGAAGTGATGTGCAAAAAGCTGGATTCATTCTTCAGCTTCGGGAAATAGTCCGCCTTCGCGCCGGCCTTCTTTTGTTCCATCTCCTGCACCTTCAACCGTGCAAGCGTGACCGTTCTGTTGTGTGCAAGCGCCAGTTTCAAGGCCTCTGGAAGCGTCAGCTCTCGAGAGTCGGCCGCCAGCGCGGCGGCGGGAACAGAGAGCAATAGTAGGGCGAGAATCCCGTATCTCATGAAGTCTTCTCCTTGGGACGGAGGCTGAGGGTATTCGGCCGCATGCACACTATCAGGAGAAGATAAGCGGCGAGCGCCCAGCCGATAAGCAGAAACGCATCGGAATACGCGAGCGAGAAAGCCTGCAGCCGGATTTGTCCGGAGAGGATTGCAGCGGAACGAGCGGCAGCTTCCTGCGAACCTGCCGATGGGGGAGTTAAAGAAAGCGCCATGCCGCGCAGCCTGTCGACGGTGATCCAGTTTCCGGCTGTGACGTGATACCCAAGCACATTGGAGTGCAGTTGCTCTCGCACAGTGACGAAACGGCCAAAGACAACCCCACCCACTTCGCCTCCCAGCAAACGATTTGTGTGCATCCACGCGGCGTAAGTGGAGGCGTTCACGGCGTTGGTGGCGGCCCCCATCTCTGCCGCGAGCATAAGTAGATTCACGACGAGTGCGACGAATGCCACCGCGATTCCCGTGGCCAGTATGAGTTCGGGTAACGTGAAGCTCCTCCCCGCCCATTGGGAGTCCAGGCGTGCCGACATCCAGCACGCGATGGCGATGGTCGCGAATCCTGCAGCCATCACAATGCGAGGCGGGATGAAAACCGTCAAAATTGCAGCGATCCAAACGAGCGCGAATTGAGGAATTGCGACCCAGGCCAAAGCGGCGCCGGTCTCAATGGGACGATACCGCGCGACACCGCCGAGAAAGCCAGGAATGGCGGCTGCGGGGGCGAGCAGGGCGAACCGAATGGCAACGATTCCTAGTCCGAGGATGATCACATTGCGTGCGTTCAAAAATGGCAGGTTGACCAGCGGATTCGGTTGGAAATATCGCCGAACGAATGCAGCCAGCAGGAGGAAGACGCCTCCTGCAAGCATCCCGACGAATGTACCCGAGTTCCACCAATTGAGCCGCTGACCCTGGTCGAGCGCGCCGTAGATCAGGGCGAAACCTGCACTGGCATAAAGGAATCCGCGCCAGCTGAGCCGAGGGCCGCTGTCAGTCTTTGGAATTCCAAAATAGACGCACAGCATCATCACGGGAGTGAGAACAGCGGCAGTCCAGAAAATCCAGTGCCACGACAAGTGATCGATGTACCAGCCCTCGATCAATGCGGCGACATTGCTGGTCACCACGATGTCCATGGCGTAGGCCGCAACTCCGAACAGAACCAATTTCTTCGGCAGACTGCGAATTACGAACGTGAGGGTGAGAGTGTAGAACGTTCCCGAGGACACCCCGGCGATTGCCTGTAAGAGAAGCATCGGGCCAAGCCCGGAGAATAAGGGAACGAGAAGCGTTGTCACGGTAAAGATCGTTCCAGCCACGAGCAATACGCGCCGAATTCCGTAAACGCTTCCCAGAAAGACCGCGAACACTCCGATGAACATTGTGGCCATGTTGAGCACCGTGGGGATCCAGGATGCGTCGTCAAATCCGAGGCCAAGCGCACCGCGCAAGTCAGGCAATCCAACGCTGACCAATCGGCCATACAGGGTCGCTGTCGCCGCCCCGAGAAACACCCCGAGTACTCCGACATAGGGATTTGTCGCGAGCGCCGACGAAGCTGTTCCGGCTGGTGATTGGTGTGCAAGGGCGGCCATCTGAATCAGCCTTTCGTTCTAACGGAGACCACTACGGAAAGTCCAGGCCGCAATTGATCCATCCCGTTCTGCTTCTCGTCGAAAACAATTTTGACTGGCACCCGCTGTGTAACCTTTGTGAAGTTACCCGTCGCGTTGTCCGGAGGCAGCAGCGCGAATTGCGATCCGCTGGCCGGGGCAACCTCTTCGACGCGTCCTTTCAGAACCAGGCCGGGATAGGCGTCGACGTGAACCACGGCCGGGTCTCCTGGGCGAATCCTCAAAAGCTGCGTTTCGCGATAGTTCGCTTGAACCCAGACCTGCTGTTCGACAAGAGACACGATCTGCGTGCCGGGACTTACCAGCTGCCCGGCTCGGACGTCTCGTTCTCCCACAATTCCGTCCTCCGGTGCGATAATCCGCGTGTATCCGAGGTTCGTCCGCGCGAGTTCCAGCCCCGCCTGGCGCCCCTTCAGATCCGCCTGAAGCGTCTGCTCTTGAGCGTCGAGCACGGCGCGCTGCCTTCGCTGCGCCTCCAGCTCCGCGCGTGCGCTATCCCGATGAGCCCGAGCGCGCTCGAGATCAGCTTGGCGGCTGGCGAGCTGGGCGGCTGCTGAATCAACTTGAGCCTGTCCGCTGGCGCGCTCCGCTCGAAAGCGTTCTTCGTCCGCGACCGCTTGTTCGAGCTTCTGCCGAGTTGCCGACTCCGACGCAACGAGCGACTCCTGGCGCTTGCGCTCAAGGGAAGTGCGTTGAACGTCCGCTTCAGTAGCCTTCAGTCCGCTGCTGGCATTTGCCAGCGCTGACTTCGCGGCCTGAATGCCGGCTTCAGCCGCCGAGATGTCTGCTTCAGCCGAACTTATCCCGGCCTGAGCCTGCTGGATGCGTGCGTCCTGCAGTTCTTTCTGTCTCTGGTTGTTGACGAGAGCCGCTTCTGCAGCCTGGACTGCAGCTTCGGCTTGATTCACCTGCGCGCGGTAATCCTCGTCACGAAGACGAGCGAGCAGTTGCCCTGCTTTCACATGTTGATAATCGGACACCTCAACCGACGCAACGAGACCAGCAGCCTTGGTGCTGAGAGGTGTGAGATCCGCGCGCAGATAGGCGTCGTCGGTCTTTTGCTCCACGCCATTACTCGCCCAGACAGTAAAGTTCAAGGACAGAATTGCGACAAGTCCAGCGGCAATCGCCAGGACTGCGATCGCTACAAGCCATCCTCGCCGTTTTGTGGAAGCGGTGTCAGCCATGTCAGTCTCTCCTGTTGTGGTCCCAAATTGACGGGATCAAAGTCCTGCTCTTGCGCGCAGGGTTAGGAGCCCCATCAGGACTTCGTTCTCCTGCTTGGCTAACTGTTCTACCGGACGCCCTCCCGCCTCGCGAAGTACGCCATCCACTACGGATTGCTTCAGTGAGTTGGTAACATCCGGGGTGTCAAGTGTCGCGATCATTCCGGCCAGCGGCTGCATGAGGTGCTCCATGAAGTGGTGAATGCCGTCGGGTCCGCCACCGAGGTGCCACTGTAGACTGGGCCCCATCACTCCCCAACGCAGTCCGGGCCCGTAGCAGATTGCCGCGTCCGCATCCTCGACGCTGAGCACGCCCTGCTGCACGAGGTATAGAACTTCTTTGTACAGCGCGGCCTGGAATCGATTGGCTACGTGCCCCGGAAGCGCTTTGAACAAGCGGATTGGCTTTTTTCCGATGGACGCGTAAAACTCCATGGCGCGCCGGATAGTTTCCTCGGACGTCTTGGCGCCGCCAACCACCTCGACCAGCGGAATTATGTGCGGAGGGTTGAAGGGATGTCCGATCACACATCGCTCCGGATGCTTGCAACCGGACTGGATCACGTCCATGGTGAGGCCCGACGAACTGGAGGCGATGATCGAATCCTGAGGCGTGGCCTCATCCATTTCGGCGAAGAGCTTGATTTTGAAGTCCGGTCTTTCCGGTCCATTTTCCTGAACAAAGTCCGCCGCGGCGAGCGCGTCATGCATAGTGGATGCGAAAGACAGGCGGTCCAAAGAGGCGCCCTGGGCCAATCCGACTGCGGTCAGCAAGTCCCAGGCGTCTTTTACATAGGCGCGCAGGCTGGCCTCCGCATTGGGTGCCGGGTCGGTGGCGATCACGTCGAAACCGTGCGCCAGGTAGTATGCGGCCCAACTGGCGCCGATGACGCCGGTGCCGACGATTGCGATGCGATGAACTGGTTTGTTCGATGACATGTTTTCTCTCTTCTCCTTTGTCTGCTGTGTTACTCCGACTGCGCTGCGCGGGTTTGATTGGACCAGTCCACGTCGGGACGATCGAGGATGGGATCGACATGCACATCCCCGAAGTATTCCCACGCCCATTCGAAGAACGTTTGAACCTTCGCCCTGACGGTAGTGAGGAGCAAGGCGTGGACTCCTAACCATGCGGCAAACGCCAGCATGCCCGTTACGCCGTGGCGATGTGAGCCCACCTCAGCCACAGCTGCATTACGGCCCACCATCGCCATAATCCCCTTGTCCCGGTATTCGAATGGCTGTTCAGGCAAGCCCGACACCGCGGCAATGATGTTCCTGGCACAATATCGGCCGGCCTGTTGGGCGACGGATGCAAGCTGAGGGAGTGCCTCGCCAGTGGACGTCCTAACGTTAGCGAAGTCCCCCAATGCGTACACGCCAGGAAATCCGGCAACGCTCAAGTCCGCTTGCACGTCCACTCGTCCCCCGCGGCCGGTCTTGATTCCAAGTGAAGCCGAGAGGCGTGAGGCTTTCAGTCCGCCCGCCCAGATCACGAGGTGAGCGGGAATCCTCGTCCCGTCCAAAAGGAAAACTCCGTCTCTCTCCACTTCCCGGACCGATACGCCGAGTCGGAGTTCCACACCGCGCTCCTTTAGCACTGCTGTCACATACTCCTGCGAACGCTTGCTGAACGGGGTGAGAACCGTCGTCGCCATGTCAATAAGCGTCACTGAGGCGCGTCTTAGGTTGATATGTTTGAACGCGTAGTCCGGCATCCGCTGTAATGTATCCGCGATTGCGCCGGCAATCTCCACTCCTGTGGCACCGCCTCCGATCACGACGAATCGGAGCTCTTCTTGTTGCCCGGTCGGCTCCCGGTCCGCCGCTTCGAGCGCTTCAAGCAGTCGCGACCTCAGCCGCTCCGCATCCGCCAGTGAGTACAACGGCAATGCATACTCGTGAACGCCGGGGATATCGAAGAAATTCGGCTCCGCGCCCGCGGCAAGCACGAGGACATCTCCACGAAATACTTCGCCGCTCACGGAATATGCCGTGCGCTTTGCCAGATCGACAGATTGAATCTCCGTCATCACGACGTCCACGTTCGCGTGGTGCGCCAACACAGCTCTCAGATTGAACGCCGCGTTATCCGGCGACAACGTGCCGGTGGCAACCTGATAAAGCAATGGCTGAAATTGTTGATAGTTGTTTCTATCCAGTACGACGATGCGCAGGCTCTTGTGGTGTGCCAGTTCCTCTGCACAGTTCAGTCCGGCAAAGCCGCCGCCCACAATTACGACTTTCGTGGTTTCATTTTCCATAGGAACTCCTCATTCACCGCGCGACGCGCTTTCGTAAACGACAATTGCAAGTCATTCGCCAGCCTCACGCTGTTGTTATGTGATTGAGGCGGAACCGTTCGCGAGTTCCGCCGTATGACGTGACTGTCGATTTGTCGAAGCCTGCTCGTCGTCATTTCAAAGAAAGGCTTCAGACCGCAGCGAACCGAGTTGTGCTTGATGAGGCAGTTGGGCCCGGACGCCAGGCTTGCCCTCAGCTATTTGCGGACTGGCGCTCACCTTGCAAAGGCGTTGCTATGAATCGAACGACTCGAATTTGCGCCGTACTTCTGTTGGCCGCCGGCCTAGCTGCGGGCCAGGCTGCTTCCGGTGATCGGCCCGAGGAGAGTGAGAGCAAACGGATTCTAGGGATCGTTCCAAATTACCGAACTTCTCCAACCCTCGACAATTTCACACCTCTGACGGCGGGACAGAAGTTCAAAGAGGCCTCTGAGGACGCTTTTGACCGCGGGACGTTTACGCTCGCTGGAATTTTCGGCGGTGTGTCCCAGTTGACGAACTCGAACCGGTCGTTCGGGCAGGGGCTGGCCGGATACGGGCGCTATGTCGGCACTGCCTATGGTGATCTGTTCATCGGCAACTACATGTCAGAAGCCGTCTTTCCGATACTTCTTCACCAGGACCCGCGCTACTTCAGGCGGGGCAGCGGAACGGCATGGTCCCGGATCGGCTATGCAGTGACCCAGACATTCCTGACCCACGACGATTCGGGCCGGATTCAATTCAACTATTCCGAGATCGCGGGCAATTCAGCCGCAGTCGCCATATCGAACGCCTACTACTCCGACAATCGGACAGCCAGCAATGGCGCCACGAACCTCGGAATACAGCTAGGGGTCGATATGGTAGGAAATATCCTGACGGAGTTCTGGCCCGATCTGCAGCGTAAGTTTCGGCGTAAGCCTGGGGAATAAGTGCCCAATCGGTCCGCTACCGGAGTTCCTGATATGATTTCGTGCGGTTGTCCGTTTATAGATGTCTCGCTCCCATGGAGGGCATCGGCATCGTTAGTCGCGCCTTGTCACGCGGCATCTGATTTCGGTCGGACATTCGCGGTGAAAGCCTGCATTTGGATGCTCCCATTTCGAACCACGAAGGTGTCGCTTGCCAGCTCGTAGGAATTGTCAGGCGTCTCCGCGGTCCAGACGAGGTAAACGTAGTCTCCTTCGACTTGCCTCAGCTTCGATGCGATCGACGCTCCCGGTTTTGCGAACTCGCTAAACAGTTTCTCAAAGACGCCTCTGATGGTTTCGAGGCCACGTAGCGCGCCGTCTGGAGTGAAAAACAGGGCTTCGGCTGAATAATCCGCCATTATTCCGTCAAGATCCCGATCGGCGAAGCACTTGAAGTGGTGAGCAAGAACCTCGGCTGTTGATCTCATTCTTTGACCTTCCGTAATCGCCTCGATGATTTTATCCGCGGTCACGACGGCAGTGGCGTAGTTCGGAATATTGACCTCGAGAGCGGCGTGCATCTGGTCATTGGAGTAGCTTGCGGTCGCATCCTTCACCACGGAGACCTCATAACCGAGCTCGGCGGCATGGCGGACAGTAGACTCCATACATGTATGAGCGATAAGTCCAATAACGATGAGCTTCTCAATACCATGTTTCCTGAGCTGCAAATCCAGATCCATGTTCGCGAACCCGCTGGAACCCCAGTGCTCTGAGGCAACAACGTCGCCCGGTTGAGGCTGGAACTCGCTGCGGATCTCGCCGCCCCAAGTGCCGTATTCGAAGGTCTTTCGCGACCACGCGGCCTTCTGGATCGGCGCAATGTACTTCCAAGTCTCGTAGTCGCCAGGGCGATACCGCCGATGCATCGCATAAAACACACGGATACCTGCTTTGCGCGCGGCCGAGAGGACCTGCACCATGTGCGGAATGCACTCGTTACCTTCAGCGACACCCTTGATGCGATCCCAGACCTTGCCGCCCTCGGAAATGAAGTCGTTGTACGGATCGATCACCACAAGTCCGGTGATTTCTTTTTCATATGTCACTTGTGCCATGTTCCTTTCTCCATCGTGCTGTGATTCTTAGACATCAATGTGAGTAACGAGTGAAGACTAGACCTCGGCGAGCGAGGGGGCGGAACTTCCATTCAAGACAGCGTCGATGTTATCGAGTGCGACCATGCCCATGTTGGTCCTGCTCTCAATCGTCGCCGACCCGATATGTGGCAACAGGAACGTGTTCTTGAGCCCGATATAGCCCGGGTTGAGTTTGGGCTCTCCTTCGTAGACGTCCAGACCTGCTGCTGCGAGCCGCCCGATCTTTAGAGCCTCGATCAAGTCCTCGTCATTGATAAGGCCGCCGCGCGCTGCGTTTACCACGATGGCGCCTTGAGGAAGCAGAGATATAGTTTTCGCGTTGAGGAAATGATGCGTTGCGCCTGTCTCGGGCGCGTGCAGGCTCAGGAATTGACTTACTTTTAGCAGATCGAGGGGATCGGCATGAAATATCGCGTCACCCGCCTTCTCTTCGGGTAGCTGGTGTGGATCGGAATAATGAATCTTCATCCCGAACCCTTGCGCGCGCCTGGCAACCGCCTGTCCGATACGACCCATCCCCAGAATTCCGAGAGTCTTGCCGGTAATCTGCCAACCCAGGAGAGCACCCGCACGTGCCAGGGTCCACTCGCCGCTTCTTACCAATTCCTGTGCTTCGAAAGCACGCCGACTCGCCCCGAGAAGCAACAACATCGCGATGTCCGCAGTTGCGTCTGTCACCTCCGCTGGCGTATATCCAATTGCGATGTTGCGCTCCGCAGCCGCGTGCATATCGATATGATCAATCCCAACGGAATAGGTTGAGATCACTTTAATGGAGGAGGAGATTTGCCGGAAAAATTCCGCGTCGAGCCTGTCGAAAGGCGTGATGAGTATCGCGTCGGCGCCTTTAGACGCCCCAAGGAGTTCGTCGCGTGTGAACGATGTTCCATCGGCTTTCCGCCTGACTTCATATTCTGTCTCGATCCGTGCGTCGACCGGTTTGATGAAACGGGATGTGACGACCAGGATGGGCCTTTTCATGAGCGGGTGGCCTCCTCAAGCGCGTAAATGAATGACTCATACACTTTGCCTGTCGTTTGGCGCATACCCAACTCGCAAGTCCGATTTGCAGAAACGAAGCAGGTGTCCTCCTCGGAGCTCTGGATTTGTACGAGAGTGTCGCGTGTGGCGGAGTGAACCAGCTCGGGATGCAGGAGGCCGCGGTCACCGGCCGTCCCGCAACAAGTCGTTCCCAGCGGAATTTCAGCGCTGTCAGCTAGCGCGCCAGCGATTTCGAGGAGCGTCTCACTGAGGCCGAGGTGCGTCGTGGAACAGGTGGGATGCACGATGATTTTCGGGATCGTTTTGTGAATGCTTAGTGAGGCCAGAAGATCTTTGCACCAAGCGATTGAATCGATGATGGTGACACGTTTCAGCCGATCCTTACGTTCATCGTCAAGATGCTCTAATAGGTCGTCTTTGAGGCCGAGCGTGCACGAAGCCGCATCTACCACTACCGGCAACTTTCCGTCGGCACTCCAGCGCCACAGCGCATCGCTCATCTGTTCGGACATCCAAGTTTGCCCGCGCTTATAGCCCTTGGAACTCCAGGGCGTTGAACAGCATAGCCCTCTCACATCGTCGGGAATCCAGAGAGGCTTGCCCGCGCGTTCAGAAAGAGCTGCGAAGGTCTCAGGAAGCGCCGGAGACGCGGGCCTGGTGTTGTCTCTGCCGAAGATGCGATTGATGCACGCTGGGAAATATGCAGCTGCTGCACCCGCGCGTCTCGTCGCGGGAAGTTGGGCAGGAGCGGCGTGCGGCATGGGGCCGGCCACCGTGGGAACCAGATCCTCGCTGACAACGCTGCGAGCCACATCAGTCAGCGCCTGAAGCAAATGTGGACTGGTTATTGTTTGCACGACGTCGGCGGCTTTGACACCACGACGCGCCAGCTTCTCCACCTCGGCCCATTTCCGGGCGACATCGAGGGCGACTTCTTCAGCACCCATTGAGTGCTCCATCTTTCTGAAGTGTTTGATCAGGGCGCCTGTATTGATTCCGATGGGACAGACATCGGCGCAGGTACCATCGACGGCGCAGGTCTCGATAGCGTCGTATTCGTACTCATTCTGCAGTTGGGTCAGCAGCTTCGACCATTCGGGCTGTCGTGACATCTCGCGACGAAGGACAATACGTTGTCTGGGAGTGACTGTGACGTTACGGCTTGGGCACACAGGTTCGCAGAAGCCGCACTCAATGCAATGGGAAGCGTGATGGACGTCTTCGATCGCTGGGCTGGTTTTCAGATTCTTCAGATGGATCATTGGATCGTGGCTCAGCAGAATATTCGGAGCCAGAATTCCATGCGGATCGAGGAGATGTTTCACGCGCCACATCATGTCGGTAAGCTTATCGCCCCATTCGCGCCGGACAAAGGGAGCCATGTTGATCCCCGTTCCGTGCTCCGCCTTCAAAGAGCCGTCATATTTATCCACCACCATCTCAACAAGGTCACGCATGAAACCGTCGTACTGTTGACGGCTCGCCTCTTCGCTCAGTTCTGCAAGCATCACGAAATGAAGATTTCCGTAGGCGGCATGCCCCGCAGCCGACGGCAGATATCCGTGTTTGTCAAGAAGACCGAGTAGATCCCGGGTAGCATTCGCAAGTTGTGCAGGTGGAAAGCAAACGTCTTCAATGATGAGGCTGGTGCCTTGCGGACGCATCTCACCAACGATACCCATAAGACCGTCACGAACGTGCCATGCAAGCTCGATCGCTTCAGCTTCGCGAGTGAATTCCAACGGCTGCAGCATTTTCACATCGCGTAGAGCGTCCCCGACCGCTTTCTCGAGCGCCTCAAATTCCTGGTCGCTATCTAAACCGAATTCAACCAGCAGCGCAGCGTTTTTCGGATCGAGATCTTTCCAATACTTGGGCGTGCCTTTGATCAGCTTGGAGGCGGCGGTCAGGGATGACGCGACCATCAACTCGACCGCTTGTGCGCCGAGTTCAACCAGTCTTCCGACCTGCCCGACCGCCGCGTCGATTGTGTCGAATGTCAGCCATGCCACGGTCGTTTTTGCGGGCAGATGATAGGTCTTAAAGACAGCCTCGGCCACGAAGCCGAGCGTGCCCTCTGATCCAACCATCAACCGCCGCAGAATTTCCACCGGCGTTTCACCGTCCAGAAACGCATGCATTGCATATCCGCTCGTGTTACGGATGCCATACTTCCGAACAATTCGGGCAGAAAGTTCCTTGTCCGCAAGAAGCTCCTCACGGATCTTCAACAGTCCCGCCGCCATTTCTGGCTCAGAGGCGGCAAAACGTTCCTCAGCGTGCGGGTCCTCGG